>ERZ773186.201-NODE-201-length-60243-cov-27.064332_pt1 | contig 60243 bp, 43 predicted proteins | sample MGYA00581000_ERZ773186 | MGnify/ENA primary metagenome ERZ773186 (study PRJEB29015, sample SAMEA2737752) | human gut metagenome | biome: human gut; feature: human-associated habitat; material: faeces | place: China | collected 2012 ...
TCCCACTGAATTTAGTCGAATAAATCCAGAGCCTTAGCACCCGTTAGCATGGGGTCAAAAAACAAGTATGGAGATGATGATATGGCATGGGAAAATGTATTTTATGTTAGAAAGCAAGTGGAGCTTAGGAATGGAATTATCTGCGAAGGAGGACCTTATGCAAAAAAGAATTAATAATTTGTGGTTAATATTAGGTTTGTTTGTTCTGCTTATATTAACGGCAGGATGTGGAGATATATTATCAGCTCAGAAAAATAACCAGGAGGAGCTGTCAGGAGTCAAATTTGTTCGGCAGATTGTAACACAGGATAATACCTCCAGCAGGGCTATTATGTGGCAATCTGATGAGCCTATTGCTGATGGAGCAGTGGAGTATAGACAGGTTGGTGAGAATAAGGTAAATAGAGTCGGAGCCAAGGGTGAACTCTATACTGATGATGGGCAGAATCTTATGTTGTACACAGCCAGATTGGAAAATTTACCGGCAGGAGACAAGTTGGAATATCGCCTTATTGGCAATGGCCAGGTAGGAAAGTGGCACAATCTGTCTACAGATGATGGTGGAGCTTTTACAGCCTTGATTTTTCCAGATTCTCAGTCTAGCGATTATAGTGGATGGCAGGAATTGGCTCAAAATGCAGCTAAGAGAAATCCAGAGGCCAAATTCTTTGTGAATATGGGGGATTTGGTGGATAATGGTGAGGATCACAGCCAGTGGGAGGCTTGGTTTAACTCTTTGGCAGGGATTATAGATAGAATACCTGTGGCACCTATCATGGGCAATCATGAAACCTACAATAGGGATTGGCAGGTGCGGGAGCCAGTGGCTTATTTGAATGAATTTGCTGTGCCGGATAATGGCAGCAGCAAATATGGCAGATATTATTATTCTTATGACTATGGGTCGGTGCATTTTATTGTGTTGAATACTCAACTGCAGGAGCTAAAGGAAATGAGTCCAGATTTGCGAGAAGAACAGCTTCGTTGGTTTCGGCAGGATGTGGCCAATAGCCAAAAGCCTTGGAAGGTGGTGCTGATGCATCGTGATGCTTTGCAGTACAGAATTAACGGCAGACCAGAGCGTCAGGAAGGCTTTGACGAGGAGGGCTTGGTGTGGATGACTGTATTTGAGGAAATGGGGGTAGATGCGGTTCTTTCAGCTCATCTTCATACTTACAGGAATCGGGGGCATATTCGGAATTTTCAACATGATGCCTCAGGGCCTTTATATATTCTTACAGGCGTAGCAGGCAATGTGCGCTATCCCAATATTTGGCTTAATCATGCCTTGGACGAGTATGTAGCGCCTCAGCCGGAAACGGCTAACTACATGACCATGCAGGCTACAGAAAATCAGTTGGATTTCTATTGTTATTTGCCTGATGGGACAGAGTTGGATCACGAGGTACTGAAAAAATAATTTTGTAATGGCTTGGCTATAGCTTGCGGATAAGACAAAAATACTATATAATCATCATATTTAAAGACTTAAAGGGATTTTTGGAAAGGAAAATTTTGGGACGATGGCTAAGGGATTGCCTAGGTCGGGTATGGTGTTTTTATGGAATTTGATTTTAAAAATAATTTTTCCAGGTATTTGGAAGCTTTGGATGCAGATGTTTTTATGAAGGATGCAGAGGGACGGTATATTTTTACCAATAGACCTAATCCGGAATGGGCCAAGCCTGGAGTTAGTATTATTGGCAAATTTGATAGTGATGTTCAGCTGGACAAAAATATGGCCAGACAATGCCGCAGTGAGGATTTGGATGTTTTGGCCACTGGAAAGAAAATAAAAACTCAGTGCAGTTCAGTTATAGATGGGCACAAGGTATATTATGAGATTGTCAAAACTCCGGTATACGACGATAATGGTAATATTGTGGGTATCACCTGTATTGCCAGCGATGTAACAGAAAAGGTTAATTTGGAGCAAAAGCTGTTGCATTACTATCGGAGAGATGCGCTGACAGGCCTTTATAATAGAAATTATTTGAATAAGTGGCAGGATAGTAATACCATAGAATACCCTTTGGCTGTGTTGGTATTGGATTGTAATCATCTCAAGCATATAAATGATAATTATGGACATAAGGCGGGAGATGAGCTGCTGGGCATGGTGGCTGCGGCTATAGAAGCCAATCTTGGTAAGGGTGATTTTGCCTTTCGGGTTGGTGGTGATGAATTTGCTATTATTTGCAACAAAACAGATGAGGCTAGGGCCAAGAAACTGGTGCAAAAGCTACATTTTGAGCTGTCAGGATTATATCTTCATGGCGTGATGTTATCTGCCTCTATTGGTTATGCCTGCGTTAAGGATAATAGCAAGGAAATACCTCAGATGTACAAAGAGGCAGATCATATGATGTATGAGCACAAAAGGAAATATCATGAATTTTGCGCTAAGCAAAAGGCCGTAGAGGCTGAGTCAAGGTAAGTTTCTTCTTAAGCCTTTGGCTAAAGATCTAGGATAAGCTGGGGTATAAATGCCTATTTGGCTATTGCTTAGAATGAGATAATTTGATATACTATATCTGTTGCGGTTGTAGCTCAGCTGGATAGAGCATCTGCCTCCTAAGCAGGGGGTCGCGCGTTCGAATCGCGCCAATCGCACCAGATGAAAATAACCTCAGAACTTTGTATAGCAAAAGTTCTGAGGTTTTTTGATGTGGAAAAAGTGTCATGCCCCTACGGCTGTTGCTGAATCATCGTGATTTTTTGGCAGTGCACAAAATAAAAATGCTAATAATTTTTCTCGCTGTTCTGACAGATAGCTCCAATCCAACAGATTACCTCAAAAAAATGCGTAAGCGTGATGAACAGCTTGCAAGCTACCTGGGGACAAATTGTCCCCAGGTAGCAATGATGGGTGCAACAGGTAAAAAGCGTAAAGTGCTGGCGGCAACGGCTGAACAGCTTTTACGCATTATTCAGTCTATCCCATCGCCAAAAGCTGAACCGTTCAAACTCTGGCTTGCTCAGGTCGGCCGTGAACGCATTGAAGAAACAATAGATCCTGAACAGGCAATCGACCGTGCATTAGAGACATACCAGAAAAAGGGGTATGATACAGATTGGATTCATCAGCGGCTTCTTTCTATCCGCGTCCGTAATGAGCTTACCACTGAATGGCAGGAGCGCGGCGTACAGCAAGGCAAGGAGTATGCTATTCTCACTGATGAAATTACGAAAGCATGGTCTGGCATGACTACTCGGCAATATAAGAAGTTGAAAGGGCTGAAAAAAGAAAACCTGCGTGATAATATGAGTACGATGGAAATTGTACTGAATATGCTGGGCAGGTTCGACAGGATATCGAAAATGATACTGGACGCCCTGTCATCACATCGCAGAATGCCGCACAGCTTAATGCTGTAGTCGTTGACATGATAGAAAGTGTAGCGAAAACGGAAAAAACTGATAATGACGAAAATAAATAATTTTTGAAAGCGAATGGCTATATGGGGAACAGTTTGCTGTTCCTTATTTTTTTGCAATAAATTTTGTTCATCAATACCTAATGGGAGGTGCGGGGGAAAAAATTCAAAGTAGCCTGCTATGTCACCTATGGTAGGATGGCTTGTGGTACACTATCCATATCAGAGGATGGCAAGGCGGAAAAGGAGAATTTGTTTTGGGAGATATATGTCTTGTACGGGGGGCAAATGTGTTATTTTAATAGAGTGAGGATGAATTTATCACATAAGAATAGTCGAATTAAGGAAAAATTTTTATATGAATAGGAGATATTTTTTATGAATACTGACATAGAAGAGGCTTTACATGAGTGTCAGGCTTATGCTCAAAAAGGTTATGATATTGCCAGCAATACCTGGAATACCATTCATCAGGCGCTACTGGCGGAAGAGCGAAAAGTAAAGAAAGTAGATAAACAGCAGGGAAAGATTTCCCGCCTAGCTGATGAAGAATTAATCAAGAAAAAGAAGCAAGGTTTGGCCTCTTTCATGGAGATGGACAAAGAGCTGAAGCAGGACTTGAGCTATCTGCAAAAACAGCAGAAGGAGTTTTCTGTGTTGGTTTTTGGCCGTACAATGGTGGGCAAATCTACGCTTATGGAGATTATGACACATGGCAGCGGTGCTAGCATAGGTAACGGTTCCCAGCGCACAACCCTGGATGTGAGGGATTATCATTGGAAAGGTATGAAAATTACAGATGTGCCTGGTATTGCTTCCTTTGATGGCAGGGAGGATGATAGACTGGCCCTGGAGGCAGCCAAGGCAGCAGATTTGATTTTGTTTTTGATTTCCGACGGCGAACCACAGCAGGAGGAAGCAAAACATCTGGCAGCGTTGCGCCGATTGGGCAAGCCGGTTTTGGGTATTATCAATGTTAAGCAGGGCATTACGGAGCAGGTGCGCTCTCTGGATATGAAGAGACTGCGGAACAAAATGTCCGAGAGGGAGCGGATTGAGACTATTTGCAACCAGTTCCGCCAATTTGCTGGCAATTTCCAGCAGGATTGGGGCGATTTGACCTTTGTGCCAGTACATCTTAAGGCGGCTTATTTGGGGCAGGATAAAAATCCAGAGCTGTGGGAGGTAAGTAATTTTACAGAGGTGGAAGCCTATATTTTGTCCAAGGTACAGCAGGACGGATGCTTCCTGCGGATTAAGACCTTCCTGGATCGGGTGATTATTCCCCTGCAGGGACGTATGGAAATGCTGTATGAAAACAGTGGCAGCAGCTTGACAGAGGCTTTTGAGTATCAGAAAAAATGTCAGGAGCTGACTGAGTGGAAGAAAATTTTTGTGGAGGACAGCCGAGAAAAATTTAATAATCTTTGTACGTGTGTAAAGAATAAGTTGGCTAGGGGTATTAGGGAGTTTGCTGAGGATAATTATGAAAATGAAGATGCTGGTGAGGACTGGAAGGAATATTTGCAGGAAGAGCTGAAGCTGGAGGCTGACTGCATGAGTTTCCTGCAAGAAAGGGCTAATAAATGCAGTCGCAAGAGAAGGGAGCTGATGGATTCCCTGAAAACAGAGCTGACCTTTGCTGGCGTTAATGTGGAATTTGATGATATTTCCATGGACAGCATATTCGATACTCAATTTTGGGGTAGTGCTGCAGCTATTGGTGCCAGTCTTATTAGCGGTCCAATAGGCATAGCAATAGGAATAGGAACTTGGTTATTTGGCAGCAGCAAGGAAGAAAAAATCAGAAAAGCTAAAGCAAAGCTTCGAGATGCATTGCAGGATGCCATGGATGAATGTGGATATGTGGATAAATTAATGGCTGGCGTAGCTAATACCATCTGTGAAGAGATTTTTGGCAAGGGCGTGGATGGCTTATATAATGCCCTTGCCCAGATGGATGCTATGTTGATTGGTCTGGCAAAGGAAGAAGCCACTGGAGCAGAAAGATTGGGCGTATTGCTTAACCAGCTTAACTGTCAACTTTTGCATGAGGCGGAAAGATATATAGCAGCTCAGGAAGGTAAAAATCTGGTGTTATCTGTAGATAGAATTGTCCGCATACCAGGGGAAGTAACAGTGGTCTATGATACCGTGGACAGCTTTGATGGCTATGAGGCACAAATGACAAAGTTAATAGGGGAAAAAGTGGAGTTGCGGATTTTAGATAATGCTGGTAAATTCTACGGAGAAATGGTAAAAAAGACGGAAGAATTAATTGGCTCATTTAGAATAGAAGAAGTAGGGGCATTTGATAAAGTCTTTAATGAGGATGAGGTACCTGTCATTCAGCCTGCAGAGCGCAAGCTGGCAGAGATTAAGATGAATGACAGGTATAGACTGGTATATCAGTATATGGGTATGCCTATGGTGCAGTGATGAAGGAGCAATTGACATGAATGAATTTTCTTTGAATATCTATAGTAATAAAGCGGAAGAGCTTCGGCAGGAAACAGAGGCAACCTTTGAACAGCTGAATCTGGCTAAAGATGTACTGCCAGCCACTATGCAGCCTGATGATGGTGCTATCAAGCTGGTTTTTGTGGGACAGTACAGCGCAGGCAAGTCCAGTATTATCAAAATGATTTCAGGGATTGAAACGGAAATTGGCGCCGGTATTACCACCCAGGAATCTCATGTTTACAAATGGAATGATTTGGAGATTATTGATACTCCGGGTATTCAGACTGGGCTGCGTGCCGACCATGATGAAATTACCTATGATCAGATAAGCAAGGCGGCACTGCTGGTTTTTGTGGTTACCAATGAGGGATTTGACCGGCATATGGGAGAGCATTTTCGCAAGCTGGCCATTGACCAGAAGCGAGGCAGTAATATGGTGCTGGTTATTAACAAGATGGATAGAGCACCAGAGGGGAATTCTGCCAATCAACAGCAGATTATTAGAGATGATATTTGCAAGGTTTTAGCCCCATTGACTCCAGAGCAACTTTATACATCCTTTATTTCCACTCAATCCTATGAAGAATATCTCACGGAGGAGGATGAGGAAATCAAGGCAGAGCTGCTGGCAGAAAGCGGTCGGGAAGAGTTGATTGCTAATCTAAATGCCTTTGTACAGTCAAGGCAGGTAACCGCCAAAATAGAGCGTCCCCTGTATACTCTGCAGGAGGCGGTAAGAAATGTATCTGTGACGGATGATATTAATATGCTAAATGATGCAGAAAGTCTCCTACTGCGGAAGCAGCGGATTCTGCAAAACGGTCAGGCGGATGCTGAGGAAGAAATCAATGGCTTGACCATGGAGTGCCAGCAGGATATTATTGAACTGGGCAGAGAAGCGGCAGGCTATTTAGAACCAGGTGTAAGCGAGGAGGAGTTCAAGGCAAAGCTAAATGAATCCGGACAAAGGGCAGAACAGGCAACACAGGATTGTATACAGTCAATAGAGCGGGCCTTTGGCAGATTGGCAGATACGATTCAGAGTGAGATGGATAAGGAGCTGGCTTCCACATCGGCGCAGAAAATCTTTGCTAGAAATAATATTTCTGTCTCTGTGGAAAGCACAACAGACTTTTCTATGGAACCTGCGGGCAGTGTCGATAGTGCAGGCATGGGAGCAAATGTTAAAGCGGTTAGTGATGTTATCTTGGGAACAGGTCTTTCTGGTTCAAAAGCTTTTGGTATGTCGACTTGGAATATTTGCAATTCTGGACTGAAAAATTTTTCTGGTTCCATGATTCATACCAAGATTTTAGATATTGGTAAATTTTTTGGTGTGAAGTTCAAGCCTTGGGAAGCTGTCGGTCTGGCAAAGAATCTAGCCAGGGTGGGGACGGCATTAAATATATTAGGTTTTTTGCTTACTATTTGGGGGAAATTCAAATCTGATGAAGAACGGCGGCAGAAGGAACAAGAACTGCAGGAAGCTAAGGAGGAAATTAAAGCTCAGTATAAGGAAAATGCCAATAGTATTTATGGAGATATCATGCGCAATGTGCGTGAAAAACTGGCAGAGTCTGTAGGTAAGGAGCTGGACAGTGTGGAGGACAGTTTGCGCCAGATTGCCGAGGAGCGACAGAAAAAGGAAGCGTGCATGGCAGTCTTGGAAAGGCTTTCTGCAAAAATCGACAAATTGTGTAATGAGATTGAAGCTGGCGGTGCAGTCTGAGGCACAGTGCCAATAAATATAGGATGGAAGAAGGTGAAGGAATGATAAAGATGAAAAAAATAGACTTAGATGAATTGCGTCGGGAGCTTAGTGCCTATCTGGAAGAAAATTATACCGGCTGTGGCGATGAACAGGCAGATGAATTGATTGCGAATAACAAATTAAGTTATTTTGCCTATGGTGGTGGTCTTGCCTGTCGATTGGGGATGTTGAGTGGTATTCTTGAAGGACGCAAGAAGACTTTTTCGGAATCACTGCTGGATTTGCTGGCTGAGAAGGAAATGAAGCCGGTTGAATTTTATCGTAAGGCTGGTATCAGCAAAGAGCATTTTTCCAAAATCAAAAACAATGTTGATTACCAGCCCTCCAAATCTGCCACCATGGCTATGGTGCTGGCCTTGAAACTGCCTTTGGATGAGGCAGAAGAGCTTATGGCTAAGGCAGGTTATACCTTTTCTACTGCCCTGATACAGGATCTTGTGGTTAAGTTTTTTATCCAAGAAGGAATTTTTGATGTGGATGCGGTGAATGTTGAGCTGTATAAGCTGGGAAAAAAGCCACTGACAAATCAAAGGGTCTCCAGTTAGCTACAATATAAAAATTCGAAATGAGAGGTTTGTTGCTAAAGCATAGGACGAATGGTATAATGAGCATGATGAATTGGATGAATAACATAAATTAATTTTCGGTAAGGGGCATATATGGTATGGGGATGTCTATATACAATAATTTGACAGCCATGTCGGCGTTGCATGAAAATAACCGCAACGAAAAAAGTTTAGCTAAAATGTTGAAGCGGGCCGCATCAGGTATGAAGATTAATTCTGCCGGTGATGATGCATCCGGCTATGCAATTTCAGAAAAGATGCGAGTTAAGCTGAGAGCCTTGGAGCAGAATGACCGCAATGTAAAAAATGGTGCTTCTATGTTGAGAACTGCCAGCGGTGCTGTACAGGAACAGACTAATTTGCTAAAAACTATTAAGCAAAAAGTTATTGATGCCAGCAACGATACAAATACAGATCAGGATAGAGAAGTTATCCAAAAGGAAATAGATCATTGCTACAGCCAGATGGCGGATATTGTTTATGATACCGAGTTTAACGGAAAAAAAATATTGCTGGGTAACTCAGTGGCAGAGGTGGTTAGCAGCTGGGAAGTATTGAATAATGCCATGCTGGCAGATGATAGTGACATACCAGGTTTGCTGGCGGATGCCAATGAAAGCTCCTTGGATGGAGAGCAAGGCCCATTTGCGACTTTTGGCAAGGCATCAGATAAGCCTCCTTATGATGGCTATAATACAAAAGTTGAGAGCCCTGCAACTTGGAAGGAATCTTCAGCTAAAAATAACGGAGATCGTATGGTAGGAGGCACTAAAGGTGTATCCAATACCATAGATTTAGATTTGTCCCAATATACGAATTTTTCGGACACTAATCGGGATCCATTGGACAATACAACATTTTGTGTTAATTCCCCCTATTACCCACAGCAGCATTATTTTACTTTGACTACCAATACGAGTAATAACTATGAGAAAGGCAGTAAAATAGATATAAGTAGATGTGGTTCCACTGATGATGTGGCCAATGCGATTCAGAATGCTATAGCTAGTTCCTTGGGAAATGTATATTCAGTGTCGGTAAGCGGCTCCAAGGTTACCCTTACAACTAAGCAGGATGGTGTAGTAACCAATGGCGATGATTACAACACGAAAGGTGCAACTTTGACTGGGGGCACATCTACCCCAGGTCATGATGGGGCAACAGGTACTGGCTTGAACATAGGAGCTTTTACCGGTGGCAAAGATGCTATTACTCACACAGAAACCAGGACGGACCCTGCAGATCCAGACCTTAAACATACTGTTACGGTAGTTGATGTGCCAGCGGTTAAGGCAAAACTAGAAATCCCTAATATCTCATCAGTTGCGCCGGGAAGCGGTATGACCATAAATGATGCTTATTATGGTACAAGTTATTTGTCCTTTAGGGATGATGATGGAGGTTTGAACGATGATTCTGCCTCTGGGCATTATACGGTAGGTAGAAATTATCAGGGGAACTTTGTTATTTCAGGTATGAATTGTTCTATGTCTAATGGCAGTTTGATTGTAGAGGTTTCTGAAGTAGGTGTTGTCGGGAATCATTCCTCAATAACTGATGGAATAAGGGAGTATAGGCCACCGGCTGTTACCTATACAGCTACAACAGCTTTGAATTACATACAAAACAATAAGAGAGGTGCAGATGGCAATACAGCACATTGGGATTTGGATTTATCAGCCTATAATGCCTCAGATGAAACAAAGGCTGAAGAATTGATAAATAAATACAAGGGTAAAACCTTTGGTACGAATACAACTGCGGAATATGAGTTTATAGATACTGGTTCTTCATCTGGTATGGATGGATTATACAAGGTTACTACTAACACCATTGATTTAAATGAGGTTCGCAATCAGGTTAAAGCTGGCAAGACTGTAGCAGAGGCTTTTGCCAATGTGCTTCATGGGCGCATTCGTAATACAGAGATTTTGAAAGCTGCAGACAATACTACAGTTAATGGTATCAGTATTAAGGCAACTTCCCCAGGTGAAGCCGGGAATAATCAAAAAGTTTTCAGCCAAACCGGAGAGCTGCGACACTATACCATTGACTGGCAGAATTGGGTAAATACTCAGGGAATTACGGATATTCCAGCGGCCTTGCATGAAAAGGGGATTCGCTTTTATTGTCCTACCGACGCCAGCCAGTGGGTTAATGTGCGTTTTGTTAATGGTTTCAGCGATTTGGATGCTGAACGTCCAGCAAGCGGTAATGCCAATATGGATATTAAGACCTTGACCATTGACTTATCCGCTGTCGATAGTGTAGAAACCTTGGTTGAAACCATAGATACAAAATTGGGGGACTATCTAAAGAATAAGTATAAGCATAATCTGTTAGTTACTTCAGATCCTAAGGCTGGCACGACGACGATTTATGACCAGAGACGGAAAACTGTTCGTAATAATCCAGGGTATGATAATCAGGAAAAAGGTGCCAAGATTGGTACAGGCATTATGGATAATATAATCAAGACCAATCGTAATATCTATGTTAATGATCTGGTGGTGCAGCATACAGATAAGGCTAGTATGAATATTCATGTAAAAATACCTCAGACCAGCATAGACCAAATTTTTGGTTATAAAGAGGGAACTCGTCATATCAGTGAGTACAATGTCATGACCAAGGATATGCGGGACAAATTGCTGGGAATACCACCAGATAAGGGAATTTTGGACAGAGGTATAGATTATCTGCTGGATGCCCAGACAACTATTGGTGCCCAGATGAATCATATGGATTATGCAGATAATAATATTATTACCTCCCATGAGAATATTACTTCGGCGGAGTCGGTCGTTCGGGATGCTGATATGGCGAAAACCATGATGGAATATGCGAAAAGCAATCTTTTGGCTCAGGGTTCTCAGTCCATGCTGGCCCAGGCTAATCAAACTCCTCAGGCTGTGATAAATCTTTTACAATAGCAAGTATATGAAGTCTGTTTTCCCAGAAGCAGCCTTGACTGTAGATGCTTCCTCCCCTAAAAAAATCCTGCAAAACATTTCTTGGTTTTGCAGGATTTTTCCTTTGGCTTCATACATGGTATAATATGATATTACAGTTTTTTTATTTTACCGATGAGGTGCAAAAATGCGTTTATATATAGCAGAGAAACCTAGCATGGGCCGGGAGATTGCAGCAGTGCTGCCGGGGCCTGTGCGAAAGGGCAATGGATTTATTGAAACAGGGGCTGGCACCGTTACCTGGCTTTTTGGCCATGTGCTGCGGCAGGCGGAGCCTCAGGAATACGATGCCAAATACAAGGTGTGGCGGGCAGAGGATTTGCCTATTATTCCAGAGCATTGGAAGCTGATGGTATCAGAAAGCAGTGCCAAGCAATTTGCGGTGGTGAAACAGCTGATTAGTCAAGCTGATGAAATCGTTCATGCCGGAGACCCGGATAGAGAGGGCCAGCTTTTAGTAGATGAGGTGCTGGAATATGTAGGCTGTAACAAGCCGGTACAGCGTATTTTGTTGAATGCTTTGGATGAAAAAAGTATCCGAGAGGCAATTGACCAGCTAAAGCCTAATGCGCAATTTTTTAATCTGCGACAGTCGGCTTTGGGAAGAGCTAGAGCAGATTGGCTGATTGGCATGAATTTGTCCAGAGCCTATACAATGGCTGCCCAGCGCAGCGGTCATAGAAAATTGGTTTTGCCTATTGGCAGAGTCAAGACTCCTACTTTGGCGTTGGTGGTACGGCGGGAAAGAGAGATTGAGAATTTCAAGCCAGTGGATTATTTCAATATTAAGGCGGTTTTTCAGCATGCTAATGGACAGTTTCAGGCTCAGTGGAAGCCTAATGAAATGCAACAGGGACTGGACTCCGAGGGCAGGCTGGTGGATAAGCAGATTGCAGAGGCCAAGCTAAATTTCTTCGGACAGGAGCCATTGGCGGGAGTAATTTCCGGCTATTCCAAGGCTAAAAAGCAGGAGGCTCAAAGATTGCCTTTTTCCCTTTCTACTTTGCAGGTTTTGGCAGGCAGGCGATTTGGCTATGAGCCACAGCAGGTGTTGGATACGGCTCAGGCTCTCTATGAGCGGAAGCTGACTACCTATCCTCGTTCTGATTGCGAGTATTTGCCTACTAATCAGTTTAAGGATAGCCAAAGTATTTTGACTAATCTGCAGAGCTGTGGGGATGATACTTTGGCTAATTGGGGCAAGGGGGCCGATGGCAAAATTAAAAGCCGTGCTTGGAATGACAAGAAAATTTCCGCCCATCACGCCATTATTCCTACCCGGGTAAAGGCAGATTTGAGCAAGATGAATGTAGTGGAACGGAATATTTATTTCCTGATTGCCCAGGCTTATATGGCTCAGTTTTATCCAGTGCATACCTATTACCAAACCAAGGTGGAGGTAGCTTACAAGGAGGAGCTTTTTGCTGCCAGCGGTAGAACGGAAATAGATTTGGGCTGGAAGGCTCTTTATACCAGCAAGAAAAATAATGAGGCTGATAATGAGGAGGGCCAGGATAAGGAGGATAATGGTCAGGAAGAAAATAACCTGCCTCCTATGAAGAAAAATGATAATGTTGACTATGTATCTGGGGAGCTGGCCAAAAGTGTTACCAGACCACCAGTGAGATTTACCCAGGCTACCCTTATTGCCGCCATGAAGGATATTCATAAATTTGTGCAGGACCCGGAGGCAAAAAAGCAGCTGAAGGCGGTATATGGTATTGGTACTGAGGCTACCAGAGCTACTATTTTGGATGAGTTGATTCATAAGCGGAAGCTGATAAAGGAAATGGGCAAAAAGAAGCAGCTGCAGCCTACGGAGGCAGGTTATTTGCTGGTGGATGCAGTGCCAGAGGAGCTGTCTTATCCGGATTTTACGGCTATCTGGGAGGATCAGCTTCATTCTATGGCAGAGGGAGATGGCTCCTTGGAGGCTTTTTTGCAAACCCAGGTAGATTTTACCACCAAGATGTGCCGTAAGGCAGAGGGCACCAGCCTAGTGGTGGAGGATGCGGTTAAATGTCCTCGCTGCGGGTTGGGGATATTGCAAAAACGCCACGGCAAAAATGGAGATTTCTGGGGATGCAGCAATTATCCCCGTTGTCGTATGACCTGCAATGATAAGGATGGAAAGCCTAATCTGGAGGAGGCTCGCCAGCGGGCTAACTATAGAAATCCGGGTAATGGTTTTAATAATAATGGCAGTGGACAAGGAAGCCGATATAGAGCTGGCCAGGATATGGATGAGATAGCAGAGCTGGGGAATCCATATATGAGTGAGGAAGAAATGGCAGCCTTTACTAAGGAGTATTTGCGGTAATATAAAGGAATCAATTAAATGGATACATTGGATAAAATACGAAAAATAAAGGAAAATCCTAATGAGATATTCTCTTACCTTAAAGAAATTGCAAAATTAAATGAAATTTGCAATGCTAAAGGTGAGAGCATATTGACTAAACAGTATGAAAAAATTAATGGAATTCAATCTGGAACAGCATTAGAAATGTATTTAAATCCTAATAAGAGAAAAAGTGCAAATTCTCATAAATATGCCCCTATATTTCCTTTTGGTTGTAATAATAGTCAATATGATGCTGTTACGAGGGCGATGAATAACCAGATTAGCGTTATACAGGGGCCGCCTGGTACTGGTAAAACACAGACTATCTTAAATATTATTGCAAATATTTTATTGCAGAATAAAAATGTGATAGTTGTGTCAAATAATAATGCTGCTATTGAAAATATATATGATAAGCTGGCTAAAAAAGAAAATAACTTAGGATTTTTAGTGGCAAGACTTGGCAATTCGGAAAATAAGAAAAAATTTATAGAAAATCAAATAGCAGCTTCCGATAGGTGCAAGAATTGGAATTTAGATTTTAAAACAGAAATTTCACAAGAAACAATATATGAAGAGACAAGAGCGTTAAAGAAATTATTTGATAAACAAGAAGTCCAATCAAGTTTATTGCAGGAAAAATCACAAATAGAGGCAGAGTATCATTATTTTTTACAGTATGCAAAGAATAGCGATATAAATGTCGATGATTTTAAGTATATATATAATATATCTGCTAAGAGTTGGCTTAGTTTGTGGCAGGAAGCTCAAACTGAAGTAGATATTAATCATAAATTTGGTCTTTTATTTAAACTAAAGCTTTTGTTTAAATATACAATACTAGATTATAAGCTGTATAAACAGGAACCTGAAAAATTTATAACTATTTGTCAATGGTTATATTATAAGACAAGAATAAAATGGATAATAAGTGAATTAGAAAAATTGTCAAGAGAGTTGGCTGATATAGACATTAATTTGCCAGGAAAGGCAAATGCTAACGCCATGTTGCTGTTAAAAAGACATTTATGCGCAAAGTATGCGGATGAAAAATCAAGAACTATATTTAAAGAGGAGGACTTGTTTTATAATTGGGAAAAAATTCAAGATGAGTATCCAATTATTTTGAGTACAACATTTTCAGCTAAAGCGTGTTTGAATAAAAATGCCGTCTATGATTATTTAATTATGGACGAAGCATCTCAGGTAGATATTGCAACTGGTGCATTAGCTCTATCCTGTGCTAAAAATGCCATAATAGTAGGAGATACAAAGCAGCTTCCAAATGTAATTAAAAGTGAAGCAAAACAGAAATCAGAAGAGATTTTTAAAAAGTATAAAATAGCATTAGGATATAAATTTTATAAGAGTTTTTTAAATTCTGTTGTAGAAATTATGCCAGATGTGCCTCAGACGATGTTACGAGAGCATTACAGATGTCATCCTAAAATAATCAATTATTGCAATCAAAAATTTTATCATAATAACTTAGTCGTTATGACAAAAGATAATGGTGAAAAAGATGTAATAATGGTTATGAGAACCGTTGAGGGAAATCATAGAAGAGAAAATTACAATCAGAGAGAAATTGATGTTATAAAAAATGAAATATTGCCTATGTGTAATAGTCCTGCTGAAGAAATAGGGATTATTGCACCATATAATGGGCAGGTTGATAAATTAAAAGAACAGATAAAAGGTATTGATATTTCGACAGTACACAAATTTCAAGGAAGGGAAAAGGAGACTATAATTTTAACTACTGTAGATGATCAAATTACAGATTTTGTAGATAATCCATATTTGTTAAATGTTGCTGTATCTAGAGCTAGAAAAAGACTTATTTTAGTTGTTACAGGTAATAAACAGCCAGGAAGCACAAATATAATGGATTTAATGCATTATATTCAGTATAATAATTTTTCTATTCAATATAGCAATATAAATTCTATATTTGATTATTTGTATAAGGCATATAAGAAGGAGCGGGAAGCATATTTAGTTAAGCATACAAGAATATCGGAGTATAAATCTGAAAATCTAGTGTATGCCTTATTAGAGGATGTTTTAGCTGATGATAAATATCAATCGTTAGATGTGGTTTGCCATATGCCCCTTAACATATTGTTGAAAGATATAAGTTTGCTTAACGAAGCGCAACAAAAATATGCTATGAATTCGCTTACGCATATAGATTTACTTTTATATAATAAATTTTCTAAAATGCCTATTTTAGCTATAGAAGTTGATGGTTGGCAATATCATAATGAAAAAACGCCACAAGCGAAACGTGATAAATTAAAAAATGAAATTATGAATATTTACAATATAGAATTGCTTAGATTGGTCACAAATGGAAGTGGTGAGAGAGAAAAAATAATAAATACTTTAGATAGGTTACTTGGTATAAAAGATAATGCTGGAATGAATTTTTAGGAGGCAAATAATTTTGGATGATATAACGATGAATATTATAAAGTTGGTGCTGGTGGTTTTGCTGGTGCTGATGAATGGTTTCTTTGTGGCGGCGGAATTTGCGGTGGTAAAAATACGCGGCTCACGGTTGGAGACATTGATAAATGAGGGAAATAGCCGGGCGGTTTATGCCAAAAAGCTTACGGATCATTTGGATGTGTCCCTTTCTGTAACTCAGCTAGGTATTACCTTGGCTTCACTGGGCCTAGGTTGGTTAGGTGAGCCTACAGTCAGCAAAATGCTGGAGCCTGTATTTGAATACTGTGGCCTGGGGGGAGCCTTGGCCACTACCATTTCCTTTGCCATAGCCTTTGGTTTGATTACGGCTATGCATATTATCTGTGGTGAGCTGATTCCAAAGAATTTGGCCATACAGAAGTCCGAGGCGGTAACCTTGGGGATTGCTATGCCTATGCTGCTTTTTCAAAAGGTAATGTATCCATTTGTTTGGTTTTTGAATCATGTGGCTAATTTTACCGCGGAAAAGCTGGGAATCCCGGTGGAGACTGAAAGCGAGGAAACAGCTCATACAGAGGATGAGATTCGCATTCTTATGGAGGAAAGTCACAAAAAGGGTTATATTGACAAAACTGAGCTAGATTTTGTGGATAATGTTTTTGATTTTTCCGACCGCAATGTACGGGAGATTATGATTCCTCGTACAGATATGGTATGCCTTTACACTGAGGATTCCTTTGATGAGAATATTCAGGTGGCAGTGTCGGAGCATATGACCAGATATCCTGTATGTCGAGAGGATAAGGATGATATTATTGGTTTCCTTCATATTAAGGATTTGATGGGGTATCTTTATAAGCATCGCCGACCAAGATTGCGGCAGCTGGTGCGGAAGGCTTTGATTGTGCCGGAAACCATGCGTATCAGTATGCTGTTGAAGATGATGCAGAGGGATCGCTCCCAGCTAGCTATTGTGGTGGATGAATATGGCGGTACTGCCGGTATGGTTACCATTGAGGATATTATTGAGGAAATTGTTGGGGAGATTCAGGATGAATTTGACCAGGAACGTCCTTTGGTGGAGAAGCGGAGTGAATATGTTTATTCTATAGATGCCAAGCTGCTGCTGGAGGAGGTTTGCGATATTCTGGAGATGGATATTGAGGCTGACAATATTGATACCATTGGCGGCTGGCTCTACAATAATGTGCAGTCCCCTCCGCGGATTGGGATGAAAGCTAGCTGGAATGGACGGGACTTCTTTGTGGAGGAAATGGATAATCTTAGAATTACCCGTATTTTGGTCAAGCTGCCAAAGCCTTTGCAGGAGGAACATGAGGAGATTGTGGATAATATCCAGTCAGAAAAAATGGAGGAGAATCATAAATGATTTTAACAGTGGAGGAATTGGGGAAAAGCTACGGAGAAAAAACTCTCTTCAGCCACGTTAATTTGAATATAAATGAGGGGGATAAAATCGGTATTGTTGGTGTTAATGGTACTGGTAAGTCCACCTTTCTCAAAACTGTGGCAGGAAAGCTGGTGGCAGATACTGGCTCTATGGTAACTATGCGGAATATGCGTATCAGCTATTTGGAGCAGTCCAAGGAATTTGTGCCAGAGAATACAGTGTTAATGGAAGCTTTTAAGGATGATAGCCCCTTGATGCAGGCCCTGCGGAATTATGAGTCTGCTTTGGCGAAAAGTGAAAAGGGGGATATGTCTGAAAAGGTGCAAAATCAGCTGGCTAAGGCCTCTGAGCAGATAGATGCTTTGGGTGGCTGGAATATGGAGAGCCAGGCTAAAAGCATTTTGACTCATTTGGGAATTACAGATTTTGAAGCAAGGGTGGATACTTTGTCGGCGGGACAGCAGAAGCGGTTGGCTTTGGCTACTGCTTTGATACAGCCTTGTGATTTACTGCTTTTGGATGAGCCTACTAACCATTTGGACAGTGAAACTATTGGCTGGCTGGAGGAGTATCTGGCAGTCTGGAAAGGCTCCCTGCTGATGGTAACTCATGACCGTTATTTTTTGGATAGAGTGGCTAGCGGGATTTTGGAGTTCGATAAAGGCAGAACTTATAGTTATCAGGGGAATTATTCGGAGTTTTTGGAGCTAAAGGCGGCGCGGATTGAGCAGGAGGAAGCTGGGGAAAGAAAGAGACAGAATTTCCTGCGGAATGAGCTGGCTTGGATTCGTCGTGGTGCCCAGGCTCGTTCCACCAAGCAAAAGGCTAGACTGCAGCGCTATGAGGAAGTAAAGAATCAGAAAGTGGATTTGGAACGGAATCAGGTGGAAATTGGTTTGGCTGGCAGTCGCTTGGGGCGGAAGATTATTGAGCTGGAGCATGTTGGCTATAGCTGGCGGGGACAGGTGTATATTCGGGATTTCAGCTATACAGTATTGCGGAATGATAGAATTGGCATTATTGGTGGCAATGGTACAGGAAAGTCTACCCTGTTGAATATTATTGCTGGTAGATTGCAGCCTACTGAGGGTACAGTGGAAATTGGCCAGACTGTAAAAATTGGTTATTTTGCCCAGACAAATGTGGAAATGGATGGCAGATTGCGGGCTAAGGAGTATATTCAGGAGGCGGCCCATTATATTACTATGGCGGATGGCAGCAAGCTGTCTGCTGGTCAGTTGATGGAGCGTTTTCTCTTTCCGCCGGATTTGCAGTATACGGAGATAAGTAGATTGTCTGGTGGCGAGAAAAGAAGGTTGTATCTTCTGCGGGTGCTGATGGAGGCCCCTAATGTGCTCCTTTTGGATGAGCCTACCAATGATTTAGATTTGGAAACTATGGGAATATTGGAGAGCTTTATTGATGATTTTAATGGGGCCATTATTTTTGTTTCTCATGATAGATTTTTTATTGACCGCATGGCGCAAAAGGTTTTTGTTTATACTGGCAAGGCGGGAGAGATTGAATGTCATGTAGGTGGCTATAGCGATTATCATCAGAGGCTGCAGGCGGAGCAAAAAGCTAGAGCTGGTGCTTTGACTAATGGGGTGAATGTTAAGGCTAAGGATGGCGTGGCTGTCAGCAAAAAGAATTATCAGCAGGATAAAGTTCGGAAAAAAGGTCTTACTATGTCGGAAAAGCATGAATATGGTGAGATTGAGGCTGTGATTGCCAGCAAGGAGGGGGAACTGAAGATGATACATCTTCAGATGACTCAATTTGCTACGGATTATGATAAGATACAGGAATTGACCAAGGAAGAAACTAGGGTGTCTGGGGAGCTGGAGAAGCTGATGGAGCGCTGGGCATATCTGGAGGAAAAGGCGGAAAATTCCTAAGTGCGTATTGGCATGAATTTTGATTTGCCGAATTGCTTATCTCTTCAAATATTGTAAATGAAAGTCGTTATGTCAGTGGGTTCTGAAATACAGCCTGCGGTCATAACGACTTTTGCTCTGTCCGACTTAATGGGCCCGACGCAAAAGTGTCATGCCCCTCCGGCTGTTGCCGAATCATCGTGATTTTTCGATTCTAAATCCCTCAATAGCGGTAATATGAACTAAATATCGCTCAGCTAGTTTTTTCTTAGGGTACTATCATTTGCTGTTCTATTTCAGTAAATACGTCAAAATTACAAACAGTGCCAAAGCGAGAAAGTGCGATGAATACACAAAATAGAAGGCATGACATATACTCTTCACAGGTATATCGATGTGCCTGGAAGAGTATATGCCATGCCTACAAAAAGTGTATAAATAAATTACCGATATGGGAGTGCTCCTGAAAGAGTACTCCCATATCGCTATATTAATATTCTAAAAACATCTGCTGCAGCTCTGCTGGCCTATTAGTGCTTAGCAGTCCCAGCTGTAATAGAATCCGAGCTTTATTTGCTGGCAAAGTATCGCTGTGTATAAATCCAGCCTCCGTCCACTGAGGTAAACCTGCTTCCACTATACCTGAATAGCTTCTCGTACTACGCACCACCGCAATCCCCTGCTGTGCCGCCTTTATAAGCACCGCCTCGGAAGCCTGATGTACACTGCCCATACCCATACCGGCATAAACAATTCCCTTGGCGCCCTTTTCTACAGACGCCTCAGCCATTTCTCCTTTTTCACCAGCATGACTGTAGATAATAAACACCTTTGGCAGTACAGTATCCTTATTGACAAAAAATTCACTGTCCACAGTATGCTTGCGAAGAAGCTGGGTATAAAAACGAGGCTTTCCCCCAGCCATAATCCCCAGCTTTGCCCCATTAGGCGTAGCAAAGGTAGCCAGATTTTCCGTATTGCTCTTTACCACATCCCGAGCACTAAAGATTTCATCATTCATGGCAATCATTACACCTCTGCCCTTGGCCTCAGAAGCCACAGCCAGCTTAACTGCATTGTACAAATTAGCTGGGCCATCAGCGCTGATAGCAGTAGCCGGACGCATGGAGCCTGTCAATACTACCGGCTTATCACTATGAACAGTAAGATGGAGAAAATAACCTGTTTCCTCCATGGTATCAGTACCGTGGGTAATTACAATACCAGCCACATCATCCTGAGCCAACAGCTCATTGCACCTACAGGACAGCTTCAGCATAATTTCCTCAGTCATATCCTTGCTATCTATGCTGGCAATCTCCTCACCAGTAATATTGGCTGCCTGCTTCAAGGCTGGTACTGCCTCCAAAAGCACCTCCACACCTAAAGCTCCTGCCTGATACCCCGTCATCTGAGTATCCGAAGCTCCAGTTCCTGCAATCGTACCTCCGGTAGCCAGTACCACAACATGAGGCAAATCAGTATCATTTGCTTTTTTCAAAATAATTCTCCCTATCAAATATGCTTAAGTCTCATCACTAAGACGATCTACAATACAAGCACAGGCTGCATCACCAGTAATATTTACAGCAGTACGCAGCATATCAAAGATTCTATCTACACCAAAGAGGATTGGCAAAGCCTCAATAGGAATACCAGCAGATACTAGAACAGCTACCACCAGAAGAGTTGGGCCTGGCACGCCTGCCTGACCAACAGCACCAAGAGTAGACGTTATGATGATAGCCACATACTGACCTACACTCAGATCTATACCATACATCTGGGCAAAGAAGCAGGCTGCCATGGCATAGTAGGCCGCATTACCATTCATATTGATGGTAGCACCCAAAGGCAGGGCAAAGGATACAACACCTTTGTTCAAGCCAAATTCCTCATTACTAACCTGCATATTCAAGGGCAAAGCTGCCATAGAGGAAGCAGTGGAAAAAGCCAATAGCTGGCATTTCCACATGCTCTTGAAGAACTGTACATAACCAACCTTCTTGGAAAATAGGGCTACAGAGCCGCCAATCATAACATAGGTTACTAGAATCAATACTGCCACATATAGAGCAATCAGATATAGAATTTTGACCAGAATAGCATAACCAAAAGTACCACAGGCGTCAGCCATCAACGCGAATACGCCAAGAGGTGCTACATACATAATAGCAGTCATAATCTTGATGAAAATTTCTGTACAGTAGTTAAAAATCTTCATCATGAAATCCTTCTTTTCTACTTCCAGGGTAGAAAGAGCAAAGCCTATAAACAGAGCAAAGACAATAATCTGCAAAATATTGCCCTCCACCATAGCCGCAAAAGGATTTACTGGTACAAAGCCAGTAATTGTTTCCCAAAAACCGGGAATGGAACCACTCTGGGACATATCCACATCAACCCTGGCCTCAGCAATAGCATCCAAAGCAATATTATCCCCGGGCTGGAAAGCCTCACTGAACAGAATCCCCAAAACTACCGCTACAGCTGTGGTTACACCATAATAAAGGAATGTAACCAAACCTATTTTGCCTGCACTTTTAGAATTTCCCAGTGAGGCCGCACCGCCAACCAAGGAGAAAAAAACCATTGGTACAACAATCATCTTGATAAGTGTCATAAACAGATTGCCAACTGGTGCAAACATACTGGCATCCTTACCCATGACCAAACCAGTTACAGCACCTAATACCGTGGCAAGGATAATCCACTTGCCCAAACTACTAAGATCGAATTTTTTCATTTTTCCCTCTCCTTTGAAAATAAAATAAAAAGGACATCTGTGCCCCTGTAAAACCGAACAAAACTGTCCGCTTCCTTAGAATAGCACAGCTATATACAATATGCAAGATTTTACCGTTTCCTCGCCTTCCATATGAATATCATACAAAATCAAAATAACTTGCCAGAATATTCGTTGTTCATCCCTTCCAGTTGTCATTTTATCGAAGACTTCGCAGATATTCCTTGTGTTCCGGGCTAACTCTGCGGCTTTCGAGGGCCTTCTGGATTGCCTTACGGCGAGTCCATTCCTCCATTCTCCCTTTTTGCATATAAGGCAATGCATCCTGATATTGCTTAGCTAGGGCAGTGGCAAAATACCAAGCCACCATCATACGGACGTAATATTCTTTAGAGGAGACCTCTGCCACCTTGGCCAAATACTCTCTTTGGTAAGCTCCATCATCCAGATAAAAGCTCATGAGAAAGCCAATGGCCAATCGTACAATATAGGTATCCTCACTAGCCAGCCATTGATAGATTTTCTCCAGAAGCTCAGGGAGATGCTTGCTCAAAATTTTGGGCCGCAGCATATCACAGGTGGCCCAGTTGTCTATATAAGGCAAAAATCTTTCCAATTCTCCTATACAGCTTCCATAATCCTTGCTTTCCATAATAATCAGTCCGTGAAGATTATTTTCTTCATAATAGTTATGTGGAAGCTGTTGTAGAAAATCTTCCTTCTCTGCCTCAGACAAGTCCTTAACAAATCGTCGCAGAACAGGCACCCTGATACCAATAATTTTCTCCCTAGCAATATTAGGCATTAATTTGCTATGAAAATCCCCATAGCAAACATCCTGCAGCCGAAATAATTTTTTCTTAATGTTATCCATCACACTTCCCCATCCTCTGCCAATATTATTCCCTTGCACCTAAAATCCAATTCATTCAAATATAATTATATCACAAAAGCCCTGCCAAATAGGAACCAGATTCTCTATCTGACAGGGCTTCTCTTATTTATTTGGTAATTAATTAAACCATTTCATTTTTAATCATGTACTCAGCAATCTGGAGGGCATTGAGAGCTGCACCCTTGCGAATCTGGTCACCGCATACCCAGAAATTCAGGGCATTATCGGTGGAATAATCCTTACGGATACGACCTACTTCTACATCGTCCTTGCCGGAAGTCTCCAAAGGCATTGGATAAATCTGCTCATCAGGATTATCAGTGAGGGTAACACCTGGGAATGCTGCCAGTACCTCACGAGCCTTTTCTACAGAAATCTCGTCCTCAAACTCTACGTTTACAGACTCAGCATGGCTTCTGTATACAGGAACACGAATAGTGGTAGCAGTGATTCTCATGCTATCATCATTCATGATTTTCTTGGTCTCGTCGATCATCTTCATCTCTTCCTTAGTGTAGAGATTGTCCTTGAATACATCAATCTGAGGAATCAGGTTGAAAGCAATCTGATAATGCTTAGCCAGAGATGCACCAGGCAGAATATTGGCAACTACAGGACGGCCCTCGTTAATAGCCTTTACCTGCTCCTCCAGCTCAGCCATAGCTTCCTTGCCACCACCGGATACAGCCTGATAGGTGGATACAACTACACGCTTAATCTTGGATACATTATAAAGAGGCTTGAGAGCCATAACCATAATAATGGTAGAGCAGTTAGGGTTAGCAATAATACCCTTGTGGTTGGCAATAGCCTCTGGATTTACCTCTGGTACAACCAATGGTACTTCTGGGTCCATACGGAAAGCACTGGAGTTATCAATAACTACAGCACCAGCCTTTACAGCAGCAGGTGCAAAGGTCTTGCTAGCAGCGCCGCCAGCAAAAAGCGCAATATCCACACCCTTGAAGGAGTCCTCGGTAGCCTCCTCAACAGTGTACTCCTTGCCCATAAACTGAATCTTCTTACCAGCAGAACGCTTGGAAGCCAGCATCTTCAGCTCAGCAAATGGGAAATTACGCTCCTCAATCAGATTCAGAAATTCCTGACCTACAGCACCAGTAGCACCCAGAATAGCAACATTGTATTTTTTCATCTATATACATCCTTTCAAATGTTAATCAATATTAATCCATGACCTTGTCCAAGCCGATTACCAGACCGGAAAGGCTGCGTACCTTTTTGCAGGCCAGGCATACACCTGGCATAAAGGACTCACGGTTCAAGGAATCATGGCGAATAGTCAAAGTCTGACCAAGACCTCCAAAGATAACCTCCTGATGAGCCACATAACCTGGCAGACGAACGCTGTGGATATGCATACCATCCACATTGGCACCTCTGGCTCCCTGCACCTTTTCGCTTTCCTCTGGATTGCCCTGCTGATGAGCAGCCCGCACCTCAGAAATCATAGCCGCAGTCTGGAGAGCTGTACCAGATGGGGCATCCAGCTTCTTGTCATGATGAAGCTCTATAATCTCCACCTCTGGCATATATTTGGCAGCCTGCTTGGCCATCAGCATCATCAGTACAGCGCCAATAGCAAAATTTGGTGCAATAAAGCATGGTGCATTGTTATCCTTTGCCAGCTGAGCCAGCTCGGCCTTGGACTCCTCAGAAAGACCTGTGGTACCAATAACAGGAGATACTCCCTTCTTCAATGCCTTGACAGCATTGCCATATACCACATCTGGGCGAGTAAAGTCTACCATAACCTCTGGCTTGGTATCCTCAATGGCCTGGTCCAGATTGTCGGTGACAATTATACCGGATTTGCCCATGCCCACCATTTCACCGGCATCAATGCCGGTTTTAATATCAACAGCAGCTACTAGCTGCAGCTCCTGGTCCTCCATAACAGCCTTGACAACTGCCTGTCCCATTCTGCCGCAGGCACCGCTGACTAAAACCTTAATCAAAGCTAACGCCTCCAAACAATATATTTCTCCTCTGTGGAGATACATTTACCATAATAAAGGAAAAAAGCCAGATATGCAAGTCTTTTCCTAAAAAAATCCACTATAAAATAACAAAAGTCCATTCATCAACCACATTTTCCAGTAAACGCAGGTTATTTTTAAGGATACGTTCTGTATATTCCATAAAAATAGCAGTGAGATGGCTTCCCCTCTCACTGCTTTACTTTATACCCGCTTATGCATTTTGTTAGCAAATTCTTCTGCTGGCAATGGCTTGCTGAAATAATATCCCTGTATCATATCACAATCATATTGCCGAAGCAAATCTACTTGGAATTTTTCTTCGATACCCTCAGCTACCACTGTTCTGCCTGTATCATGGGCTGCCTTTATCATATATTTAATCAGACAGCTATCCCTTTCTGACATATCTGGCTGCCAACTGTCAAAAAAGCTTTTATCCAGTTTTAGACAGTCAATAGGCATGGAGTTGAACATACCAAGGGAAGAATAACCGCTGCCGAAATCATCCATAGCCAAGCTAAATCCGCTGGATTTAAAAATCTGAAGGAACCTTATTAACAGCTTAGAATCCACAGAAGCATCAGTTTCCAAAATCTCCAGCTGAATTAAATTGATTGGAATTTGGTATTCTTCCAGCACATCCAAGGCATATGCCAGAAAGTTATTTCCCCCCACGATATTTCGTCTGGATATATTAACAGAAATTGGCACAGCCTTGTAACCAGCATCCAGCCATTGTCTTAACTGCCGACAGGCCAGCTTCAACACATGTCTGTCCAAAATCTCCAAATTGCCGTCCCGCTCAAAAAGAGGTATAAATCTTCCCGGTGACAAGAAGCCATACTCTGGGCTTATCCAGCGAATCAAAGCCTCCGCGCCATGCAGCTCTGGCTCTGCGCCTTTGATACCATATTTAGGCTGATAGTACAGAACAAATTCGTTATTTTCTAAAGCCTGCTGGAAATTGTTCTCCAACAGTTTTTCTGTGCGAATTTTTTCTGCCAAATTGTCATCAAAAAAACGCACTCCTCCCTTGTCACTTATCTTTAACTGCTTCAAGGCGGCCCTGGCCTTGGTAAAAAAGTTTTCTGGCCAATGACTGTCTGTATCTATGAAGCTGTCCATAGCAGGCAGAGAAACCGAGCTGAGAGACAAAGTGCCCTCCCCTACATTTTCTTTGTTAATAAGATGCCAATAGGCTCCAGCAGAAAGCTGAATATTGTACTTACCTTGGGCACAGTCTCCGGCCTGAATCTTCTCTATCAATTCCTTTAGACGGCTTTCTACCTTTTCCTTGCTCACATCCCAGCTCACCAGACAGAAAAGACCTCCATCTCCGATATAGCATTGTTCCTGCTTTAACAGCTGGCTTTTTAGTATTTCGCTTACCTGGCGGAGTACATTATGACCGAAGGACACGCCTAGCAGCTCATTAATGGTTTTCATACCACGAATATTTAATATAGATACACAAAGGGAGCTATGCTTATTTTCAATTTCTCTCAGCATATCCCTTTTGTATTTTTCTTTATTATACAAGCCAGTCAAGGTATCAATATAAGCCAGATTATAAATCTCCTGGCCATGCTTAACCTGCCGCATTTCTGTAATACCATAGCCAAATAGCAAAATGATCAACAGTATCCCTGTTACAGCAGTGGCATTGTTCAGCACCCCGTTAATGCGTTCTTGAATCACCTCCATAGACAGTACATTCAGTATATAGAGGTTGTCTACCGTATCCAAGGGCATACAGGCAATATAGACCTGTCTCCCATCAGGCAGGGTAACTCTCTCCACTCCAGATTTGTCCTGGCGAATCTTGGTGTAGAGGTTCCGCATATCCTCTGGTGCCTCTGGCTGCTGCCAATCATGGAGTCGAATGCCTATTTGCTCCGCCAGCTCCTGATCCTTGGCCCTAACGAACACTGTGCCCTCAGAATTAATAATAAAGCTTTCATCAGGATTGATATTGGACTGTTCGTTAAACAACGTCTGAAGATTAGTCATATCCATAGTGGCGTAAAGACTGCCCAAAATCCTATCATCTTTTACCACAGGCACGGAAAATACTACAGCATTAACATCCCCCAGCGCGGTATTTGGCATATAAACAATTTTTTGGCTGCCATGCAGAGATTCCCTGATGCCGACAAAATGTCTTAACTGTAAATCCGGGCCTACAAGGCCTCGACCATAAATATTAATTAAGCCAGCATGATTAAACTCATTGGTTAGCAGTCTTTTATCCAAATCCAATTCCTGCAAGGACTGGCCTTTGCTAATTTTGTTAGCAGCATCATCAGCAATGGTTTCCATATTGCGAAAAATAACCTCTAGCTGGCCATCTACCTTAAAACGGTTCTGCTCTACAATGCTTAGCATTTCTATCTGAACATTGTTTACCAGCAAAACAGAAATCCGCTGGCGAAACAGGAACAGAATTACCAAGGAAACCAGCACCAGTAGAAGTCCGGCGAAAACAATCCGCTTCATGGCAAGAGCACGAATTTTAGTTTTTTCATTTGTTTGTTCCATCACTGCTGCCCTCCGTTCCCTTTACCAGCCAATTCATCTTATGAATCAAATATTTATCCGAAAGGGCTTCTCCCTCCTTCACCATCAGCCTTCCATCCTGACTATATATTGGCCCATAAAATACATCCCAACTGCCAGACATAATAGCATTCCTAGTGGAGTCTATAATCGCTAGCTGTTGACTGGAAAGTGTTCCAGCTCTAGGAGGAGTAATCTTAATAACATTATTATTCAAGCTAGAATAATATATACGACTGGTAAATCTGCCGTCAATACATTCCTTAATCAATTTGGTATAGAACTGCTTCCAATCCCATACAGCAGCGGTCAGCATAGTATAGGGGAATTTTTCCATATTGTTATAATGATAGCCAATTCCCTCAGCCCCCATAGTCTGAGCCACCTCCAATAGCTGGCTGCTATTCTGGTGATAAGCCACTATATCTACAGGAACATCCTCCAATAGCTTCTGGGTAACTTCCTTTTCCTTTTCTGGTGTGTCCCAGCTATCTGTCCAACGCACATGAACTACGGCCTGGGGATTTACCTTTTGCGCCCCTAGGGTAAAGGCATTGATTCCCCGTATAACTTCCACAATGGGCATGGCAGCCACAAAGCCTATATGATTGGTTTTGGTACGCATACCTGCAGCCATGCCGCTAAGGTATCTAGCCTGATACATACGACCAAAATAAACAGAAACATTAGGTGCGGTTTCTGTACCTGCACAATGAAAGAAATAAATATCCGGATGCTGCTGAGCCAAATTAATAATGCCTTCGCCATAACCAAAGCTGGTGGCAAATATCTCCCGACAGCCTTCCTCAATCAATTCTTCTACGGCGATGCGAATTGCTTCATTATCATTGTCCGGCACAAAGGTCCTGTAATGTATCTTTACCCCCAGCTCCTTAGCAGCCTCCTCAAATCCCTCATAATGAGACTGGTTCCAGCCTGCATCGTAAATGGTACTGTCTATCAGCACCCCTACATTATATAGCCGTTCATCCTCATGAACCTTTTCTGTATCCAAAAGAGAATCCTTATACAAGAAAGCTATTATCATCAGCAAGACAATGGCTGCAATTACGATTCCATACTGCTTGCTCCACCAAGATTTTTGCATATCTATTCCTCCCGCCCAGCATATCAACATCTTTATTTTTTATTATAACCTAAAACCATGTGTATGTGTCAATATTTCCAAATTATCTGGCAAATAAAAAGTGCCAAAGCACTTTTAGCTTTGACACCTCTGCTGTCCAGATATTATTTGAGATATTTTATTGTTGCTTTCCGTACATATAGCTGAAATACTGCTTTTGCATTTCCTTACGGGTTTTGGCCGGAGCCCACAGCTCTCCTATGGCATCCTGCCGCATGGCTGCCGCCAGATGACTGTAGAGCTGAGGATTGTCCTGACTCATTTCCTGAATCAAGTCCTTAACCTTCTGACGAATGGTATGTCCATCATAAGGGCAAGGCGATGGTACAGGCTCAAAGCCATGATACTGAATTGCCTCTCGTATTTCCGCTTCTCGGAAGTACACCAAGGGACGAATAACCGTCAAATCCATTTTGTCCAAATAGGTCTTGGGAGTAAAGGTATGAAGCTGCCCTGAATACAGAAGCCCCATGAAAAAGGTTTCCACTGCATCATCATGGTGATGAGCGTAGGCTACCTTGTTACACCCCTGCTCCTTAGCATAGCGGTTTACGGCACCTCGACGGAAAAAAGCACAGGTATAGCAAGGATCCTTGCCTCCCTGATTCTCAATCGTACCAGCAATATCCACAGGAAAAGAAGCAAAGGGAATCCCCAGCTCCTCCATAAAGCCTCGAATACGCTCTGTATCAAAATCCTCTGAAAACATGGGATTAATAGTAAGCGCCTGTAGCTGAAAATTCTTTTTCAGCCGTTTTTGCATCATGGCCATAGCATAGGCCATAAAAATACTATCCTTGCCGCCAGAGATGCCTAGAAGGATTTTATCCCCTTCCTCAATAAGCTCAAACTCAGTAATAGCCCGCATCAGCTTGCTAAAATAAAGCTGGGGCAATACAAATTTCTTTGTGGTCACTGTCTTTTACTCAGCTTCCTCAGCATCGCAAAGCTCGTTATAAACAGCCTGAACCTTTTCAAACTCCTCATCAGTAGGATCTACATATTCATCCTCGCCGTTTTCGTCCTTCACAATCTTGGCGATGATAACATTCTCTTCCTCATCAAAGCTTTCATCATTCTCAACATTAAGGCCTACCAGCAGAGCAAAATCCACACCATCTACAGGAATAATCATTTCCTGCTGATAATACAGGGAATTACCTGCATCATCCTGAAACTCTACTACAATGTTTTCCTCGTCCATAATCTCTTCATTTGCCATAATAACACCTCATTTTCTAAAGTTATATATTAATCTCTAATTTGATTGTACCCTAAAGCCTATTGCCTGTCAAAACATTAAATCCTCAGTAGGAGTTCCCGCCAGATTTTTGCTACGGTAATAGCTAACCACCTTGGTCATAAAATCCAAAGCTGTCTTAACCACAGGATTCCCTTCAAAATAATCAATATGACGGGAGAATCTATTATTTACCAACAAATAAAGAACCTCCAGCCGCTTGATGCGCTCCTTCTGACTGGTAACAATCTGGTTAAAGACCTCCAGAGTAGTTACAAAATCATAAAGGAAAGGTACACACAGCTTGGTACTGCGCATGGAGGCACCAATGCCAGGAATCTCAGCCACGATGCGGCAGATTTCTTCATCCTTTACCTCCTGCTGACCAGACTGAGTAGCCCGCAAATCATGCAGGAGACAGTTGTTATGGGCAATACTATTGCGGATATTTCGGACAGAGTAAAAATAATCTGACTCCACATGCTTTTGATTGTATTTGCTATAGTAGAAATCATATAGCACTATCAAATTGGTAAAGGTCAATACCTCAATAATATTCCATACGGCAAAATTTCCTTTATATTTGTTAATCAAACCAGCAGTATAAGGAGCCTTCTGCCGTTCAATCTCCCGGCCCAGCCAAGGATGCTTTTTCAAAAGCTCCGCCACAATCTTGTAGCCATCCTCCCGCTTATTTTTCTCTAGGGAAGCCAGCAAATTGATTTTGGCATAATGCTCCACATCCATAACAATGGAGAACATGACTCGCCGTAGATAGATATCCAGCAGGGACAGCTCCTTAAGATAAGCAAAGTCCAGATTCACATACTGACCTGCCTTATCCCCTGTAGTACATTTGGTATAGTTATTGGCGTAGAACTTCAGACGAAAATAATAGGTATGATTGGCTAAAAACTCCTTGGCCTCTTTTTCGTCAATCATCTCAAATTTAATGCCCTTGCTTTTCATCTGCTGAATCTGTCCATCTATGCTAAATTTCTCTCTAGGCATAGTCACACCTCCTTATATTGCTTTCATCAAAAAATTATTTATGCTTTAGCTTTTCTGCCAGCATATCCGCTGCCGCCAGCATGCCCACAATCATGGCAGATGGTCTTGGCGGACAGCCAGGTACATACAAATCCACTGGCACCACCTGGTCAGCAGCACCTACTACTGCATAGGTATCTCCATAGGTTTCACCGCCAGCTGCACAAGCACCACAGGCCATAACCAGCCTTGGCTCCGGCATAGCCTCATAGCTCATACGGAGAGCCTGCTCCAGATTGCGAGTCACTACACCTGTTACCATCAGCATATCTGCATGGCGTGGCGAAGCTACAAAGGCTACACCATAACGATGCAAATCATAATATGGATTGCTCATGGCACCCATTTCAAAGTCACAGGCATTACAGGAGCCTGCATCCAGATGGCGGACATGAAGAGAACGGCCCAGCTTCTGCTTTAATACCTCTGCCACAGCCTCCTGACCAGCCTCTAAAAGATAAGGCATAGCATCCTTGCTGGAATGATGGAGAACATCGCCCTCCTTGCCCTCCTGCAGAGCAATAGAAGCACAGGCCTCTACGCATTTACCACAGAAAAGACATTTTTTATAATCAATTTTGTAGCTATCGCCCTGAACCTGAAAAGCACCTACAGGACACACAGACTGACAATGCTCCAGCATTTCTGGAGAACCATTGCCCTCAATAGTTCCCCGAAATCTTTCGCTGCCCTCAAGGGAAATCTGCTCGGTGGCAATTTTGTCACGAAAAATTCTTTCCAATACCTTAAACACAGCTCTCCCCCTTATCTATCAATACAAGCATAGCAAAGCTCAAAGCTCTTATTTATCAACGGAAAATCAGGAATAATATCCCCCTGCACCGCAATGGTCAGGGCAGGCCAGTTAGGATAGGAAGCACTGCGGACAAAGAGGCGGTCAATTCGTCCCTCATTATCCAAGGCCACATACTGGAAATTGCTGCCACGAGCAGATTCACAGATACCCCAGCCTTCTCCCTGACCAGAAGTCAGCTCCACCTTAAGCTCCATACCGTGACAATTCCGCAGCATATCCAAAAGCTTATCCATCATTTCAAAGGAAGCAGACAGCTCACCGATACGCACCAAAAGGCGGGCAGCCACATCTCCCATAGTCATGGTATATGGTTCAAAGCCCAGCTCAGGGTAAACGCCATAGGCAAAATCCTTACGGCTGTCATGAGCATAGCCACTGGCTCTAGCTCCTATCCCAACCATAGCCAAATCCTTGGCTGTCTGGTTGCGGATAATACCAGTAGTACGGACACGATTTTGGAAGTTCTCCTGCTCTCGGAACATGGCCGCCAAATCCTCCACACCCTGAGCCGTAGCATCCATAACCTCATGGATATGCTCAATAAGCTCTGGAGTAATATCCTGACGAATTCCCCCCGGTACAATAACCCCTCGGAGGAATCTATTGCCAGCCACAGCCTCACAAAGCCGCATCAGCTGTTCTTTCAGTCTGCTGCCCAGACTAATAGCAGGATTGAAACCTACACCTGCTGGCATATTGCCCAAATCACCTACATGATTGGTAATACGCTCCAGCTCTGAAAGCAAGGTGCGGATAATCTCTGCCCTGCGAGGTACAGCAACTCCTGCTGCCTTCTCCACAGCCTGACAAAAACTCCAGGTATTGGCCACACTGCAGGCCCCACAAATACGCTCCACAATATGGAGAGCTTCCTCTGGAGTTTTACCCTCTACAGCCTTTTCAATCCCTCGATGGGTAAAGAACAGCTTGGCATCAAGCTGCAGCATAGCCTCGCCAGCCTGACTGAAACGGAAATGGCCTGGCTCAATAATACCGGCATGAATAGGGCCTACAGGCACCTGAAACAGTCCTTGTCCCTTGGCGGTGCGGATTTTGAATTTACGCTCCCCCCGTACCTTGGCGTTAACAGCCACTGACTTCCGAAGAGGATGAAAATCCTCTGGAAAGCTTTCATGAAGCACCAAGGGACGCAAATCCGGATGTCCCTCTGGCACCAAGCCAAACATATCATGGATTTCCCGCTCATACCAGGCAGCTGCTGGAATAGCATGGGTAAGACTCTCATAGCTAAGAGGCCCCTCTGCTGAGAATACACCCTTTACAATATGTACATCCCTTTTTTCAGGCACTTCAAAACAACAATAAATGGCATAGCCTGCTCCATTTAAGGTTTCATCTCGGCCAAACATAGCGGTGAGAGGGTGCTTGCCCTGCTCATATACTTGCAGAGCCGCAGCCAGCAATTCTTCTGATGAAACAACCTGCTGCATTAGTAAACACCTCCCAGAACAATCTGTGCTGCATGCTGCAGCAGAGTATTCAATACATCAATCTGGCCAAGTCCTGCACTAGCTACACAGCTAAAGAGCAACAGACCAGCCAAGGTCAGGGAATCTACCACCCCAAAAAGCTCTATAGCATGCTTGCGCTTGGACTGACCGCCAAACATACGCATAACGTGGTAGAGAATGCCAATCAGCATACCAGCTAGCAGTACCAGCATCAAAATACCCAGCCAAGGATGTTCTGACTGGAAGAAACCAAAGACTATAAAGAATTTGCTAAAGAAGATACCAAAAGGAGGCATACCCAGAATGCCTACAATGCCCAACAGCCAGAACAATGCTGTTCTAGGAGTTTGGCTCATCATACCATGAATACGCATCATATTTTTGGTGCCAAATTCCTCCATAATAGTGCCTGCTGTATAGAACAAGGAGTATTTCACCAAAGCATGGTTAAACATATGCAGCAGCATAGCCTGAGCCGCCATAGGCACAAAAAGTCCCAAGGCAGCCATCATCAGACCAAAGTTTTCCATAGAGGAATAGGCCAGCATACGCTTTACATCTCTCTGTACCAGCACAAAAGGCACTGCCATAGCTACGGTAAATAAACCAAAGAACAGACACAGCCCGCTGACAAAATCCACCCCGATAGCTGGCAAAAGAATAATCATATTGCGAATCAGGGCATAAATTGCACAGATACACAGAGCACCAGACAAAAGGCCACTGGTCAAGGCTGGAGCCTCGGAATGGGCATCTGGCAGCCAGGCATGCATAGGAGCCAAGCCAATCTTGGTGCCATAGCCTACAAAAAGGAAGCAGAAAGCCAGCTTAGCCATACCGGTGTCAATATTATCCACATGCTGAGCCAGATACAGCCAATCCAAAGGGTTGGTATTGCCTACACAGGTCAACTGGATATAATAAACCAGAATAGTTCCCAGCAAAGCCAAACAAATACCTACGGTACATACCATAACATATTTCCAGGCTGCCTCCAAAGAGGTGCGGGTAAACTTAAAGGCCACCAGCAAGGCAGATACCAAGGTAGTTGCCTCAATGGCTACCCACATTAGGCCCAGATTGTTGACAACAACTACCCCCAACATAATCCAGACAAACATATGGGAAAGAGCATAAAAACGCCCCTCCAATCGGCCGAAGCGCCGGAGATAGCCATAACGCTTGTTGGTATCTCTATCCAAATAGGCTTTACTGGTCCAAGCAAAGGCCAGATACAAGGTGCCAATAATCAAAAGCATCCAAACGCTTAGAGCATCCAAATACAGATATTCATCCCTATAAGGAGAATTTACATCAAAATTTAATACCAACTGCACCAATACTACAAAGACAGCTGTAGCTGTAATACGGTTCAGCCAATGCAATCCATCCTTGGGCAGTAAATTGGTTGCCGAAATCAAACTGAAGATTACAGGCAACGCCAGGATGATATATATAAGATCACTTATACTAAGATTCATTTCATTACCCTTTCAGTTTTTTCATTACACTGGTATCAGTAGTCATAAAAGAAAGACGCATTCTGGAGGTAAGGATTACCAATACTACTACCGCAATCAGCACATCCAAAAATACACCTAGCTCCACCACCAAAGGCAATCCCTGAGTTAGCAAAAGTCCTAAGAGATAAATACCATTTTCCAGTGTAATCAGGCCTACAATCTGAATAATGGCTCTTTTACGCAGAACCATCATGGAAAGGCCTGTCATAATCATCAGAATAGAAGCCGCAACAATATCCCGCCCAGCAGAGCCTGGCAGTAATCTCTCTACTAATGCATAGCCCAGCACCAAAAACAAAGCGGCAGCCATAGTGGAATAATTAACATTACTCTCAGACAATATCTCCCGCTCATTGGTCAGCTTGCCTACCAGATGGAGAACAGCTCCTGGAATGAAAATAACCTTTACCGCCAATGTCAAAAGACCTGGCACAAATGCATGAAACCCGCTGCTATAGGAAAGTCCCAGCCAGAAGCAGGCACAGGCAATAATCAAAGACTGGCTGGCCATACAAATAACCGCCCGTCGCAAATCCGTAATTCTGGTTTGGAGAAAAACAACGAGAACCAGAAAAACAACTAAATAATCCATATCTTCCAGTCCTCCTTATTCTGCAATAATAGCCAAAAGCAGCAGCACAATAGCTGCCCCCATATATACCCGCACCTTGAACAATCTCATCTTATTGTTGAGAATCTCCACCAGGCCAATCAATACTGCCCCAAAGAGAATCTTAACTGCCAAAGGTACAGCCAAAGGCAAATACAAAGCACCAAAAAGTGTCAGGAAAACCATTACCTTCAGCATACTGCCCAAATGAATCAAGGTAAGCAAAGGACCAGAATATTCCAAGGTCATGCCCTCATGAATCATAGTCAGCTCCAGATGGGTATCAGGATTGTCCACTGGCAGGCGGCTATTCTCAGCCAAAATAACCAGGAAAAAGGCTACACAGGCCAAAGCAGCGGAAACTGTAAAATAAGCTCCATCATAGTCAATAACCATGCCAGAAAGGGTGGTACTATGGTAGCGCAGACTGTTAATCAAAATAGCCAGCATCACCGCAGGCTCCACCAAAACAGAAACATAGACCTCACGGGAGCCACCCATGCCGCCAAAGGCGGTAGCAGCATCCATAGAGGACAAGCACATAAAGAAGCGGCCTAAAGCCAGAATATAAACAAAAATAAAGGCATCACTAATGCTAATCTGGCCAGCCAAAAAGCCTGGCACCATAGAGGCCGCCAAAAAGCTGGTAATAAAATACACAGCAGGAGCCACTACAAAAATAATGCTGGTATACGGTGTGAGAATAGTAGGCTTCTTCCACCATTTGGCCAAATCAAAATACTCCTGCAACACGCTGGCGCCCTGTCTTTTCTGCAAAAATGCCTTTACTTTATTAATAACACCTGCAATAAGAGGAGCAAAGGCCAAAAGCAGCAGCGCCTGCACAATATTCAGCGCCAGCCCCTGAAAAACATAGCCCATTACATAACCCCCCAGATTAAAACAAATATCATAGCAATCATTGTGTAGCCAATATACAGGCTGACACTGCCTTCCTGAATATGCCTAAAGGCCGAGGATGAGCTAATCATCCAAGTCTGGATAGGCTTGTAAAGCTTTTCGGTAAACAAATCAGGAATCTCCAGATGTACCTGCAGCTTGCGGCCGAAATAATCATGGTCCTTGCGAATATACTCAGTACGACGCTGAGAATTCAAAATGGAGTCAAAGGCTCGGCGCAAAGGCTTGCTAAAGCCTGTAGCACTGTACTGCTGACGCTCAGTAGGCACAGTACCGCAATTCCAAGTAACCTCACGGCGCTGGAAGCCACCGCCAAAGCAGGCCACCGCAATAGCCACAGCCAAAGTGATTACCAAGGTTACAGCCAAAATAATCACAGGACTGTAAATAGCATAATGACCGCTGCCACCCCACATAATGCCCAAAGGATTACCCATAGGAGCAGTCATAGGGCCTGCCACCAGCATCTGCATAGTATTTACCACTGGATCTGGCAGAATACCTACGGCCACCACCAGAACAGCAGCAATACCCATGCCCAGCAGCATAAAGAAAGGCTGCTCATGAGCACTGTCTACAATATGGCTTCTAGCTCGGCCCAAGAAGGCGGTAGCATAAAGGCGGACAAAACATCCCAATGCAGTAGCACCAGTCAGGCCCAACAAAATAAAGGACAGCACCACCAAAAGCCTCAGCTCTGGCGTACCTGCCTGCTGAGCCAGAGTAATAAAGCTCTGCAGTAACAGCCACTCACCTACAAGACCACTGGTAAAAGGCAGGGAGGACAATGCCATAGCACCTATCAAAGTGAAAAATGCAGTATATGGCATTTTTTTCAAAAGACCACCCATTTTTTCTATATTTTTACTGCCAGTGGCATGCATAACTGCACCAGCACTCATAAACATCAAGCCCTTCATCAGGCTATGACTAAAGGCGTGAACAGTAGCAGCCGTAAAAGCTACAATAGCCAAAGGCATCAGATGCATGGCCATAAGCAGCATACCACAGCCAAAGGCACCAAAAATAATGCCCATATTCTCTACAGAAGAATAGGCCAAAATTCTTTTCATATCCACTTCCATAGTGGCATAAAGCACTCCCAGAAAAGCAGACAGCAAGCCTACAATCATGACAATCAGGCCATACCAGATATTATCCATACCAATGAACTGGAAAGCAAAACGTCCAAAACCATAGAGAGCCACCTTCAGCATAACACCACTCATAAGAGCAGATACATGGCTAGGTGCCGCTGGATGAGCATTAGGCAGCCAGGTATGGAGAGGCATCAAACCTGATTTGAGAGCAAAACCAGCAAAGGCACAGCCAAAAGCAATATGCTTCAGGGAACCATCCAAAGTATTCTGCATCATATCCACAAAGGAAAAGCTGGCAGAATGACTGCCTAAAAGATAAAAGGCCACCAGAATAGCTGCAGTGCCCAAATGAGTCATGACCATATACTGATAGGCTGCTGATACGGTTTCCTTTCGGTCAGCCTCATGGTTAACCAGCAGGAAGGATACCAAAGCCATAATCTCCCAGGCCACGATAAAGGTAAAGGCATCTCCGGCAATCAGCACTGCCACAATGGAAAGGAGGAAAAGATTCCACAAGCCAGTTAAGGCCCGAATCCGGCTGCCCCGGTAGCCCTTGGCATAATCTAAAGCATAAATGCTGATAAAGAAACCGGCAATACCTGTAATTGCTAAAAATACACTACTCCAGCCATCAGCTGCCAGAGAATAGCTTCCCCAGCCTGTGTCTACCAGCAGTCCGCCTACAGGCATAACAAGATAGCAGATACTTATAACAGCCACCATGCCGCTGGCAATGATGGCACAAGCTGTACCTGCATAATGTGCGGCCATTTCCAGCTTGTGAGGCCAGATAATGGTAATTGTTCCCAGCAAGTAAATCAGCAGGGAACATAGTAATAAATCCATTTTGTCAACTCCTAAATGATTCCATTATTTTTTATGTATAAGCTGCTCTTTTTCCTCCTCTGGCACCAGGCTTCCCCCGGTGGCCCAAATAATATGAGTAGCTCTTTCCATACGTCTATTAAGATTGTTATCGTATCTATATTCATCCATAACCGCAGAATGTCCCATGCACACAGGGCCATGAATGGCAGCACAGGCACTTGGCTCCAGGAAGATACCCTCCTCCTGCCACAGAAGCTTCATATAGTCAAAAATACGCTTATCCTTAATGGTAAAACTGCCACTAAGGAAAGGCATAATATATTCTCCAATAAAGCCAGAGGAACGCCCTACAGCCAAGCCATCCGCCACAGTATTGCCAGAAAGGCCGATATCCTGCACGGAAATATTGTTGAACAGGCCTGTAACCATGCCCAACAGCATACAAGGTGCCTGAGTTGGCTCAATAAAGAAGCAATGTACATTTTCACCGAAAATCTGCTTCAGACCAAAGGTAATACCACCTGGAGCACCACCTACACCACAAGGCAGGTATACAAAGAGAGGATGCTCCTTATCCACCACAATATGCTCATGCTCCAGCTGAGGCAGCAGCATCTTAGCCGCTACGGCATAACCCAAAAACAGCTCATGGGAATTTTCATCGTCAATGAAATAACTATCCTCATCCTGCTGAGATTCAGCCCGGCCCATTTTTACTGCTTCATTGTAGTCTCCATGATATTCCATTACAGTAACGCCCTTGCTGCGGAGAAGCTCCTTTTTCCATTCCTTGGCCTCAGCAGACATATGAACAATAGTCTGATAGCCCAGGGCAGCACCTACAATGCCTACAGCCAGGCCCAAATTACCGGTGGAACCTACCTGCAGCTTCTGGGTAGCAAAGAACTCCTTGGCCTCGCTGTCTGCCAGCTTGGTGTAATCATCCTCATAACCAATGAGTATACCATGCTCAACAGCCAACTTTTCAGTGTGTTTCAACACCTCATAAATACCGCCTCTAGCCTTAACAGAGCCTGCCACTGCCAAATGGCTGTCCATCTTCATCATCAGCCGGCCCTTGATATCAGCACCAATACGAGAATTATTCAAGGCCCGCTTCAGCTTGGATACCTCCACCAAATCAGAGTCAATCATACCATTACGATCCTCTGTTTCTGGAAACAGCAGCCGCATAAGAGGCGCAAAACGGCGCAGTCTGGCATAGGCTGAATCTATATCTGACATGGTCAAGGCTGAACGAAGAACCGCATCGTCATTATTCATCTTCATGGGGTTGGACCATTCCACCTCAATGGCATTTCTGATATCAGTCAGAAGAATCTCCCGACGCTCTAAGGATGAAAGGCTGTCTATTTCCATGGTAAAACCCTCCTAAATATATAAATAATTTTTTGCACAAAAAGAAAATCGCGGAATCATAAGATTCCACGATAAATATTATACATAATCCTAAGCTTTGATTCAACTATGTTTCTTTAAATAATCTACAAATTCTTTCTCTGGTAAAGGCTTGGAGTAATAATAGCCCTGTACATAGTCACAGCCCATACTCATCAAACGCTGCCGCTGCTCCTCGGTCTCTACGCCTTCAGAAAGCACCCGCAGATTCATATTCTTGCACATATCAATGATATATTGCATCATCTTATCATTATTTTCATTTTGCTTCTGGCGGATAAAGCCCATATCCAGCTTTACCACATCAATATCCATATGGCCAAACATGCTGAGAGAAGAATATCCTGTGCCAAAATCATCCAACTCTACCACAAAGCCCTCCTTATGCAAGGCATTAACATTTTTGATAACCATTTCAGGATTATCAATATAGGCAGACTCTGTAATTTCAATATGAATATCCTTAGGCTCCAGATTGTATTTCTTTATCAAAGGTGTGAGCAGCTCTTCCCCATGAAAATAAATAAAATCCTTCCGGGAAATGTTCAGAGAAACAGGCACAGTTTTCAGCTGCTGCTTTTTCCATCGCTCCATAGCTGCACAGGATTCCTCCCATACATAATAATCCATATGGGACACAAAGCCATTTTCCTCAAAAATAGGCACAAAATCTGCTGGAGACATAAAGCCGTACTTAGGATGAATCCAACGCACCAAAGCCTCTGCGCCCACCAGCTTGCCTGTTCGAATATTATGCTTCGGCTGATACCACACCTGGAATTGATGCTTGGTAATAGCCTCCTCCATGTTTTCCAGTATCTGCTGGCTCTTTAATGCCCTACTGCGAAGGGATTCATCATATACCTTTACTCGCTGCTTATAAACATTCTTTATCTTATCCAAAGCCATAACAGCTCTATCACACATAACGCTTACTGGCAGATTGTGATCAACCCGCTCGTAAATGCCAAACTTCTGCATAAAAGGAGGCAGTCCGGCCTTCACCTGCTCATATTCATGAAATTCCTCTACCTGCTGTTCCACCAGCTTCTGATGGATATTCACCGAATGAGGCAGCAGCTGTACAAAGGTGGCATCATCCAAGCGGCCAAAAATATTCCGCTCAAATTCGCTGACATCGTGATTCTGAGCTACATAGCGAAGAATGGCCTCTCCCTGATTGGTGCCATATTGTTCGTTAATATTGGCCAGATTTACCACGTGAGTACATACCAAATCAAATTCCTCATCAGGATATTTGGCCAGTACATGCTCCGCCATATGCATAAAATAGTCACGGGTATAGCAATTGGTCTGATTATCCAAGCGAAGAATATTCAGCATAACAGTTTTTTCATGCAAAGCAATAGCCCGCTGAATACGGCTCAGCAATACATCTGGATTAAATGGCTTGGCCACAAAATCCGTAGCGCCATCCTTAAGGCATTCTGCCTCCTCCTCAGGCGTGCTGTCACTGGTTAACACCAACACAGGAATCATATTGAGAATCTCATCCTTCTGAAATTCCTGCAGGAAAGTATAGCCATCCATAATAGGCATATTCAAATCCAACAAAATGGCACTGATTTCGGTGCTATGCTTGCGAAGATAGTCCAAAGCCTCCTGACCATTGGCCAGCTCCATAGTCTTATAATATCTATCCAAAAAATAGCTTAGTGTGGTACGCTGCAACTCCGAATCATCCACGATTAGGATTGTTTTGTCCCCCACCAACTGTTTTTCCTTAAGGGAAAGCTTGGCTTCCTTGTCCAGCTCCCTTTGGTGTTCCTCGTTAATATCCCGGACACAGATAACAATGCCTCTGTGCTTATTATTGTACTCACGGCTAGGAATAACCTCCAGCATATCCCAGCGATAACGGCCCCCTTTGGCCCGCCGATAGGTTATGCTTAAATATTCCTTCCCATCATCCAGAAGCTGTCTCATTTTGTCCAAATCAAAAAATTCCGCAAACTCCCTGGCATCCTCAGCATAAACCAAACCAGAAGAGGTAAGGTATTCCGTCAGACTTTGAATATCAAAATCTCTTTTCTCCAACAGTGCCTTGATACCCTGCTCGCTGGTCTGAATACAATGATAGGAGCCATCTCCCAAATCCACATATATAATAGTATGATATACCTTGCGTATTACCTGTAGAATATCATCTATTTCCTTCGTGTTCAGCATTTCTGAAGTCATCAATACTCCACCTGCCCCCTCAAAATATTCTATGCACCATCTACCCCACACTCACTTATATTTTATACTGATTTAACAAATTTAGCAATGAATAAGTACAAAATAATTCCATAGAAAAATGGATACCAGCCTTTGGGGCTAATATCCATCTTTCCTGTCCCATATATCTTATCTAATGTCCACTAGAAGATAAGCATTCGTACAACCAATCTTATTTTTCCAGAGCTTCCCAAGCATCGTTAGCCCGCTTTACAAATACATCACGAACAGCCTGGTTCTCGCCAATACCGTGAATGTAAGGAACTACCTCAATGCCCTCAGACTTCAGAATGGACTTGTGGGAATCTTCCTCGTCACCAGCCATATCATTGTTTGCATGGTCGCCAGCAACCATCATGAATGGCATAATGGTAACCTTCTTAATCTTCTGAGCCTTCAGCTTTGGAATAATGGTTTCCAGGCTTGGCCAACCCTCTACAGTCTCAATGAATACATTGTTGTAGCCCATTTCATGCAGCTTAGCCTGAATTACAGAATAGTAAGCATTGCTGATGTTTGGGGTACCATGAGCCATGATAACAATGCCCTCGCCCTTCTTGGTCTTAGGGAACTGAGTAGCCAGAGCCTGCAAAGTCTCAGTTACATCATCATCCTGTCCCTCCTGGCCCTGCCAATACATCAGTGGAGTGCCCAAGGTCATCTTCTTGAAGTTCTGCTTGTAGCCATTGAATACACCAAGGTCATAATCATACTCCATACCAGGAATAACATCCAAGGTAGTCAGAGCAACACGGGTATAGCCCTCAGCCTTCAGCTGATCCAAAGCTTCCTCAGGAGTTGGGAAGGTAATGCCTTCGTTAGCCTTTACGCGATCAATGATAATATGGGAAGTATAAGCAGTAACTACCTTTACACCAGGATGTGCAGCCTTGATGCCCTCAACTGTTGCATCAATAGTCTTAGCACGGGTGTCAGTGAAAGTGGTGCCGAAGGTCATAACAACGATGGCATCCTTGTTAGCCAGATTCTGCAGAGCAGGGTTCTCATAGGTACGTACACCCATCTGAGAAGCAGCCAGCAAAGCAGGAGTAGCAGTCTTTACCTCTGGGTTCAGCTCATAACCAGCCTCGGTAGGAGCTACATTGGTAGAGAAAACGGCACCAACTGCAACAGCAGCTACAAAAAATTTTTTCCAGTTCTTCATAAAAGAAATCCCCCTTAAAAATAAGAATTGTATTGTAATACCTTTACTTTAAGGCTTATTACCATGTTAAATCCCATACATTTCATTACATATTATTTATCTAAATTGCTGTTTTTTCGGAGCAAGTAGAGGAAATATGGCGTACCTAGGAAGGCTGTCATAATGCCTACATTTACCTCATGCTTTTCTATCAAAACCCTACCGAGAGAATCACAGAACAGCAGGAATACTCCTCCAGCCACAATACTAGCTGGCAAAAGATATTTGTGATTTGGCCCTACCAGCATTCGCATCATGTGAGGAATTATTAATCCCACAAAGCCAATGCTGCCGCTGATACACACGCTGGTAGCTGTAGTCATAGCAGACACCAAAAGGAGAATCAAACGATATCTGCCTACTGGCATACCTACAGCCTTGGCTTCTGCCTCACCCAGGGCAAGAATATTTAGATGCCTTGCCATTAGCAGCATAATACCAATACCTAAGGTAATAGGACCAATTCCCATCAGCACATGCTCCCAGCGACGATAATCAAGACTACCTACAGTCCAGAAAAGGTACTGCTGCAGTTTGTATTCATCCATAACCACCAGCATGGCTGCCGTTATGGCTCCCAGCAGCATACCTACCACTACGCCAGATAAAAGCAAGGTCAGCACTGGAATCCTGCCGTTACGGCTAGCCAAACCAATGGTAATCAGTACCGCTGCAATGGCTCCTACAAAAGCAAAAGCCGGCATAGCAAACATATTAACTGCATTAACTCCCAACGTAATGGCTAATACGGCACCTACAGTGGCACCACTGGAAACACCAATAATGCCGGGATCAGCCAAAGGATTGCTAAACAACCCCTGTAATATGGTTCCTGAGGCGGCCAGGCCAGCCCCTACCATAAATCCCACCAGAGTTCTGGGAGAACGAATAAACATCAACACAGCCTCCTGCTGAGCAGAAATCTGCACATCCTCCAACACAGGCAATCCTAGCTGGTGACAAAACCATGCTGCTACCTGCACAAAGCTCAAATCATATTGGCCTGCTGAGAGAGAAAAAGCAAAGGTAAATACCACCAGAGCTGCTAATATGCCGGCTACCAGTTTGCGATGATATGTCATAGAGCCTCACCGCCCTTCTGATAATCTACACCAATAATGGTATCTAAAAGTTCCCTCTTGGCAGAAGTCAATGGCAGCTCCTCTGTATAGATATCTGCATGGCCGGTTTCCAGATTCCGTCTGGCATGAATAGCAGTGCCATAACCTGCCGAAAGCAATTCATCTGTCAGCACCTGCTGAGGAGCAGCATCTGCCAAGACATTTCCCTGCTTCAACAGCATGAGACGACTGCAATATCTATCCGCCAAATTCAGCTCATGAACTACCATGACTACAGTTTTGCCTCTAGCTGACAGCTCTCGGCAAAAGCGGAAGATTTGCTCCTGATAAAACAAATCCAAACCAGCAGCTGGCTCATCCAGAAACAACACCGGTGTCTGCTGAGCCAATACCTTGGCCAACAGCACCCTTTGTCTTTGTCCGCCAGACAAAGCCCGTATAGGCCTCTCTGCCATATCCAATACATCTGTATATTTCATACATGCTTCAATGATACGGTCATCCTCATCTCCCTGCTGCTGCCACCATTTTTTATATGGATAGCGGCCAGCCATAACCATATCCCGCACTGTATAATCAAAGGTCAGCTCTACCTGCTGCTGCAGATAGGCAATTTTTCTGGCCAGCTCCCGCTGAGAATAATCCTGAACCCTGCGGTCCGCCAGTAAAATCTCTCCCTTATCAAAAGGTAGGAAGCCTCGCATGGATTTCAGCAAGGTGCTTTTGCCAGCACCATTCTTGCCTATAATCCCTACAAAATCTCCTGCCTGAATGGAAAAATTCAAATCGTGAAGAATCCTCTCTCCCTTGTCATAACCAACTGTTACATCATTTACCTGAATAATAGTTTTCATGCTATCTTCCTCGCTGTACTATCATTCAGTATCTTAGTCTACTGCGGAGAGGTGCTGCTGATCTTCCAGCTTAAACTCATCTCCGTAGACGGTATAGGCTATTTCCTGTACAGCAAAGCAGAAATCCTGAGATGCAGAATATATATAAGAATCCCTTGGCTCCTTGATGCTGCCGCTCTGAATAGCTTTCATCTGCTGCAGAGCAGGGTCCTTCAAGTATTTGTCACGGAATTTCTGAATATCAAATGTTCCGTGGGCAGTATAGGTTGGCAGGAAGATAATATCCGGATTCATCTGCACCATCATTTCCTTGGTAAGCTTGTCTCCCCGCTTTAAACCATATTCAGAAAGGCAGTTGGTTACACCTGCCAGCTGACAAGCATCATCATAAATACAATCCTTACCGCCGTAGTTGCTCATCAGTGAAATCAGCAGAACCCTTTTCCGCTGATCCTGGGGAATCTTGTCTACCTTGGCCTTGATTTCAGCCAGCTTGCTGTCCATCATGGAGATAAGCTTTTCCCCTCGTTCTGGTTCTCCCACAGCCTTGGACATCAGGGTAATATTATCTCGAATATCCTGCAAGCACTTTGGCCCCTTCATAACTACTACCTTGATACCCATATTACGCAGGGAATCAACATAGTCAATATCTCCCCAGTCTGGAGCAATAACCAAATCTGGCTCCATAGCCAAAATTTCCTCTACCTTGGGATGACGCACCTTGTTAGGAATATTCTTACCCAGCTCAGCGATATTGGAGCTGATAGGATCATCCACTAGATTATTAGCGCAAACCACCCGCTCTGGCTTTACCAGTCCCAACAAAATATCATCTGTGCTGAGAGTCATGCTGACTATCCTGGTTGGCTTTTGGTCAAAATCTACCTCAACTCCCTGATCATCTACTACCTTGTAACTGCTTGCCGACTGCTGAGACTTATTACTGCCACAGCCTGCTACAAATAGCATAGATACAAGCAACATAGCCAAAGCTGCCAGCGTCAAGGAAAGATTGTTTCTAAATTTGTTCATTGTTTTACCTCGCTCCTTTTCCTGCCAATCGCAAAAAAGGCTTTTCCCTCCAAGCAGAAAGAAAAGCCATACCTTCATAGCCTATTGGCTACAAATCCCCTTCCCATCGCTCGCAGGTCCAGCAAAGACAGCCATGGGCAATCTTTGCTAACGGTGATTGTTAAGCAGGCAATTCTTCTGGCTTAGGTTCATTGCTTCTCTGCGCCTTCCCAGGACGTATCCCAGTGACATAAATTATGCAGAGTTGCTCCCCTTACAGCGGCGGGACCGCATCGGCTTGTACCGATTTTCTTATTAAGTCTCTTGTCCCTAAAAGGGACACGCGACACCTGCTCCACTTATTAACTTTTGGGTAGTCATGCATTTGTACTACCAATTTATTCATAGTATATGCCGAAAAAAGACATTTGTCAATGCAGTTTATAATTATGTTCACAATGCATAATTGTCATTACCAAAGCCTAACAACAGCTGCTTACAGCATAATTTTCCACACAAAAAGGACGCCGTCGAAACAGCGTCCTAAATGTATTAGCTTGTACAGATAAGAATCTGATATTACAGCTGAGGACCAGCAGCAACCAGAGCCTTACCAGCCTCGTTACCAGTGTACTTGCCGAAGTTCTTGATGAAGCGGGCAGCCAAGTCCTTAGCCTTAGCATCCCACTCAGCAGGATCTGCATAGGTGTCGCGAGGATCCAGAATCTTAGGATCTACACCTGGCAGCTCGGTAGGTACCTCGAAGTCAAACATAGGAATCTTCTTAGTAGGAGCCTCATTTACTGCACCGGAGAGGATTGCATCAATGATACCACGGGTATCCTTGATGGAGATACGCTTGCCGGTACCGTTCCAACCAGTATTAACCAGATATGCCTTTGCATTGTTAGCCTTCATCTTCTTTACCAGCTCCTTACCGTACTTGGTAGGATGGAGCTCCAGGAATGCCTGGCCGAAGCAAGCGGAGAAGGTAGGAGTAGGCTCAGTAATGCCACGCTCAGTACCAGCCAGCTTAGCAGTAAAGCCGGAGAGGAAGTAATACTGGGTCTGCTCTGGAGTCAGTATGGAAACTGGAGGCAGAACACCAAATGCATCAGCGGACAGGAAAATTACATTCTTTGCAGCAGGTGCAGAGGAACCTGGCTGAATGTTTCTGATGTGCTCAATAGGGTAAGATACGCGAGTGTTCTCGGTAGTGCTCTTGTCAGCAAAATCGATCTTGCCATTCTCATCAACAGTTACGTTCTCCAAGAGAGCGTTTCTCTTGATAGCGCCATAGATATCAGGCTCGGACTTAGGATCCAAGTTGATTACCTTAGCATAGCAGCCACCCTCGAAGTTGAATACGCCGTTGTCGTCCCAACCATGCTCGTCATCACCGATGAGCTTACGCTTTGGATCAGTGGACAGAGTAGTCTTGCCAGTACCGGACAGACCGAAGAAGATAGCAGTGTTCTTGCCTTCCATGTCGCAGTTAGCGGAGCAGTGCATAGCAGCAATACCCTTCAGTGGCAGGAAGTAGTTCATCATGGAGAACATACCCTTCTTCATCTCGCCGCCGTACCAGGTGTTGACGATGACCTGCTCCTTGCTGGTGATGTTGAACAGCACAGCAGTCTCGGAGTTCAGGCCCAGCTCCTTGTAGTTCTCGACCTTAGCCTTGGAAGCGTTGTAAACAACGAAATCAGGCTCGAAGTTCTCCAGCTCCTCTGCAGTTGGCTGAATGAACATATTGGTTACGAAATGAGCCTGCCAAGCAACCTCAACGATGAAACGAACTGCCATACGAGTGTCGTGGTTAGCACCGCAGAATGCATCTACAACGAACAGTCTCTTGTTGGACAGCTCCTTCTTTGCCAGATCCTTAACAGTTGCCCAAACGTCCTCGCTCATAGGATGGTTATCGTTCTTGTACTCGTCGGAAGTCCACCATACAGTGTCCTTGGAGTTCTCGTCCATAACGATGTACTTATCCTTAGGAGAACGGCCAGTATAGATACCAGTCTTTACATTAACAGCACCCAGCTCAGTCTCTTTGCCTACCTCGTAGCCCTCAAGACCAGCCTTAGTCTCTTCCTCAAACAATAACTCGTAAGAAGGATTGTGGACAATCTCAGTAACACCAGTAATGCCATACTTGCTCAAATCAACGTTTGCCATTTTGCTATCAACCTCTTTCTTTTTATCCTGCAACGACACCCTGTATGAACTTGGAAAGGATGAACCAACATTCCTGTTATACCTGGGATACATTGCTAAAATACTTGATTCTCGGCGGTTTTTCTCACAACCAGCCTTCATGTATATGGTATAAGATTTTGCTAATTTTGTCAAAGATTATTTAGAATTATTTCTACATTAATATCGCTTATTGTTCTATTAATGCATTATGATATCATACGATTTAGTTATTCTGCCTTGGCAAAAGCCTCTACAGCCTTCTCCATTGCGGTTTTCTCCACTACTACGCTATGGCGTACCTGAGCATCTTTCAAAGCTGCCAGACCTGCTGGAATAGGGAAGCTATTCATAGCCTGAAGCTTGTCCAGCAGTTGGAATTCATCCAAGCCATCAACGGACTGGCCCAAGGCAGTCAGTACGCTTTCATTGAATTTATAAGGGCTGGCAGTGGATACTACTATCATTGGCTCCTGATGGCCCTGAGACATATAGTCCTCTGCACTTCTCCATGCTACAGCAGTATGAGTATCTGCAATATAATGGTTTTTGCCATAAACCTCATTTATGGTATCCATAGTTTTGGCATCATCTGCCCAATCACAGCCAAAGACAGCCTGAATCTTGGCCAAAACCTCTGCCCCTACATCATATCGTCCCTTTTCTGCCAGCTCCTGCATCCACTTAGCCACCTGAGCAGCATCATCAGTAACATGATAAAGCAGTCTCTCCAGATTGCTGGAAATCAGAATATCCATAGATGGACTGATGGTTTTGTAGAAATCACGGTTCCGGTCATAAACACCGGTTTTCAAGAAATCAGTCAAAACATTATTGGTATTGGACGCACAAATCAGCTTGGCCACAGGCAAACCCATGCGCATTGCATAATAGCCTGCCAGAATATCACCAAAGTTGCCAGTTGGCACTGTAAAGCTGATTTTATCCCCAGCCTTGATTTTGCCAGCCTTCAGCAAATCTGCATAGGCACTAAAGTAGTAAACAATCTGAGGTACCAGGCGGCCCCAGTTAATGGAGTTGGCAGAGGACAGAGATACACCAGCCTCATTCAATTTTTCGTTAAATTCCTTGTGGCTGAAAATCGCCTTAACACCGCTTTGAGCATCATCAAAATTACCCTTTACAGCAGTAACAGCTACATTATTTCCCTGCTGAGTTACCATCTGGAGACGCTGAATACGGCTAACACCATTTTCTGGATAGAAAACAATTATCTTGGTCTGGTCTACATCCCGGAACCCCTCCAAGGCTGCTTTGCCAGTATCACCAGAGGTGGCAACCAAAATCAAAACCTGATTCTTCTCCCCTGTTTTCTTCAGGGCAGTGGACAAAAGCTGAGGCAGCAGCTGAAGGGCCATATCCTTGAAAGCGCTGGTAGGACCATGCCAAAGCTCCAGCACAGAAAGATCGTCCATAATATTCAGAGGGGCTACAGCCTTATCGTCAAATTTGCCGTTGCCATAGGCTCTTTCTACACAGCCGGTAATCTCTTCCTGAGTATAGTCTGTCAAAAAGCAGCTGAGAACCTTTACAGCCCGCTGCTGATAGCTTAAATCAGACAGGCTCTGAATAAACTCCATATCTACCTGAGGAATAGACTCTGGTACAAACAAACCACCATCCTTGGCCAGACCAGCAATAATAGCCTGGGCAGATGTCATATTCTGATTATTTCCTCTTGTGCTGATGTACTTCATTGTTTTCACTCCTATATTGTATTAAAGAATTTTCTAGTCTTGGGACAGAAAATCATTTTAGCGGATAAGCTTCGCCACAGTGGCATTAACTGCCTTTATTAAATCATCTGGGGAAAGGATAAGCTGCTGGCCACGTATGCCGGCGCTGATGGCAATCCGGTCAAAATCATGACAAGATTCATTCAGATAGACAGGATAGTTCTTTTTGGCTCCTAAAGGAGAACAGCCTCCTCGGATATAACCAGTCAAGCCCAATACCTCTTTTAGATGTACCATTTCCACTCGCTTGTTGCCAGAGGCGGCCGCCAAGGCCTTCATGTCCAGCTCCCCGTCACCAGGAATGCAAGCCATAAGCACGCCATTCTTATCACCTCGGCATACCAAGGTCTTAAAGACCATCTTTACATCCATGCCAGCAGAGGCTGCCACATGTATGGCGCTTAAATCATCCAAATCAACTTCATATTCCTTAATTTCATAAGATATCTTCAATCTATCCAAAATGCGGGCTGCATTGGTCTTTTTGTTTTTCATAATACAATTTGTCCTTTCCCAGAAAACATAAATCCATGTTAGTATAACACAATTATCTAAAAATGTGAACACCCTGCCCTATTTTTTTACACAAAAATACCTCCAAAGCAGCAGATTTTGCTATTTAATCCGTCTACTTTAGAGGTATTACATTACTTACCAGCAGAGTTTATTTCTTTTAGCCTTTGTAAGCTGATACGGTTGGCACCTTATCGCTGTCTAGGAGACTAGGAATACTGTCAACATCTTCACCGTTATTTTGACTGCCTCCCACAGGGTAATTAGCCGCTCTCACAAGAGCATCATCTTTGTTACGTAAGCTTTTTGCCGTTGTCTGAGCCACCGCTGCTCTATCAATAACAGGGCCTACTACAGCCTCCAATTTTGCCTTATTGTCAGCCCATTTTTTCTGAGCCTCATTAATTTTTTCCTTGGATTTAGCCAATCTGCCATTCCAAACCGCCTCGTTGTACACCGGCCGTCTCTGCTTCTTGGGGACAGGCTCCTTGGCTTTTTCCTTAGCTGTATTCATATCCTGAGTCTGGGAAGCCAAATCGTAATAACTGTCCATAAGTTCATAAAACAGATCTTTCCGCTCCTTGATTAGCTGGTTTAAATATCCACCTGCCACTGGCACCTTCAATTCCTCCAGCTGCTGGTCCGATTCCTTCATAATCTTCCGAGCCTCAATCATCCAATCCATATCCCGCTCTGGATGGGCCTCCCGCAGCTCATCCAGCTTTTCCTGAGTAGATGTAAGAATACTGCGTACCTTTTCCTTGTATCGGATAAAATCTCTGTCATTCTGCTTCAACAGCAATTCAGCATATTCCTGATAATTTTCAATATCATAGAGCTTCCAGCTGCCATCCTCCTGCCTTCTAAGCTTCAACTTCAATACAAAGGTATCCCCTAAGTTAGGCTCATATACTCTAACGCCAGCGGTTACGATAGTATCAGTTGCCGCTTCCTGAGCAGCTTTGGTTTCCTCATGGACATTTTCCTCATCCCGCTCATGGCCAAGTACATACTTATTTAGCAAGGATATGCCCATAGACAACATCTTGTCCGTTATACTTTGCTCCTTAACATTTTCCTGACCAGGAGGAGGATCTCTGTATATGTAATCCAGACTACGGAAGCTGACAGATCTAAAACCTATCCTATCCTCCAAAGCAGATTCAGGAGTTATTTTTTCCCTATCCCGCCACTTGCCATTTTGAACATAATTCAGAAAATCCTCCTGACAATAGCTGGCAAAGCTGCCATCTGCTATCTTGCCATAAGCAGGATCATTTTTGTCAACCAGCTGTGCCAATTTGCCGTTGTTTAGCTTGAAAAGTCCATCCAAATCCACTCTGTTCTTCAGTTCCTCTACATCCCCAGACTGCATGGCCTTCTGCATAGCCCTAATAGAGTATGTAGGCGTATAAATATAGAACTTAAAGTAAAATACTCCTGCCAGACATCCTATCAAAATCTCCAACAGCAAACCAACTATCACGGCTTTTTTAACGGTCATTCCATCACCTGCTTTTATCTGCTCTCTGCATAAAGTATGCAACACATATATTACAGCAAGCCCCTATCAGAGATTGCCACCATCCTTGAAGATATAATTATCCGTATATGTCATTCTAACATAAAACCAGATTATTGTACACTACTATTATAACTAGATGTATTTATAGTGTTCCCCATAGGATGCCACCTTTTTTGATAACCAATAACCATCATAACCACACTTATAGCCAGCCCAATGTAGAGAGGCTCCACCGGCAATTTCACCCACAACCCCAAGGCTATGGGTACAATAGTGCTGGCTACAATAGAAGCATAAGCCCATTTTTTTGCAATACTGCGAGGGTAAAAAATAGCAAAGGTCAAAGGCAAAAATACTCCGCCCCCCCGCATGGCCATAGAAAGAAAATTCCAGAAAAGCACCTGGGAATCCAAATTGCCAATAGCAATCAGACAGGCTGCAGCCATTACAGCCAGTACCACCAAACGCAAGGTATAAAGCAGTTTTTTACCACTGCCCAGATCAATGCTGCGACCAATAATATCTCTAGTCAGCATAGTGCCTATACCAAGGGACAAGCCTCCTATGGAGCCAATAAGGCTTAGCATAATACCGCCCAGAGCAATCCCTGCCAACACCGTACCCTGATGTTCCAGCAAATAGATAGGCAGTACCAATACTGGCACTACATCTGGCTCCAACACATGCATGTACATACCAATAGCTACAGAAGGCAGACCCACCGGAATCACAATAGCTGCCGCTGCAAAAGCTCCAAGGGAAGCCACCTTGGGACTAGAAGCAGAGAAAAAACACTGTATATAGGTCTGGGTACAGATAACTCCCACTACCATAGAAAAAAGCTTAGAAAAGCTGCTGCCTATACCTGTATTAAACATATTCCACCAGTAATCCGGAGGCAAAATCTGCTGAAAATCCGGCCTGCCATGAAGATACATAAAGGCACTGGCCCCTGCCACAAACAGACTAAGCCAAATAACCAGCATTTTCAAGATACCACCTACTCCAGTGCTTTTGATACCCCCAAAGAAAATATAGGCTGCCACCAGCAGGCAGAGAATCACAGCTCCCAGCTCAACGGATACATTAAGCACAGCGGAAAGAATCTGAATCCCTGGCAGACAACTGGCTACCACGCTAAAGAGAATCCCTAGAGAGGAAATAATCCCCACGGATTCTGCTGCCTTATTGCCATAATTCCGTTTAAGGTACTGAGGAATAGTTTCCAACCCTGTAGCCCGCAGCTTGCCTGCATAAAAAAGTCCCATGAGAATAAAGGCTATACCAGAGCCAAGAGTAAACCACCAGGCAGACAGCCCCATACTGTAGGCCAGCTGAGCAGTTCCCACGGTGGCTCCCCCTCCTACTACAGTACCAGCAATACTGCCTGCAACCAGAGGCACCCCTGCACTGCGGCCCCCCAAGCTATAACCCTCCGCAGATTTTACCGACCTGGCAGAATAAATTCCTCCACCTATAACCAATGCAACTGTCAGCAGCATAATGATTATATGTTCTATTGTCAATTCCATGCCTTTAGCCTTCTCTCAATGTATTTACCAAATAAAAGTTACTCCTGTAACAGCTTTGACTTTAATCGTCTATAGGCTCTGGTATAATATATCCCATTCTGAGCCTCTCGATGGTCGAAGCCATAGGCTCTCCTGCTGACAGCCACAATAGGCGGTGCCTGAATGCGTTTAGCTATAGACATACCGCAGAACTGGCGCCACCAACGCTCCAAATCAGCAATAAAATCTGCTGCTGTAGGGAAATACTTAGCCACCAAGCCCTGCTGACAGCCAATTTTTTCCTCCAATACCCCATCAGCATACCATTGCAGAATATCTGCCGGAGCAGCTTTTTGCCACTTCTCCACAAAGCTGCGGAAAAGATAATCATGATATGGATATTTGATAGGATCACCCAAACCCTCATCCACGTTCTGAGCATTGGACAGCTCTGCACTAGGCACAATATCAATAGTGGCCTGAGGTACTACCTCACGACCATATACCACCTGATTCATATATCTAGCCAAATCATATACCTGATGCTTCCACAAATCTGCTAAAGCGCACAGGAAGCCTGACTGGTCGCCATAAAGTGTGGAATACCCTACGGTAGTTTCTGCCTTATTGGCATTGCAGGTAAAGCCGCCCCCAAAGGCTGCTGCTGCTCCCGCCAAAACTCTGGCACTGCGATCTCTAGCCTGAATATTTTCTGCCACAAAGGAGGACACCTGTAAGTTAAACTTACTGCCATCCTTTAGGAAAGTAACAGGGATATGTTCTAGCTGGTCTATGGTATGATCCACTGACTCCTGAATAGGCATAATGGTGTAATTACAGCCTAGGTTTACCGCCAGCTCTTGAGCCAATCCCTTGGTGGTTGCAGAATTATAAACACTTGGCATATTAACCAACAAAACCTTTTCCGGCCCCAGGATATGGGCATATAAGGCCGCAGCCACGGCTGAATCTATACCACCGGAGATACCAATAACCACTTTATCCATATGGATATCCGCCAAGAACTCCTTAACCGCATATTCAATAGCAGTAAAAATATGGGCAATATCTGGCTTTTTTTCCCGCTGGAACTTCGGCATGGCCTGAATTTTATCCAATTCATAAATCCCCATACCCTGCTGATATTTAGGCAGACAGTCCACCATTAGCCCTTGACCATTATACAAGGTACTGGAGCCATCAAAGGTGTATACAGTCTTGCCATTGTTCTGAATCCCCACATTATTTACATAAAACAAAGGTACACCGGCTGCCTTAGCCTGTTTACCAAAAACCCGATGCCGCTTGCCGTTTTTACCCAGAGTATACGGAGAAGCAGAAATATTTACCAGCATATCTACTCCCTGACGGGTTAATATTTCCACTGGTGCCAGATTGTAATCCTCGCTCCAGCCATCCTCACACAGAAAACCACCAATATTATAATCCTGTCCTTTGATAGTCAAAGGTACTGTACCTATAAGCTTGGCTGCCTGAGTACCCATTTCCTCTGCCAACTGTTTCAGGCCAAAAAAATATCTAGTATCATCAAACTCACGATAGTTTGGCAGCAGAGTTTTTATGACATATGGATATGGCATATTCCTTGGCTGAACCAATTTGCCCTGCCATGCCGTAAACAGGGCATTGTACTTCCGTACTCGGCCGTCATAATTTTTCTTCTCCCAATCCACAGCCACATTACCAAAAATAATAGCAATATCCTGAGAAGCATTGATTATATCCTGACCACATTCCTCACAATCCTTCAAGAAAGCATACTGCTCCCAGGTATCCCCTAAAAGATAGCCTGGCACAGCCATCTCTGGAAAGATAATCAAATCTGCCCCTTGAGCCTTGGCCTGAGCAATCATGGTTAACATATTTTCTGTGTTTTCTGATGGATGTCCCGGCTGAACCTTCAGCTGAGCTGTAATAATCTTCAACATCTGCAGCACCTCTTAATTAAATTTACACTGAAATATTATACCAGCATTTGATTTTTTAGACAAAAAAATCTGCCTGCTAAAGCTAATTCCCAGGAACTAACTCTAACAGGCAGCCTTGCCTTTACTCTTTTAAAGATTTGTAATAGAGGCGACAATGACAAAAGCCTTCAAACTCCGGATCTGCAATCTGATCCCGAAACTCCTTACACATACATTTATTGTCCTCTATACGGGCAATTCTGCAAGGGCAATATCCATCCTTTTTGGCCAGACCATCCTTAATCGTCTTTACCACCTTAGCATCAGGGTTAAGTAGGATTTTCATATGGACCACCTCCTATTTACTTTTATTTATACTTCCATAATAATAGGCAGAATCATTGGACGACGGCGGGTACGCTCGAAAATAAAACGGCCCAAAGCATCACGCATAGCGGATTTCAGAGCAGCCCATTCGGTAATGCCCTCTTCCTCACAGTGACAGAGCGCTTCCTCTACGCGGATTTTTACATCCTCCATCAGTTCCTCAGACTCACGCACATAAACAAAGCCTCGGGATACAATGTCCGGCCCTGCTACTACAGTGCCAGTGCCCTTATCCATAGTTACTACTATAATGATAATACCATCCTGGGATAGCTGACGGCGATCCCGCAGAACAATATTACCTACATCGCCTACACCTAAGCCATCAACCAGCACGCGGCCAGAGGTTACACGGCCAGCCACATAGCCCTTATCTCTAGTAAATTCCAGAATCTGGCCATTTTCGCCAATAAAGATATGATCCTTTGGCATGCCCAGTTCAGCTGCCAGCTTGGCATGCTTCACCAGATGACGATACTCACCATGAACAGGAATAAAGAATCTTGGCTGTACCAGATTATGCATCAGCTTCAGTTCTTCCTGACTAGCATGACCTGATACGTGAATACCATTCTCCCGGCCATATACTACATTAGCTCCCAGCTTCAGCAAATTGTCAATAGTACGAGAAACCAACTTTTCATTACCTGGAATTGGAGTAGCAGAAATAATAACTGTATCTCCTGGCACTATGCCAACCTTGCGATGGTCAGACTGGGACATACGAGTCAGAGCGGACATTGGCTCTCCCTGACTGCCTGTAGTAATAATAACCACCTGATCCATAGGATAGTTGCCGATATTGTCAATATCTATCAGTGTTCCCTCTGGAGCATTAATATAGCCCAGGTCCAGAGAAATATTCACTACATTTACCATACTGCGGCCCAATACAGCCACCTTTCTCTTGTATCGTACCGCAGTGTTGATAATCTGCTGAATACGATGAACATTAGAGGAGAAGGTAGCCACAATAATACGGGAACGGGCACCATGAAAAGCCTTATCAAAGGCTGCGCCAACAGTGCTTTCACTTGGAGTATGCCCCGCTCTCTCTGCATTGGTGCTGTCTGCCATCATCAGGAGAACGCCCTTCTTGCCCAGCTCAGAGAAACGGCGGAAATCCGTCATTTTACCGTCAATAGGAGTATAGTCCAGTTTAAAGTCACCTGTATGAACAATGATGCCCATAGGGGTATTAATAGCCAAACCTACAGCATCAGGAATACTATGGTTCACACGAATAAAGTTTACATGGAAACAGCCTGCTCTAATGGTATCACCCTGCATTACAGTACGTAAATTGCTGGAATCTACACCATTTTCCCGCAGTCGTCCCTCCAAAATCCCCAAAGTAAGACGAGTACCATAGACAGGTACGTTAATTTGCTTCAGTACATAGGGCAGTGCACCAATATGATCCTCATGTCCGTGAGTCAGCACAATAGCCCGAATCTTGTCCCGATTTTCCACCAGATAGGAAATATCAGGAATAACCAGATCAATACCTAGCATCTCCTCATCTGGGAACATCAGGCCAGCATCGATAAGCAGTATTTCATCTCCGTACCGCACTACAGTCATGTTCTTACCGATTTCGCCTAAGCCACCCAGAGGGATAATTTGTAATTTTTGTTTTTCTCTTGCCAAAAATCACACCTCCACATTTATATTAATTTTTATTATAACCTATTTAACCATGCAACTCATGGTATGCAAAACATTTTTCTCTAAGTCAAACCGTCCAATTATCCAAATTCGCAAAAAATGCACAACAAAATACAGTGTGTACACCGGCCACCCATCTCCTGTCCGCTATCTTCCCTAACAGAAAACTTCTCAGTGACCGCCACACTGAGCACAAAAACTCCTTTAAAAATTGATCCGCTCTGCTCATTACATATAATTATAACATATATAATGGGCAAATGTAAACAAATTTACCATTCATCAAAATGAACTCTGTCGCTTTCATAGAGATCCCGTTCCTCATTATCCGGTTCTTTGGCATAGCCTAGAGCCAAAATAGAATGAGGCACAATGTTCTCCGGCAAAGCCATCAGCTCCTTGACCTCCTGCACTCTATCCTCACAAGGCCAACAACCCAGCCATACACTGCCAATGCCCAAATCCTGAGCAGCTAATACCATATTCTGGGTAGCAATAGAGGCATCAATAACCCAATACTCTGGAGCCTCCGGCAAGGCCCGCTCCAAATCACCACACACTAAAATGCCCAAAGCAGCTCCTCTAAGTGGTCCTGCATAAAGACCATTAGCTACAGACAGCTTCCCCAGCAGTTCCTTGTTGCGAATGACTACAAAGGACCACATTCTCTTGTTCATACAGCTAGGACCGCTCATGCCCGCCGTAAGAATCTTCTTAATATCCTCAAAGGTAATCCCCTCATCAGTAAACTCTCTTACACTTTTTCTTGTAGCCATTGCCTTTAATGTTTCCATATTCTGTACCTCTATTCAACGCATAATAATCAACTTATTCCACTATCAAATATTGTTGAAACCCATTTATCTTATAGGTAGAATTTTCTTAGAATTAATAATTCAACATATTCTTCATATATCTTAATTATAGCTTTTTTTAGCAAATATGTCCATATAAGACAAAACGCGGTGGAAAAATTAGACATTTCAATGCAGCAGCGTTTTCATATCATAACGCAGGCGCAACAAAATTACAAAGGCACTGACCAGTACCCCCGCATCAAGGCTCAACCAATAAGAATACAAACCTATATTGAAACCATAGTCCAAAATATAACCCACCGGCAGACAGATAAGCCAATAAGCTATTCCAGAAGCAATCAGTGTTGCGTTAACATCCTTCATGCCACGGGTAATTCCCTGACAAGGTGCACTAAGCATATCCCCCATCTGCCAGATGCAAGCCAGCAAAATAAGCTGGGCCACCAATTCCGTAACCATAACATCATTTGAATATAGGGCAGCAATCTGATGACAAGCAAAAATTTCAATTATGATATAAACAATTCCTATAGTACAGCTCATTTCAAGGCAAATCTTAATATAATCCCTGACAGCCTGATAATTTTTACCGCCATATTCATAACCGATTAGAATAGTAGCCGCCATAGAAAATCCCATAGGAACCATATAAATCAATGTGGAAAAATTTACTGCTGCCTGATGGGCAGCCAATGCCGTTGTACCGAATTTTGCCACCAAGAATGCTGTAATAGAAAACACACTTGTTTCTAGCATAATGGACAGTCCCAAAGGTATGCCGATACGCAGATATTCCAGATAAGAAATTGACTTAGTATTATTTATCTGTCCAGCTGCCTTTTCCGATGTTTCATACCGAGAAGTTCCAAAGGCAAAAATTCCATACTCCTTAAACGGCGAACGCCGGCAGACGTTATATACATACATAAATAAAATCAGCCAATATGTAGCTGATGTAGTAATACCAGCCCCGGCTCCGCCAAACTCAGGCACGCCAAAAGCGCCAAAAATAAAGCAATAATTCAACAGCGCATTAACTGGCAGGGCAAACAGAAAAATTTTCATACTAAGGGTTGTGTGTCCCAAAGTATCCACAAAGGAGCGTAAAAGCACACTGGCGAAAATAGCCGGTACACCAAAGGCTATAGCGAGCAGATACCCTATAGCAACATCATACACCTTGGGTTCCAGTCCTATATTGCCTAACAGCAAAGGCACAACCGTAATACCAGCCGACAGCAAAATCACATCAAATACAAAACCAAGGCATAGCCCTTTGCGGACTACAGCCGTCACCTCTGTCTTGCCACCCTTCCCCAGTAGATTAGCAATCAAAGGCATAGCTGCCATCAAAATTCCCGAAACACTCGTTAGGACAATCATCCAGAGATTGCTACCAGCTGCCACGCCAGCCAAATCCGCCGCACCATACTTGCCTGACATAGCCGTATCAAAAAAATTCATCCCCACAATTGCCGCCTGAGAAGTAATAATCGGCAACATCAAAGCCAGCAATCTCCGAATCATTGGCCTGCTTCTTTTCTTAAAAATCAACATAATATCTCCTAAATTTTATCTCCTTACAATCCTTTTGCGAAAAATATTATAACAGATAATGACAAACACCGCAAAATAATGAACGACAAAACAAAATCCAATATGATAAGCATCATAACGGATGTGCTCAACCCTCATTATTACTGACTTTATACATAATTTCTGCATAAAGCGCATATTAGAGCTTTAAATTTGACAATAAAAAATTTTAAAAATATTTTTGTGTTTATTTATTGGACTTTTGTATTTTGCTACAGAACTTTCTAATTTTTAGTCATAGCTGCATTAGAATTCTTATCATTTGTGCGTATAAGAAATACATATTTGCACTATGTACAGACTTTTATAGCAGCATATTTATTCACGTATATACCAAGGCCACAGTGCCTGAGCATGGCGCTTGTAAACTTGATAAAACTAATATATAATATGTTTAACTAAAGC
>ERZ773186.207-NODE-207-length-58980-cov-15.585643_pt1 | contig 58980 bp, 44 predicted proteins | sample MGYA00581000_ERZ773186 | MGnify/ENA primary metagenome ERZ773186 (study PRJEB29015, sample SAMEA2737752) | human gut metagenome | biome: human gut; feature: human-associated habitat; material: faeces | place: China | collected 2012 ...
ATGTCCGTAAGGCAGCTATAATGGAACAGAATGAACTCTACTTATGGTTGTCCGCTTTGGCATTTATAACTGGCTTGGCAGCTGTCTCAACTGTTGAGGTAGGACAGCAAACCTTATAAGCGGAACACAGGGATTGGAAAAGGCTCATGTCTTCAGCAGTTTTTAACTTGATTGAAGCGGCCTTTCCATAATCGGTAATGTCGGGCAGTTCCTTTATCAGAAGGAGCAACTGAAGCCAGTCTCGATTGAGGACATGAGTGAAGAAGTTAAAGATTGCGTTACGCAACTGGTGTTTGCTGTGTTCTTCCTCACCTATAAGTGAGATGCTATCCACTAGTCTGCCAATTGTAGAAGTGGCAATATCATCAGATTGAAGTTGCTTGTCTGATGATATAGAAGTTGCATCTTTCCCTTGCGATAATGCAACAGCCCCCTTTACAATCTGTCCACATACTACGGCTGTCTCTTCTGTGGTGGAACTGCCATTGAGCCAACTGTCTATTGTGAAACGGATGATAGGCTCCAACAAGCAGTCCTGTACAATGGGTACATTTCCATCCTCCATGCCATACATCGTGATGATGGTGTTCTTTGTATCGAACTCCTTGCAGTTTATCAGCCCATGTTCCGTTAACTTTTCGAGGAATTGACGAACAGTGGCACGATGCCAATGCCAGTCCCCTGCAAGCTGTGTCTTGGTCGTTATGAACTGAAAGTCTCCCATTAGGTCTGCCACTTCTTTCTTTACGCTTTTTGGCAAATAACGCTCACAAGCCTTGTCCAGCAGATAACAAAATGCCTCGTGCTTTGAATACCGCTCGTTATGTCGGTCTTGGAGAGATGCCAAAAAGCCGACAGAAAGGTTTACCTTTATATTTTCTTTTGGTATATGTTTCATTGAAAATGTTTTTTGATGTTGTGAAATATTGATTCTCATATCAGGACTGAGTGTTGTGGAAAGTACCAGGACCAAGTGGCGTATTCCAAGAATGACTAAAAGTAGAAATTTACGATGTCCTCAGGACATTGAGCCAAGTGTCTGCCACTGTCTGGGCATTGAGCCTTGAAGATGATCCTAGAGGACGGATAGTAGATGGATGCCACTATGAGAAAGCCAACTATCACACCCAGTGTGTATAGATGAGGTGTGAATATAAACACCAGCGAAGCAGTAAAAGTGAAGGTACATAATTTCTTGTCATCATGCAGTCTATGCAGCAATTTGTCCGCATAAGAAAACTTGAACAGCAGCAAAGCCAACAGTGCCATTACATGAGCAACTATCTTGTTTGGCTGCACTTGGTATGCCATGAAACAGAACACAAGTATTGCCATCAGTAACAGTAGCGTATACAGCTTTCGAAAATAATGCGAAAACACCATACGGAGATAAAAGCTCTGCATCATACGACAGTTCTTCTTGTAACACATCGTAGATGCCACGAGAAGAAGTATAGGGAAGAAAAGAAAGATAATCTTAAATATCATAGTTTGAATTTTAATGTAAAACGTTAATAACCTTCGAATAGTTCCAAATGTATGATACCATAGGTAACATCCTCAAAAAGCAGTTCGACATCTTCCATTGTCAGGGTATTTGATGCCAGGCGTTTTCTGAAACCTGCATCTTTTCCCATGAGACTCTTGGCACTTTGTTCTATCTCAAGCAAAGGAATGTGCCACTTTTGACCACGTATGTAATCATTATTGGAATGACAGGCCCGAAGGGTAATACACCGACAGCAAACAGTCTGTACCATGCCATGCCGTGAGACGGCGGTGTCTCTCCATAGGAAAGAACTTTCTATGTCAATCCAAGTATGGTATTTGTGGATGATGTCCAGGATACCTTGAATCTGCACGTCACTCATAGATGGAACGTAATATCACATGAAGCACAGTAGCATGTCCGCCTTGTCACGCTTGTACTTGAAGAAACCAGTTCTAGCTTGCAATTCCAATTCATGGCACAAGTCACCATACATGAACTCCAAGGACTCATAGATGGTAACAATTATGGAATGAACATTTCCATTGGCATCCGTACTGGCATTCATTTTGTACATACGCCCGAAATTAGGGTTGGAGAAGGCACAACAGAACTGTCCGAACTCCGTATGCACAGAAGTCACCTTATGATAAAGGATAATCAGTTCCATCTGGTCTTCCAAAAGGTTCATCACCTCTTCGAGGGAATAAGACTTTTCCAACTTGAAGTCAAGCAGGACATATCCGTCTTCATAGACTGGCTGTTCCATGCGCTCCTGATTGATAAGCTCCGGCAACTGCAATGGTGCAAGTGCCAGGAAGTCGTTGAGAAATTTATGCAGCATAACTATTGTGTTTATAATGAAGAAATGTATAGCTTGATGAACATATTTGGTAACCCGTCTGTCATATTCTTGTCCATCATCAAAGAACGGCTAAGACTGGCGATTGTGCCTGACGCATCTATTGTCAGTTGCACCAATTCCTTTCGCTGATTCTCTGAAAGCATCGCTATTCCGAAGTCATCAATGGACAGGAATGGTTGCAGTATCATCCAAAAATAGGCAGTCCGTTATTCAGCGGAAGTAACCTTTCCACTCTTAATATCAGCAATGCAAGTCTGCGCATTGGCGATAATTCTTCGGCTGGTTCTGGCCGCCATATATACCACAGCATCCCTTGTCGGTAAGTTTCCTTTCCTTGAAGATTGGGCTATCATCTTGCACACATCTTCCGTTCCACTTGTTATATGCGAAACCGACACGTCGCTCATCTCGTGCAGATGAGATAGAAATGTTCTGAATAGTCTGTCTTCCGTTTTCAAGAAGGCAAGAAACTGTGATTGGTTGGTTATGCCTTCCTTCTTCACCTTTTCAAGGAAGAAATGATAGGTGGTCAAGATCCTTGTCTTATCACCTTTATATTCCGGTAAAGAATCGAGGCTTTCAAAGAATCGTGATGCAACTATTGACAAACTATCCGTTTCTTTCATACCCTTGTAAGGTGTAGCTTTCATCTTCAATTGAAGCACGTCCTTGAATGTTCTTCGCTTGGCTGTTGCTATGCGCATAAACTCGTCACGGATGGAGTCATGGACATTGGAAAAGTCTTCCATCGGAAACGAATGTGCCTTTTTGATGGTGTCTCGCATCAGGCACGCAGAAACCGAGTCTTCCAAAATACGCCACTTGGATATTTTATCGGCAAAGTGTTCCATAGACAAGTCCTGGTTGGATTTCATGCTTGACAGGAACTCCTTTTGCGCATCTAAGGCCTCTTTTGTATGATGAAAAGACAGATTACTACCATCTTTTGTACATGATGCCAGCAATAGTATGGCAAGTATGATGGCAGACAAAATGGATAAACGTCTTCCATCTTTAAAGTATGATGTACAATGATTTGAAGTACAAAATTGTTTGTACTTCACTCCCACTCGGCATTTTGCCGCTGATATAATAACTTTTATACTTTTCATTTCGGACTTTGTTTGAAATTTACGGTGCGAAATTACAACTATTTATCGAGTATTCATTAATAACAAATCAAACTTTATAATTTATTCTAATTCATACTTTAGAGTATGATATAAAATGATAAAATATCCAAGAAAATACAGTTCTCAAAACTTTAATTAACTATAATATTTTTCAGAGTATGATTATACTTTAATGAATTATAAGTATCTTTGCCATCAAATTTACAAATCAGTGAATAATAGTTATGGCAAAAGTAGGTTACATATACAGTTCGGGGCAGCATGACACATTCGCCACAGACAAGACATGGATGGAAGAGTATGGTTGCTGCCGTATTATAGAAGAGGATGAGAGTCAGGAAAAGACGCGTCCAGAATGGAAGCAACTCATGGACTGTCTAGAACGAGGTGACGAGCTGGTCATTTCGAAGTTTAGCAACGCCTTACGTGGAGTCCGTGAGTTGGCGATGTTCCTGGAATTCTGTAGAGTAAAGGTGATAAGAATCATATCCATACAGGACAGGATAGATTCCAAGGGAGAGTTGTTTCCAAACACATCCATAGCAGATGTACTGTTCATGTTCGGTTCTTTGCCTGAAGAGGTTATTACATTACGTAAATCCGCCACTCATGTAGAACGCATTAAGTCGGGCATCAAGCCTCAGAAAAACCAGACACCAAAGAAAGGCATTGACCGTGAGAAGAACATCGTCAATATGTATAACAACAACTATTCCATTGACGATATATGGAAGGTTAGTGGTTTTAAGAGCCGAAGCTCGGTTTTCCGCATACTCAACAAGTATGGGGTTAAGTTGAATCGCGGAAAATTCTGCGGTCCACTCGGTAAAAGAAAGCAAACCGATGAGGGTAAAAAAGAAAATGATTAAATAAAGATAGCTATGTCAAAGTCTACAATAAAGAAACTCCTTCAGTCAATGACAAAGGAGGATATAATAGAAATGGTGCTAGAACTGTATTCTGCCCGAAAGGAAGCTAAGGAATACTTAGAGTTCTATGCGAGTCCTGACGAAAAAGGAAAGTTAGAAGAATACAAGAGTATTATCCGTGAGGAGTTCTATCCTAAAAAACGGAGAGAACCACAGACACGCTTTTCCGTTTGCAGAAAAGCCGTGGCAGACTTCAAGAAACTCAAACCTTCTGCCGATGCACTTGCAGAGCTGATGGTTTCTTACATGGAATGGGCAACCCAGTTCACCTATGACTATGGAGATATGTGGGAGCAGTATTACGACTCTGTTGAAAACAACTTTGATAAGACCATTAAGTTCATTGTCACTAATGGATTGTGGGAAAAATATTCTCAAAGGCTTCAACAGTGCGTTGAATGGTCGGACGGATGTGGTTATGGCTTTGCAGATGCCATGGCCGACATGTATGAGGATGGCAATGCTATGTATCAAGACCTTGCAGAGAAATAATCCCACAACTCAGATGAGTGATGTAGGAATCAAGAAGATGTTCGGCAAATGAATTGGGCACAAATTATAACAGGCTGTTTATTGCTTGTCAATGTCGTGACGTTTATGATCTACGGCATTGACAAGTATAAGGCTATAAAAGGGAAGTGGCGTATTCCTGAAGCGACGCTCTTATTGATGGCGGTCTTTGGTGGCAGCATCGGTGCATGGCTTGGAATGAGAGCTTTTCATCACAAGACGATGCACAAGAAATTCTATATTGGTGTGCCGACAATCATCATACTGCAAATAGCGCTTGCAGTATGGATTGCCTACAATTGTCTTACGAAATAGGTACACAAGTCCCTTTCCACAAAGCATTGGCATTTGTGTACAAAAAGGTACACAAGATGTTTTTGACCTTGTGGAATAATACTATTGGCAGATAAGGCAAACGGCTCTTATTTGTCTCTTCTAAAATCGTTTCGCTTGTCTCCGTGAAAAAGGCTTCTGAGCAATCCACCCAAAGCCTTGAACACGAAGAATACTACGAATACTGATACAATGTCGTTCATACGCTTCTGTTTATATTTAAGTCTTGCACAGATTGATGATGTTCATGCCCATCGTCTTGGCTTTTCGGCAAGTATAGAACGTGCCACCCTTTGGGGTACCATCGAAGAATGCTATCAGACCACTTGAATGCGACAGCATATAGTCATTGCGTCTGAGCAGACACCCTTTGAAATAATACCTACATAACAAGATGCTATCGTCAGCTTTGGCAAGGATGCTCTTATATCGGTCTTGCTCTCTTGTACTCCACCTCTCGCTTTGTCCTTCAAAAGGTATGACGGCAATGAGTTTAAGCTTGGGCAGTTCCGCTTTCAAAGAAATAACCTCTTCTGCAGCCAACATATCGAATCCAAGAGCCATACCACAAAAGAAATTGGTAAAGCCCATAGCATAAAGCAACCTAATCTTGCCCCTCAGTTTCTTTCTAATCTCGTCCTTGCAGTTTTCTGCAATTGTACGATGTCCCGAAAAAGCCACAGAATTGGCTTTAATGTACTCTGTCTTTTCCATATCATTTTGTATATTTATAATGTGTACGTCCCAAGAATAGACCTCCCAACACGTTGCCTCCAAATATTTCCAATTGATTGGCAAAGATGGCATAGCTTGCGCCGGTCGTTACCACATCATCAAAAACATAGATGTCCTTTCCCTTAAAGTAAGCTTCATCAAACTCTATTACTTGCGTCTTGCTGATACTTTTCTCCTTGTCATAGCGGTGCTCGTGTATCGCCAATCGGTCACCCGAAACAGAAATGTGCGGATAGCCGTTGATGATGCCGCAAAGTTCGCTCACACGATTACAGAAAGCCTTGTAGCGGCTCTCATTTTTGGCTTGCGTGCTGGCAGGGACACATACAAACACGATGTCCTTTATTTTCTCACCACAAACCTGGATGAGGTGTGTGGCAGTCATTTGTGCTACCTTCTCAAAAGCATTATCACGTGCGTCCTTGAAGTCCCATATCAGTTGGCGTGCTGCCACTGCATCCTCACCTACGTTGCGGACTCTTACAGGGAAGTACTTCAAGAAGAAATCCATTCTCTTGCTCAATTGTCTCTTGATATTGTCATCAATTATTCTTGCCATAGTCTAAAAAATTATTTGCGTTCAACTTGAATTTTTATTTCCCTATTTTCGGAAGCCTTTCGGCTTGCCCGAGGGATATTTTTCCGCCACGCAAAGGAGTTGAAAGGCAAAAAGACAAATCGGAAGCGAAAAATACTCTCTATATGCATCGCACATAGAGGAAGATTTTTTGAAAAGCATCCACGATGCCCAATTTGGCATTTGACTAGCAACTGGTACCTTTGCGGAAAATATCCGATGTGGCAAAGACGATGGATGAAATAGTTATAGCAGAAAACTCATGAGCATACAACAAGAAATGGGCGGGTGTGGAACTGCGCCTATGGTGCAATTCCGCAAGGGAGGGATGAAGTATTACAAGATGAAGGCGACTTGTCGCTTATAAAAAGAGAATGGAACAAAGATACGATAGGAGCTTCAAGAAAACTCTCTTGGCATTCATGCCGAAAGTGTTTTCGCTCCTGTCTTCATGCCAAGTGGCTTCTTGCAGTAGCGACAGTTGGTTGCCACAGGCAAGAAGCCTTTTGACATGAAATCTTTGTGACAGCTATAAACGGAAGACAAAGATTAAAATCTGAGGACGTGAAACGGATATAAGTGGATTTGGGTGGAAGTGAAACTGCGCAACAGCCAGACAAGCAACATACGAAGTGCATGGCATTGGTCGACAGCATGAAAGTGCAGTCACTGCACGGATGCCGTTAGCCAATGCCATCCTCTTCGTGCTTGTCCTTCGGAAAAGGACTCTCTTCATCTTTCGGGACCTTATTCCCGATAAATGAAGAGAGTCTTTTGCACGAACTGTTGGTGGGGTTTCGCTGTTGGGAGGGACAAAGTGATAAAAAGGAAAGACGACTTGTCGATTAGAAAAGTAGAGCGCTTGTCGATTACAAGAGGATATATGGTTGTATGAGCAAAACAAAAGCGACCGAAGCCGCTTTGTTTATTTGGGAAAAGAAGAAAAACTATTTCTTCTCTTTCTTGGCAGACTTTTCTGGTTCTGCATCAGGAGCATCCTCCTTGTCAGGTGTAGGATAGAACTTGTTTGCGATGAAGACGATGCGATTGTGCTTAGTGCCTTGCTGGTCAACCCACTCATCTGGCTTGAAGTAGCCCTCAACAGTGAGCATGGTTCCCTTCTGCAACTTGTTGAATGATTCAACATGCTCATTCTTGCGCCATGCCTCCATGTTCATAAAAGCAGATACTCTGTTGGTTTCCTCACCATTCTTCTCCTGACGGCTGACAGCCAATGAAAAACGTGCTACTGAAGCGTTGGTGAACTGACGGATTTCTGCGTTGTTGCCTACGAATCCTGTTACTACGAAATTGTTCTCGATCTTTTTCATAATGAATTACTTTTTTGAAGTGAAACTTAATTTTTACATGCAATTCAAGAGCAGGGATGTGGCACATGAGGGCAGCACCATGAAAATCGACAATAATACTCGTTTTCTGTTGGCGGTAAGGAGAAAAAGGAAGATTATTGGCTATTTTATTGGTCACAGCGAAGCGACCGCACAAGACGGATCTCATCTGTCGAAGCATCACGCTACCTTTGCATCGGAAAAATAGTTGCTTCAAAAAAAACGGTAATTCAGAAAAAGACGTAAGAATACAGTAACAGCATCGTATGGCTCAATCATTTGCAGAAACCATCACCAACGAGAAGTGCATTTCCTTAATGTCTGCAGTAACGAAATGTTGGGAAACCAATCACATTATCATATAACATGGAGAGCTAGGGCATGAGCATATTGATTTAAACAAGCAGAAAAGAACATGCACCGAGGTTACTTCATTTGCAGAGAAAGGTAAGCAAGAGCAACCAACTACAATCGCAACGTTGCATACAAGTTTCATCCTCTGACAAAGCATCATAGCTGAACGAAAAGCCACAAGAAAGGTAAAATTACGGTGATTCCCATTATACAAAGAGCTCGTCGCCAAATGGCGAATACAACCATAAAAAGCGTAGCTGTATAAAAGTATACCGGCAAACGAAGAAGTGAGTTTGCCGTTTAATCCTCTCTAAAAAAGTTTAATAGAATCAGGAGAGACATTGCTCTCCTGATTTACTAATATTAGCCTCTTTTTGTCGTCTCATTCTTTTCCAAATATTCAAGCATTGCCTGATTTACAATATCCTTCAAGGACATATTCTTGTCTATTGCAAGATATTTCATTCTGGTATGAATACTTTTGTTTATTAAAAAGTTACAATGTACAACTTTCTCTTTTTCCTCTGATGAGTTGTCTTTTGACAAACTGTTTTTAGCAGGAGCAGTAGAAGAGAACAATCCGTTCAAACCACCCTTCATGCTATCTTTCAAAGAATCATTCTTACTCATATTATTTCAACTTTAAAACTTCCTTTGCAAAGGACATGTAATCAATAGCTCCATTACATCTCTTATTATATTCAAATATACTTTTGCCTTTGACTGGAGCTTCCGCCAAAGTTACGTTATCACGTATAATAGTCTTGAAGACCTTGTCACAGAAAGACTCTTTTATTAATTCCGAGACAGACTTGTTTAAAGACTTACGACTATTATACTGGGTGACAAGAACACCACCCATTTGCAACTTAGGATTCAAGCGACTTTTTACGACATCTATGATAGTCATAATTTTCGCCATACCTCGCATAGCAAGATATTGAGCTTGCACTGGAATAATCACCATATCTGCTGCTGTCAAAGCATTCAATGTAAGAAGTCCCAATGAAGGTGGACAATCTATAATGATATAGTCGAATTTCTTATCTTCAGGAATCTTACTCAATAAATCTCGAAGTATCATTTCACGCCCTGGTTCATTTATCAATTCTGACTCAGCAGCAGAAAGGTCTAGACAAGACGGTACAACTGATACACCACATTCCAAATCAACTAAAGGAAGAGGGTATTCTCCCTTCATTGCTCCATAGACAGTCATTGGTTCTTCCATTGACAAACCAAATGATTCAGTCAAGTTTGCTTGACCATCCAAATCAACAGCAAGCACTCGTTTCTTTTTAATGTGCAAAGCTGCCGCAAGGTTGATGGCAGTAGTTGTTTTTCCTACACCACCTTTATGATTTAATATTGCAATTACTTTAGCCATAAATATCACTTTATTTTTTCTACTTACAAAGGTAATACTTTTATCCTAAACAACTACTATTAGTAGTTACTATTTAGTATAATTTAGTCTTTACTACTTTACTAAAAACAAATTGAAAGGAATCTGATGCAGTAAAAAGAGAGAAGAGTCATCTTCCCTCTTATACCAAATGTTAATCGTAAACTAAAACATCATCACGTCTCTCTACGATTTCCTTCCCATTGTGCAATTTCACCACAATGTCATTGCCATAATCTGCAACAACATATCCCTCAGTGCGTCCTTTATAGGGTATCAACAGTGTGCAACTGCAACCAACAATGTCTGTAAATTCATCGTATTCATACATAGGCTTACTTCGTTTGTTGGGTATGATAAATCATCTTGCACTCCTCAACCTCGGCAGGTAGTCCAAAGGCTGGATAGTGCGAGAATGATGCGTTTCCGTCTTGGCAGAGTGGAGAAACAATCTCCACTTGCCATTTCTGCATGAAGCCATCAACCATCTTGATGTCTTCATCACTCAATCCCGTAGGGTCGCCATTGATGATATAGCATAATGCCCAAGTGGGGATTTTCTCTATGGTCTCAAATCTCATATTCTATAGATTAAATGGTTAAAACAGCGGCTTTCGTTTGTTATTAATGAACTCTTCCGCCTCTTTTTCTATTTCGCGAATGTCAGAACAATATCCTTCATTTAGCCACTTATCAATCTCACTTTTTTTAAATCGTAGTGATTTTCCCTTCTTATGAAAGGGAATGATGGCATTACAGGTCCATCCATATATGGTCTGACGAACAGGATGCTGTGGGAGATATTCTCTCAATTCATCTACACTGAACCATTTTTCGCTAGAAATCTCAACTTGTGGTAATACTTTGTTGATTTTTCCACATAGCTCTTCAATTCTCATTGCCAAATTCAAAACGATTCTTGGCAAATCTTCAAATCTAACCTCTTCCATATTAATCAAAAATAAACTTGTTTATATAATAATAGGTGTCTTCATCATCATACTCATAGCCATTGATGAACTCCACCATTTCATCCTCTGTTCTGTCGCCTTGCGGTACTCCTGTTTTCTTACACCACTCAGCTATCGCATCTTGACAAGAGTCGAAAACATCCTCACAGGCATCCTCAAATGGTTCGCCCGAAGAGCTGACACAACATTCCTCTGGGAAAAAGCCTTGTTCATCATGTACATAGAATAGATTGCATCCACATTCTATTTCACGATAGCTGATGGATAGTTCTCCTCCAAGGATATTGTTCAACTCTTCAAAGAACTGGTCACAAGCAGACCAAGCACTTTCTGTGTCAAAGGACAACAAGCAGATGTCATCGTCTTCCTCGAACTCTGCCCAACAGATATGTCCTCTTACCGATATACCCATCTTCTCATAGTCGATGCCATAATGCTCAGCTAATCTATTAAGAGATACGTTCTTGGTATTCACCTCCATTGTCAGGAGCGTGTCCCAAAGGTCGGCTACCGCCTTGCGTTCGCCCATCACCTTGTACTGAGTGTCACAAATGTTTGCCATAAGTCTTCATTTTTTATTCCCTAATTTTGCATCTGCAATTTCGGGATTGATTAAAATTTTGTTGCCTCAAAAGGTGTCTGTGCTTTTCCTGCAAGGTTCTCTGCTCAAATACGACCTGTAAGGTGGAGATTTTAGCAAGAGACCATAGGCACCGACCTTGCAAGGAATATATGTACAGACATTACCTTTGCAACCAAATTTATCAAATACCAGAAACTGCGATGAGAAACATGAAAATCATAGAAAAGGTACTTCATTCATACAATTAGCCTATATATTCTAAAGTGAATTGAATTTTAAAATAGTACCGATTTAGCTTTCTCTCTTTTTACAGGCAAAATCTATAAACGGAAAAAGCCTAATCAAAACGCAATGCATCTTGATTAGACTTTTCCTCCTCTAATATAATTGGAGCTTCACGACAAGTTTTCATTGATTTCGATTTCATGCGCACCCAGAGTTGTACGAAGGGTCTTCACGACTGTTGTACGAGTGGTATTCTTGAACCATTCGCTAAATGTGGTCATCACAAATTCAGCAGCTAGATCTCTGCTTAATCCATATTGGTTTGCAATGTTCCAGGCAAAGTTCTTCAATGAAATTTGAGTGATATGAGAATTGTAAGTGACATGAAAATCCTCATGTTTAAGAACTGCATTATTGTTAACCAAGTATTCTACACTCTCGCAAATCTTAAATACATCATATCTGTTAAATCCCAATCGTATGAATGTATTGCGAGCATAGTTTGATACTTTCATAAACTTTTGTTTATCATTCCTGCTTTGTTCCTGTTGGATTCTTTTGTTTTCGATTTCATATTGACTATGAAACAAATCCAAACGTTGTTTAGCTATGACTTGTTCTTCTACGTTCAAATCTTCTACTTGATTGTCGTTTACCATAACATGATTGAATTGACGAATCTTTGAGATATTAGCAAGCACATAACAAGTAATAGTGTCATTACACATATTTATATATATAGCCATACATATTGTGTAGAAGGTTGACAACATAAACATTAACTGTATTTGCAAAGCATACTTATAACAAGTTTCAAAAGCCAATCCTGTACAGCAAACCTGTATAAGAATACCAGCAAGAGTGAGTAAAAGTGAATTTATTAATTTGACCATATTTTTTTTGATTTTCTTACAAAGATAGTGATATTTAATAAAGATCAGATAACAATACATAAAGATTTAAGAAGTATTAAAGATTGATTTTGCAAAGTATGATATTAATGAAAACATATCATACTATATAACAAAAACTAAACTATATACTAATAAGGAAATATAGAAACTTTCGATATATTACAAGAGGTATTTTAGAAGCCAAATAATAACTATGATTTGAATATAGAGGGATTGCATAAAGAATACAAGCCAAACACTGTAACTTTGCTTCTCCTGCGAGTATTTGTAAATTGGCATGAATGTCGGGGCTTTTTTTATAGAGCTATAAACAACCCAAGCATGCATGCTCATGTAAATACTATAAGTAGTAGAATAGTTGATATAGGTATACTACTACCTTCAGTTATAGTTATTGGCTAAGCCCAAATAATGACTTTACTGAAAAAGAACAGTTTCATAGCACGTTTTAAGCATTCTACAAAAACTTAAGTAACATGAAGAAAGATATGATTTGGCTGACGCAATTCGTTAAATGATATAAAATAGCAAAATCTGCCAATAACAATATAAAAGCAACAATATCAATAGTTTCCGTTTGAAACTGCCTTTTTGAATCTCCAAAAATATCAAGACACAAATTTGGCACATTTGCTTATAAGTCTCTAATATTCAGCAAAAGTTAGCTTCGAAGAAGTTAAGTAATCCTCTCGTCATAGAGAAGTTATTAGATTAGCATAAAGATAAAAGGCGTGTAAGACTCTGAAAATGAGTTTTTCACGCCTTTTTTCGTGCCTTTATGATTTTTTATAGATTCTGTTATTGCCAATTTGCTGAAAAATATGTATATTTGCAAGTTATGTAAGGGCGGAAGTTCTATTAAAGAAGAAGTTCTACTGAAGAAGATGCTCTACTGAAGAAAATAAAAACTATAAAAGAAGAAAGGAAACGGGATATGGCAAAGAAAAGACCACAGGTGGCACTGGTATATGATTTCGACGGAACACTCTCGCCTGGCAACATGCAGGAGTTCGGATTCATCCAGGCCACCGGAAAGACCAAGGAGGAATTCTGGAATAGAAACAGAAAACTGTCAGAAGGTAAGGATGCCAACGGCATCTTGACCTATATGTTCCTGATGCTCGAAGAAGCCAAGAAGAACAACATCTCGCTCACCCGCGAATCCTTTCAGAGCTTCGGCAAGAACGTGGAGCTCTTCCGTGGCGTGAAGCAATGGTTCTCGTTTATCAACGAATATGGTGCGAGCATCGGTCTCGACATCAAGCACTACATCAACTCCTCGGGATTGAAGGAGATGATAGAGGGCACCCCCATCGCCCAGGAATTCGAGAACATCTATGCCTGCTCGTTTCTCTATGACGATGACGGCATTGCCTACTGGCCAGCCGTGGCCGTGGATTACACCACCAAGACGCAGTTTCTCTTCAAGATCAACAAGGGCATCAGGCAGGTGAGCGACAACCGGAGGGTGAACCAGTTTATCCCCGACAGCAAGCGCCCCATCCCCTTTCCGAGAATGATTTACTTTGGAGACGGAGAAACCGACGTGCCTTGCATGAAGATGGTGAAGGAGCATGGCGGTCATGCCATCGCCGTATATAACACGCCCGAGAAGGAGGCGATGGCGTGCCAGCTGGTTAGGGAAGGCCGTGCTAACTTTATGTGTACGGCTAATTACAGCAGGGGCGGCGTGATGAACATCATCGTGAAGCGAATACTGGATAAAATCAAGGCGGATTTTGAATTCGACAGATTGATAGAGCTGAACCAGAAGAAGGCGTGGAAGTAAAGGCGAAAGGCGGAAAGGCTGACAGGGAACAGGAGACAGCAGGCAGGGGACAGGGGTTGGAAACCCCTGGAACGGGGGCGAGAAGGGGACCGAGAAGAATTATAGCGAAACGCTGAAACGCCGAAACGCCAGGAACGCCGAAAGGAGGAAGAGAAAGAGGAAAAAGAGAAGAAAGAAATATAATATTAATAAATAATTAATGGGAAGAAACAAATACTCAGCAGGAGAAATTAAGGAAATAGGAAAGTTGCTGCGCCTCAAGAACGCCGGCAACCGTTTGCAACAGAAATTGATACGCCACGACCTTCGCGTGGATTACGAATTCAACATCTCTGACTTCAATCAGCCGGGCAAGGCTTTCGGCGAGGAGGAACTGCAGGATGCTATCAAGCGTGGTGCCATCCAGATTCTCGACGATGCTACCATTGAGGCCATGAAGGCTAAGCGTGCAAGAGATAAGGCACGCGATGAGGCAGAGAAGCAGAAGGATGCCATCGCCAGCGGTGAGCAAACCGACTGGCAGGAGGCTATGAAGGAATGGAATGAATGGGAAAAATCTAAAGAAAAATAGATATTAGGAAACAAATTCCGGAGGAGATTCCGAAATAATGAATTCCGGAGGAGATTCCGAGGATTTATTGAATTATAAAAATAAGATAGAAACAAAAAAGAAATATGGCTAAAGTATTGATTAAGACTACAGAGGGCGACATCAAAGTGCGCCTCTACGACGAGACTCCTCAGCATCGTGACAACTTCCTGAAGTTGGCGAAGGAGGGATATTTCGATGGCACACTCTTCCACCGTGTCATCAAGGATTTCATGATTCAGGGCGGCGACCCGGATAGCAAGGGCGCTCCTAAAGGCAAGATGCTGGGCACGGGCGGACCTGATTACACCATCCCTGCCGAGTTTGTTTATCCACAGCTCTTCCACAAGCGCGGTGCCTTGAGCGCTGCCCGCTTGGGAGATGAAGTGAACCCTGAGCGTGAGAGCAGCGGCAGCCAGTTCTATATCGTCTGGGGTAAGACCTACAAGCAGAACGAGCTGAAGCAGATGGAGAAGCAGATGGGCATGCAGATGGAGCAGAACATCTTCAACCAGCTTGCCAAGGAGCATCATGATGAGATTATGAACTTCCGCCGCAACCGCGACCGCGAGGGCTTGATGAAACTGCAGGATGAACTAGTGGATGAGACCAAGAAACTATGCAAGGAGCAGGGCTACCCTAAGTTTACCGAGGAGCAGCAGAAGGCCTATACCGAGGTGGGCGGCACCCCATTCCTCGACAACCAATATACCGTGTTTGGCGAGGTGGAGGAAGGCCTTGACGTGGTAGAGAAGATTCAGAACTGCGAAACCATGCGTGGCGATAGACCTAAGGAGGATATCAGCATGCAGGTTTCTATTATAGAAGAATAAAAAGGCGATGACCGCTGACTGATAGCTGCTGAACGGGGATTGGAAATCCCCGGAACGGTGGCTAGACAGGAGACAGAAAGGGGGAAAGCTGGATACAGCTTTAAGTATCATCAACTATTCATTCGTATTTATATAAAAAAAATAAAAAGAACAAATCAAAATGAAAAAGATTCATGGAAAAATGATGAAGGACATCACGGTAAGAAGCCTGATGATGCTCCTGGCTCTAGCAGGTTCTAACTACTGCCACGCCCTGCAAGCCACTCCTGCAAAGAACGCCGAAGAGGCTAAGGCACAAGAGGCTAAAGCACAAGCCACCATCGTGGTGAACAACCCTACTTCCAACCCCCGCACGGAGCTTATCTCTCTGAGCATGAACGAGGTGAAGGCAAAACTGGGCAATGCAGCCCCTAAAAAGGGCGAGGCCTACATCGTGAAGAATAAGCGCGGACAGCAGATCGGTTCGCAGATTACCCACGATGGCTATCTGCTCATCGATGCCAGCGTGCGCCCTCACGGTTCCGCCACCTACTACGTAACCATCGGCAAACCTTACCAGCAGAAGGTATGGGCAACCGGTGCTCTCTATAAGATAAGAAAGGATGATATCGCCTGGGAAAACGACAGATGTGCCTATCGTGTATATGGTCCTGCCCTGCAGCGCACCGGCGAACGCTCCTTCGGCACCGATGTATGGGTGAAGAATACCCCCGACACCGTGGTTTACGAGCGATACGTAAAGGATATGAACGGAAATATCAAGGGTGATAAGATTGATGTCAAGGTGAGAGCCTTGCAGAAGCAGGAGAAGGCTTTGGAAAGCCAAGCCAGGAATGAAAAGAACAAGGCAAAGGCTGCCAAACTCGAGAACCAGCTGAAGGCTTTGCAAGCTCAGCGCAAGTCCCTTCAGGCAGAATCAAACGAGGTGGATATCCTCACCTCCTTCCATCTTGACCATGGCAACGGATTGGATCCTTATCGCGTGGGCGCTACCCTGGGCTTGGGTGCACCAAGCCTCATGGTGGGCAAGAACCAGGTGCTGCCTTACTGCTACAAGGATTACAAGATATTGGATAACGGTCCGCTCCGCTTCACCGTGGAATTGACTTACAATCCATCTACCGTGGGCGATATGAAGAACGTGGTGGAACATCGCATCATCTCGCTCGACAAGGGCAGCAACTTCAACAAGATGACCGTTTGGTATGACGGCTTGACCCATGCCACCGATTTCGCCACCGGTTTCCCTATTCATGAGGAGGATACGGAATCGAAGACCTTTGCCAAGGATTACGTAAGCTATGCCGACCCTACCGATAACATCGAGGTGAACAACTCGCAGGTTTTCGTGGGTGTACTCTTCCCAGAGGGCATCGACAACACCTACTACCAGCTCTTCGACAAGAAGCACGATGGCGCCACCGGTCATGCCCTGGGCTTGAAGCGCGGCTTGAAGAATGGCGAAAGATACAGCTATTACTTCGGTGCAGCATGGAGCAAATATGATGTAAGGAGCTATGCCGAATGGCAGATTCGCATCAAGGAATACCTGGATGCCCTGAAAACTCCACTCGGGGTTGAAGTGAAATAATTTTATGATTAAAAAGTAAGAGGGTGAGTCATAAGTCCATGACACACCCTATTTACTTTCTACCTATTTACTTTCAAACATGCTATCACCCTTACTTACACCGAGTTCATCTGCTATATGTTAACATGTCCGCCATCAGAACCTGAGCCGCCGCCCTCAGTGGTTCCACCGCCTTCGGTATTTCCGCCCTCGGTATTTCCGCCGCCAGTGCTTGAACCGCCACCAGGGTTTGAACCGCCGCCAGGATTTCCGCCAGGCTTATTACCACCTGGGGCATTACCGCCGTTACCGCCGTTGTCGCCGTTGTCAGCACCTTCCAGATCCACCTTGCTCTCGCCTGCTCTCAGCGCCTTGAGCACCTTTGCCTGTGCCGCACGGCTTGCCACGAGATTAAACTCAGCATCGGTGATGAGGTTCTTAAACTGCGCTCCCGGTTCCCAAAACACCTTCACGTCGGTGATGTTCTGCGCAGTGAAGGTAGAAGCATCGGCTGCACCCTTGCTGCTGAGGCTTACGGCGAAATCGCCCAAATCGCCCAAGCGAATCTTCTTTCCCTCTAGCAGCTGCTCCCTCATGCAATCCACCGCCATGTAGAGGATGGCACTGATGTCGGCACGGCTATACACGCAACCATGGCTCGAAATATGCTTGGCAAATTTCTCGATGGTCATCACCTCGGAATACTGTGCCACGGCAAAGGTTTTCTGCACCTCGGTATTCACCAGTTCCACATCTGCCTGCTTAGGCGTCTCACCCTTGGCCTTAGCCTCCTTGATGCGTGCCTTAGCCTGATTGATTTCCAGAAGATTAGCGTTCACCGAACGCTTTACGTTAGAATAGTTAATCATAACGATTAAAAATGTTTATGAAAGACCCTAACCTAATTTAAAAATAGAATCTTCCCTTTGGTTCCCATCCCCTCTGCGCTGCCCTGCAACGAGATGTCCCGGAGTGCGAACCGAGTAAATTATTTTCCTGCAATCAGAATTACCCACCCTTGGCGATAGTTCCAATCTTATCTTATTTCTGACGATATCTTATCTTCAGCGCGTGTCAATATTTATCATCAAAATAATCATCTATTGTGCCTCGCGTGGGGCATAAGCTATCAGCTTTCTGATTACGGTGCAAAGATACAACATTTTTCTTGATTATCAAAATTTTTAATCAACTATTTTTATCCACTTAACACTATTTAAGCATCGTATTATCAAGCGTTTCAGTGTTTCAGCGTTTCAGTATATTTTCTCTCTTAAACATCAAAAAATATCTTTATATTTATATATAAATATAAAACTTTTTTCTCAGAAAGAGGAAGAAAGAAGAAAGAAGTGAAACGCTGAAACGCCGAAACGTCTCCCTTCTCCTCATGCGCACATCCCTTTAGCCATAAGCATCCTGTAAATTCATGGTCAACGTATAAATAATCTTAATTTCCATCCAAAAATTTTGCCATTAGAAGAAATCATATTACCTTTGTTAGCATTATAGAGAACAATACCTCTTAACCTTCAAATCAAGGCTGATGGGCATCTGCAATCTACAAAACAAGAGAATATTAACAATTAATAAATTCCTATAAACTAACATGTATGAACAGTTATATAGAAGAATATGTAATTAATCCCATCCAGTTCAAGCTCTCAGGAGTTTGCAGTGAGAAGGAATATCCCTGGCATGAGATATTTTCTGCCATCAGAAAAGCCCGTATTGAACGTGGACTTTCCTCTGAGCTCCATCAGGCATTGGCTCCTTATTACAAGAAGCTACTGATGGCCGACCCCATATTTTTCCAAGACAAGGAAGTGGGCAGAAGGAACAGATCAAACATCCACTGCATCTTGCAAGAAGAAGTCTACAGCTCAGGATATACAGCACCGGAGCCGATAGACCTGGTAGTTTGTGCCAAAAATTGGTCAAAGAACGCTTCGGATGACAAGCACCCAGAAAGAGAGTTTACATACATCATACATACTCTATTTTCAAGAGGATACTGTCCATATTACGACAAAGTATATAAGGATTTGTGCAGCCATCTGACAAAGACACAAGAATTCGGGCATTACAAGGAACTGGAGATGTATTGCATCCTGCTGGCATATCTGCTTGTGTACCACCAGGATATTCCTGCAAAGAAGAAGAAAGAATATTACGAGCAGATAAGTAACAACTGGAATTTTCTGAAATACATGTACACCATCATGCTCCACTACATGGTAGGATTGAGGTTTGAGAACTTCGCTGGGGTAGCGGCTTCGCTGGCCAACTGCAGGTCATATCATAGCCATATGCAATTGGCTTACAAGGCATTCAAGAAGAACTTCGAAATTCTCTGCCCAAACGACGGCAAAATCGACCCCCATACCCATAAAAACATCAGAGAGCAAGCCGAGCTGCATCTTAAGCATATGGAACAGGTGATAAAGACCACCCCCTACGATGATCAGCTGGAGCCTTTGTGCAAGATTCTCTTTCCTAAAAAGATAGAGGATGTGCTGGCACAATACCGCCCAAAGACCTACGAGGAATTGGAGTTTGATATTGCATCGCTGAACATCAGCTACAGCTCCATGGTTAAACAACTGGCCGATTGCATAAACACATCACTATCCATCAACGAAATAGAGAAAGCCTTCGCCAAGTTTAATCCAGATTTGGCACTTTCGTTCTATTCCACCCTCAATAATCTGCTGGCGCAAAACGATACGTGGCGCAAATACTCGGCGCAAATACAGCAGCACATTCTTGAGCGACAGCAAACTGAGAAGGAAAATATCATGAATATGATGAAGAAGATTGCAGAAAAGCCTTCCACCATCAACAACACCTTCGAGAAGAACAGCTGCAATTTCAATGCCGGCAGTTCGATGAACGGCGATGTGAGAATGAATACCCAAAAATAACAGATATGAGCCAAATTACCAACAATTATGCCCCTGGAAGCTGCGTCTTCCAGGCAGGCAGCAGCCAAAATGGCGATGTACACATAGAAAATTGCACCATCTATCAGGGAAAGACCGAACAGAAGATGGAAGGCAAAAATCAGAAGCCTGGATGCAAGGAGGAAGATTCGGAAGAAGAGGAAGAAAATCCAGAGAACTTGCAGAATCAAGACACAAGGCAGGCATTCCTCTTTATCGAGGGCACACCTTCCTGGGAAAAGGAAGGTAGGATGCGCCGCGAATCGATAGAGAATGAGGCTGTGAGAAACCGCGAGAAAGCCCGTTTCCTGGAATATCTGAAACAACACAAGATGGGAAAGCGAAAGATATTCTGTAATCAGTCAGACCTGCTCAACCAGGTGACCGTGTGCTTTGTGATAAGATGGAAGGAGATGGGGTTAACCGCCCCCAACCCTTCTGGCCGTGCCGTGTTCCGTTTTCTCAGAGAAGAATGCGGCTTGCAGACAGAAGTAACCATCAAAGCATACGCCAACAAGATGAACATCTGGCTGAAGGAAGAACAATATGACCCCAAGACATGGCGCGAAGTAGGCATGGCATTCTCCCGCCGAACATGAAGCAAAACCACCAACAAATAATATCTTTTTGCAGAAAGCTTGCATATTTCAGATAAAATGAGTATTTTTGCAGAATAAAAGTGAAACAATATGGAACAACTTACGTTAGAAGCTCTCGCAACAAGTGCCCATGACTTTTGCATGCAAGAGAGCGGAAAATATAAAAGAGAATTATATGGGGTTACCGACGGGAAAGCCGTGGGTACATTTGTTGAGCATGAATTTCAGAAATTTCTAGCTACCCGATATGATATGGACTTGGGTAACAGTGCCAATGGGCTAGACTTACCCTCCATCAATACCGACATTAAGGTTACTTCTATCAAGCAACCTCAGTCGAGCTGCCCATTCAAAGACAGCAAGCAGAAAATCTTCGGATTAGGATACAATCTGATTATTTTCGTTTATGAAAAGCATGATAATACGAAGCGCAAAAAGGGAATGCTGAATTTCCTGTCATGCACATTGGTTAAGCTGATAGAACAGCTGATTATCAAAGAACAACGGGACTTCTGCAAATTATAGAGAACAACGGAAATGCAGATGACATATTTGCATTCCTCAGTGATCGCCACATCCCGGCAGATGATGTTACGCTGATGCAGCTAGCTGAAAAAATACTCATTAACCCTCCTAAAGTGGGATACATCACCATATCCAATGCCCTACAATGGAGACTCCAATACGGGAGAATCGTGAATTTGGAAGAAGATATAGAAGGAATAACAAAAATAATAAAATATGGCAAAATCTAACTCGGCTCTTTTAAGAGACGAATATGGCGACTGGCAAACCAATTATCCCCTGGCATTGTCTGTATGCCAGATGCTTAAGAACAAGGGTATTAATCCGCAAGTTATCATCGAACCAACTTGCGGCAAGGGAAACTTTATACTTGCGGCTTTGGAAACTTTCAATACCCTAGAGCACGTAATAGGAATAGAAATCAACGCCGAATACTTAAGTGAGCTAAAACAGAAACTCGATGGCAGAACCCCTTCCTCCATACAGCTGCATCTGATGAATAAAAATTTCTTTGATGTCAATTTCAAGGACATAAAAAGTTTGATAAAAGGTAAAAATATCCTAGTTCTCGGAAATCCTCCATGGGTTACCAACAGCAAGTTGGGGGAGTTAAACAGTGAGAATCTTCCAGCCAAATCAAATTTCAAGAACAACAAAGGTCTGGATGCAATAACAGGAAAGGGAAATTTTGATATCGCCGAATACATCACCTACAAAATGCAGGATGTAGTAAAAGACGAAAATGCCCATATAGCTCTGTTGTTAAAGTGTTCAGTAATCAAAAACATCATCTTCGAGCAGGGCAAGGCACGCACTCTAGCTCATTGCGAGCAGCACAACATTGACACCACCAGAGAATTTTCTGCAAGTGTTGCTTCGGCTCTGTTTACGGGGCAATTGGGCGAAGGAGAAGCTTGTTGCAATGTCTATGATTTCTATTCCGGAAAAAAAGAACGTACATTCGGGTGGGTTAACCAGAATTTCGTATCAAATTGCGAAGAATACAAAGGTGCAGATTTTGTTGACGGAAAATCAAACCTCACCTGGTGGTCAGGATTAAAACACGACTGTTCAAACGTGCTTGAACTGACTAAAACGGATGGTATCTACTACAACAAGATGCACGAAATCGTAGATATAGAGGAAGACATGATATATCCTTTTCTGAAAAGTTCAGATCTAAAGGGCGATAAAATTTCCCAGTGCAGAAAATATGTAATACTCACCCAGCATAGAACATCAGAAGACACCAGTAAGATAGAGGATACATACCCCAAGACTTATAAATATCTGAACGAGCACTCCTCATATTTCGATAACCGAAAAAGTTCCATCTATAAAAACCGACCCAAATTCTGCATCTTTGGGGTTGGCGATTACACATTTAAGAAATATAGAGTAGCTATATCAGGGCTTTATAAACAAACCAGGTTCTCTATGGTTTCTGAAATTGACGGAAAGCTGGCTTTGCTTGATGATACAACTTATCTGCTTGGATTCGACAAGAAAGAATACGCAGATTATACTCTGAAACTATTAAACAGCAGTGCTGTTCAGCATTTTTTAGAGTCGGTGTATTTTGAAGATGCCAAAAGACCTATCAATAAAGACCTGCTGATGAGAATAGATCTTGTTGCCGTATTAAACAAGTTAGGAGGCTCATTTCTCGGCATTGACGAAGAGACGTTAAGAGATTATAAGATGCATTTGCATCCCTACTCGCAAGGTTCGCTTTTTTAAACTCCAATCATCTATAAAACTCTCCAATTCTTTCCAATCTTTTAAACATTGGAAAGAATTGGAGAGTTTTTTTAAACCATCCTCACGATTTCCAGGTGCATCTCCAGGTGCATTTTTCTTCAAAATCATTCTTTTCCTTAACTTTTTCAATTCCATATCATACTCATCAACAAACATTTATCCATCAAATAGCTTTTTTCGCCAGGTGCATATTCCATAATTTTATCCATCCACCTCATGCACCCCCAAGCTTTTGGAGTACTTTTGCAGCGTGAATCATCAGAAATGGCGATTCATTAAAAGTAAGTGAAATAAATAGATTTACTCGCCCTATCATGGGCAAACATTAATAAAAATAAAGACGATATGGGATTTTACATCAGTTTCCGCATCTGGAAGGTGACATTCACTTTCAATGTAAGCATTTCGTTCTCACATCAGTTGGTATGAACCTGATTCTAGGGGAAAGTACCTGATGGTAGTATGAACGGAAAATTAAAGAAAAAAGTTATGAACAAGATTTTAAAACTGGTGAGCTTCATTCTGACGCTCGCCGACTTTGCAAAAGAATTAACAGAAAAAATTATGGCAACAAAGAAAACAATTCAAAGCGCTGCCGCCAATAACGGCAAGCAGATGGATAATGCCACTCGTGGCATCCGCAACAACAACCCGCTCAACATCCGCCACAGCAAGAACCAGTGGTTTGGAATGAAAGAGCTGCAAACCGACAAAACCTTCGTGCAGTTCGTGAGTCGCAAGTTTGGCTATCGTGCAGCCTTCGTGCTCATCCGCACCTACATGGTGAAACATCATGCCAACACCATCGGCAAGATCATCGCCCGATGGGCACCAAGTTCGGATGGCAACAATACCCAGGGCTACATCCGCTTCGTGAGTAAGACCACGGGCATCCCGGTAGATGAACCGCTCCGCTTCGATGACCAGAAGAAGATGGTGAGCATCGTGCGCAGTATGGCGCAGATGGAAAGCGGCATCATCGAGAACGAGGACATCCTGAACGAGGCCTATTGCATGGTGTAGATTTCAGGGAACAGTAATTATCTGAGTTGAAACAAGACGGAGGATTTTCCATGGTAAAGCTAGCAACATTCCGAAATGTTTCGTCTCCCAAATTTTCAATTCAGAAATATGAAAAAATATCAAAAGAAGAATGCTTCCGAGGAAAGCAAGAAGAAGAATACTTCCGAAGCAAACGGAAAGCAGCAGCAGAAGAAGAAGAATGCTTCCGAAGCAAACGGAAAGCAGCAGCAGCAGACGAAGAATGCTTCCGAAGCAAACGGAACTAGAGAGAACAACGTTTTTATTGAAACCATTAATATGGAAACACAAACCATTTTCCATAACAATGGAAGCGTCAACATCTATCCCTGCGATTTCGAACTGGGACAGCATATCATTGCCAACGGCAGAAACATCGCATCACAAAAAGGTCGCATGACCACTGATGATGACGGTCGCTCGCACTTCCGACCTTATGCCAAAGGCAGCGGTCACCGATACATGCGACTCTTCGATACACCACACGGCGAAATGAAAATGACGAAGGAAAATATCATCTTCACCCTCAAATTCCCGAAAAGATTCGGCAAGGCGCTCATCGAAAAACTGCTGGGCGAAGAGTCGGATATGATGAAGGCCTATGTGAAAAGTAGAAGAACGGAAACGCATTGGTAGTGATTAGTGATTATTTATTAGTGATTAGTGATTATTTATTAGTGATTATTTATTAGTGATTATTTATTAGTGATTAGCGATGATATAAAATCATGTCTTGTTATGTTATTTTTTATGAGAATGGGGCGAAAATGATGCGCCCCGTTCTCACGGCTGCGGAGTACCGAAATCTCCGCAACAGCAATTATCAGAAACGACTCGTGGCGGGCATCAGAAAGGGTGACGCCAAGCAGAAAATGAGATTGCTGCAAATGAATTACAGTTGCATGCCAGGCAATGCGGCGACTGGCAATGCGGCGACTGGCAATGCAGCGGCTGGCAATGCGGCAGCAGGCAATGCGGCAGCAGGCAATGCAGCGACTGGCAATGCTACAACCCCTTCCTTGCAGAAGGCACCGCTGAAGGGATGCAAATCGCCTTCTATGAGCGTGGGAATGGATGTGGATTTCGACCCATCGGCTCCTGATTACGAGGAAATGATGGAGAAGGCTCCCGAAATGGTGCTCAGCAAAAAGGATGAACTGGGATTGCTGATGCTCGAAAGATCGGCTAGAAAAGGATACCACCTCGTTTTCCGACGACACTTCATGGATGGACTTGCCGAGGGGAAAATTCTGGAGAACCAGGAAATAAACCTCAAATGGGCAAGCGAACTGCTGGGCGTGAAATTCGATGAGGCGGCAAAGGATATCACACGCGTCTTTTTCTCTACTACGGCTAGCGAAGAGGATCTGCTTTTCCTCGACGATGCACTCTTCGAACAAACAGCTCCTAATATTGAAAATTTAGCAGGTAGCGGAAGCTCAACAAGCGGAAGTTCAACAAGCGGAAGTTCAACAAATGGAAGCGCAGCAAGCGGAAGCGCAGCAAATGGAAGTTCTGCAAGCGGAAGTTCAACAAATGGAAGCGTAACAAATGGAAGCGCAGCGGGTAAAGAAAATCCTTCCAACTCGGCTGAAGCATCCCAAAAATCAGCCGATGCCCAGCAGGCTTCAACCCAGCAGGCTTCAAATGCTCAGAATCCAGCCGATATCCAGCAGGCTTCAAACACCCACCAGGCTTCAAACACCCACCAGGCTTCAAACGCTCAGAATCCAGCCAATGCTTCCAACATTTCTCCCCTCTACAACGGCATTCCCTATAGCGAAATCATCTCAAAATATTGGGAACTCTACAACTTCGGGAAGCTGCCTACCATGGGCGACAGAAACGTGAAAACCTTCGAACTCGCCGTAACTCTGAGAGCCATCTGCAACTACTCGCTGCCGCAACTCGAAGCCGTTATCCCACGCTACGACAACTTCCCCGAACAGGAATGGAGAACCACTCTGGAAAGCGCTCTGAAGGAACCACGAAAAGGTATGCCCTACCGACTCCGACAGGTGCTGCTCGCCATACAAAGCGACTCGAAAATCGCTGCCACCGGAGGCTCCAGAGATGTGCCGCCTGCCATGCCGCAGAAACTGCCTAAGCTACTCAAACTCCTTTCCTCAAAGGTGCCGCAGATGTACAAGCCTGCCGTGTGCGAGGCCATCTTCCCCGCACTCGCCATCCACCTGCACGGAGTGAAATTCAGATATTGGGATAATGTTGACCACGAACCTACCTTCATGAACGTGCTCATCGCACCCATGAGCGTAGGTAAAGGCGCCATCAAGAAACCTATCGACTTTATCCTTGCCGACATCAAGGAAGCCGATAAACCCAACCGACTCAGGGAGGCAGAATGGAAACGGAAAAATCCCTCGGGGAAAACCAAGGCGAAAGACCCGCGACCCAACGATATCTGTATCCAGATTCTCATCGACAACCTCACCGATGCCGTGTTCAACCAGCGTGTAGTGGATGCCCACGAAAACGGTCAGCGATTCGTATATACCCGCGTGGATGAGGTGGAACAGCTCAAAAAGGTTACCTCGCGCGGCACCGTGGATGAGGTGAGCATCCTGATTCGAAAGGCGTTCGATAATGCCGAGCACGGACAGGAACGTGTGGGTGCTGATTCCATCACGGGCATCGCACCGCTCAGGTGGAACTTCAATGCCTCGACCACCATCCCAAACGCCCACCGTTTTTTTCTGAAATCAGTGAACGATGGTACACTCTCACGACTCAATCTGAGCACCATCATCAAGCCCAGATTAGAGGATGCACAAGAGAACAGTCAGGCAAGCAGCCAGCAAAGCCCCGACGATTCACTCCCCATCTTCGGCATCTACGACGATAAGTTTGCACAGGATCTCAAGCCCTATCTCGACCGTCTTTCCTCAGCAAGCGGACTCATCGAGTGCCCGCAGGCTTTGAAACTTGCCAAGGAACTGACCCGCGAGAACGATAAGCGTGCCTCTCTCTACGAGAGCGAAGCCTACCGCATCCTCTCCTATCGCGCCAACGTGATAGCTTATCTCAAGGCGATGGTGCTCTATGTGGCGCAAGGCTACCACTGGTCGGAGGATATTGCCGAGTATGTGAGATGGAGCGAGCAGATGGATCTGTGGTGCAAGATGAGATTCTTCGGCACTCAATTGGAGGAGGAAATACTGCAGGAAGTGAAGCAGATTAATGCCTCACCCCAGAATCTCCTTTCTACCCTCCCCGATGAGTTTACATACGAGCAATTCCTGCGCCATCGACAGCAGCAGGGGAAATGCGGAGACGGCAAGAATACCCTACGCACCTGGAAACATCGGGGGTACGTGGTGTATGATGAAATTACGAAAACATGGCATAAGAAATAAAAATGCAAAGGAATAAAATGCATAAGAAATAAAAATTCCTCCATACGCTTTTTTGACGTATGGGGGATTTTTATTTTCCGAAACGTTTCAGCGTTTCAGCGTTTCAGCGTTTCAGCGTTTCACTAAAATTTATCTTCCAACAAATTCAAACTTATCTTCCAACAAATTCAAACTTATCTTCTAACCACAATCTTTGCAGCCTTGCCCGAATTGCCCTTCACAATCAGTACGCCGGCTGGCAACTGGCTGAGGTTGATTCTTGCCACGCCATCCACCATCTTGGCAGATGCTACGCTGGCACCGCTCACGGCATATACGCTTACCGCAGAAGAAAGCATATCGCTAACCACAAGCTCGCCGGCTGCCACCTGTACATCCAGAGGCTGCTGACCCTGACTATATGCCGAATCCCAGATAGAACCTATGCCGGTAGATGTGCCGTCGTCGGTGCTGATGCTTATCCAGCCGATGTTTTCCCTAACAGGATTCTTGCTGCTCAATGTGCGGTCAGGATCTGATGTATCGGCTGCTACACGCAACTGGCAGTAAGCTGCAACAGGACCCTTAGGACCTGTTCGGAGCACTGAGAACAGTTTTCTGTTGAAAGTCTGATACTGGCAGAGGAAGATGGGGTCTTCCAGCTTTCTACCAAACTTCACATTGTTGGTGGTAGTGGCATACTTAAAGGTAAAGGTGGTATCCTTTACGGTAAGAATCTTGCCGCTGGCTGTGGTAGTACCCTTCTCGATAGCCACATAAGATACACGCTGACCTACGATAGAAGGATACTTCTCCTTCATGCCATACTGACGGGTCATCACCACCTTGAAACCATCCTTGGTTACATCCCATACACGCGCCATCATCGGATAATTCTTGTAGGTAGAAACCGGAGTTACGAATACCACCGGTGCCTCGGCAAATGGCTCGTTGAACTTATATTCTATGGTGTCGCCACCCACACGCAGGGCGGTGCCCTGCTCGTTCTTCAGGTATCCGGCCTCGAAACGCAGGTCGCCTATCATGCCGTTACCAGATTTTGCCACCAGGTAAGAGCTCAGTTCGCTGCCCTTTGAGAAATCAGCTGCATCACCCTCGCAGTTCCATGGAAAGAACTTGGATGCAAAGTAATTCGTAGTCACCGATGATACGTTTTCCACAATGCGGGTAGAAGGATTCATATAAGATGCACTTCCGAATACCACGGCAGGAGCCTCGCTGAAGGTGCTCTTGTAGTAGCAGTAGTTATCGGCATCATTGTCGGAAACCATGGTTCCCCACTGCAGGGCTTCTTCGCCCTCGGTGCCGTTTACCACGTTGGTCACCTCGCTGGAGTACAAGTCTTTGTTTCTATAGTCAACCACATGCACGCGATAGTAGTAGTTGCCTGCTTCCTCTACGTTCACCTTGTAAGAGTAAGCCTTGTCGGCATTCTCATCCACATCCACGGTAGCCACACGCTGCCACTTGCCGCTGGCACCCTTCTTGCACTCCACAAACATAGAGTCGGCAAACTCGCCGCTAGGGTTCTTCCACGACAGTACACACACAGAAGAGCGAGGCACGAAGGTAGAGGTGAGCTCCTTAGGAGCATAGGTAGGCGGATTGGTAGGCACATACTCATACTTCTCGTTATACGCCAGTTTCTCTGGCAGGGCTGCATAGTATTCGCCTATAGGGGTCAGCTTGTCACCCGCAATGGCATAGCGGCAATCCTGCACATTATTATAATAGGCATAGCGCTCGATGTATGGCGCATCGTTCAGATAATCCAGGATAGGAGCCATGTGCTTCATCTGGATGGCATAGTTGGCATCGGTTCCCTGGGTGTTGGAACCCGGCCATCCCGTCCAGTTGGCACCGTAGTTCATCTCGGTAATCCAGATAGGGCGACCGCCGCAGCGCTGACTGATGCTCTTCAGCTGGCTCTCCCATCCCGGTTTGTCCTTGAACCAGTAGGCATGCACGGCGATGAAGTCGCAGCGCCATCCACGAGCATCGATGGAATCGATGAACTCATAGAGCCAGTTGTAGTCGCCTGCCACGGCTGGCGAACCCAGTCGGCGTCCGGTGGCCATCATCTGCGGCCAGTTGGCAAGCACGTTCTTTACATCCATATCCTGCTCCTTGTCGTCGGCCTTGTTTTCCGGCTCGTTGTTGCCCAGAATGTTGGCACTGCCTGTGTTGTTGCCCACATCGGCTATGCCTGGCCATCCCTCGTGGTGGTGCTGGGTTACGTATTCACGGTCTGTCCAGTCGTTGTGGTTGCTGGCATCCCAGTTGTAGCACCATGAGGTATTGAACTTCTCCTGCACGCCGTCGTTCCAGTAACCTGCCCATCCACGCTTGTGGGCATTATTCCACTTGCTGATGCGGATAAAGGAAATTCTGCCCTTCAGTACACCTGGGATATTGGCTATCTCCTTATCGGCCTGGTCGGCGATGAACACGCGGCTGTAACCCTGACCGTTGGCAGATGTGGCGAAGCAAACCATGTATCCACGCTTCAGCTTGAAACTGCGGATGTTGTTGTTGAACGCCTTGTTGCTCGACAGGTTGTAGATGTTGTTCACATTATAGCTGCTGTTGGATGAACCGCCATAGTTCTCCTCGGTGAACACGGTGAGCGGCTCCTTGTCGGCAAACGGCAAGAGGATGCTTCCGCCGTTGTAGATGCGCAACTGGCAGTTCTGTCCGTTCTTTGCCTTTTCGCCGTTGATGGTGATCTTACCCAGGAAGGCATCTGCCTTGCTTGGCACCAGCTTGTCGAAGATAACCACTGCACGCCCGGTGTTGGTGATGTTGATACTACCCGTTGTGGCAAAAGGGGTGGCAGATGAGATGTGATAATCCACATCCTCGCTCAGGGTAACCGGAGCTGTAACCTCAGCCACCGTCTGGGTGGTGTTGCCGGCAACCACCGAGAGTGATGTTGCCAGCAACGCTGAAACCATTATTTTTCTAATATTCATAAATATATGTTAAGTTGATAAAATAGTTACTACTTCACTACCACTTTCTTGCCATCTACGATGTAGATGCCCTGTGGCAATCCGCTCAGGTTCTTGCCGTTCTTCTTCACCAGCTGTCCGCCCAGGGTATAGATGCCCTGCTGGCCATGCGCCTTATCTACGGTTACTTCCTGGATGCCGGTAGATGGTTCCTCGGCTCCGTAATAGTAGAGGCGGAAGTTATCGCAGATGCTCCACCAGCTGGAAGTGGTGTTCTTTTCCGACTTCATGCCGATGGTCATGGTAGTACGATACTTGGTGGTAACCTTCACGCTGTTCTCATAAATTCCGGCTGCGAAATATTTGGCTGCCGATGCCATATCATTAGGCACATACTGGTTGCCCACGCTGGCTTCCTTGCCCGACATCAGCTTCTTCTCCTGGGCACCATCCATGATGTGGCAGATGTTCTGCTTGTTGTTCACATTGCCCAGATAGATGAAGGCATCCACGTTGTTCTTGCCTGCCTGGTAATCCTGGTAGGCAGCGGAGGTAGAGCCAGGGCGCTGGAATGCCTGAACCTTCAATTCATAGACACCCACTGGCATCTTGGCGAGCTTCTGGTTCATATCGTAGGCACGCTGGTAGAATTCACCGCACGAATAGTTCAGGGTTGGCTCCATGCTCCATCCGTCGGCAGCATCCATGCCTGCATTCTGAAGCAGGAAGCTGATATCGAATGGTTCATCGGCTGATGCGGCTACCACATCGCCCAGGAAGTTGCGCAGGGCGGTGTTTGCCTCTTCTTCCAGTTCCTCCAGTCGGTCGGCAGATGCCGTTTCGGCTTCCGTCTTCATCTTTTCCAGTTCTGCCTTGAAGGTGGCATCCGTGCCCTCCTTCACCTCCTTGTGAGGCACATCGAGCAGCGCCTCCATCTTGTCGAGCAGGGCGGAAACCTTCTTGGCTATATCCACACGCAGGGTGGCTGTAAGCTCCTTGGCTTCATCGCCTGTAAGGATGAGCCATCGCTGGGCACCGCCAGCCGCCGAGAAGTTCAGGATGTTCGCCTTGATTCGGGTGGTTTCCTGTGCCGTCAGGCAGTTCATTCTGTTGCTGGTTACATTGCCTATCCAGTAGCCATGCTTGGCTTCGCCGTTCAGGGTGGCTACCTCTACCGGTGATGGCAGCAGATGGAACTGCTCTTTGGCACTGATGTTATCAGTTATCTTGGTCTTGATGCCGTTGGTGCCCGATGTGCTGTAGGTGATGTATCTGCCCGTGGCCACATTCTTCAAGCTGTAGTAGCAGGTGGCAGGGTCGAAGGTTACGTTCCATGCGGCACTGTCGTTCTCGGTTGCCTCGTCGGCGCTCATGGCCACCCACTGCAGGTTGCCCGTCTTGTCGATGCGCAGGAACTTGGAAGAAATGCCCAGCTCCTCGTTCTTCAGATAATACTTGGTGTTGTCATCCTGCTCGAACACGTAGGCAGGGGTGGCAAACTGTCCAGAAGTAGGTGCCAATCCATCCTCGCCCAGGGCTTCTGCCAGCAGCGAGTTGGCGATGTAGAGATTCTGGGTTCCGTTATCCTCGTGCGCACCGTTTACGCCGTATGGCCACATGTGGGTGCCGTCGCCGTTGAGCTGACTGGTAGGGTTGTTATCCCAGAAGCGCAGGGCACGCGTTGCTCTGCTTCCCAGCCAGTAGCCGTGGGTGGTGTTGGCACGCAGGAAGGCATTGTTCTGCCAGGTGCCGATGGTTCCCACGCCTATGGCATGGAGCATTTCGTGGAGCAGGGTTCCCGTGCGCTGGTAAGAGGCGTTAGGTCCTACTCGCATCCATCCGCCGTAGCTGCAGTCGGCAGTAGGTGTGCCGGCACCATAGTGGATGGAGAGATGAAGTCCGTTGATGCCGGTGTATTCATTCCAGAGGTTGACGGCTTCCTTGACCGCACTCTGAATACGGGTATCGGCATCGCCCGAGAAGCCTTCAATGCTATAGGTGATGCCTCCGCCCGGACGGGTTATCGCCTTCACCGGGTCGCCATATTTCACGGTGCCATCCTTCTTCACCACGTAGGCACGGATATAATATACGGTGGCTGGTTGCAAGCCCGACATATTATAGATGTAACCATTGTTGCTCAGATAGGCCTTGGTGGTAGCATCTTCTACGGTTGGGTTGGTATGGGTAGAAGAGTAGCAGAATCCCTGCTCCTTGATGGTGCTGGTGGCGATGCCGCTCACGTTCATTCTACCATAGATGTGTGTGGCGCCGCTCAGCCAAACCTTGTTGGTTTGCACCACGTCGGCAGCAAAGGCTGGGGTTACGGTTGCCACCGAAGCCAGCGCCAGCGCCAACATTACTTTTGAGTACATTTTTTTCATTTCTTTCAGTTTTGAATAGTTGTTGCTTTGATAGTTTGTTCCTGCATGCATCTTTCAGCATGCAGGAACTTTTTATTTTCTTACGGCGGATTGCAAATCCGCCGGAACGCCTAGCGGAGCTTCTTTCCGCCCTGGATATAAATCCCCTGGGCAGGCTTGGCATTCAGCTTCATGCCATCCAGGCGATAGATGCCCTGTTTGCCCTTTTGGGAATCTGCAGATGAAGATGCATCCGCCTCCACACCCTTGATACCAGATGTAGTGGCATCCAGATAAGTGAGCTTGAAGTTGTCGAAGCAGCACCAGTCGGCATTGATTCGCTGCCGGCTCCTGATGCCCAGGCGCAGCACACCATCCGTTACCACACAGTTAATAACATTGTGATAGAGGTCGTTCTGGTTGAACGCCTCGTTTGCCTGAGTCACATTATCCGGATAGCTATAAGGCGAAACGCTGTAGGCATCCGTATCATAGAGTGAGCAAACCGGCTTCTCCTCGCCGTTGGCATAGAAGATGGCATTGATCTGTTCCGTACCGTTGTCATGCGATGTCACTGCCTGCGAGATGCCTCCCGCACGGTAGAAACTCTGCACCTCTACCCGATAGTGACCGTTTGGCAAGCCCGTCAACTCCTGATAGAAATCAAAAGTCTTGTTATAGTGCTCAGCCACACCTGCCGATGCCGCAGTAAACGAGGTTCCGCTCCATCCCGTGGCACCCTCAGAGAAATCAGGGTTCTGCAACAGGAAGGTGAGATCTGCTACCCTGCCCGCTGCTGCCTCTTGCTTCAGATACTCATCATATCCATCCAGGGCATCCTTCAGGGCAGCGTATGCCTTCTGCATGCTTTCACACTCCTCATCGAAACTGCCCGATGTGGCAAGTGCCTGGTCGCCAAGTTCAATGGCATCATTCAATGCCTGCAATGGCTGAACCGCCTGCAGCTTTCTGGCTTGCTTCAACAGGTTTACCACCTGCTCCCAGGTTTCCAGATGCTGGTACTCCTTCTGCGTGAGCTTCACGAACGAACCGTGCTGCGGCTGCACATTGCCCTGGATATTGGTCATGCCCTGAGGGTCCATGCAGTGCTCATCCAAATCTACCAGGCGATAGCCGCCGCCACTGTAGTTCTGGTAAGCGAGCTTCCAGGTTCTGCTTCCGATAGGACGGAAGAGACTTGGTGCCTCTATCGACTTGCCCTTCTCATACACATCGAAGTCATCCACCAGGTTCCACTGGCAGGTGCCCGTGGTCTTATCGCCTGGCACCAGCTGCTTGGCTCTCGCCTGCTTCAGGTGGTGCTCGCCGCTCTCGGTCTTATAAATCATCACGTATTCCCCATCCACCTTATTATATACGATGTCGGCATCGATGATGTCGTAACCCGGGTCGAAATAGAGTTTCGGCAGAGATACCTCGGTAAGGTCCTCGTTTACCAGCGAGTAGTAGATGCGATGGCGATCAGGGAATCCCACGGAGTAATATACCACATACTTCCGGGTTTGCGGGTCGTAGATTACCTGCGGTGCCCAGGCAGCCGTCATATCCTTCACGTCGGTAAGTCCCAAAGCCTTCATGTTTTCAGGGCTTTCCAGGTCGATGCTGATGCTCTTGTCCCAGTGTACCAGGTCGTTGCTCAGCATCAGCACCATGATGTGGTTGCTGTTCCATCCCAAGCGCGAGGTCATGTCGGTGCCTGCCAGCATGAATTTGCCGCTCTGGGTGCGGGTAACGTAGGCATCACGCATGCCGCCCGTCTGCGTAAACTTCTTGGTATCAAACACTTCACCGCTATTAAAGAGGTCGTTGTAGCTATTGCCGTAACGGCTCAGGGCAAAGCAGGTGATTTCCTGCGAAGCATGCATGTGGGCATAGAGATAACCGTATTTATCGGCATCCTCGGCAAGCACATCGTCCTTCACCTCGTCAGCCACATCGCTCACCTTCAGCTTGAACACATTGAGCGAGTAAGCCGGAATCTCCAGCTGGTTCACATCGCTGAGCGTCTGCTCGCTGGTAGGAACCACCTTCATCGGTTCATCCATCGTATTCTCGTCGGTTCCGTTTTCTGAGGTCAGTCGAACCACGGTGCCCTGCTCCGCCTTCATGTTCTTGAGGTTCAAATCCAGGGTAGCCGCCTTGGCATTCGGATTCACCACCTTGAGATAGAGCATGCCCTGCTCTTCATCTATCTGAGCCGACTGGTAGATAAGCTGGTCGGCAGGAAGCGAGAACTGGTGGATGGTGTTGCCATCCAGTTTGCATGTCACCTGGTTGCCATCCACATCAATCTCAATATCATACCATCGGTTGGTTTCTATTCTTCCCGAAGCCGTGGCAATGGTGTTTTTGCTTCCGTTTATACATTGCTCCACGCCGTGGCTGGTGTTGTTCCATCCACCCAGGTTCCACCAGCAGTAGTTGTCGGCATCCTGGTAGTTGAAGATGATGAGGAAGCCTTCTCCTCCACCCGTCTTTCTGGCTCTGAGCTTATAGGTATAGTGAGAATCAGAGATAACCCTGGCATTCACGTTGGTGCAGTTGGTGCCGCTACCGTTCTGCGAAAGCATGCCATTGCCGATACTCCAGCTGCCCTCTCCGGCATTCCAGCCAGCAGAAGATGAACCAGAAGAAGATGCGCCCGAAGATGCGAAATCATCCTTCAAGAGGGAGTTTCCGTTTCCATCCTTCACTTCTACATCATCGTAATCTACCTGGGTTGCCCATGAACCCACGCCCACCTTGCAATCGGCATTAGCGGTAACATTGCCTGTTTCCGTCCATTTCAGGTTCTGCTTGCCCAGATGGTTGCCCAGCAGTTTCTGCACGTAGTAAGAAGGGGTACAGAAGTTCTTGCCGGCATTGAAGTGAATCATATCGTATGCCCACAGAGGGTCCTTTTCGTGGGTGAAGATAGGTGCGAAGCTTGCCAGCTTGCATACATCCGAATTCTTCTCCATGCCCAGCATGTAGATGGCTTCACCCAGGGCACTGTTCAGATTGCCATACTTGCCCCAGGCGCCCTGGTTGGCTGCATACTCACCGTTATAAACGCCGATGGAGCGGTTGTAGCGGTCGTACTTGTTATAGCTGTTTCTCATCCATTGATAAGAACGGTAGTAATGCTCATCTACCAGATCTACTGGCGAATCAAGCACCCATGCGGGGTTGTCGGTGCCCCATGCCTCCACATTGCCGATGATTACGATATCAGGATATTTGGCATGGATGGCATCATAGAACCTGGCATAGCGGCGACTGTACTCGAAGCGTGCCTCCGGCTGACCGTTCTCATTGCCTATCTCGATGAATTTAAGTCCGTATGGTTCCTTGTGGCCGTTGGCGATGCGGCGTCTTCCCCACTCTGTGGTTTCATCGCCGTTGGCATACTCAATGGCATCCAGGGTATTCTGCACCAGGGTATCCACCTGCTCGAAAGGCACGGTGAAGCCATGCCCCAAGCCTACGTTCACCACAAACATCGGTGCGGCATTCAGGTCTTCGCACAGCTGCAGATACTCATCATATCCCAATCCGTCGGAAGAGCGGTAGTGCCAGTTGTTGTTCCAATGGCCGGGGCGTTCTTCGATAGGACCCAATGTAGATTTCCATCTGAAGGCGTTCTCGTAACTGTCCTGTCCTTCCACGTAGCATCCGCCAGGGAAACGGAGGAAACTTGGTTTGGTATCATAGAGGAGTTGTGCCAGGTCGGGGCGCAATCCGTTGGTGCGTCCTTTCCAGGTGGCAGGCATCAGCGACACCACATCCAGGTAGAGGGTGCCATTGGTAGAAGAAAGAAGGGCAAAGCGTCCGTCGCTGCAATCGGCTGTTGCCTTGATGGTTGCCGAGAGCTTTACCCATTTGTTGGTTTCCAGCTTACCCTGCAGTTTCACCTCTTCAGAGGCAGCCGAGCCATCCGCCTTCTGCAACTGGCCATAGAGCTTGCCGTTGAAGCTGGTAGATGCCTTGACCCATAAGGTGAGGGTGTAGGTGGAATCGCAGACGAAGTTCATTCCCCAGAAGCCGCTGTTGCTGATACCCGCCTTTCGGGCATCGCTGGCTCCTGAAAGGGAGACATGGAGATTGGTTTGCTGGGCACTGTTGAGCTGCTGGGTGGCATTGAGTGAGAGATTCACCGCCTGTCCACTCTGCCTGATGGCCGTCCAATATTCGGGTGTAGAAGCGTTATCCTCGAAAGAACGGTTTCTGATGAGTTCGGCATAGAGACCTCCATCTCCGGCATGGTTGATTTCCTCAAAGAAGAGGCCATACTGGTAGTCGCTGATCATGGCAGATCGCTGGGTGGCATCGATGTTCATCTTCACCTGTGCCTGTGCCGTGGCTGAAAGCGAGAGGCAGAGGATGGTGCTGAAGAGAACGGGTTTATGGTTGAATATGTTCATAATGCTGTGATGATAATACAACAAAAAAGGCAGACAGAAACAGAAGGTTTTTCACTCTCTGTATTCCGTCTGCCCTAAAATTATCTAGTTACTAAAACAAGCTAGTTTTCAGATTACTTCATGATAATCTTGCTAACCTTCTTAGAACCATCGCTCAATGTTGTTACCACAACGTTGATACCTCTCTGGAGCTTACCGATGAGCATACCGGCAGCGTTGTAGATCTTGGTACCCATTGTAGTGTTGCCAGCAGCGTTCTCGATATCCTTGATAGCTGTTACAGGCTCGTTAGGATCGTAACCAGCATACTCCAAGGTGAAGTTCTTGATGATTGTCCAATCATTGGTTACCTTCACATCCTTGTAAGCACCGATATAGAACTCACTCTTACCATCGTAAACAATCTTCAAAGGCTCTGTCTCATACTTAGAACCTACCTGCTCTGACTTGAAGAATGCCTGTGCAGTAATCATAATGTTAGGAATCCAGAGATTCTCATCAGAAGTTGCACCCTCAACATACTTGGTCAAGCCATCTGTGCTACCAAGATGCGCATACTCATTCAAGTTACCCTCAGCAATCTGGCAAGCTGCAATAGGCTTCAATGCCTGTGTTGCATCGTATGTAGCATCGCTTGTTGCGAAGTAGAGGAATGCATTCTCGTTAACCGCATACTTCTTCACTGTCTCATCCTCATCAGCGAAAGCAGAAGGGTTGCTACCTGTACGATAGAAAGCCTTGCTCTTCAAGTAGTAGGTACCAGCAGGGAGACCTACAATCTTCTGCTTCAAATCGAAGTCGCAGTTAAAGAACTCAGCAGCCTCAACTTTATTACCTGCCTGGAAGCCGATATTACCCTTCTTCACGGTCCAACCAGTTTGATCCATGGTTGCGAAGTCGTTGTTAACGAGTACGTTAGAGATATCAACATGATTATCCTTAGAAGCCAACTTAGCATTGTCGTAGATAACATACTTCGTAACAGCCTCGTTCAAAGCCTGGATAGCAGCAGGAACATCAGCATCAGCTACAGTACCATTGTTGTAAGCAGCATCAGCAGAAGCCTTGGCAGCAGAGAATACAGCCTTAGCCTCATCAGAGGTCTTATAAACAGCCTCATTGTTATCGTAACGTGTCTGAGCGCTCTCTACAGCTGTGCCCAATGTCTGGTAAGCCTGAATAGAAGTATTTGCTGCAGCAATTGCATCAGCAGCAGCGTTGATAGTCTTGATAGAACCATTTTCCTTGAGATCAGAAATAGCTGCATCCAAGGTAGCATGTACCTCAGCATTCATCTTAGAACCGAGGAGTGCAGTACCCTGCTCAATAACAGGACCAGAAACCTGATCGATGGCAGCCTGATCACCGCCGAGGAACTTCATAGAGAAGTTATCCCAGATTGCCCAGTCGCCTGCATTTGCGCTAGGACGCTTTGTTTCACGAACACCCATGCGAACAGTCTCACCTGCCTTCAAGAGAATTGTTACAGTGGTCTTGTAAGCCTCAGGGTTCTTCTCGCATGCATTCGCAAAGCCCTTCATTGAGTTAGGGATATATACCTCTTCACCATCAGGTGTGGTATATTTATATTCATTATCAGCCTTCTCTGATTCTGTAACTCCGTATGTGAAAGGAGAAGCGAACTTGCTTTCCATGTTGTTAGCATAGAGAACGGCTGTGATATCCTCAGAACCATTTTCGTGAGCAGTTGCAGTACCCTCATTCCAAGTTACACGCTGCATTGCCTGTGCAGAAATCTCGTAAACACCATCCTGAGGAGCTACAAACTCCTGATACATATCGAATGTGCCCTGGTAAGACTCGCAGTTCTTCCAATTTCCATCTACAACGGTAGCACCTGTCCAACCGTCCTTACCACTATCGAATGTAGGGTTAGCGAGCATGTAGGTCAAATCTGTACCCGCTTTAATGCTCTGCTTGCGAGACAACTCAAGCTCTGTCTTCAGCTTACCCATATACTCATCAATCTGGTCATTATCAAGAGAGTGATCACCGACAATCTGATCATCAAGCGTAGAACCATCGCCGCAATCATCCAACAATGCCTGCAAAGCATCTGTAGCAATGCCGCCCTCGCCCAGGAAGTTCTGGATTTCATCATTCAATGTACTCAACTCAGCATACTTGGCTGCACTAGCGTTCATAACAGCTACTGCCTCCTGAATCTTAGCCTTCAATGCCAAGATTTCTTCCTTAGAAGCATCTGTTGTCATGTTCATACCTTCCTCTGCAAGCTTGTTCACGGTATCTATATATCCCTGATAAGCTTGAGCTGTTTCAGCAGTACCCTGTGCATCAGAAGCTACACTCTGCATATCGAGAAGATACATCATCTGTGCATCAGCACCATAATAATCTACCTGGAACTCATCAACGAACAACCAGTTGGCTGTAGTATTCTCAAGCTTGAGACCGAAGTTTACGTTCTCACCTTCCTTCACCTCGAACATGAATTCAAACTTCTGAGGAGCACCTGGATCTGTAGCAACAACCTTAGAATTTTCCTTAGAGTTGGTGTTAGCGAAGAGAGTTACACCCTCTACCTTATAACCCGCACCCTTCTCCTGCTGGCAAGCCATTGCATAGCAAGAAATCTTGTAAGCACCTGCTGGCAAGTTGGTTAATGTCTGTGAAAGATAACCATCGCTCAAATGACCTGTACCTGCTGCATTGCCTGTCTCTGGGTTAGAAGATGCATGAACCCAACGCTCGATGAATGTGCTTGTCTCGAAGCCGTCAGGAGCGGTATATTTAGATGAATGAGCCTGCCAGTTGGTACCATGACCACCTGAACCTACGTCACCATTTGCATCGTAAACGCAATCGTGATCCCAGCCGCTCACTGCATCGCAGTTGGCATTTGTAATGAACTCATTGAGACTTACATGATTTTCTGCTGTAGCAGTACCCAAAGTCACATTACGGCGCATATCACTGATATAACGCATAGCGTTTCTCAAATCTGCATAAGAAGCATTAGGATCGTTATACACAGCGATAGCCTTAGAAATATCCAAGCCCTCGTCAACAGCTTCGTTGATAGCAGGCATCAGCTTATCCAGACGATAGAAATAAGTAACAGGATAAGCCTCCCACTCTACACCATACTCAGATGCGCCCTCTGCATGCATGTTCAAGGCAGGACGGAACAACTGGTCAACAGCATCTTCGCCCTTGCCATCCTTACCTGTATCATTAGGATTCCAGCCAGCACGGGTGTTGCTTGTATTCTTCAAGTTTGCGATGGTATCTGCCTGAATCTCAAAGCGCTTGCTGCCATCCTTTGTCCAAATCTCCCAATTGCATTTTTCAATGCCCTGGTTTTTATAATCTACATAAGAATTACCGCCGTTCTCATCAAAACTGTTGGTAAAAATCTTTCTACCATAAGTATCATCAGCAGAATTGTTGAACAAGGTAAAAGTACCATTAGGAACATCCTTTGTCTTGTTAGGAACGATGGCAATAGCCATACCCTTGTCACCCAAACTTGTCTGAGTGCCATAAGCATTGCCGTTAACGAGCCATTTTTCGGCCTTAACATTCTTGATGTAAACTGTGTCAGTACCATCCAACTTCAACTGAACTGGGTCAGGGAATGCTGGTGCTTCCACTTTCTGTGCCTGTGCCTCTGTAGCACCGATGCCGGCTGCTAAGATGGCTGAGAAAAGTAAACGTTTATCCATTGCTATTTGGTTTAAATTTGGTTTGAGAAGTAGTTAGCTTCTTAACTTTATTGAATAATTGATTTGCCTGCAAAATTAGCAATAAAATGAATACATGCAACTTTTTCGGGTGGAAATCTACACTAAATTTAGATTATTTAACTAAAATCAAACCATTTCTGAACTAAGAAAAGAGTGCTACCTTATTGTATAAGTGTCGTTTTACAACAAATGTGCTTTTTAAGTTAGCACAAAAAAGCAGACAACAAGCAACCCTTTATGTTAAACATAGTTAAGGAAACAGGATTTCTTGATTAAAATCAACTAAGTTTCTTAAAAACTTGTTATCTTTGCACCTGATAAACTAACAGGCATCAACTATAAATAAAAATAAATCAATATGCAGAGCATTTATGATCAAATCTCAATAGGTAGGAAGCTATTTTCTACGCTGTTTTCAGGAAGTATCTTTCACGTCAGTTCTCCCCAAAAAGGTGGAGCTTACGTAATCATACCCAGTGTTAACTAGCAATAAACCAAACATCAAATAAATAAAACATGAGCAACCGTTTAATTAAAGATTCGCATTTCGCGATCATCGGTATGTGCGCAGCATTGACCCTAGGTGGCTTCAATGCCTGCACCGACTCTTACGACCTTGACGAACAGGGAAACAATCCTGAATGGTTGGGCAAGAGTATCTACGAAGAGCTGCAAAACCCTAGCGGTACCAGCCTTCAGGGTACTTTCAACACCTACCTCAAGCTGATTGACGACCTGGGTTACAAGGAAGTGATGTCGAAGACGGGTTCCAAGACTGTGTTCGTTGCCAACGACTCAGCTTTCAACAAGTTCTTCGAAAGTAATTCATGGGGCGTACGTTCGTACGAAGAGCTGACTACCCCTATGAAGAAACAACTCTTCTATGCTTCCGTGCTGGATAACGCTATCCAGACAGAGATGCTTTCTAACGTGGAAAGCAACGGAGGCGTCCTCTCTAGAGGTATTGCACTGAAGCACCAGACTTCTGCCAATGCCATTGATACGGTATATCATTTCTACAACCGCGGCGTGATGCCACAGAACAACTCCTACTGGGATAAGTATATCGACGGCATCGATGTGGTGATGGACAACACCCGTCCGATGATGGTACACTTCACCCAGGAGCAGATGCTGAACAACGGTATCACCGACAACGACTTCTCCGTAATCACCGGTCGTCCTTACGATGGCAGTACCTACATCTTCAAGAACAAGGTCATCGCCAGCGACATCACCTGTCTGAACGGTTACCTGAACCAGACAGACGGCGTTATCGTGCCTCCAGGCAACCTGGCACAGATGCTTCGCGAAAGTTCGGATACAAAATGGTTCAGCCGTATGCTCGACCGTTTCTGTGCACCTTACTACGATGCACAAACCACCCTTAACTACAACGACAATGCCAAGCTCAACAACACCCACCAGATTGACTCCATCTATCAGTGGCGTTACTTCAGCGAGCGTTCGCAGGGAGCACAGGCATTGGAGCGTGACCCACAGGGCGTGAAGCTTCCAACAGACAAGCTCTTAAGATTCGACCCGGGATGGAACCAGTATTACAGTTCATACGGCACCATGCTCGCCGATATGGGTACCATGTTTGTTCCTACCGACAAATCCATAAAAGACTATTTCACCAATCCGTCTAACGGTGGTTACAACATCATGAAGCTCTACGCCAAGAAGCCAATCGATGACAACGACGATCACTTCGCAGAGAACCTGGATAGCATTCCTAGCAATATCATCCGTTCGTTCGTGAACAACCTGATGAATGCATCCTTCGTACAGTCAGTGCCAAGCAAGTTTGGTACCATCATGGACGAGGCGAGTGACCCTATCGGCATCACAACAGGTGACATCTGCAAGACCACCAACGGCGCATACGACGTGAGAATCGCCAACAACGGTGCCATCTACATGCTCGACCGCGTGGTTCCACCTATTTCATATAATATCGTATCAACCCCAGCCTTGCTGCGTAAGGCACGCGACCTGGGTGTGATCAACTGGGCCATCCAGGACAAGAGCAACCTGAAGGTGAACTTCTACGCCTACCTGCGTGCCAGCACAGCCAACTATGCGCTGTTCCTGCCAGACAACCACGCTTTCTGCGGCAGAGGTGATTTCTACTATGTAGATCCAGTTTCACTGGGCAAGAACTACAAGGAAGGTCCTCGAGTGCTCCACTTCTATTATAAAGATGTGAACAAGGACAATATCATCTCGGCATCTGCCTTCAAGTACAACCCTACCAATGGTTCCATCAGCGAAGATTCAACCATCGTAACAGTGGGTGAGGTGACCGACCGACTGATTGATATCCTGAACTATCACACCGTATCTCTTGCACAGGGCGAGAAGTTCGGCAAGAACAGATTCTACAAGACCAAGCATGGCGGTGAAATCGAAATCAGCGGTACAGGCGTTGGCGCTACCGTGAAGAGCGGTGCTCAGATCAACGGCATGGCAGGCATGAACGCTTTGCCAGCTTCAGAAATCAAGGAAGCTACTACCGACTACAGCAATGGTAGCACCTTCGTGATCAACCACGTGATTCAGGCTCCACAAACCAGCGTATTCGGCTGCTTGAGCAATCACAGCCAGTTCAGCAAGTTCATGGATTTGTGTATGCCAGCCGACTTGAGCTCTATCCTTACCAGCATCGGTATCTCTACCAACGAGCAGAAGCAGTTTACCGTGTTCACCAACCAGTTTGATGCAAACATCAACACGAACAAGCAGTACGACTGCCTCGATTACAACGTAGCGTTCTTCAACACATACAACTACACGCTGTATGCACCAAACAACGAAGCTATGGACGAAGCCTTCAAGCGCGGTCTTCCTACCTGGGAGCAGGTGCAGCAGGTACTCGCCGATGCAGAGCATGCTTCAAGCGACCAGCAGTTGGCAGCCAAGGCAAAGGCAAAGGATATGGTGGAGGCCATCAGAAACTTCATCCGCTACCACTTCCAGGACTTCGCGCTCTATGCCGACAACACTGTGGATTTCGGAGATGCTCCTGAAACCAACGGCAAGTACCGCTTCCAGACATCCTGCGTAGATGGCACCGTATATAAGCGTCTGAACGTGAGCGGCGGAAGCGACAAGCTCCATGTAACCGACATCGCCGGCAACACCATTACCATCAATGGCAACGACAGCAAGAAGCTCGTGAACTACATGACTCGTGACTACACCTTCTACAGGTCGATGATCAACACCTCATCATTCACAGCCATCCATGAGATTTCCGAGCCACTCTGCATCAACACAAGCAAGCGCTACGACGACCGCTTTGCCAGCAACACCGAAGCTGCCAAGCAAGCACGAATCAAGCGCCTCAACGCTTTGTACTATGCCCAGAAGCACGGACAGAAGTACTACAAATAAATTCACAATCAAGCATGTAATATAATGAACAATATAAGAACATATCTTACAGCAGCCGCCCTGTGCAGCACCATGACCATCGCCGCCCAAGGGCAGCGTGTATCAGGTACTGTATCCGACGAGTTTGGTCCTGTGATTGGCTGTAACGTCATCGAGAAGGATGCCAACAACCGTAACGTCAACGCTACTGTTACCGACGTGAACGGTAACTTCCAGCTGACAGTGAAAAATCCAAAGCACAAACTCGTTGTCACCTTCGTGGGTTACAAGCCATACTCTAAGGTGATCGGCTCACAAACCAACTTCGAAATCAAGCTCAAGGATGAGAACCAGATTGAAGCAGTTACCGTGGTTGCCAAGCAGCGCTTCCGTGGCGATGGTTTGAGCATTCCTAAGAACGAGCTTTCTGTGGCTACACAGACCTTGAACATGAACAAGGTGGATGGTCTTGCTTTTACCAGTGCCGATGAGGCGCTGCAGGGTCAGATTGCAGGTCTCGATATCGTGGCCAACTCTGGTAACCTGGGTGCCGGTACTACCATGCGTATGCGTGGTGTAACCACCATCAACGGTTCTTCTGAGCCTCTGATCGTAGTTAACGGCAACATCATGGATGTGCCGGGTGCCGAGAACACCGACTGGTCAACCGCTACGGAGGAGACCTACAGCTCTCTGCTTTCCATCAACGTGAACGATATCGAGAGCATCGACATCCTGAAGGATGCTGCCGCTACCGCCATCTGGGGTGCACGTGGTGCCAACGGTGTCATCAGTATCAAGACCAAGCGCGGTAAGCGCGGAAAGATCCGCATCAACTATAACTTCATGCTCCAGGGCACCTGGCAGCCAAATGGTTACAATCTGCTTACCGGTGATGAATACACCATGCTGATGAAGGAGGAGTTGTATAACCCTACACAGAATCCTTCGGCTACCACCAACATCAACGAGTTGAACTACAACAAGAGCTGGGCAGAATACAACAACTGGAATGACAATACCGACTGGGTAGATGCAGTGCGCAAGATGGGTTGGAACCAGACACATGGTATCACCATCTCGGGTGGTGGCGAAAAGGCAACCTTCCGTATCTCTGCCAACTACGACCACCAGTTGGGTACCATCATCAAGCAGCAGCTCGACCGATTCTCAACCCGCTTGAGTTTGGATTACTACGTGAGCGACCGCATCAAGTTCTCTACCGAGTTCCCTCTTACTTATACCAAGAACCAGAAGAACTACGGTAACAACATCCTGGGCAAGGCTTTGCAGATGGCACCTAACATGAGTATCTACCGTGAGGATGCCAACGGCTTCGATACCAACGAATACTACATCATGCTGCCGGAAGGCAAGGAGGGTGCAGGTTCTACCGTGAGCGGTACTTCTTCAGAGCAGTTGAAGTCAGTGCGCGGCATCGGTAACCCTGTTGCCATCGCCAACCTGGCTTACGACAACGAGACCACCTATCGTATCAACCCTGAGTTCAAGCTCAACTACTATCTGATGGGTACAGAGGAGCGCAAGACACGCCTCGACTACGAGGGAAGCGTTTATCTCGATGTCTATTCAAAGAGCAACCCTACCTGGTATCCAGGTTCCCTTTCTACTGCAGGATGGGAGGATTCCGGCTACAACCGCTATGCGATGGACGACTACAACTCGCTGGCATTCACCACCCGCCACCAGCTCATCTTCACCCCATGGTTGGGTAACGACCTGGCTTGGACGATGCTGGGACGATGGGAGATGACCAAGGGTAACGGCTACGGCCAGAACGTAACCGAGAACCAGTTGCCTGACGGCGTAAGCTCACCTACGGTGCCAGCTTACCTCCGCAACATGTCAACCAGCAACGGCGAGTGGCGCGGTATGAGTGGTGTGTTCTCTACCCATATTTCTTATAAGACCCGTTACAATGCCGACTTCACCGTGCGTGCCGATGGTACCACCAAGTTTGGCAAGAACAACAAGTGGGGTTACTTCCCTGGTGTATCCGTGCGTTGGAACATCAGCGATGAGCCTTGGATGCGCTGGTCACGCAATGTACTCTCCATGCTCGCCGTACGCCCATCATGGGGTGTAAACGGTAAGGCTCCTAGCAGCGAGTACCTGCAGTATGCCAAGTACGTAGCCGGCAGCATCTATGGTAACGGTACCACTACCCAGACAGCTACCAAGGTAGATGGCTTGCAGCTGGTAGATTTGAAATGGGAGAAGACCACTTCTTGGAACCTCGGTGCCAACCTGGGTCTCTTCGACGATAAGCTGGAGGCAGACTTCAACTACTACTACAAGAAGACCAACGACCTGCTGAACGCTGGTGTGAGCATCGCCTCACAGACAGGTTTTGCCAACCTGGCATGGAAGAACATCGGTTCGATGGAAAACAAGGGTTGGGAGTTGAACATCCAGGGCAACCGATTCATCAAGGCAGGCAAGTTCTCTATGAGCGCCAGCTTCAACGTGGCTCAGAACTTCAACAAGATTACCGAGATGGATCCTACCGTGCTCGACGGTATCAATGAAGACTGGACAGCCGACAGCCGCGGTAGGTACTTCAAGCGTATCCAGGTGGGTAACGCACTGGGTTCAATCTTCGGATTGCGCGCTCACGGAGTATATCAATATACCTACGACTACCTGACCAACCTCCGCCGCCAGAACAACTGGAGCAACAGCCAGCTGGTTGACTACATCAACAACGAGTTCCTGCCAGCGGGCAAGACAGCTCCTGTGGCACTGAACAAGGAAGGCAAGGTAATCACCGGTTCCGACGGTTCACCACTGCGCATGACCTACAACTCAAGCAACGGTAGTGAGACCTACAAGTTCGACGGTGGTGACGTGATTTACGAGGATGTGAACAAGGATGGTACCATCAACTCACTGGATATGGTATATCTGGGCAATTCCAACCCTAAGTTCTCGGGAGGTTTCGGATTCACCTTCAACTACGGCGACTGGTCATTGCGTACCAACTTCGTATTCCGTACCGGTTTCAAGGTAGTGAACTTCGCTCGCATGGGCCTGGAGAAGATGTATGATACCACCAACCAGAGTTCTGCCGTGAACTGGCGCTGGCGCAAGAACGGCGACCAGACAGAGATACCACGCGCACTCTATAACTATGGTTACAACTGGCTCGGTAGCGACCGCTACGTGGAGGATGCTTCCTTCCTGCGCTTCAGCTACGTAAGTTTGAGCTACAATGTGCCTAAGGAATTCCTGAAGCAGTTTGGTCTTAACCAGATGCGCTTCGACCTGAGCGGCCAGAACATCTTCGTATGGAGCAAGTACAGCGGAACCGACCCTGAGCATGCCAACAGCGGCTGGAACTTCGCTTCCGACAACTCGCAAACACCACGAAGCAAGTCATTCACACTCCGTATGACGCTCGGTATTTAACCCATCTTTAAATAAAGATAAAAATGAAGAAAAAAACAAACCATATCATCAAGAGCCTGGCGGTAGCCTTCCTCGGAGGCTTATCACTCTGCTCATGCACCGATTTCCTGACGATCTACCCTACAGATAAGACCGTGGGTGAGAACTTCTGGAAAAACAAAGACCAGGTTGACCAAATGGTCACAGGTGCCTATACTGGAATGATTTCTGGTTCCAACATCGAAAGATTCATCATGTGGGGTGACTATCGCTCTGACGTGATGAGAAAAACCAGCGCATTGGATAATACCACACTGGATAACATCACCAACGTGGATCTCTATCCTAGCAGCGGCTATAACTCATGGTCATCTTTCTATTATGTCATCAACACCTGCAACCTGGTGATGCACCACGCACAGGATGTACTGGCTGTGGATCCTGACTATACAGAAGGTGACTACCAAACCACCCGTGCGCAGATGCTCGGTCTTCGCGCACTCTGCCACTTCTATCTGGTTCGCACCTTCCGCGACGTGCCTTACGTAACCAAGGCGTATGAAAAGTCAGACGACCTGACCCTCGACGGCCAGCTGGCACCTGATTCTACCCTGCAGCTCTGCATCAACGACCTGGTAGAGGCAGAAAGAGGTTGCTACAAGTACGGCACCTTCGCCGCCGACGACTGGCGCAGCGTAGGCTTGCTGAGCAAGGATGCCATCAATGCCATCCTCGCCGATGTATATCTGTGGCGTGCTTCGCTCTGGAGCAAAACCGACAAGGAGAAGGCAAAGACCTACTATCAGGCTTGCATCGACTATGCCGACAAGGTAATCGACTCTCACAAGAGATTCTACGAGAACAATTACAAGGGTTCTGCATCCAGCGATAACGCTACAGCTCCTTACTATCTGTTGAGCGGTAACCAGGCATTCTACCAGAACTTCGTGGAAGGCAATTCACGCGAAAGCATCTTCGAACTCCAGTTTGATGGAACCAGCAACGTGAACAACCTCGTTCGCCAGTACTTCTACAAGCATAAGGACGCAACATCAACCTACGGTATGCTTGCAGGAACCATTGCAGTGGGTAACTCTGTAGGCGACAGCCCTACACCAGACAAGTCGAGTGCTTCTACCTCTGCCTTGTACCAGTCGGCGAACGACTATCGCTTCTACGACAACAGCTATGAAGTGAACGATGCCAACACCTCATCCTTCCCAATCAGAAAGATGGTGTATAACATGTCAGCCAATTCTGTGATTCCAACCAACAAGCAGGGTTATACCTACTTGCAGGCACGCGGTTTCGACAACTACAAGCAGAACTGGATTGTATATCGTATCACCGACGTGATGCTGATGAAGGCAGAAGCCGAGACACAGCTGGCAGGAACCGATGCCAACAAGCTGAAGCATGCCTTCCTGATTGTCAATGCCGTGAACAAGCGTTCGCTCGATCCATTGGCAGTAAACAAGGATTCATTGGTTTATAAGGATAACTACGACAAGCAAGCCAAGCTCGAACTGCTCTGCCTCCAGGAAAGAGGCCGTGAGCTTCTCTACGAAGGCAAGCGCTGGTACGACCTGGTTCGCTACAGCTACCGCCACATGACGGGTGTAGATCCAACCAAGACCCTCTACGAGATTGACCCTAAGGGTAGCCTCTATCCTACTTTGGACGATGCCGACAACGAACTCAAGAACATTCTGAATGCCAAATACGGTACAGGTGTCATTAAGTTCAAGAACGAGGCATTCCTCTACTGGCCAATCCTGCAGCAGGAAACCAAGAACAACAAGTTGATCCATCAGAACCCGGTTTATGTGGAGACACAGACTTCCGAGCGACAGGATTAACAGCATCATTACACATTATTATATATATACATTAATAAATAGTATAGCAATATGACTAAGTTCATTCATAAGATAGGAGGCATGATGGCACTCGCAGCACTGGGTGTTGCGTCATTCACATCTTGCTCTGAAGAGATTGATGACAGTAACCTCTATACTTTCACCGGTCAAACCGTCATCGACTATCTGCGCAGCGACTCAACCTTGAGCGACATCGCCAAGATTTCCGACCGCGCAGGCATGTCTGACCGCTTGTCTGCCTACGGAACTTACACCTGCTTCGCCCCAACCAACGAGGCACTCAAGGTTTATATCGACTCACTCTACAACGATAAGAAGAGCGATAACCACAATGGTCTTTATGCAGGTGAGGTACCAGCCGACAGCGTCATGAACCGCCTCTGGAAATCAGAAAAGTGTGATTCCCTCTGCAAGGACATCATCGAATCGCACGTAACAGGTCAGAAAAAGACCACCAACGACTTCCTCACAGGTGCCGACATCACCATGATGCTGGGTAACACCCATACACCAAAGCGTGTAAATGGCGAAATAACCATGGATGGAACCACCCATTTCATCAAGACCGACCAGGAAGTGGAAAATGGTATCGTGCAGGTAATCGACCGCCTCTTCTACCGCTCAACCAACTACATCATCGACGAGATGGATGCAATGGGATGCTACGGGCTCTGGGTAGAAGCCTTGAGAAAGACAGGTATCGACAAGATCTTGCAGGAAAATATCCGCACCAAGGGCATCAGCTGGTTCAATATCGAACCAGAAACCAAGTATCCATACGCCGACTATCCAACCAAGTGTAAGGTGGGATTCACCATCTTTGCAGAGCCAGACGAAGTACTCAAGAAGGAAGGCATCAACACCTTTGCTGATTTGGTAGCAAGAGCCAACCAAGAATATGCAAATTGCAAAAACTGGTATAGCTATGTGGAGGATAAAGGCATCAACGTAAGCACCGGCAACGACTACACTAACCAGTGGAACGCCCTCAACATGTTTATCCGCTACCACATCCTGCACTATGCACTCTCTACCGACAAGCTCGTTTATTCATACAACGAGTTGAAGGATATGGATGTATATGAGTATGTTCGCACCCTGTTGCCAGGAACCATGTTCAAGCTTACAGGTATCAAGGATCCAGGTGGTAACGTAGGTGAAATCCGCATCAACCGCCAGTTGAACACTCCTACCCTGACCAGCGACCCAGGTAACACCAACCGCAATGGTACAGCTTACCTGGAGGCAAACCAGGTAATCGACGAAGGTATCCTGGTAGGTAACACCAAGATCAACTCACGCCAGGCAAGCAACGGTTACGTTCACCCTATCAGCGGTGTGCTCGCTTACAAGGAGACTGTTCCTAACAAGGTACTCAACGAGCGTCTCCGCTTTGAGTTCATGTCACTCTTCGATGAAAGTATGACCAACCGCTACAGAGGTTACACCGGAGCCGACCTGAAGTCATTCTTCGGCCGCACCGACCGTAACATCACAGCCGTTCGTATTCCAGAGGGTTACTTCGAGAACATGGTTATCTACAACGGCGATGCATCACGCGTTTATTATCTTACCAAAGATGAGGCAAAGGTAGGACAGGGTTCAAGCAACGACTGCTGGAACGACTACCAGGGCGATGAGCTCTACTGTAAGGGTGCATACGACTTCGCCATCAAGTTGCCGCCAGTGCCAAAGGATGGTACTTACGAGTTGCGCTTCGGCTATGTGAACAACGGTCAGCGTACCATCGTTCAGTTCTACCTGGGTCACTCTTCCGACCGTTCAACCATGACTCCATGCGATATTCCATTGGATCAGAACGTACAGGCAAACTCAGTAACCGTGGGTTGGACAAACCCAAATACCGATGGTGACAATGGTGCAGCAGTGGATAAGGCGATGCACAACCGTGGATGGATGCGTGGTCCTAACTACTTTGGTAACATGAAGTATGGTGAGGGTACCCTGGCACGATTCAACGGTACAGGTGGCCAGCAGCACATCCGCCGCATCGTAACCAAGCAGTACTTCAAGCAGGGTGAAGAAAACTGGTTCCGCTGCAAGACAGCGATGCCAGAGAACACTGAGGCACAGTTTGAGCTCGACTACATCGAACTTGTACCAGTAAGCGTATATAACAACCCTTACCTCACAGAGGATGTATTCTAAACCTCACCGAGGACGTATTCTAAAGAAATAGAATCAAAATCAAGTAAAAAGAATAACATGAAAGTAAGATATATATTAATGACAGCAGCTGTAGCCTTGGGTCTCCAAGGCTGCAGCGACTGGGATGACCATTATGATGTCAACGGCAACAACCTTCCGGGTGCCGACGCTACCCTCTGGGAGCAGATCAGCAGTCGAGATGAGTTGAGCAACTTTGCCAAACTTCTGAAGAAAGTGCATTACGACGAGGCGCTCAATACCAACCAGAGCTTCACCATATGGGCACCTAACAATGATGCCTACAACTTCGAGAAGTACAGCAACATGAGCGACAGCTTGCTGAAGGCAGAATTCCTCAACAACCACATCGCACGCGGCTATCACCGTGCATCGGGCGACATCGACGAGCGCATCCACTTCCTCAACAAGAAGGTATTAGACTTCCAGGGCAGCGACAACAGCTACGTGCTCAGCGGCCAGGCAGTGGATAGCACCAACATTCTGAGCAAGAACGGCGTGCTGCACCTGATGAAGGGCATGATGGATTTCCGTCCTAACTTCTATGAATACTTCGCCCGCGAGCACGAGGGTGGCGTGACCACCAACTCGCTGAAGGATATCTTCATGAGCAAGATGAAGCGAGAGATTGATAAGGACAAGAGTGTGGAAGGTCCGATGAAGGATGGTGAAGTTACCTATCTGGATACAGTTTATACAGAAACCAACCAGATGTTCACCCTGCTCAATGCCCAGCTCACCAGCGAAGACAGTACCTACACGATGATTGTTCCTAGCGACAAGGCTTGGAAGAAGGCTTACAAGCACGTGGAGGCATACTTCGACTATCCTGAAAGCTTCGAGCCATTCACCCTTACCAACGATGAGAAGACAGGTAAGCTTACCTACACCATCGCAGCAAAGGTAAACATTGATGCCGACAGCTTGAAGAAGGAGCATACCATCCTGAGCATCCTGCAGCCATTGGTATTCAGCAACACCGTGAACCCAGCACTGAAGGGTGGCAACATCCCAACCGGTGCTACCGACTCTATCCACAGTACAACCAATGTGTATTCACGCAACACCCTGAACTACATGAGCGAAAACAGCAGCCGCGTGGATGACGCCGCAGAGCTGTTTAAGGGTGCTACCAAATACAACATGAGTAACGGTACTGTATGGTTAACAGGCGACTCACTCTACGCACGCCCATGGGCAATATGGAACCCTATCTTGCATCTGAAAGCTCAGTATGGTAACTATCAGGCAGGTACCAGCAACGTAACCCTGACAAAGACCGTGACCGTGGGAACCAGCGACCGCAACCCAAGCGTAAAGGGTTCCATGCACACCCCAGCGTTCTATCAGGTATCATCTGCCATCAACCAGCGCCCAGAGGTATTCCTCTACGCTCCACAGGTTCGATCTACAGCATACGCCGTATATCTGACCATGGTTCCTGCTACCATCAACGATACCACAGCCGTGCCAACCGAGCAATCCATCGCTCTGCGTACCATCATGCACAACAGTAAGGGTGGCGCTCCTAAGGCACAAGCCAGCACCGGATATCCAACTCCAGGTGCCCTGAAAAAGGATTTCGACCACATGAACAAGAACATGGGTGCGGTGAAATTCGATTACGGAACCAAGGAAGAATCCAAGATTCTGACCAAGTACATGGGTATCTTCAAGCCAAACATGAGCTACACCGCCCTTCAGAGCAACCCAGCTATCCGCCCTGTGTTCAATGTATATTGCAGCACACGTACCCAAGGTGGCAGCACTGAGCTCCGCATCGCAGGCATCATCCTGGTACCTCAGGAAGCAGTGGAATACTACATGAAAAATGGTATGATTAGCGACTACACGGGCGACATGCCAGAAATCTTCTGGAACCTCACCGGCTCCAGCAATTAATCAAACATGAACTCAACATTTGAAAACAATGATAAATTTCAGAATATTGGCAATCATGGGCTTGATGGCTGTGGCAGCACAGGTCAACGCCCAGGAAGCAACAGATGACGCAGCAAGTCAGAAGAAGACGGCAGCAGCTCCTAAGTTGCCTGAATACCCTATGATGGAAATCACAGGTACCATCTACGATGCTGCTACAGGAAAGCCACTCAGCGGTGTACAGGTTCAGCCATTGGGCAATGCCAACTATGCTGCCATGACCAAGGACGACGGTACCTTCACCATCAAGGTGCCTACCTTCACTACATCGCTCTATCTCTTCACTTCGCAGTATGCCAGCCAGCAGGTTTCCATCGCAGGTAAGAGTCATATCACTGCCAACATGCTCAGCGACAAGTTCAACGAGATGTACACCAACGGTACGCAGCTCGGAGGCACTGCCAGCGTAAAGACCGATAAGACAACCACACAGATTTCTGTTGAGGACCTCATCAGCGAGCAGCTCGGCGGCGACGTGCGCACCATCAAGCGCTCAGGTGCTCCTGGCATCGGTTCTGCCATGTTTATCCGTGGCTTGAACTCGCTCAATGCCAACGCCCAGCCACTGGTAGTAGTGGATGGCGTGCCAATGGACATGCAGTATAACGGCACTTCGCTGCAGACAGGTATGTTCAACAACCAGTTGCTGAACATCAACCCTGCCGACATCGAGAAGATTTCAGTATTGAAGAACGGTACTGCCATCTATGGTGCCAAGGGTGCCAACGGCGTTATCGTCATCGAAACCCGCCGCGGTCACAGCATCGCTACCCGCATTGACGCCAACATCGGCGTGGGTGTGAACCTGGTACCAAAGCTTCCTAAGGTGATGGATGCCGACCAGTATATGAGCTATGCCACAGAGATGCTGGGTACTTATCCGGAAATCAGCAAGATTATGGAGAACAATAATCTCAATTTCCTGAATAACGACAAGAACAATTACTATTATAATGCATACCACAACAACACCGACTGGAGCAAGGAGGTTTATGAAGAAGCCTTGAGCCAGAACTACAGCATCAACGTGCAGGGTGGTGACGATGTGGGTATGTACAACCTCTCTCTGGGTTATACCGACGGCAAGAGCACAGCCAAGAAGAATGGCTTCAACCGCCTGAACATCCGTTTCAACAGCGACTTGAAGATTACCAAGGACTTCGCTACTGAGTTTGACGTTGACTACGTGAAGTTGAGCCGCGACCTCTTTGATGATGGCGCTCCTAGCGACTTCAGCAAGGGTACCGTGACATCGCCTACACTCCTGGCGCTGATCAAATCGCCTATCCTCAACCCATACGTATTCAACAAGACCACAGGTCAGTTGTCTTCTACCCTCTCTGAGGCAGACGACTTCCTGAGTGCACTGGATCCCAACCTCTCGCTGGCAAACCCTACTGCCCTGCTGGCAAACGGCAGCGGCAACAACAAGAACCGCATGGAGAACTCTATGTTCCACGTGCGCATCATGCCTAAGTTCGACCTGGGCAAGGGTTTCAAGCTTTCAGAGAACATCAACTATACGTTGAACCGTAACTCCCAGCGCTACTATCGTCCGAAGGGCGGTGTGCCAACCTTCTATGTAGAGGGCTTGGGTATGGTACAGACCTTGTCTGCTTCCATCTTCGCCAAGGAAGAGACCTTGATGAGCGATACCCGCTTCGATTTCTCACGCATCCTGGGTGCCCACACCATCGATGCCATGGCAGGATTCAGATACCTGAACTACGGTTATGAGATGAACAACCCTACAGGACAGTATCAGAGTGCCGGTAACGACCTCTTGCCAAACGTATCCAACAGCATGGACTTCAAGGATGCCAAGGGTGAGGATTACAAGAAGACCAGCCTTACCTGGTATGCACAAGCCAACTACAACTACAAGAACCGCTACTTCCTGGAGGCTCAGGCAGCCCTGGAGAGCAGCAGCAGCTTCGGCGACAAGGCCACAAGCCTGCGCATGGGCGGTGTAGCATGGGGCTTGTTCCCTAGCGTACAGGCAGGTTGGGTGATGACCAACGAAGCGTGGTTCCCACAGAACATCGGCCTCAACTATCTGCGCCTGAACGCCGGATTCGAGATAAGCGGTAACGACGATATCAACAACAAGGCTGCACGCACATCGTTCGAGGTATTGAAGTTCCTGCACAACGCCATCCCAGCCGTACAACTCAACAACATCGGTAACGAGAATGTGACCTTCGAGAAAACCCGCCGCATCAACCTGGGCTTCCAGAGCCAGTGGCTCGACAACCGCCTGGGCTTAGGCTTCAACTACTATATGAACCATACATCCGACCTCCTCACCGTGAAGGATTTCACCACTCCTGTGGCAGGTGTGAAGAGCTATTGGAGCAACGAGGGTTCTATGGACAACACCGGATTTGAGGTAAGCCTCAACGGTAAGCCAGTGGTAAGCCGCAAATTCACCCTGGAGCTGGGTGCCAGCTTGGGTCACTACAAGAACGAGATCAAGAGCTTGCCTAACGAGAAATACGTAGCCATCAACGGCAATGCCAAGGGTGCCAAGGGTTATACCTCTTCTATCTATGGCAGCGGCAACGTGGCAACACTCGTAGGTCAGAGTGCCGGTGTATTCTACGGATACAAGACTGCAGGCGTATTCGCAACAGATGCTGAAGCAAAGGCTGCCGGAAAGGACGGTTATCTCTACCAGCTCGACGAAACCGGTGCCAAGAAGTATTTCAAGGCTGGTGACATGCACTTCGTTGACCTGGATGGCGACGGCTGCATCGGCGAGAACGACAAGACCATCATCGGTAATCCAAACCCGGATATCTATGGTAATGCATTCATCCGCGCCTCTTACGGTAACTTCACACTCTCTGCAGTGTTCGGCTACTCGGTGGGCAACGACATCTTCAACTACCAGCGCAGCGTAATAGAGGGCGGCAAGAACTTCTACAACCAGAGCACTGCCCTGGTAAACCGCTGGAGAAGCGAAGGTCAGGTGACCAATGTTCCTCGTATATCTTACGATGACGAGATGGGCAACTCACGCTTCAGCGACCGCTGGATAGAGGATGGAAGCTATCTGAAGCTCCGCTCACTCAACCTCAACTACAAGGTGCCTGTAAGCACATCATGGTTGCAGGGTCTTCAGGTTTGGGTAGAGGCAAACAACCTCTTCACCCTGACCAAGTATCTGGGTGGCGACCCTGAGATGTCAACCTCCAACGCCGTGCTCTATCAGGGCATCGACACGGGTAGCATCGCATCAGGACGCACCATTACAGTGGGTTTGAAGCTTAATCTCTAATAAAAAAGTACAATCACAAAGCATCAAAATAATGAAAATTAAATATTTCATAGCAGCCACTCTGGCTGCCATCACATTCAGTTCATGCAGTGATATGTTCGATGATGGATCCAATCGTTACGTCTATAATCCGGAACTCAACGAGAAGGTGGATTCTATGTTCTATATCAACGGTATCTTGAAAGGTGTTCAGCAAGCCATCGACCAGAATGTGCTTGTCAATGAGCTTCGTGGCGACCTCGTGTCGCCAACCTCTCATGCCTCTACCGACTTGCAGCGCCTGGCAGCCTTCGACTATGCCGACGGCAACAAGTATGATTCTGCGTATGTTTATTACCGCATCATCAACAACTGCAACTACTACGTGGCTCACCGCGACACCACCCTTGCCACGGGTTCAAGCCTTGTGGCAATGAAGGAGTATGCCGAGGCAAAAGCCATCCGTGCATGGGCTTACCTGCAGCTGGCTCGCAACTATGGCAACGTGCCTTTCTACACCTATCCTCTTACCGATATCTCATCGGTAGAGGGTGCTGCCAACCTGGAGAAGAAAGACCTGAACGGCATCGTGGCTGCCCTGGCTCCCGACCTGGAGCAGTATGTGAACCTGCCAGTGCCTAGCTGGAAGGAGTTTGACCTGGGTATGAGCGACGCCGGAGAGCAGAAGAAGGTAACCACATCGCAGATGATGATTCCGGTGCGCCTCATCCTTGCCGACCTCTATCTGGAGTCAGGCAACTATGCCAAGGCGGCAGAGCATTACTTCAATTATCTGAAGCAAAACAAGGAGCGCCTGAGTTCTTATCTGGCTGACTGGGCGAATTATCCAACCTATTCGGATCTTCCAACCTCAATGAGAAACGGACAGAGCTGGTTTGTTTCAAACGGCGACTGGTCAACTACCTACAGCAGAGATGCGGAAACCATCACCTTCGTGGCTATGGCAACCAACAAGTTGCGTGGTGAGATTACTGCCCTGCCTGGTTTGTTTGGCTACAACTACTACACTGCGGCAGATGGCTATCGCTACAACGTTGAACCTGCCCTGGTGGCATCCGATTCATACCTCGCTCTGTCTAACAGTCAGGACTTCTATTACAGAGTGGGTAGCGGCAAGAACGCTGTTTACGCCTACGCTTCTGTGGGAGATATGCGTTATCACAGTTCTTACAACCGTGTGAAGTCGGATAAGAAGACAGATTTGGTTAACATTATCATGAAATATGAGAATGCGAACATTCCGCTCTATCGCACCTCTGGTGTTTATCTGAAGCTTGCCGAGGCTATCAACCGCATGGGACATCCTGACGTGGCATTCGCCTTGCTGAAGGATGGCTGGAACCACAAGTTGGAGCAGGATACCACCTATATGACCCAGGAAGGTATCGAGTTCCTGAAGACCACCGTTCCTTTCCTGACGGATGAGAACCGAGTAGTGTTCAACGATGAGGACGAATCTGAGGAATATAGCTGGGGTAGCCAGCCACTACATGCCCGTGGTGCCGGTATGACCCAGGGTAACCAGTCGCTCTACAAGTATCGCACAGAGATTGATAAGAAGTTGGCTGAATTAGGCAAGAGTTATCCTGTGAACGCCACAGCATCAGATAGCTTGAAGATTGAGCAGGATGCCGTAGAAGACCTTCTCTGCGACGAGATGGCATTGGAGCTTGCCTTCGAGGGCAGCCGCTTCAGCGACCTTTGCCGCATCGCCCGTCACAAGAATGCTGATAACCCTTGGGGCAGCAACTACGGTTCTCTCTGGCTTCGTGATAAGCTGAAGTTCAAGAACTCAGTGCTCGACTTGAGTGATCCGAACAACTGGTTCATGCCATTCAAGTAAAAAGTTGGTAATATGATTATATAAAAAAATCCCCCATACACTCTTTTGCGTATGGGGGAATTTTTATATCCCGAAGCGTTTCAGCGTTTCAGCGTTTCACCGTTTCACCGTTTTATGACGCACCCTTTTTTAATCCGCTAGGCGCCCGCCGGATTTGAAATCCGGCGTAAAAAAATGTCCTAACCTATTTAGGCTCTGCGGA
>ERZ773186.214-NODE-214-length-58042-cov-7.130615_pt1 | contig 58042 bp, 64 predicted proteins | sample MGYA00581000_ERZ773186 | MGnify/ENA primary metagenome ERZ773186 (study PRJEB29015, sample SAMEA2737752) | human gut metagenome | biome: human gut; feature: human-associated habitat; material: faeces | place: China | collected 2012 ...
ACTTGTATTATGAACAATTCGGCAGAACACAAAATTGTAAGTCTCGGTGAACAAAAAGTGCTGAAATTGTTAAACGTTGCTGGACGGTAAAACCAGCGTTAAAGGTTATTCGTATAGTGGTAGTACAACAGATTCCAAACCTGTTAGCGTTGGTTCGATTCCGACATAATCTGTAGCAGGCACTTACAGGGAGTGCCTGACTCTAGAAAATACTTATAAACACTATCCTGTTAAAGCTGTCAGAAATGGCGGCTTTTTATGTTTAATAAATTACCTGAAATTACCGATTAAGGAGGTTTTGAATGTTAACGGCAAAGCAGACAAAAGCCGTCGCTATGCTGTTTGACGGCAAAACAAAGAAGGAAATAGCAGAAGAGTTAAAAGTTACTGAGAAGACTATTTATAATTGGCGTCAGCTTGAAGAGTTTAAAATTGAATTACAAAAAATAGCAAATGATTATCTTGCTGAAATTAGAGCGAAGTTGATAAAAAATCAAGAAAAGTTAGCATTAGGGGCAAAATCAGAAATGGTCAAGTTCTCAGCAACGAAAGACTTGTTGGACCGAATAGATACAATTCAGAGTTTAGCGGATAATAGCGGAGAAATCACAGTGAATATAAAGGGGTTCAAAGATGGAGATTAATTGGGATTTAACAGAAATGATTGATCCAGCTTATGCACCTCTTATTCATTCAATGAGAAGATACATTGTATATAAGGGGTCTCGTGGAAGTGGAAAAAGTGAAGCAGCTGCAATAAAGGTTATTGTAGATATTGTCACTAAACCATATGTTAACTGGCTTATTCTTCGAAGATATGCCAATACTAACAGACAATCAACATTTACGCTGATACAAAAGGTTGCTAACCGTATGGGAGTTGGTAGCCTTTTTAAATTTAATAGTTCTTTACCAGAGATTACTTATAAACCTACAGGACAAAAAATATTATTCCGTGGTGCAGACAAACCTCTTTCTATCACTTCCATATCCGTTGAAACAGGAAATCTTTGCCGTATGTGGGTAGAAGAAGCCTATCAGCTAGAACTTGAAGAAGCGTTTGACACTGTTGACGAATCATTACGTGGGTTTATTGACGATCCAGATGGATTCTATCAAACAATTCTTACTTTTAATCCATGGAATGAAAGACACTGGCTTAAATCACGCTTTTTTGATGAAGAAACACGAGAAAAAGATTCTATTGCTTTAACAACTACTTATAAGGATAATCCATTTCTTGATGAAGGATATATTGAAAAACTTAAAGAAATGAAAGTCAAAAATCCAAGACGTGCAAAGGTTGCCGTTGATGGAGAATGGGGAGTTGCTGAAGGACTAGTCTTTGAAAATTTTGTTGTAGAGCAATTTGATTTATCCAAAGTACTAAAGAATTCTATAGTAGTGCATGGCCTTGACTTTGGTTTTACTCACGATCCAACAGCATTTAGCGAAGCGGCAGTTAATCTAAAAACAAAGGATATTTATGTTTTTAATGAACTATACAAACAAGGTATGTATACAAAAGACATTTTTAATTGGTTAGTAATTAACGGATATCAGAATTCAGAGATCATTTCTGATAGTGCAGAGCAACGTTTGATTGCTGAATTAAAAACAATGGGAATAAGAAAAATAAGGCCAGCTAGAAAAGGTAAAGGGAGTATTATGTATGGTATTGATTTTATGCAATGTTTTAAAATACATATTCTTCCTAAGTGTGTTAACGCAATAGCAGAATTTAACTCTTATGCTTATGATAGAGACAAGCAGACAGGTCAATACATCAATAAGCCGATTGATAAAGACAACCACTTTATAGATTCTTTGAGATATGCATTAGAGCCACTTATTCAACCGAAAAAACCTATTAAAGACAGAATGGAAGCATTTAAGCAGTTAGGACTAGGAAATTAATATGGATAATAAAATTGAATTTTTAAGCGATTCTAGATTTAAAACTTATGCCAATAATGACTTTATTATGGCATCAGAATTCTTTGAAAAATACAAAGAGGACATGGCAAACAGCAAAATTACTGAAAAAATAGAGGGTTATATTACAACTTTCTTGAATTGTCAGCTTCCTCGGTTAAAGGAGTTAAAAAGATATTATCTTGCCGATAATAATATTAAGTACAGAGATACTGGACGAGATGAAAATCGAGCAGATAACAAAATAGCGAGTGACTGGGCAAAATACATCACAACATTTATGCAAGGTTATATTTTGGGTAACCCTATTGAGTATGGGAATGATGATGAAGATTTGATGGAAAAAATCAAAGACTTTCAGAAAGTGAATAATGAAGATTATCATAATGGATTACTTGAAACAGATTTAAGTATTTATGGCCGAGCTTATGAACTCATCTATTCTGATGAAGAGTCGCAACCTCGCCTAACGAAACTACAACCAGAAAATACTTTTGTAGTTTATGATGATACAATCGCAAAAAATTCACTCTTTGGTGTAAGAATATATCAAATAAAATATTCTGAAAGTGATTGTGTAAGCTTTGTTGAAGTTTATACTGCAGACAAAATATACTATTATGAAGCGAATAATTTAGATTTTTCTGGCATCAATTATAAACGTGAAGCTGAAAGTAAGTTTCAATCGGTTCCGATTAATGAATATAGGAATAATGAAGAACGTACAGGGGATTATGAGGCGGTTCTTGACAGCATTGATGCTTATGATCTATCACAATCCGAATTAGCAAACTTTCAACAAGACATGAGTGATGCGTATCTTGTTATTGTTGGTAATCCTATGACAGGAACGGCACCTGAGTATGAAACAGATGAAGAGGGAAATGTAAAAACAGATAGTAATGGTAATCCGATAATTAATGAAAATTCGTCTAGTGATGTTCTCAAAAGCATGATGAAAGCTAGAATGTTAATTTTGGATAATAATAATGATCCAGACGGACCAACTCCAACAGCATTTTACCTTACTAAGACTTATGATTCTTCTGGTATGGAGGCATATAAAAGCCGCTTGGTAGATGATATTTTACGCTTTACTTTTACTCCAGATACAAGCGATCAAAATTTTTCAGGTATACAATCTGGAGAATCTATGAAGTATAAATTAATGGGAAACGATAATCTCACTAAAACGAAAATCCGCTTACTAACAAAAGGGATAATGCGTAGATTAAGACTACTTGGTAATTTCTGGAAAATAGGAAATGCAACAGCTACAAAAGGTAAGCTAAAAGATGAAACACTTGATGAAATCAATAACACTATAATTAAGTTTACCCCTAATATTCCACAAAATGAAGATGAAAAAGTGAATGTTATTAAGCAGCTTTATGGTGTGGTATCTGATGAAACCTTATTAACCTTACTTTCTTCTTTCACTGGGGTGGATGCTGAAGATGAATTGAAACGTTTGAAGAAAGAATCAAAAAGCGGCCGAGATGATTCTTCTTTAAACAAAGGATTTTCTAGAGCAGATACTTTGAAGCAAGAGGAGTCAGAAGATGGCCAAGAAGAATAGTGTGTACTGGAAAAAACGAACTGAAGAAATATTATCTAAAGCAGATAAGAGTGACATAGATTTCTTTTATGAAATCCAAGATTTATTTACACAAACAAGTAAAGAGGTGGCAGATGCCATCTTTTCTTTTTACGAAAAATATGGTGATAACAATGGTTTAACTTATGAAAAAGCTATGCAAAAGCTTAATGAAGAAGAACTTTCAGATTACGTAGCCAATGCTAAAAAGTATCGAGAGCAAGCTAAAAAAGCTAAAGACCCCAAATTATTGAAAAGACTTAACGAGCAATATGCGAGTGCTCAAATCAGAAGATTAGAAGCTTTGAAATATGAAGTGGAAGCTATCTCTTACTCTATGGGTAGCACATTAGATAAAAGTCTAGAAGCTCACTTAGTCGAAGTTGCGACAAGTGTTTATTTAACTTTATCGGTTGAAAGTCAAGTCAACCTAAGAGAAATAAAAACCATTGTTGAGTCCACGTGGCTAGGATCTAATTATTCTGAGCGTGTTTGGGGCGATACAGACAAGTTAGTTGCAAAGCTAGTAGAAGAATTAAAAGCAGGATTTATCAGGAATGAAACTGCAATGGATCTGGCACGAAGATTAAGGCAGACTTTCAATGTGACACGCAGTCAAGCAGAAACATTGGCCAGAACTGAGACAACTCATGTTATTACAAAGACCACAGTCGACCGTTATAAGGAGTTTGGATACGAGGAATACGAGTATTTATCTCAAATTGATTCGCGAACCAGTAAAGTTTGCCGCAATTTAAACGGAGAAAAGTTCAAACTAGATGATTATGAATCTGGATTGAATGCTCCGCCAATGCACCCTAATTGTAGAAGTACGATTATGCCAATTGTTAAATAAAATATGACCTGTCGTATGTCACTAAACTAGGCGAATAAATTATAAGCGTGTGTGGGCTTTTATTGTGCCGTGTGTGGGTTTTAAAACGTTCATGGGGCAATTATGCAATAAATAGCATTCATGGGCTAGGAGGAAGAATTATGAAGTTTACAACAGAAGGTAGCAAAGCATTACTTAAGCTTAATCTCCAACATTTTGCCGAAGGAGAAGAATTAGGAATCGATAGTCAGGAAGAAGTAGGAAATGAAGGGCAAGAAGCTATTTCTTTTGCTAATCAATCCGAGTTCGACTCCGTAGTAGACAAGCGAATTAGTAAGGCTCTTGAAACAGCACGAACTAAATGGGAAGCAGACAAAGAAGCAGCAGTTTCTGAAGCTGAGAAACTTGCCAAAATGAATGCTGCTGAACGTAAAGAAGCTGAAGAACAAGCACGTATCGCAACGCTTGAGAAACGTGAAAAAGAGCTAAATATGCGTGAATATCGCTATGAAGCAAAAACACAGCTAGAAGAAAATAGCTTACCTACTGAATTTGTAGATATGGTTATTTCTGATGATGCAGAAACGACTAAAAGCAATATTATTGCTTTAAAAACAGCTTTTGATAAAGCAGTAGAAGCTAAGGTGCAAGAAAGTCTTAAAGGTTCAACACCAAAAGCAACCACACAAATAACAGAAAAAAACGATCTCAAAACAGGTCTAGGATTATAGGAGAAATATTATGACAATTAATTACATCAAAAAAGACGGCGGTCTATTCGATCAAAAAATTAACCAAGGTTTATTGACTTCGATTTTAGGAGTTCCAGAAGTAAATCTTGTAAATGGTGGTAAATCTTTCACACTCACAACAATTTCAACTTCAGGGCTGCAAGCTCATAGTCGTTCTAAAGGTTTTAATTCCGGAACTTACAGTAATGACAAAGAAGTTTATACAATGGGCCAAGACCGTGATGTTGAATTCTATGTTGATACTCAAGATGTTGATGAAACAAATCAAGACTTAGCTGTGTCTAACATTTCTAAGGTGTTCATTGAAGAACAGGTACAACCAGAAATTGATGCTTACCGTTTTTCTAAAATGGCAACAGATGCAGGACAGGTTAAGGAAGAAACGCTGACTGTTGATAATGTTTATACACAATTGAAAGCTGCATTACTGCCTGTACGTAAGTATGGTGCTCAAAATATCATTGGTTTTGTATCTAGTGAAGTCATGGATTTCTTGGAACGATCAAAAGAATTTACTCGATCAATTACTAACCAAAATGTAGGTACAACAGCACTTGAATCACGTGTAACATCTATTGATGGGGTTCAACTTGTCGAAGTTTGGGATGATACACGTTTTAAAACTGAATATGATTTTTCAGATGGATACAAGCCAAAAGATACAGCCAAAAATATTAATTTCATTTTGGTTGCTAAACAAGCAGTTATTCCAGTGGTAAAAGAAAATGCAATTTATCTTTTCGCTCCTGGGCAACATACCGAAGGGGATGGTTACCTTTACCAAAATCGTCTCTATCATGATCTCTTTATCAAGAAACAAAAAGAGGATGGTGTATCTGTTTCTTTAAAAGCGTAACCGCAACTAAGCCAACAGTAGGTGATGTTGCGGCAACAGATACAACAGTGACAATTAATGTGAAATGAGGGGGACTTATGGCAAATAAATTTGAAGTTAAAAATAACGGCGCCGTTGTAGCACATACAGAATCAGCTGGTGATAACGGAACGACAAATATTATGGTTTCAGAGCTTACACCTGAGACTGTATATGATAAATTTACGGTTTCTTATCTTGGAAAAGAAGAAAGTACAGTTGTACCAAGTTTTACTACTAAGGCTGCTTCTAATGTTCCAGTAACTGGAGTTACATTGTCTCAGAAAACTGCATCAATGAAAGTTGGAGATACTAAAAAAGTTACAGCAACAGTAGCACCAGAAAATGCGACAGATAAATCGGTAACTTATGCAAGCGATAAAGAAGAAGTAGCTACAGTTGCAGCAGATGGAACTATTACAGCAGTGGCAGAAGGTACGGCAAATATCACTGTGACTACACACGACGGTGCAAAAACTGATAAATGTGCGGTAACAGTTGCAGCCGCTTCCTAATATTAGAGGTGAACTATGGCAAGTGATGATATTTTAAAATCTATAAAAATACTCTTGAATATTTCTGATGATAAACAAGATGACTTGCTTGATCTTATTATTAAGGATAGCAAAGACAGACTGACAGGATTTATCAATCAAGACGGCATGTACAATATAGCTTATCCTGAAGCTTTGGACTGGATTGTTCGAGAATTGACTGTAAGGCGCTTTAATCGTATTGGTGATGAAGGCAAAAAAACATCATCTGAGAATGATATTTCCAGCTCATGGATTGAAAATGATTTATCGGATTATGTTGTTTATCTTGATAAATACCGTCAAAAAACAGGGGGACGTGGAATAGCGAGGTTTATATGAGATATAACGAACGCTGTACAATCATCACTAGAAAAAGTGTTGAAGGATATCTTGGAGAACGAGAAGAGGAGAAAAAAGAAGAGGTAGTTTGTGCTGTATCTTCTTTTTCTTATTCTGATAAATCCCTTGGATTTGGAAACTTTAAAAAAACAGGTTTCCGAATTCATATCCAAGGACAATATGTTGTAGATAGAATTATTTACAACAAAAAAGAATATCAACCAATGGCACAGCATTTCAACCATAACTCAACTGTTTTGGAGGTGATTTAATGGCGAAAAAAGGAATGAGTATTCGCTTTATTGGGGCTGAAAAATTTATTAAGAATGTAAATAATAAGTCTCAGGCAACACAGCAAGCTATTGGAAAAATTGTCCAAGAAACTGCTTCAAATATTGAGAGAAAAGCAAAGCAAAAAGCTGCAGTGGATACTGGGGAAATGCGCAGAAGGATATATTCCGAAAAAATTGATGAACTAACCGCCGAATCTGGAAGCAAAGCACCTTATTCTTATTGGGTGGATAAGGGAACACGTTATCAGAAAGCACAACCTTTCTTTACTCCAGCAGTAGAAAGTGAACGTGCTCAATTCAAGAAGAAAATTAAAAAGGTGGTTGAATGACTGAACATAGTCCAATGACAGAATTTCTGAAAAATATAGAAATGCGTCTTAAAGAACTCGGTATGCCTATTTACTTCAAGCTACCTGGGTTAGAAATACCAGAACCATTTGTAGTAATAGGAAATCACTTTGATGATGATTCAATGAGTGCAAAAACTGGTCCAGCTATTATAAGTACGAACTTACAAATTGATGTCTTTCTATCGGACAAAGATAGAGCTGTAGCAGAAGATATGTCCTATCAAGTAAAGGCACTTCTTGGACGAAGGAAAAATATTACTAGTGATATTCTTGTTGACAATTCAATTGGTCGTCAAGTTTATCACATCATTATTAATGTCACGGATTACGTGATTTAGAGGAGAAAATATGGCAAATGAAATTATTAATAACGGCATTTCCAAAACCAATGCAAAGGCAATTGTCGGTAAGAAAATTCTTTACTTTATCCAATCGGTTGATGATCCTATTGGTAGCCCTGCAATTTATCCAGCTTGGCAAACTGAAGGTGAGTTAACTATCGGTGGGGATAATGTAGATGAACAAACTAAAATGGGTCGCTTAATCATGAAATCAACTGATGAGCAATCTATTGATTTAACACAATATTTTGCACCAGGCGATCCTGCAGGGGATATTGTAAAAGAAGCAAAAATCAAAGGTAAGTCTGTAAAAGTTTGGCGTGTAATCGTTGATGAAGCAGTAGGAAAAGAGGAAGGGGAGGGAGTAAAAGCCTATCCAGCTATGTTTGGTTATGGAATTCCAGATGAGTTGAGCTATTCTGAGCCTACGGATGACTTGGTGGAATTAAGTTATACGCTTAATATTGTTGGTGTTTTGCAGGATGGAACTTTCCCATTGTCTGATGAAGATGTGGCTGAACTTGATGCACTTTATAAATACCAACGTCCAGGAGAAACTACTGGGGACTATGACAATATTAATGACGGTACGCAGCCACCTAAAGTTAATAGTGTAGAAACAACGGATACTGAAGCAACAGTTAACGCTAAATAGATTATTTTACGTCAGTAAACGATAATGCCGAAAGGGTGAGAGGCCCATCAAAAGAAGGAGAAAAATTATGTCATTTAATCTTACGGTTGGAAAAAAGGATATTGAAATTAAGTTCAATTACGGTCTTGTTTTTCGATTAAATAAAGCACTTGAAACAGAACAAGGTGCAGACAATGGAGCTGGTATTGTATTTTCACGCTTAAAAAGTGGTGATGACTCCGCTCTTCACGATATCATCAAAGTTATTTCTGGGAAGAATACACCGGATGAGGCTATTTTAAATGCTGTCGGGGAACAAGCAGAACTTTTAGGCGAAGGTGATGAAGGTGCAGGACTGGATAAACTGGTAAATATGATGGTTGAAGAAATTGAAAAATCAGGTTTTTTCATGCGCAAGCTTCACATCTTCAAGGAGAACGTGGAGAAAGCAAAAGCTCAACTCAAACCAGCTCAGAAGGACGAACAAGCGGGGCTGCAAGCTATTTTGGATACTCTAGTGAACGTTCATTAATCCAAAACTGCGCACGTCAAGGTTTAACAGATATCAATCTTATTATGAGCTGTTATCACTGGGAGCTAGAAGCACTTATTGAGGGGCTACTTCTTCGAGAGTTAGATTTTAGAGAAATATTAGCTGTGAATGCATTTAATCATAGGTATGTAGAAAATGCTAAAAAACCTCAAATGAAAAAAGTTTTGAACAAGTCCAAGGAAGAGAGAAAAATTATCAATTTATTCGCACCTCCTGTGCCAGTTCAAAATAAGGGGATAACAGGAAAAGACTTTGCGGAACGGCAACGTGCTTTGTCTTTACGGCTTGCGAAGGGAGGTAAATAATGGCAGCAGATGGAACAATGAAAGCCATAATTGGTGCAGATAACTCTGAGTATAAAAAGGTTATGAAAGATACTGAGAGTACTGCTTCAAAAACCTCTTCAGGAATAAATAAATCTTTTGATAGTACCAGTGATGGTATAGATGGTGCCACTAAAAAAAGTGGCCTTTTAAATTCTTCGATTGGTAAGATTGCAGTCGGAGTCGGTGCAGTGGGTCTTGTTACTAAAGGTATAGATGTACTTAAAAATAGCGTAGGCGGAGCGGTAGGACGTTTTGATACCTTGAATGCTTATCCTAAAGTGATGAAGCAAATGGGCTTTACTACAGATGATACTAATAAATCTGTGGGAATTTTAAAAAAAGGTGTGGATGGTTTGCCTACCTCTCTCCAAGACTTAACTAAAAGTGCTCAGAGCTTTGCTATATTAGAGAAAAGTGCTACAAAAGGGGCACAAACTGCTACAGCTTTAAATGATGCTTTCCTAGCTTCTGGAGCCAGTGCAGCGGATGCTTCACGTGGTGTTGAGCAATATAGTCAGATGTTGGCTAGTGGCTCTGTAGACTTACAAAGTTGGAAAACTCTCCAAGAAACCATGCCATATGCATTAACACAGGTGGCCAAATCATTTGGTATTACTGGTAAAAGTGCAGAGCGTGATCTTTATGCAAAACTAAAATCCGGTGATATTACTATGGATCAATTGAATAAACGATTCATAGAACTTGATGGCGGTATAAATGGATTTGCTCAAACTGCAAGGACAGCAAGTGGGGGCATCAACACTTCCTTTACAAACATGAAAAATGCTGTTGTAAATGGTTTGGCAACAACAGTTGAAACAATAAATAATGCATTAAAAGATGCAGGGTTAAAGAATGGTATTTCTACACTTTTTGATGAAGGTAAGAAAGCCATTGTTTCAGGTTTCGCAATATTTAATCAGATCATAAAAACAGCTATCCCACCTATGGTAGCTGTTTTTAAAACGTTATTCGACTTTGTTAATGACAATAAGGATTGGTTAACTCCTTTACTCATTGGCTTTGCAGCATTTGCTGGGACTGTTAAAACTATTAATGCAGTATCGAATGCAATTAAAGGACTTCAAACGGCATTTAATGTAGTTAAATCAGCGGAAAATCTAGGGAAGGCTCTAAGTACGTTAGGGAATAGCAGTAAAATTGCTGCTGCAGCATCTAAAGGATATAATGCTGTTGTTAAAGCAGGTACAGCAATTCAAACAGCCTTTAATACAGTAATGGCCATTAATCCATTTATACTTATAGGAATAGCAATCGCAGCTGTCGTGGCTGGACTTGTCTATTTCTTTACTCAGACAAAAACTGGTAAAAAAGTTTGGTCTGATTTTGTTAAGACGTTGACAGATTTATGGAACGGAATTGTTGAAACTGCTAAAAATGTTTGGACAGCTGTCACCACAGCATGGCAAACCTCAGTCAACAATATAAAAACTATGTGGAGCGGAATAGGCACATTCTTTTCTGGGTTATGGACAGGTATTGTTCAAACAGCTCAAACAGTTTGGAACAGCATAATCACGTTTATGCAACCTATTATTACAGCTCTACAAGGGATATGGCAAGGGTTTGTAACAACAGTTACAGGTATATGGAATGGTATCAAAGATATCGCACAAGGTATTTGGGAGTCTATAAAAGTTGTTGTCATGACTCCAATATTATTGCTCATTGACATTTTAACAGGCAACTGGGAGCAAATGAAAAATGATGCGGTAATGTCATGGAATAAACTTAAAAGTGCTGTTGGACAGATTGTTTCTGGTGTTGTTACCGTAGTAAAATCATATATTCAAGGTCTATCTACCGCCTTAAGTTCGATTTGGAATTTCATTAAGAATGGAGCTATAGGGGCTTGGAACGCTCTGAAAAATGGAGTTGTTAATGCAGCAAATGCAGTTAAAACAGGGGCTATCAATGCATGGAATGCTTTAAAATCTGGTGTTATTAATACAGCAAATGCAATTAAGAATGGTGCCATTAATGCATGGAATGGTTTGAAATCTAGCGTTGTTAATATTGCAAATGGAATTAAAAACGGAGCGTTAACAGCGTGGAATGGGCTAAAAGATGGTGTTAAAAACATTATCGATTCTGTAATTAATATATTTGATCAATTGAAACATATAGATTTGTTAGCTGCAGGTCGAGCTGTCATTGATGGATTTATTAACGGTTTGACTAGTGCATGGGAAAAAGGGAAAGAATTTATTAGTGGAATTGGGGATTGGATTCGTAAGAATAAAGGACCTATCAGCTATGATAAAAAAATCCTTATACCCGCAGGTCAGGCAATTATGGGAGGCTTCGGCAAGTCTTTAAATTCTGCATTTAATGTGGTCAAGAGTGATGTTCTGACTTATGCGGATCAACTTTCTGGAGCAATGAATAATGTCTCTTTCTCTGGAGCGATTAATAAAGTATCGGATATTCAAAGTAAGTTACAAGAAAATACTATGAATGCTAATACAGCAATAGCTGGAGGTGCAAATTATTCTTCAAGTTCGCTTTCACAAGAAGTCTTGAATTCCCCAAGCTCTACATTTTTAGTGGAAGTTTATCAAGAATGGGACGGAGACCAAGTTTATACTTATGTCAAAAATAAGGATGCGAGAGAGAATAGCAGAATTAAATTAATCAAGAAGCGGAAAGGAATATAAATGGATTTACTTATTGAAAAGTCTGATTTAACTTTGCAGCTTTCCATGCTTGGAGTGACAGTGACAGATGTTAAAGCAAGCAATACAACTGTTGAGAATAAACGTGAATCGGTGAATTACAGAAATGGAAAAATTTTCTATGGTGCAAATCATACCGAGAAAAAGATTACTGTCAAAGGCTTTTATTATGCTGAAAACGAATATGAGGACCAAGTAAAGCAAGATGAATTAAACGGCTTATTTGGTGGGATAGAGCCATTTTTTATTAGTAGAATGTACTCAACTTTTCCTCTTTACCATTATGAACGTCCAGGACAATCCAAGGGATTTAATTTTCAAAAAAGTGAAGAACAACTTCCCTACCGCTATCATTGGAAAGTAATTATTGATGGAGATATTGATTATTCTTTTCAAGGATATAGTGATAAAGGACTACTTTATAGCATTACAATAAATTTTGTTACTTCGGATACACCATATGGCATCACATGGCCAGAAGATATTGAATTAAGAAACAATGAATATATCGCTTATTCTGGAACTGCTCCTTGTTCTCAGCTCGAATATCCGTTTGAGATTGTTCTTACATCTAGCATTAATCAAGCTAAAACTTTTAGCTTGTCTCTAGGAAACCAACAGTTTACTTACCAAGGAACAACTATTATAAAGAAAGATGATGTCTTTAGATTAAAAGGCTCATCTTTTTTATTAAATGAGCTGAATATCAATGATAAAACAAATATTCAATATTTCACTTTAATACCAAATAACGAGAATAGAATGCTTGTATCTACCGATTTTAAAGGAAAAATAGAAATGAAAAACAAAGTGGAGTTTTACTTATGATTAAATTTAAAAACCATGAAAAAAAGATGCTTTTAGCAGAAGCAGAAATATCCATTAAATGGGCTGTGAATGGGGAGAAATCTCTAACAGGAACAATATATTCAAATGATGAAGTGAAAAATAATATCGATCGTGGTTGGTCTTTAGAATTTGAAAATGAAATCTATTATATAATTTATGCTCAACCGTCAGATAAAGGCAATGATATAACGGTGGAATTTGATGCAATTCATGAGTTTTTCTATCATATGGGAAAATCCTCAGTATATACACAATTAAGTGACGGTTCACACACGGCAAACATATATCTTGACTTTATTTTCAAGGATAGTGGCTATAGTTATGCTTTAAATGTTTCTGTCGAAGCTTTCGAAAAACAGAGTTTCGGAATGGATACTCGTTTATCTTTGTTTAATAATTTCATTAATCAAACTGGATTAGAGTATTTTATAAATGGGAAAAACGTAACAATAAGTCAAAAAAACGGTAATGACCTATCAACAATTGTTCGCAAAGGTTTCAACTTACAAGAGTTAAATTTAGAGTTTAATATTGGTGATTTTGTAACGTATTGCAAGGGCTTTGGTGCTTTTAAAGATGAAAACGATCCATCTAAAGGGAGACTTGAAGTGGAATATACTAGTCCATTAGCTCAAATTTATGGAAAATTAGAAGCAGCACCTTTTGTTGACGAGCGTTATACTATCAAAGAGAATCTTTTGAACAAGATAACTCAACTTGTAGATAATTCCTATTCAATTTCAGTTGCTTTGACTGTAGAAGATTTGCAACGATCTGGGTATGAATATTCTTTGCCTAATCCAGGGGACTATATTATGGCAGTTGATGAAGCCTTGAATTTCTCTCAAAAAATTAGGATTGTAAGTATTAATATTTCTTATGATATACACGGAAATAGACTCCAAAGCCAAGTGACCTGTGGCTCACTAAGTGCGGTTGAACAAAAAAATGAAGCTGATGCTGATTCTGGAGCCGTGCTGGACGATTTAATCAATGGTGATGGAACTATTCCGAACGACTGGTTGAATAATGCAATCATTGCAGCTACAGAAGCTCTGCAAAGCACGCAGACAGAACTTAAATATACTACTAATGGAATTCTTGCAATTGATAAAAAGAATGCAAACAATGTTGTGATATTTAATTCTGCAGGTATTGGAGTTTCTACTGATGGTGGTAAAACTTTCGCAAATGCTATGACAGGAGCGGGTATCAATGCAACTATGATTACAACGGGACAGATTAACGGTGAAAATCTAAGTCTCAACTTGAATACTGGGGAAGTATTCTTTAAGAAAGGAAAGATTGCGGGTAATAATGATAGAATTCTTTTCGACTTAAATAATAGTCTTTTCCAGTCTTTTGATTTTAGTAATGCAGGTTTTAAAATCCAGTATGGGCGTTTTGTTTTTTATGATCAAAATAAAAAAGAATTAGGCTATTTGCAAAAGGGTTATTACGCTGATAAACCGGGTATTAATATGGTCGGAACAAAAAATCTTGATTTAGCTGGGGGCGATGCAAGTATAAGTATTGGAGCAACAAGTTACGGAGATCGAGTAGTTGCTTTATTTGGTGATGTTTATATGGTTCGAGGAGCAACAATGTATGGTTCCTTAAGCATTGGGGGCGACATTGGTTCAACTGGTTCTGCACGTTTTGGTGGTGATTTAAGTGTCTTGGGTAAGAAGAATGCCGTACATCCAACAAGAAGTGGTATTAGGGAAACACCAGCTTATGAAACAGCTGAATCTTATCTTGGGGATATAGGAACTTCTACAACTGATGATAACTGTCAGGTTGTAATTGAAATTGAAGGACTTTTTTCAGATATTGTAAATACCGTTGATTATGAATACCAAGTATTTTTACAAAGCTACGGTGATGGATATGTCTATGTTTCAAGTCGTAATTCCAAAGAATTTGTCGTTAAGTCATCAGCTCCCAATTTAGATTTTTCTTGGGAAATCAAAGCAAAACGCAGAGGATATGAAGAAGATAGACTTGTATTGAATGACATGACCTTTGAAGAATTAAAAGAAATTGAAGAAAAAAGAGGAAATATGGATGGCGAATAAAATATTTAACCTGGATCTTACTAAAGATACAAAAATTAATTCTATTGTTCTTGGACGTGTGGGAGATGGGGGACTTCAGACAATCACTGTAAATATTTCTAACAGAGATGTGCCAGTGGACCTCACAGGATTTACAATAACTTTTGAAGGAGTAACAAATAGCTCACAATCTAAAATTTTTGATTCATACGGTGTTAAAACTGAAACAGAAAAATTAAAACAAGGGCAATTTGATTACACTTTCCCAAGTGCTGCATTCAGTGTTGCTGGCCGGTATGAGACAGCTTATTTCTCATTTCAAAAAGATGAGAACCGGGATACAACTGGAAAAATAGATATTTTTGTTAGTGAGAATGCAGATATAGATGCTGGAGAAGCCGAGTCAATTATCACAGAATATAATAAGCTCGTGCAAGAACTTCATGAAATCACTGATAAGTATATTTCTGATTCTGATGCTAAATTTTCGGATTTGAATGCAAAAATTGAAGGTTTACAAACTAAGATTACGCAGTATCAAAATACTGTAAAAGATACAGCAGATGGTGCAATTAAAGCTGTAGATGATGCACTGAAAAAATTTGAAGCAGGGGATTTTTACACTAAATCAGAATCCGATGCTCAATTTGCACCAATAAAAACAGCTCAGGATTTAGCCACACTGTCTCAAACTGTAGGTACTAAAGCTAATGATTCAGAAGTAGTGCACCTTAAAGGGGATGAAACTATAGCCGGTAAGAAAACTTTTTCGGACGATACTATTTTTAAAGGAGATGTGGCTTGGACTGACATTAACTTATCGAGTCAATTTACAGGTGGGCAACCACAAGTTATGGTTGATAGAGGAAAGTGGCTAGTTGTTTATTTAAATGATGTAAAAATTGCAACAACCTTAGCTGCAAACACTCCTGTAAATATCATTCAACTACCAGTGAATATGCGAACGGACAGGAAACAAGAAAAAACAGTAAATATCCGCATTGCGAGCGAGTTCGTATCTTGCCGTTTATTGCTAATGAGTACAGGATATATTACTGTTGTTCCACCTAAGTCAATTCCCTCAGGTTCGGGATTCGGAATTACAGAGACATTTATATTAATTTAAAAAAGGAGAAAGAAAAAATTGGAGCTTGAAAAGCAAGTTAAGCAGCACGAAGATAAACTGAAGCAACATGATAAAGAGCTGTCTCGCTTGAATGACTTTACTGTACAAATGCAGAAAACAATGAACGAGGGTTTAACACGAGTAGATGAATCTAATCGCTTTTTAAGAGAGCAAAATACTCGGCAGTCAGAGCAGAATGCAGAAATTCTTCAAGCTGTTATTAAACGTAATGACACATCAGATGAACGTCAGTTTCAAATGAAAATTATTGACAAACAAAATTTTTGGAAAGCAGTGTTTGCTATTGGAGGTGTTGCAGGAACAATAATTGCAGCATCGTTAAAATTATTAGGAGTGTAATCAAAATGAAGATAAGTAATAAAGCGTATAACATTATCAAATGGGTAGTGCTTACTGTATTGCCGGCTCTCAGCGTTCTTGTTGGCGTTCTGGGTAAAGCTTACGGTTGGGAAAGTACAGATTTAGCAGTCCTGACTTTAAATGCTGTAGCGGCCTTTTTGGGAGCTATAACAGGTATGAGTGCTGCCAGTTATAATAAACAACAAAAGGAGGAGTAAATGTCAGAAATTGAAAAACTTTATGATCCATTTATTGGTCAAAAAGTAGGGAATGGTCAATGTGGTGCATTAACGAGTGACTACATGCGATACATGACTGACTGTAAGTATCAATGGGCAGGAGAACCAGGAGATGGTGAGTTGCCTCCTCATACAGATGCGATTAGTGCATGGAACGTGTATACTCAAACAGATTGGAATGCCATCGGATTTGAATATATTAATAATCCACGTCTTGACCAAGTAAAAGCAGGCGATACATTTTACATTGCCCCTCGCCCAGGCTTACCTACAGGACATACAGGCCTTGTATCAAGTGTAGCAAATGGGAATATCACAACATTTGAACAGAATGTACTTGATGCTCAATATGTACAAAAATTACCGGGAGACAATAGCTGGTCATGGTATGGTGGTTTTGATGGTATTGTACGAAAAAAAGCAAAGCCTAATCCACCTAATAATAACTCAGGAAACCACAATAATAAACCAAACAACGAAGGAGATTTAGATATGCCACTTTTACTAAAAACAAATACACACTATTGCCCAAACCACAAGAAAACGCATAATGAAGCGTGGTGGGTGACGAATGGAGTTGAGTTCCGCCACATTGGGACCAAACGAGAATTAAAATTTGCTCAAGCATGTTATCCACGTGCAAAACAAGATCTTTGGGAACATGAAATTGAAGATGCCATTAGTCGATCTGGGGCTATTTATCGCAAAAAATAAAAAAAGACCGGTCAATGGACCGGTCTTTTTTTGTTATAATATACTCGAAGGAGAAATGAAATATGAATATGGATTTTTGGAATAATTTTTGGACTGCTTCGGGTGTGATTTTTAGTTTCATTATATCAGCAGTCGCTGTCGTTATATCACTGAAATCTTATAAACAGACAGAGAAGCAGATTGAGTTGAGTAATAAACAACAGCTATTTGAAAAGAGATTAAGAGCTTATCTTGAAATAGAAAAAATGTCAATGACTTATAAGAAGTTCAATGAATACAGTTTCTATATTCCAAGTGTTGATAACGAAATGGAAGCAATGACAGCTATAAGGCTGGTATACCCATGCTCGGTAGGAGCACAGTTTAACCTAACATATACTGATATAGAAAAGGTTGATTTTGATGAGGTTAGAAGAAAAATTAGGGAGTTAGAACTTGTCTCTAAAGAGTTTAATTTTTTGTTTAGCAATAAATTAATGGCACTTGAAAAATTTATGAATAAGTATATAACTTTTTTAAGTAAGGTAGCTGACTATCAAGAAAGTGTTATTTTTATAGAGAATATTGACACAGAAAAAGCTAAAATTGCAGGAACATCAGAATCAATAATAGCAAATTCTGAGCGTGAGAACCGCACCAGTTTTGTTCGGGCAATGGAAGAAGTTGAGACAGCTTATGAACACACTTTATCAAAAGATTTTTTCGTTATCTTAAGAAATGAAATAAAAATAATGGATAATAAATAATAAAAAGAGCCATTAAGACTCTTTTTATTTTACCACTCCTCATCATAAGATTCACGATAACGTGCATCTACTGAATCTTTAATAAGTTGTTCTTCAGTAAATTTCTTTTGAGCTTCAGTTAGCTCACCAGTAGCAAATGCACTCCACTTCATCATTCCTCTATCATGGTAGTTGCGAATAGATTCGTAGGGACTATAAGAACGATCAACCATAAATCACTCCTTTTTATAAAATATTGATATATTCGATATTATATACATAAAATTGATATAAAACAACGATTTAAATTGAAATAACCAATATTATGTTTTTGCTTGTCACAAAATTTAATCTTTAGATTTATAAAAAAATGATATAATATATTCGATTAAAATATAAAAGAGAATAACATGTCAGATAAATCTTCACTTCAACATTAAGTTTTGTTCTTCATTAGTAATTTACTTTGTTTATTGGAATTTTTTTGTTATACTTTAGATAAATAAATACATTGCTTTATTTTTCTTTATTAAATGAAATGAAAGGAAAATTTATAATGTATTTGAGATTATGTTAAGATGTATGGAGAAACTTTATTGCCCCTTTTTAGCCCCTCTTTATTAAAAATAGGCTATGAGTGGCTTAAATAAAGGGTTTCTAATTATCTTAATAATAAAAGCGAGGTAAGGTCTATTGAAATTATAAGTCATGAAAATTGAAAAAACGTTAAAAGCGGTTCTGCAAGAAAGACCGCAGATGTTTTTTCGCATTCATGATTTATAGAAATAGACTTTCAAAAATAAAGACCTTTTTGGGCTTATTTTGAACTCCTTTTCTCTATTTTTGTGGATGCGAAAATAGAGAAAAGGAGTTTTTATTTTGAATAAAAAACAGAAAGAGATGCAAGCTCGATTAGAGAAAATTAAAGCAGCACAGAAAAAAATACCTGTTCAAACAGGTAAGAAAATACAGGCAAAAGGCCTTAAACATGCAACAAAAGCCCACACAAGTTCGCAGCATTATACGATAGGTTTTAGCTAAAAATGAGAACAGTGTGGTTTAAAAAGCATATAAGCTTTTAGAATAGGAGAAAAATGTCGAACATTAAAATAAATCATTTAACATTTGGCTATACCGATCAGCTTATTTTTGATAATGTAAGTATTAATATTGATGATCAATGGAAGCTGGGATTAGTTGGCCGTAACGGGAGGGGGAAAACTACACTTTTAAAAATCCTTCTCGGAGAAGTGGAAGCACACATTGACATAAAGACAAATAAGAGCTTTGTTTATTTTCCTCAGACGATTAATGATAAAGAGCAGTTGACCTTATTTGTCTTGCAGGAATTAGCTGACTTTGAGCAGTGGAAACTAGAACGTGAATTAACATTAATGGGGGTTGACTTAGACACTTTATGGCGTCCTTTCAATAGTCTTTCTGGTGGAGAGCAGACAAAGATGCTGCTAGCAGTTCTATTCTTGGATGAGCACAATTATCCGCTCATAGATGAACCAACCAACCATCTTGACAAGGCATCACGTGAGAAAATTGCTGCCTATTTGGCAGAAAAGAAAGGCTATATTTTAATCTCACATGATCGTCAATTTCTTAATAAAACAACGGATCATACAATGGCGATAGAACGTGCGGATTTACAAGTGTATGCAGGTAATTTTGCTGTCTACGAGGAGGAAAAACGTTTGCGCGATCTAACGGAAAAGGCGCAAGACGATAAACTCAAGAAAGAAATCGGTAGATTGAAGCAAACAGCGCGTGAAAAAGAAGCGTGGTCACGCAATTTAGAAGCAACAAAATCCCGTAAGAAGCGAGGATTTGATTCAGAAACCAAACGTGTTGATAAAGGTTTTATTGGACGAAAAGCAGCAAATATGATGCAAAAGTCTAAAAATCTCGAAAAGCGCATGAAAGAGGATATCGCTGACAAGGAACTACTTCTAAAAAATTGGGAAGAAGTACCTGGCTTGGAAATGAGTGTCTTAGAGAGCCATCAAAAACGCTTACTGACAGTGGATAATTTAACGGCTGGCTTTGAAGTCTTTCTTTTTGAACCTGTGTCTTTTACACTTGAGCAAGGCCAAGTAATTGCCCTAACAGGAGAAAACGGTCGAGGAAAGTCTTCATTAATGAAAGTCCTCACTGGAGACTTTAATGGACGTTATGCTGGTTCATTTGAGTTGGCTCATAACTTGGTCATTTCCGAAGTAAGGCAGCTTGCAGATAACAAAGGTTTCCTAAATGAATTTGCTAAAGAAGAAAACTTAGAATTAGAACTTTTCCTTAACAATTTGCGCAAGTTAGGCGTAGAGCGCAAAGTTTTTGAGCAAAAAATCGAAAATATGAGTCAAGGACAGCAGCGTAAAGTCGAACTCGCTCGCGCCTTAAGTCAGCCAGCGCACATTTATCTTTGGGATGAGCCGCTCAACTATCTTGATGTTTTTAATCAAGAGCAAATCATTCAAATGATAAAGAACAGCAAGCCCAGCATGCTCGTCATTGAGCACGATCAGTATTTTGTTGATCAAGTAGCAGATATCCAAATCGAACTCGTAAAAAGCAGCGTTTAGCACACTGCTTTTTTATTTGAAAAAATTTAGAGATTTCTTGACATGTTCCTTTTATTCCTGTATACTAAAGAAGTCGAAAGAATGAAAGCGTTTTACGTGCGCGTTATTTTAAAGACACTGCTCTCTATCCAAGAGCAAACTTTCCTATAAAATGTTTACAAAAGTAAGAACGTCCGTTGGTGAAGCGGGCGTTTTTACTTTTTTTGAATAAAAACTCTACGAAAAGCATTATTACCTAAAATAAAAGCGAAACAGTCCTTAATTTGCTATAATTAGATAAGAATAATTTTAGAAAAAGGAGTTTTATTTTGGGGATTCTTGCCATTGTTGAACTATCTATTTTTGTCCTAAACTTCTTTTTATCATTGACCATTATTTTTCGCGAGCGAAAAAGCACCTCAACAACATGGGCTTGGCTCTTTGTGGTCAATCTTCTACCTGTCTTTGGCTTTATTTTATATATCTTAGTTGGTCGTGGCATTGCACACTATCGCATTTTTAAGGTGCAGCGTGCCTTTCGTGTGGGATTTGAAGAGCAATTGAAACGTACTTGGAGAGTGTATAACGAAGAGGGATTTATAAAAAAAATAACGAGAAATCATGGTATCACACAGCTGATTCATATGCTTTTTGTTGAAGAAAAAGCCGTTATTTCAGCAAATACCGGAGTGAAAATCTTTACAGATGGTCGTGCAAAGTTTGATGCACTACTTGATGATATTCATAATGCCCGACATCACATCCATTTAGAGTATTACATTTTTCGGATGGATCATCTGGGAAGGGAACTTACGAATGCTCTTACTGCAGCTGTAAAACGTGGTGTTGAAGTGAAAGTACTCATTGATGCTTGGGGAAGCAATAAGACAAAAATGCGTGAGTTTGATGAATTGACGAAAGCTGGTGGAGAAGTGTCCTATTTCTTTCCACTGATTTTATCCCTCATCAACCCGCGAACAAATTATCGCCTACACCGTAAGATTGTCGTTATCGATGGTCAAATTGGTTACACAGGTGGTTTCAATGTGGGAGACGAATATGCAACAGAAACGGCTAAATTTGGCTACTGGCGAGATACCCATCTCCGTTTAACAGGCGATGTTGTGTACTCGTTGCAGAATCGCTTTATTATGGATTGGAACAGTCAGCATAAGTTTGAAATATCAGAAGCAGAAGAGTACTTCCCAGCAGCCTTAGAAGAAGATCGGATCATTACACAGTTTGTGACCTCTGGTCCAGACGAAGTCAAAGCGCAAATAAAAATGACCTATATGAAGATGATAAACAGTGCAGAACGTGAAATCATTATTCAAACACCCTATTACGTGCCCGATGATGCCCTGCACGAATCTTTAAAATTAGCCCTTTTATCTGGGGTGGAAGTTCGGCTCATGATTCCTAACAAACCGGATCATCCATTGGTTTATTGGGCGACCTATTATTATGCAGCTGACTTGCTTAAGATGGGAGCAAAGGTTTATACTTATGAGAAGGGCTTTGTACATTCTAAAACGCTCATTATCGATGGGGAGTATGCATCTGTAGGATCAGCAAACTTCGACAATCGAAGTCTCCAACTTTGTTTTGAGGGAAATATGGTCCTTTACGATTATGATATTTCGCAAAAATTACGGGAAGACTTTAAGAAAGACCTTGAAGTCAGCAAGCGATTGACCATGGAGATATATGAAGAGCGAAGCACAAGCATTCGCTTCAAAGAAGGGCTTGCAAGGCTCATTAGTCCAATGCTTTAAACAAAAAATGATCCTATTTATACTTTAATAAGAAAGAGGAGAAAAACATGGATAACAAACTGAATATTGTCATTATTACCGGGATGTCAGGTGCAGGTAAAACTGTAGCCATTCAATCTTTTGAAGATATGGGCTACTTTGCCGTTGACAATATGCCACCTAACTTAATTGAAAAATTTGTTGAGCTTCTCAATACACCCGACAGTAAAATAAACAAAGTTGCAATGGTTGTTGACATGCGCTCACGTATCTTCTTTGACCGTTTACGTGGTATCGTTGCAGAACTCTCAAATCTACCAGAAGTGAATTTTAAACTTTTATTCCTTGATGCAAGTGATGTTGAATTGGTTGCACGATATAAAGAAACACGTCGCTCACATCCGCTCGCTATTGATGGACGTGTATTGGATGGGATTACGCAAGAGCGCGAAATTCTCTCGGATTTGAAGTCCTTGGCTGAAGTTGTAATCGATACAAGTGAGCTCACACCACGTAATTTGCGGGCTCGTATTCTTGAGCGCTTTTCAGAAACAAAAGAAGCTCCATTTCGTATCGAAGTTGTTTCCTTTGGCTTTAAGTACGGTTTGCCTATGGATGCAGACTTAGTCTTTGATGTGCGTTTTCTACCAAATCCACACTACATTCCAGAGCTTCGTGATAAAACAGGGCAAGATAAAGAAGTCTTCAACTATGTCATGAATCAAGAAGCTTCTGAAGCATTTTATAAAAATTTAATGAACATGCTCTTGCCGATTATTCCTGCTTACCAAAAAGAAGGAAAATCTGTATTGACAATTGCTTTTGGCTGTACAGGTGGGCAACACCGATCTGTCGCATTTGTTGAACGCGTATCCAAAGCACTTCTTAAAGAAGACTGGCATTTAAATACTAGCCACAGAGATAAGGATAGACGGAAAGAAACGGTTAATCGATCATGAGCAAATCAAAAGTAGTAGTTATAGGAGGCGGGACTGGAATTCCCGTCATTTTGAAGTCTTTGCGACAAGAAAATATTGATCTTTCCGCAATTGTAACAGTAGCAGATGATGGTGGATCTTCAGGTCGCCTGCGTTCAGCAATTAATATTGCTCCGCCAGGAGACTTGCGTAATGTTCTTATTGCCATGAGCGACATGCCCAAATTTTATGCAGATATTCTGCAATATCGTTTTGATGCAAGCGATGGAGAACTTGCTGGCCATCCTTTAGGTAACTTGATTATCGCTGCGATTGGTGAGATGCAAGGTTCAACTTATCAAGCAGTACAAACTTTAGCACGATTTTTCCACGTGCGTGGCAATGTTTATCCTTCCAGTGATGTGGCACTGACCTTGCATGCTGTTTTTAATGATGGGCACGAAGTTGAAGGTGAAAGTAAAATTGCTGATTATGATGGCTTGATTCATCATGTTTATTTGACGGAGACAAACACAGGCCAGAGCCCACGCGCCTCTAAAAAGGTGGTGCAATCTATAATGGAAGCAGATACGATCGTTTTAGGGCCTGGCTCCCTCTTTACTTCAATCTTACCAAATATAGTCATCCCAGAAATTGGTGAAGCCTTACTTAAAACAAAAGCTCGTATCATTTATGTCTGCAATATCATGACACAACGCGGGGAAACTGAGCACTTTAGTGATGCAGATCATGTGCGTGTTATCCATGAACATTTAGGCACTCGTGTGATTGATACCGTACTTGTAAATAGTGCGGAAGTGCCAGAAGAGTATATGAATTCAAATGAATTCGATGAGTATTTGGTCCAAGTTGTTCATGACTTTAAAGCACTCAAAGATGAAGAAGTTAACATTATTTCAAATGATTTCTTACAGTTGGTTAATGGAGGAGCCTTCCATAATGGTGATGCCATTGCTTCAGAAATCATGGGTATCAGTGCACGTTGTGAGAGAAAAAAAGAATGAGTTTTACGAGTGAAATAAAAAAAGAGCTCACGAGTCAAAAAGCAAGTCGAGGAACTTTACTCGCTTTAATACGCATGAATGGATCTCTGGGTATTTCTGGAGGTTTGACCTTGTCTTTGTCTACTGAAAATGCAGCTACCGCAAAGTATATCTATCAGATGCTCCTTGAAATTTATCAAATACGTGCTGAAATTCGGGTGCATCAGAAAACAACACTTTCCAAAAATAGAGTGTACACCGTTTTTATTGAAGATAAAGTTAATGAGTTGCTCAATGAACTGCAACTGTCGGATTCGCTGATGTTTTTGGATTCGGGTATTCCTGAGTCAGTGAAGTATGACCAACAAGCACAAGAAGATTATATGCGGGGGGCTTTTTTATCAAGTGGTTCGATGCATAATCCAGAAAAAGGCGATTATCAGTTGTCTATTTCTAGTGTGTATCAGGAACATGCTGAAGACTTAAAAGATATTTTTAATAATTTCGGATTTGATGCGCGTGTCATTGCGCGGAAGAATCGCTATATCCTTTATTTATCTAAAGCAGAGGAAATCATGGACTTTTTGACCTTAATTGGAGCGATGAAGGCACGTTTAAAATTTGAAGATGCAAAAATAATGCGTGAAATGCGTGGCTTGGCAAACCGTCAATCCAACTTTGAATCGGCAAATATAAACAAATCAGTGTCGGCAGCACAAGATGTAATATCGGCAGTTAAATATTTGGCAGAGAAGAAAGAGCTGGAAAATTTGCCGCCTGCACTTACAGAGGTTGCTCATGCTCGCATTGCTCACCCTGAAGCGACCATCAAAGAATTAGGGCAACTTTTGGATCCACCGTTGGGTAAATCAGGTGTGAATCACCGGTTACGAAAATTGACATCCTTAGCTGAAGAAATAAAAAAAAGCGGAAATTAATCCGCTTTTTTTAGTGCATTTAAAAACATTTCAGTAAGAATCTCAGGGCGCTTCAGTGCCCTTTCCAAAGGGATTGTTTTCATTCCTTCACTCATAATATCGATAAAAAGAATCAGATCCTCATCCGTGTAATCAGGAGAAATTTGTCCTTCTGCACGCCCTTTTTGAAAGAGTTTTTGATAAACAAGATGTTGAATATGTCGCATATCTGTATCAAAGAAGTTAGGATCAGTAGCGTATTGATTCATCATGTTTTGCAAAAAAATATCCGTCATCATATGGATCTGTTTTATTTTAAAACGCGAAACCTGGCGAAAAGTCTCACGAAAATTTTCCTTCGTGTTTACCAAGTGTTGAATTTCCTCAATCATAAAATTAAGTGCATTTCGTATAACGATATTCATCAAGTTATTTTTATTCTTGTAATATTTAAAAATTGTGACCTTAGAGACCTGTGCCAGTTGAGCAATTTCATCCATAGAAATATCTGAAATTAAGCGTTCTCGTAGTAGGTTAGAAGTCACTTCAAGAATGGCTTTTTTCTTTTTTTCTGTTTGATTCATTTTCTCGCCTCCACAAAAGAATACTTTATATGTATTATATCTTTTCGTTTGTACTCTTTCAACTAAAATAGTACAATATGAACTATAAAAGTAAAAATAGTACATATTATTTATGGAGTGAGGAGGAAAAGCAATGCAAAAGATTGTTGAAATAAAAAACTTGAAGAAAAATTTTGGTAAATTTCAAGCTTTGAAGAATGTTACATTAGATGTAAATGCCGGAGAAGTTTTGGGCTATATTGGTCCCAATGGTTCAGGAAAATCAACAACGATTCGTGTTTTGCTGGGGATTATTAAAAAGAGTGGAGGTTCAGCCACAATATTTGGTAAAGATGTGTGGACAGATGCCATTGGGATTCATAAGAAAATTGCTTATGTGCCTGGCGATGTATATCTTTGGCCCAATCTTTCTGGGGGCGAGATTATTGACCTTTTCTTGAAGCTACATGGTCATGCAGATTTAAAAAAACGTGATGAACTTATCAAGAAGTTTGAACTTGATCCCAAGAAAAAGGCGCATAGCTATTCCAAAGGAAACCGTCAGAAGATTGCCTTAATTGCTGCCTTAGCCACGGATGCTGAACTTTATATATTTGACGAGCCAACCAGTGGTTTGGATCCCTTGATGGAATCGGTTTTCCAAGCTGAAGTCCAGCGCCTCAAAAAAGCAGGGAAAGCCATTATTTTGTCCAGCCATATCTTATCTGAAGTCGAACGTCTAGCAGATCGTGTTGCTGTAATTCGAAAAGGAGAAATCGTTGAGACAGGCTCAGTTGATGATTTACGTCATTTGACACGTGATACTTTTAAAGTCGAAACTCATCAAGCGCCAGAAGAGTTGCGTGGATTAGAGGGCGTACATGATTTACATCTCAATGGTAACAAGGCTGTTTTTCAAGTGGATTCGGATAAAACAGATGTTATCTTAAAAACCTTACTTAAGTATGGGGTGAAGAAGTTAGAGTCTACACCGCCAACTTTAGAAGAGCTCTTCATGCATCATTATGAGTAGGAGGTGGACATTATGGATAAACCATTAAATAAAACCTTCAGTATGCTGAAGGCCTTGCTCAAGAGAGATTGGTTAAAGCTGGTCTTTTGGATAGCCGGTGTGTTGGCTTTTGCAGCATCAGGAGTGGGTAAATTTGAGCTTATCATGCAGACTGACAGTCAAAGAGAAACTATGTTTAATGTTTTTCAAGGACCAGCTATGACGGCATTATTCGGTCCTATGACGGTCACTCAAGGAAAGGATTTTACCGCAGCAGCAGCTTATGGCACGACCATGCCTTTAATTACAGCAATAACATTTGCTGTTGTTTCTGTTATCTACGTTGTCAATCGAACGCGTAAAGAAGAAGAGGATGGAATTGCTGAAGTTTTCCGTTCTTTTCAAGTGGGAAAGCTAGCCAATACCACAGCTGTCGTTATTGAACTCTTTGTTTTACAAATCTTGATTACTGTGGTTTTGGCGATTTCAATTCAGTTGCAAAATATTCCGGGCATGACTTCTTTTAGCGTAAATCTCTTGTTTGCCTCTGCTATAGGTGCTCAAAGTTTAATGTGGGGCTTATTCGCACTTGTTTTTGCGCAAATCTTTTCCGACTCAGGTAGTGCTAAAGGTGCCACTTTTGGCTTCCTTGGCTTGCTCTATCTTATTCGTATGGGAACAGATACACAAAATGTAAATTGGGGCTATTGGAATCCCTTGAGTTGGTCATATCTGACCGACCCTTATGTTAAGAATCATTGGCTTCCCATCTTGTTAGCATTGGGATTAAGCCTTGTCCTTCTCGTTCTAGCTTATTTCCTTGAGATTAGACGAGATGTCAATGCAGGTTATATTCCAGAGATAAACGGTAAGGACCATGCTTCGAAAAGCTTGCTTAGTTTTACAGGACTTACGCTGAGGCAACAACGTACAGCCAGTATCGGATGGATTTTGGGACTTTTTGTTCTAGGTATCACTTATGGATCTATGATTGACCAAATCGGTGGCTTTGTTGAATCTAGTCCAACTATATCCAAACTCTTTAATATTGACCCTCATCTGGCAAATGAAGCCAGCAAGGCAGCAAGTAAAGCGATGATTGAAAGTTTTATGTCGACAATCTTTATGATTTGTGCGGTAATGGTTGCTTGTTTTGCGGTCACTTCCCTCATGCGGCTGGTAACAGAAGAACGAAAAAATCGGCAAGAACAGCTTTATGCTATGCCGATTAGCCGTTATAAAGTTTATGCAACCTATATGATTATCTCTTGGATATTGGGGGCTCTTGCTCAATTTGCAGTTGTACTTGGTATCTATCTGGCTCAAGCTAATAACGCCAATGCATTTAGCTTTGCTAAAGTAGCTGCTGCGGGGATGTCTTGGACAGCTGGAGTTTTCTTTATTCTGGGTATTTTAGGCTTGCTCATAGCCTTGGTTCCACGTTTGAGTGCTTGGATTTGGGTTTATCTTGGCTTTGCGTTCTTCATGAGTTATATTGGCAACATATTGAATCTCCCGGCTTGGTTAAATAATTTTAATATTTTCCACCATATTTCAAGGCTTCCGGTCGAAACGATGAACTGGGGTAATTTTGTACTCATATTTGCTTTAGCAGTATCTTTTGTTCTACTTGGAATGGTTGCTTATCGTCAACGTGACTTGATTGGGGATTAAATAAAAAATAGTCCAGATGGACTATTTTTTTAATTGATGATAGCGATTGTACCAAATGTCAACATACTCTTTGGAGAAAGGTCCGCGTTCATTATTTATCCAATCAACAAGAATTTTTACATTTTCTTTCAAAATATGGTCAATTTCAGGAGAGTAGTTCATTTGTCTTCTGTGACGTTCATATTCTTCAACATCCAAGAGTTTTTTCTCGCCATCTTTAAATACTTTTACATCGAGATCGTAGTCGATGTATTTCAGCGCCTCATTGTCTAAAACAAAGGGGCTCGCAAGGTTGCAGTAGTAGCTGACGCCTTCCTCACGAATCATAGCAATGATGTTAAACCAAAACTTTTTGTGGAAATAAACGATTGCAGGTTCACGTGTGACCCAACGACGGTCGTCTGATTCGGTTACAAGTGTGTGGTCATTTACACCAATAATTGAATTTTCATTTGTTTTCAGTATCATCGTATCTCGCCAGGTACGATGTAAACTGCCATCATGTTTATAGCTTTGAATCGTGACAAGGTCGCCTTCTTTCGGAAGATTCAAGGCTTCACCAACTTTCCAAAATTCAAAGTTCTCGCTTATTATTATAGCATAATATTCAAAAAGTTTCTGAACTTAGGTTGGCAGTTCAAAAAAACTTAAGCTACTAAGAAACTCCTTTGACAGATTCTGTTCACGATAATTTTGCCAGCTATCACGTGATCTAATCGCCTGATATCTTTTACGCAAATGATAGTGTTCTTCGATTTGATATTCAGGATAATCTTGCAGAAAATCGCTAACCATTTGCCACTCGTAAGTGTAACCTAAGGGGCGGGAATGATACATGATTCCATCAATAGATTGAGCAGAAATACGATGATGTGCGTGTCCAAAGACCACGTCCGTAATTTGCGGAAACTGAATAAACAGCTCATGGAAAGCTTGGGAACCAAGATAAGCATTGAAGCGCTCAAATTTTTTATAAGCTGTATTAATGGAAAAAGCTTTGTGTGGAACAAAATGCATGGCAATGATGATACGGCCAGAAAAATCTAGATTTTCCAAGATGCTTTTAAGGCTGTTAAGAGTATGTTGTGTTGTGAGAGCATCGCTATAATCACGATGAATTTTACGATCAAAGTAAAAACTATTCTTAAAGGCTAAAAGTTTTTCCTTCGAGTAATCTTGAGTGAAAGAATAATCATACCAGCCATGAAAACTAATCAAAAGTGTATCACCAAAATACTTAAGTGAAAAATCCTGTGCATTAATTTCTTTTTCGGATAAATGTACCATATCGTGATTGCCAAGATTATGGCTGATATCGAAACACTTTGATAATTGATTAAAAAAAGGTGCCGTAATTTTTTTATAGTCGTTGGACATGTCGCCTGCAAAGTGCAAGTCTGTCACAGATTGCTCTTGTAGCGTATCAATAAAAACTTGAATTTCAGTATCTGTAAATTGATTAACATCCAGATGCAAATCTGAAAGCAGTGCTAATTTTTTCATAGTTAAATTATAACAGAAGCGCAAGTCAAGTTCTAATTGTGTTGACCGAAAAAAGACTACAGGAGTTTTTTATTTATTGATAATTTTGGACTAATTTTTCAATTGCCTCATCCAATAAGGTATAAAATGCTGCGATGTGTGCTCCATCCACAAGGGCGTGGTTAGCAAGAATCGAAAGGGGAAGCAACAGTTCATTGTTTTGTTCAAAATACTTTCCCCAGGTGATTCTTGGATTGCTGTCCGCAGGAACTGGTGTTGGATTAATCATAGAAGTGAAAGAGAACCATGGGAGCGTGGAGATAAATAATTTATTTAAAGTATCCTCTGCTTCCTCATCGATTGAGCGTATGGTTTTAGCTTTTTCTTGCTCTTCCACGGCATAGCTCAAAAATGCAGCAAAATCAGGTGTATAATCAAGATTGCAGTAAGTATAGGTTCCATCATCTAAGGAAACTGTGTGTGAAGTCTGACAGTTATCAAATTCTATAATTTTATCTTCAACGATACGTTGCTTAAATTCTGAAACACCGTTTGCTGCTTGTGACACACAGTAACAGATGGTCAAGAAAAATGGTAACTTATTCTCTTTTATCGTTGCAAGAAGTTGTGTAATATTTACGTTCACGGTCACTCCAACATAAGGTTGAGCGAGACTTTTAAAATATTCAAAATGTGAAAGCCGATTATAGGAAGCCATGTCAAGATATTTAAAATTCATTGTTTCTCCTCAAAAATCACTATTACAAGCGAGTACTTCCTTAGAGTGTATCATAGATTTCTATAATTTTGAAGGACTTATCCAGCTGTCAGCTAAATTAAAAGTATTTTTTTATTTTGTGTGGAGATGAAATGGTCGCGCTTTCTTTTCTTGGGGCTTTGTATTAAAATAGAAACAAGGAGTAAAAAAGTATGAAAAAATTAATAATGTTATCTGGTATTGCACTTATGTCATTGACATTGGTTGCTTGTTCGTCCGAAAAAGCTTCTAAAACAAAGTCCTCAGAAGAAAAAACAGAGGTGACAAGTCAAACATCAACGATCGAAAGTTCAGTGTCTACTGAAAGTACAAAAAGTATAGAAAGTGAAACAAGTAGCCCAGAAGAAGTGATACCAAGTTCAGAGCCAGAAACCTCTACTGAAGTTACTCCGGACTCAAGTACAGAGGTACAAGAAGTTGATTTGGATGAAGCGGCAATTTTAAACAATGATTTTACAACACTGTCTGGCACATGGGGTGCTGGAAATGGCAATATTTTAATAATTAACCCAGACCATAGTGCAACTCTTAATGGAGAGGCACAGACAATTACTGTGGATACTGTAAGTTCAGGGCAAAAAGTACTCAATATTCGAATGGCAACTGGTGTGGCACGTGCTGGAGCAGCAATCGAAACATTAAAGGTTGGAGAAAAAAATCCATATGGCGATCAATCAGATACATCTAAGCCACGTCTGCTTTTAGTGCAAGGTGGGTCAAACAGTCCTGCTGAAGAATATTTCTACAGAAAATAAATTTGTAAGCTTATAAATTATAGCTAACTAGAGTCCGAACGATAATTTTGATATAATAGGGGGGGATCAAAATTAAGATTAGAATTTATATAGGTTATAGATGAAGAATACGGTAAAAATACTGCAAGGGATTTCAAGAATTCTCTTACTCGTTGTTGGCTTAGCATTAATCTCAGGCTCTCTCTTTTTTACTGGGGTTCATATGGCTAATAAAAACGTCACAAAAACTGAAACACAAGGTGTGATTGTCCGCGGGGATGAAGTATTAAAAGAGGTGAAATACACTTTTGAAGGTGTCAGTCACCAAGTACGTCCCTTGGATACTTACTTTAGAAACTTGGGCACTGTTGATACAAAAATCAAAATTTACGTGGATAATGAACATCCAGAACGTATCTTTTTGACTTATCGTGGAGATGGCCTGATGCGTACAGCGGGAATCTTAGCAGGTTGGGGTTTATTATTGTTGGTCATTCTCTTGGGGGAAAGACAGCTGATGAGTCGTATGAAAAAGCTTGAGCAACTTGCCGAAGAAGAAGAAAAAGAAACACTTTCTTGATTGTGTTTCTTTTTTATATCAACTCTTGTGCAAAAAAACACAAGCGCATTTCTTAAGAAAAATATAAAGCTATGCTACCATAGAAATATGACTATCTTACACAATAAAATTTCAAATAAAGAATTAAAAGAACGTTTAGAAGCTGAAACAGAGCCTCGTACAACTATTTCTTTTTATAAATATTTTAATATTGCTGACCCACAAGAATTTCGTGATAATCTTTACATGAAATTTGAGGATTTAAAAGTCTTTGGTCGTGTTTATATTGCGAAAGAAGGAATAAATGCACAAATCAGTGTGCCTACTCCTAATTTAGAAAAGTTCAAAACGACCCTTTACCAAACAGCGCCAGAACTGGATGGCCTTCGTCTGAACTATGCGATTAAAGATGATGGAAAATCTTTCTGGGTCTTACGCATGAAAGTCCGTAACAAAATTGTTGCAGATGGTATTGATGATCCAACGTTTGATCCTTCAGATGTTGGGCAGTACTTAAAAGCTGAAGAAGTGAACGAAATGCTCGGTAAAGAAGACACAATCTTTGTTGATATGCGTAACCACTACGAGTACGAAGTGGGACATTTCAAAGATGCCTTAGAGGTACCATCTGCAACTTTCCGTGAGCAGTTACCAATGGCTGCAGATATGCTTAAAGACGACAAAGATAAAAATATTGTCATGTACTGTACAGGTGGAATTCGTTGTGAAAAAGCCAGTGCCTTTATGAAGCATGAAGGTTTTGAAAATGTTTACCATGTGGAAGGCGGAATTATTGAATACGCGCGTAAAGCTAAAGAACAAGACTTACCGATTGAATTTATCGGTAAAAACTTCGTATTTGATGAACGTATGGGAGAACGTATAACAGACGATGTTCTCTCAACATGTCCGCAATGTGGTGAAGCTTGTGATATGCATACAAACTGTAAAAATAAAGCTTGTCATCGTTTATTTATCCAGTGTGAAAATTGTGCAGAGCGCTTTGAAGGTTGTTGTTCACAAAGCTGTGTGGAGGAACTCAGCTTATCTGATGAAGAAATCAATGCTTTAATCGCAGAGCGTGCAGCGGATCCAACATTCTTCACAAAAGGAAGAAGCTAAAAATAAAAAAAGCAATCTTTTAAAAGATTGCTTTTTTTAATTGTTCCTTGAGTTCTGTTTCAAAAGCAAGCACGCGCTCCAAAGATAAAGCAAAATCCGCATCGGCAATATTCATGCGCACGAAAAATTCCCCTGACTGATAACGAATCATAATATTTGGTCGTACCTTTTCATGCAGAGCATCCTGTGTCTGTTCATTACCATAGATATACCAGAAATATTCAAGCGCTTCTTTGTTATGGAAATCATCGTTTACCAGTAAAAGAACAGTTTTAAGTTGGTCAGAAAATTCGAGTTCTTTTGCATAGGTCCCATCTTTATAAAGCGGAAGTCCGTCATACCAAAAGTGGACATTCTGACCAAAGGTTTCTTCAGCAAGCTTATTCATAATCTTTCAAAACCCATTCGTTAATGGCATGCGCGACACCAGATTCAGCATTAGATTTTGTGACATATTTGGCAATTTTTTTCAGCTCTTCTTTACCATTGCCCATGACAACTGGGTTGCCAACAGCTTCCAACATAGAACGGTCATTTTCTTGATCACCAATTGCCATTAACTCGTCCACATCTAGGAAGAGTTTTTTAGCTAAGTGCAATACAGCATTTCCTTTGCTGGCTTTTTTATTCATAAATTCAAGATAAAATGGAGTTGATTTAACCATGGTATAACGCTCGAAAAATTCAAAAGGCAAGTAGGCGATAGCATTGTCTAAAACTTCAGGTTCATCAATCATCATTACTTTTGCAACTTCAAGTGCTGCAATTTCCTCAGGCTGACGGAAATAGAGGGGCATATTAACCAAGGAAGCTTCGTGAATAGTATATTTACCGATGTCACGATTACTTGTGTAGATTCCTTTTTTAGTAATGGCATGCATATGTACACCGATTTTACGAGCTGCAGCATCAATATCAAGAACATCTTCAGCTTCTAAGGTTTCCATAATGAACTCTTCGCCAGTCGCACGTTGCACTAAAGCACCGTTATAAGTGATGACATAATCACTATAATCCGTCAATTCAAGTTCTTCCAGAATATCATGAACACCCATAAGTGGACGACCTGTTGTAATAACAACCTTAACTCCAGCAGCTTTAGCTTCAGCAATTGCCTGCTTAACTTCTGGCGTGATTTTACGTTCCGGGTCCAATAGTGTACCATCGATGTCAATAGCGATAAGTTTAATCATTTTATTTTTTCTCTTTTCTAATTAAAGGTTGGTTTGCATAAAGGTAATGAATTCAGGATTCTCCAACATCACTTTTGGGAAGTAGAAGCGGCTGTTTCCGTGAATGGTGCCCGCTAAACTTGCCACAATAGGAGAGACCTCGGAAAGCTCAATGAGGCTACCATCTTTTTGTAAAATTTCAATCTGTGTTCGTGGTTTATTCGAATTGGGACGATAAAAGTCATAAGGGAGATCGAAATTACTGTTTGTTCCCGTGAAATATTGCGGGTCAAAGCCAGCTTTTTCCACTTGATCACGCAGTTTGTCCAAAAGCGAAGCATCAGAGTTAAAAAGATCCAGTTGTTTTTCTTGTCCTTGATTATACTCTAAGGATTTTAAAAGATGGCGGTTGATATACATCTGAGCAAGCTTAGACAAAATATCATCTTCGTTAGCCATCCATGTTTGAAAATAGGTATTCATTACACCATCATCCAAGGCGAGATAATCATGCAAAGTTTGTTTATTCTCAAAGAAAGGAACTAAACAAGGACTTGTATGCGCAAAGTAATCGTGATCAAATTGGTATAAATATTTAGCCCGCTTCAGCAAGTTTTGGAGAATGACTTCCATGGAGCGACTTGCCGGATGGAAGTAAACCTGCATGTACATTTGGTAACGGCTCACAATGTAATCTTCAACGGCATGCATACCAGAAATTCTGAAGACAATTCCATCTTCATGAGGCGCAATTACACGCAGAATCCGAGTCAAATCAAACTGTCCATAGACTGCACCAGTATAGTAAGCATCCCTTAAGAGGTAATCCATACGATCTGCATCAATTTGACTGGAAATAAGTTGCACCACTTGTGGGTTAGGATAGTCATGGGAAATGACTGAAGCGACCTGCTCAGGAAAGTCAGGACTTACTTTGCGTAAAACCGCATTGATTTCAGTAGCTGGTGAGGTAATTATCTCACGTGTCATGGCTTCGTGATCTGTGCCAAATAGGCCTTCAAACGTATGAGAATAAGCACCATGACCGACATCATGTAATAAAGCTGCACATTGTGTAACTAAATTTTCTTCTGGATTCCAAGTTTCAGGATAACGCTTAGTGAACCATTCAGTGATTGTTTTAGCGATATGATAAACTCCCATACAATGAGAGAAGCGACTATGCTCGGCTCCGTGAAAAGTGTATGAAGAAGTTCCCAGTTGTTTTATACGACGTAAACGCTGGAATTCTGCAGTGTTAATTAAATCATAAATTGTTTCGTTTTCGACATGAATATAATCATGGACGGGGTCACGAAAAACTTTTTCGAGCTGTGCCATACAACCTCCTTTGCATTTTACATGCAATTATCTTGACGTAATTGAACAAGTTGTGGTTTCAAGATAAGTTTTTCGACAAAGAGTCTTCAAGAGAGACTCTAACTTAATGAAAACTCTTGCATTACTGTAATATAATTATAACCGAAATTAACATAAATTGCCATTTTACTAATAAGGCAAGTTATAGTAAAATAACAGTTATGGAAATTACTATTCGGAACCGTATTGTTATTGATGGACAAGAAGAATTTATTCGTGAAACTTTTGAAGGTGATGTTAAAAAGTTAGGGAATAAAATTGCATTATATTATAAGAATGCTGAAGAAGAAAAAGTCTTGATAAAGTTTGATGACAAAGAGTTGAGTATGACACGTTATGCTGATAAACCGGTTGTCATGCGTTTTCACAAAGAACTTCCAACGCATACTCTTTATGAAGGTTTGGGACGTTTGGAGATTTTGACAGATGGTTTTCATATGAATGAAGAGTTAAAACATGTGAAATTGAAATACCGCTTAGCTCAAAATGATATCCCGATCGGGGAGTATCGAATGAGAATTGATTGGAAATTGAGTTAAAGATGAAAAAAATATTACTCCCTGAGGAACTGTACGACCAGCTGGAGTTGTCAGGTGAAAAAGAAATTGAAGTCGTTGAAAATAATAAAAACAGCTTCACCATACGTGCTAAAACCCCCAACAAGAGAGAAGAGGCAGCGCGGGTCTTTCTAATCCCCACAGCGCTTAGCACACTCCTCTTTTTTGTTGCCAGTCAGGTGATGGGACTGAGTCAGATTAAATTGTCGGGGACAGCCTCGATCTCAACTGGCGTTTTAGTTATTGCTAATACGATCGCTTTAACATCTTTTATCATTGCTTTTATTAAAAAGCGGAAGGAGCTTTATCATACCATGTTACCGCGCGTGTACTGGCGAACTTTTCCCTCTGTTATTCTTTCTGTTTTTATTATCGTCACTTTAGGATTAGTTGCCTTATTTTGGTTCTTGAACCAGCTTTTTTATGGCTTGAGTTTTGATGTTTTTACGTCAATGCTGATTTTTGCTATTTTTTCTGGAATTTTAAATTACCTGTTAATTTTTGCTGTAGACACATTCTCCATCCAAATGATGATTAATATGCTTATTATGGTTTCTGTTGGTGGACTTGTCGCAAGTATGGCCGCCAACAATAACCAATACTGGTGGCAAAAGAACTTCAGCCTGCTAGGAACGAGTGAATCCAACACAAGCTTGCAGTTTAATATGACTTTGGTTGTTTCGGCTGCCTTGATGATTGCTTTATTTGATTATATATTCGTCTCGATTCGTGAAAAATTAGGGCATCGTATACGATTTATGATATTGCAAATCTTATTAACTTTATGTGCCATCTCTATCGCTTTGGTTGGCCTGATTCCTAATAATGGTGATGGTTTGGCGCACATTATGCACGATGTGGCGGCTCAGCTCATTGTTTTGTTTATGAGTTTATCAATCTTAGGAATTCGCTGGTTTTTACCTGACTTAGATAAAAACATGTACCGCATTTCTTATGGTTTAGCAGGTTTGATAGTTTTTGGTTACTTCTTATGGCATCCGCTCTATTATCTGAACTTAACTGCCTTTGAAATTCTTTCCTTTAGCTTATCTTTTGCATGGATCATGCTCTTGATTAATACATTAGTGAGGATATTGTTTAATCCACGTGTCGTTTATCAAGTTGATATCGTAAAAGACGTAGAAAAAATCACAGAAAAATAAGCTGTGGTTTTTTCATATACCAAAAGCAGAGCAGCTTTTTTTTACCTTAAGTAAAAGCTATGGTAAAATAAAGACGATAGGGAGGTCAAAATGAAAGAAGTAAAAGTATTTTATAATGAAAAATCAGGAAAAAATGACGAAAACGAAGTATTAAATACAATTAAAATTTTTTTTGGAAAAGAAGAAAACAAAGCCTCTCATGTGGAATATATCAATCCAGATAGCCCAGAAGATGCAGTACGTTTAGCAAAAAAAGCAAGTCAAGAAAACACAGATCTTGTAGTGGCACTTGGTGGAGATGGAACGATTAATAAAGTATGTGGAGGCGTATTTGAGGGAGGAAGCAAATCTATCTTAGGTATCGTTCCCAATGGTACAGTCAATAACTTGTCAAAATCACTCCATATTCCTCAGAATATAGAAGCTGCCTTGCAAAATCTCAATGAGGGGAAGTTGCAAAAATTTGATATTGCTAAAGTTAACGATGATTATATGATTTCCAGCTTAACCTTGGGAATATTGGCAGATATCGCTCAAAATGTGAGCAGCTCAGAAAAGAAAAAATTTGGACCCTTTACTTACTTGAAGGATGCCTACAAAGTTATTCGTCATAATAAAAGCTACCGTATCGAGCTCAAATATAATGGCAAAACAAAAGCCTTAAAAACGAAATTATTATTAATTACGATGACCGATACGATTGGCGGAAGACAGGCTTTATCTCTTGATGCTAAGGTAGACGATGGTCTTATCCGAGTGTATTCGTTGAAGGAGATTAATTTACTCAAAATTTTATTCCATCTTAATAAGCTACGCAAGGGCCAACTCGAAGATTTTATGGAAATTACTTATTTTGACACAGATCACTTAGAAATAAGTGTCCAATCTAATAAAAAACAAGATATTCCTTATTCAAGAATTGACGGAGATAAAAGCTCGCCACTTCCACTAGACATAACGGTATACCGCAAAGGTTTGACTACGGTGGTTCCTAAATAAGAACTTATCTTATATTATCTATAAAAGCACCTGATGAATGCAAACTTAACTGTAAATGACAAATTGAAGTAAAAAAACCTTGCATTCCACTTGAATTGAAGAATATTTTCTGTTATACTTATATAGTTGTCTTTGTGGTCTCCCATAAAGTACAACCGCACGAGGTACCGTTTAAGTAGCATTAGCTCACGGTCCAAGGCGAGTCTTACAGTCGTTTTACGGCACAAAATCTAACAAGGAGGAATCACAATGTCAAACTACGCAATCATCAAAACTGGTGGTAAACAAGTCAAAGTTGAAGAAGGACAAGTTATCTACGTTGAAAAACTTAACGTTGAAGCTGGTCAAACTGTAACTTTTGATGAAGTTGTTCTTGTCGGCGGTGCTACTACTAAAGTTGGTGCTCCACTCGTTTCAGGTGCAACAGTTGTCGGTGAAGTTGAAAAACATGGTAAACAAAAGAAAGTTGTTACTTTCCAATATAAACCTAAAAAACACTCACACCGTAAACAAGGTCACCGTCAACCTTACACTAAGGTTGTTATCAAATCAATCAACGCTTAAGGCATGATTGAAGCGGTTATCAGGACAAAGCGAGATAAAATAGTTTCCTATGAAATCTCTGGACATGCTGAATCAGGTGAATATGGTCACGATGTGGTCTGTGCAGCTGTGAGTGTGTTGTCAATTACAACAGCAAATAATCTCTATGAAATGGCAAAGATTAAACCTATTGCCAATATGGAAGATGGTTATCTTTATGTTGAAATACCTTTGAGTACTCCTGAAAGACAAGGCGAATTGGCTCAAACACTTCTCCAAGCGTTTGAAAATGCTATGCGAGAAGTATCAAATAATTACAGCCAATACATTACACTTAAAATTGAAAATGGAGGGCAATATAATGCTTGAACTTAATCTGCAACTCTTCGCCCACAAAAAAGGTGGGGGTTCTACTTCCAATGGTCGTGACTCACAAGCTAAACGTCTTGGTGCTAAAGCATCTGACGGTGAACTTGTAAGCGGCGGTTCAATCCTTTTCCGTCAACGTGGTACACATATCCATCCAGGTGCTAACGTTGGTCGTGGTGGCGATGACACTCTCTTCGCTAAAATCGAAGGACACGTTAAATTTGAAATGAAACGTGGTAAAAAACACGTTTCAGTTTACCCAGCAGTAGCTAAATAATGGTAAACGAGTCTCTCTTCGGAGAGGCTTTTTTTATAAATATAAAAGAAAAGACAATGAGGAAAGCCCACTCTTGAGGGACAGATTCATGTCTTTTCTTTACATAAATACTTGAGTTTCCTGGATTAATTTTTGTGCTTCCCTAAAATTTAGGACATCATCAAAACCATATTTTGAAAGAAAATAGACTTGGTCGCAATATTTTTCCACCTCTTCTAAGATGTGGGAAGTAAGCAGAATGATTTTTGTTTTGGAAAGCTCTTTTAAGATTTGGAAGGCTTTGGCACGCATCGCATTGTCAAGCCCATTCATCAGCTCATCGACAATGATAAGGTCTGCTTCAAGGCTTACAGTGTAAATGAAAGCCAGTATTTCTTTCATTCCGAGAGAATATTTTTTGATTGGTCTTTTAAAGAAACGTGAAGCAGAAAATAAGGGCATGTATTTTTCTGCGCTTTTTAGCTCTGTCTTTGTCAAAACCTTAATATAATCGATTGCTCTAAGATTAGGCTCAAAAATATCAAGTGTCGCAACATATGAAACTCTACCTTGATGCCAGCCATCAGAAATCTGAATATCTCCCTCGTAGTTCATTTCCTTATTAATTGCCGTGAAAAGGGTAGATTTTCCTGTGCCATTTCGACCGATAATACCATAAAGACCTGGTTTATCAAGTGTGAGACATATGTTACTCAGCGTACAGGTTGTTAGATTATTTATTATAAGTTTCATAAGTTACTAGGCCTTTCTATAGATGTACTTTGTGAATAAGATATGGCTGATACCATAGAAAAGAATACTGCAAGAGAGGAGTACAAGAGCACCAATCCAGAGGGAGTCTCTCTCAAAGAGAAAGTTCCCAGAAGTTGGCCAAGAATTTTCACCGTTGGAAAACTGCAAGACAGTATTAATGTTTAAGTAGGTTAAAGGGATCCATTTAACGATTGTTTTCATCGCTTCATGCGTATGGATAACAGAATAAGTGACCAGCAGTAAAGCGATAATCGCTGAAGGAATATAAGCTTTTCTGATAAACTGTGAGAGGAGCTGTCCTAAACTTGTAATAAATAGGATGGCCAGAAGCAGATAGAGCAGGCGCCAGAGCAACTCCTCGCCCTGAAATACATCATAAATCGCCCCAACGACAAAGTTAGGAAAGTTCCAAGAGCCCATGCCAAACTGGAGTCCAGCGATGAGCGCAAAAACCAGCAAGGCAGAAAGAATAAGTAGGAGTACAAAGCCAGCAGGGATAAATAGATGTTGGAAATGAAACATTTTTTTATCCTTTTTCATCAAATGGTAATAGCGCAAACCGTTTGGCATCTCCATTGCCAAGGTATCTCCACAGATAAAAGTCAGCAGGATTAGACCATAAAGTCCACCTAAGCCAATCAAAATATAGAGGGCAGCGCCGATGCTGGATGGGTTTACCCCTGGAGCTTGAGTAAAGTCTTGCCCACTGTCTAGGACTTGGTGGTACCATTTGGAAGTTGCCTTGAAATACTCATATCCCCCACCAAAAGGAATCTCTTCACCATTTTTTTGTGCTTCCTCTAACTTTTTAATTCTTTGTTCATTATAAAGGTTATCTAAACGCCAGAATTCATTGTAATTATTTACTTCTAATGCTTGAAGTTTTGCCTTATCTAATTTTAACTCATCATTGAGTTCTCTTAAGAGTTCTTCAGCGTTTTCTGGAGGATCTCCAGATTCAATAAAACTTTTGAGTTCCCTGATACTTTTTTCGCTGGCTTTGATATTTTCCTGTGTTGTATCTTCCAATCCTAAACCATTAGGGGGATGAGTTCCTACAGTTTTAAAAGCAACAAACTGAAAGATTAAGCCGATGAACAGTAAGGAAATCAGGACTTTATTTTTATTACTGCTTACAAATTTTTTTAGTATAAACATATTTTTTCCTCATGAAAAGAACGAAGGGAAACATATGCTATTTTCCCTCTCACCATTTTTTCATTTGCTTAGTAAGTATGATAAATGTAGTCTTGATAGTAACGCGTTCTGTTTCTGTTAAGATAGAGAGGTGTTACTCTGACTCTATAGCCATTTCTGACCCTTAATTCACGGTAATGTGTCTGTAGAAGACTTCCTCTGACATTGTATACTTTTTGTCGAACAACAGTTCCTACCCAGACTCGAGGTGCAGGCCTTTGAATGTCATTCGCTTGTACTAAAGCCGGACCTGACGTGAGTGCAAGAGCTGTGAGAGCAGTAATAAGCAGTTTTTTTAGTTTTTTGTTTGACATGTAATTTACTCCTTTTTCTATAAATATTGATGTTATATTGAGTGTTTCCTTTCAATGCCTAACATCTTTTTTGCCTTACACTATATAAGACGTAAATACATCTTACTTTTCACTAAAAATATACCTTGTAGAATATAAAACAAAAATATCTTATTATTCTAAAAAGACAGTGTTATTTTCCCTTTTCGTAAGTTAAGCGCTTTATTGATGATATATTTACTCTATAAATTTGAGTTGCATTGAAGGAGAAAAGAATGAAAATTGGTGTAGTAAAAGACTTGAAACAAGGGGAAGCACGAGTCGGAATGACGCCGGAAAATGTAAAAATTTTGGTAGAGGTCGGGCATACGCTATATGTCGAAAATAATGCAGGTTTTGGTGCTGGTTTTCCAAATGAGCAGTATATCGCAGCGGGAGCCAAGATAGTGGAACGTGAAGAAACATGGGAAGCAGAAATGATGGTTCGCGTAAAAGAGCCCTTAGAGGAAGAATATCAATACCTTAAAGAGGGACAAATAATCTGGGGATTTTTACATTTACCTGCAAATAAAGCTTGTGTTGAAAAAATGATAGAAATGAAGGTGACTGCTTTTTCGGCTGAAAATATCGCTACGGAGGGAACTTTTCCATTACTCAAACCCTTGAGTGCAATTGCGGGACGACGTGCCGTTAATATTGGACAATATTATCTGGAAAAACAACATGGGGGACAAGGAATTCTACTTCCAGGCATTCCCGAAAGTGGTATCGAGGCAGGACATATCGTTATATTTGGTGGTGGTACTGCAGCAGATATTGCTTTGAGTATTGGTTGTTCCGTCCTTATTTTAGAGCTGAGTGATACACGTATTCAAGAGCTGGAAACGCGTTATGCGGGTAAAAAGCTGCAGATCGTCAAGTCAACAACCGAAGCACTTGAAGAGCACATAAAAAAAGCAGACGTTTTTATTTCAACAATTCTGATTCCTGGGGCTAAACCACCAAGGCTTGTGAAAGAGTATATGGTCAAATCAATGAAACCAGGTGCTGTGATTGTTGATATCGCTATTGATCAAGGAGGGACGGTTGAAACTATTGATCACGCAACGAATCATGCAGAACCGGTATTTACAAGACACAATGTCATTCATTATGCAGTGCCAAATATGCCAGGGGCAACACCTCGGACTTCAACTCTGGTAATGTCTAAAGGGAATATAGAATACTTGAAGCAGATTGCCGACAATGGTTTAGAAGAAGCACTTAATCTTAGTGAATCGCTTCGCTCTGGTATGAGTGTCTATAAAGGAACAATAGTGTCGCATGCGTTGGCTGATTCGATTGGGCTTCCTTATACAAAAATTAAGTAAAGATTATTGGGGCTTCCCAATGATCTTTTTGCTTGCATGAAAGGTATGGAAGCGTATAAACCTTGAAATATGATATAATGAGACAAAGATTATAAATAAAAGAACAGGAAGGTATTTGTTTGGCTAGACATTCCGTAGAATTTAAGTTGGAAAATCCAGAAGATGCAGTTTTACTTTTTGGTTCACAGGATAAAAATGCACAGTTGATTGAATCTCAACTTGCTGTTGATATAAACTATCGCGGAGAGCGCGTACAGATTTTTGCTGATAATGAAGTAGCGCCTGAGCAAGCACGTAAAGTTTTACAGGCTCTTTTAGTTTTGATTTCTCGTGGTTTACCTGTCCATAGCTCTGATGCGATGATTGCAGTTAAAATGGTGCTTGAAGATAATATCGAAAATTTCATTACACTTTATGAAATCGAGCTCACTAAAGATGCTGTTGGTACACCAATTCGGTTAAAAAATGTGGGGCAGAAGCTCTATGTAGACAGTGTGAAGCAGCATGATGTCGTCTTCGGCATTGGTCCTGCGGGGACCGGGAAAACCTTTTTGGCTGTCGTTATGGCAGTCCAAGCATTGCGTAATGGTCAGGTGAAACGCATTATTTTGACACGTCCGGCTGTAGAGGCTGGTGAAAATCTGGGGTTCTTACCGGGAGATTTGCAAGAAAAAGTAGATCCTTATCTGCGTCCTGTTTATGATGCACTCTTCCAGATTTTAGGAAAAAATGCAACGGAACGTATGATGGAGCGTGGGATTATTGAAATTGCACCTTTAGCTTACATGCGTGGACGTACTTTAGATGATGCCTTTGTTATCTTGGATGAAGCGCAAAACACAACAACGATGCAAATGAAAATGTTCCTGACACGTTTGGGCTTCAACTCAAAAATGATTGTCAATGGTGATATTTCACAGATTGATTTGCCGGCTAAGGCTAAATCTGGTTTGATTGACGCAAAAGAAAAACTTTCTGGTTTAAATAGTATTGATTTTGTCTACTTTACAGCTAAGGACGTCGTTCGTCATCCTGTTGTAGCTCAAATTATTGATGCTTACGAGAAAAAAGGAGAGTAAGATGTCTGAAGGTTATGTTCTCGACTTACGTAAAATATTAGGCCCGCGCCCACTTGTTGTTGCATGTGCTAGCATAATTATCTATAATGAAGATGGAATCTTGCTTCAGAAACGTAAGGATACAGGGTGTTGGTCTTATCATGGGGGTTCAATCGAACCTGGAGAAACAGCAGAAGAAGCTGCGAGCAGAGAGCTTTTTGAAGAGATAGGTTTGACTGTAGGAAACATGGAGCTATTTACCGTATGTTCTGGAGAGGAACAGCATTTTTGCTATCCAAATGGTGATGAAGTTCATATTGTAGATACTGTTTATGTCAGCAATGATTTTTCAGGTCAAATGGTTTTTGAAGAAAGCGAAGTTCTGGATGCACAATGGTTTGCATTTGACCAATTGCCAGAAAATATTATGCCTTCAACAAGAACACCGCTCTTAGATTTTGCGAAAAAAATGAGAGAGAACATCGAAAATATATAAGGGAAAAGAATGTATATAGAATTAGTTGATGAAACAGGAAAAGTTTCAAAAGAAATTATTGAGCAAACTGAAAAGTTATTAAGCTTTGCTGCAGATTATATAAAGCTTGCCGACTCAAAAGAAATGTCTGTTACTTTCGTTGATAATGCGCGGTCACAAGAAATTAATCTGGAATATAGAGAGAAAGATGCACCGACGGATGTTATTTCGCTTGAATATAAGCCTGATGAAGATGAGTTTTTCTTTGATGAAGATATGGATATTCCAGAAGAGTTGATGGATGAGCTTGATCCTTTTATTGGTGAGCTCTTTATCTCAATCGATAAAGCTGCCGAGCAAGCAGAAGATTATGGGCATTCCCTTGAACGTGAATATGGCTGGTTAGCTGTTCATGGCTTCTTACACATTAATGGTTACGATCATTATTCTCCAGAAGAAGAAGCAGAAATGTTCGGACTTCAGGAGGAGATTTTGACTGCTTATGGACTTAAAAGATAACGAAAAAGATGTAAAAATTTTTAATAAGGAAGACTTTGCGGACGGTGAAGTCCCAGAGAATACCCAGCGCAAACGTTGGAAAAATACGAATGTTATTTCCAGCATGGAGTTCGCAATTACGGGTATCTGGACAGCTTTTAAAGAAGAAAGAAATATGCGCAAGCATACACTTTCTGGTGTGTTGGCTTTGATCCTAGGTGTTGTTTTGCAAATTCAAGAATTTGAGTGGCTTTTCCTTTTTCTTGCCATCTTTTTAGTCTTTATGGCAGAGCTCTTCAATTCGGCTATTGAGAATGTGGTTGATTTGGCTGCTGATTACCAGTTTCATTTGCGCGCCAAAAGAGCCAAAGATATGGCTGCAGGAGCTGTTTTAGTCATTTCTGGTTTTGCCGTGATTGTTGCTGCGTTTATCTTCTTACCTAAAATTTGGCACCTTTTCTTTTAAACTCAACGGCATAAGGAAAAGGTTTTGATTTCCTGAGCCCCTCCTTGTTTTAAGACAGCTATAGCATGTTGGAGCGTCCGACCGGTAGTATAGACGTCATCCACCAGTAAAATTTTATCTGGCATTTTTACCTTTGCTTTTAAAGTAAAGGTATTTTTGTTTTTAAGACGTTCATTTCTGGTACGTGTATTTTGTGCAGGACCTTCTTCTTTTTCCAGAAGAGAACTGAAAGGAAGTTGCTGCAGGAGCGCAGCGACCTGATTGAAACCTCTCTCCTGAAAGCGTTGCTTACTCACGGGGATTGGAACAATCGTATATCCTTTTTCTGTTTGAAAATATTTGTAAAAAACATGATGTAGGCGATAATCTCCCAAAAATTTGTAACGACTAAAGAATTCTTCCATGGCTTTATTATAGGTAAAGACAGCTTGATGATTTACAATAATACCTTCCTTTTCCCAAATCTTGCAGTCAGAGCAGACGTCCTTTATGTCTGGCTTATAACAGCGGCTACAATAAGGTGGAGTAATCAGTTGAAACTTATTGTGACAGGTTGTACAAAGCCCGGGAGAAGAGTCTTTTAAGAGAAAAAGTTGATGGAAAGTGGGTTCAATAGTGTATTCAGTATGGCAAAGCAAACAAATCATTGGAAACCTCCTGCCTTATTCATATTTCTGATATTTTTATAAGCTTCCAACATTGCTGTTATTTTTCCTAAATGAAAGAAAAACACTTTGCCGTCAGGTCTTTCGGTACTTCGACCTACTCGTCCAGCAATTTGGATGAGGCTTGATCTTGTGAAATTATGGTGATGACTTTGAAATACAAAAACGTCAACCTTAGGAAAAGTTACACCACGTTCTAAAATAGTCGTTGAGACAAGGATAGAAATATTGCCCTGGCGAAAACGTTCCACAGCTTCTAAGCGTTCAAGACTCGTTGAAGCAACAAAGGCAATTTTTTCATGAGGAAAACTACTCTGTAAGTCTTGGTTCAGTTTTTCTCCCAGTCTTATTTCAGGGACAAAGATAAGTAATGGGAAACCAGATTCGCGTTGTTTTTTGACCATTTTATAAAACTTGCTCTGCCAAAAAAATTGTGGGAGTACCAATGGAAAACCATGAAAACGTCGGGGAAGTTGTAACTTTTCGATTTGCCCCAACTTGACTTGTCTTTCCAAATTATCGGTGGTTGTTGCAGTAAGATAAATCAAGCTTGAAGAAGGTTTACGAGCTTGAGTCAGTGCAAAAGAAAGCATGTCATTATCTGGAAATGGAAAAGCATCAACCTCATCAAGAATGAGTAAGTCAAAGGCATGACGAAAACGCATAAGCTGATGTGTCGTCGCAATTACGAGTGGCGAGCGGCTGTATTTCTCACTTTTTCCGTGTAAAAGCGAGATGGGACAAGAAAAATCTCGCTTTAAGCGATAGTAGAGTTCTAGACAGACATCAATACGAGGGCTAGTTAAAGCTACAGCTTTTCCTTTTTTAAGGGTGTTATCAATCATCTGATAAATCATTTCAGTTTTTCCTGCACCCGTGACAGCCTGTACCAGCACCGTTTTTTGTTGCTGATGTAATTTGACTAGAGTATCAGATATATATTGCTGAGGGGCTGTGAGTTTTCCCTGCCAGTTTAGAAAAGAAGCTGCTAAAAAATCCTCCTGAGGAAGATGATAAAGTTTTTCATCCGAGCGAACACGTCCCATCTGAATACAATGGGGACAATAATAAGCACCAACGGGGAGTAGGACCTCTTTTTTCTTACTTTTTTTGCCACAGCGATTGCACATAATCACTGTTCTTGAAATATCGTGCATACTATCAAAAAGTGTTGCTTTGTCTGGGATTTTCGACAATTCTTTTTGTAAAAGGAGTCTACCATATAATTCATTCATACCTTTAAGACGAAAAAAGTCGCATGTTTTCACTATTTTTGATAAAATTTATTTATGACAATTACCATAAAAGAGGATTTCATTGCAGAAGAAGAAATCAAAAAATCGCGCTTCATTTGCCATTTGAAGCGCGTTTATACTGAGGAAGAAGCACGAGCTTTTATTTCTGAAATAAAAAAAGAGCATCATAAGGCGAATCATAATTGTTCCGCCTTTACTTTAGGCGACCGTCAGGAGATTCAGCGTTCAAGTGATGATGGCGAACCTTCTGGTACAGCTGGTGTACCTATGTTGGAAATTCTTAAGAAAAGAGAAATTACCAACGTTTGCGCAGTTGTGACTCGATATTTTGGAGGAATTAAACTCGGTGCTGGTGGTTTAATCCGTGCATATGCGGGGAGTGTTGGCCATGCTCTAGATCAGGTTGGTTTGGTCAAATTTGTCACACAGGAGCAATTAATCTTGACTCTTGATTACGGGAATTATGACGGGCTACAGCGCTTTTTAAGTTCCCAAGGCTTAGTCATCTCAGAGAGTGAATTTCTCTCCGATGTTACGGTCAAGCTCTTTGTTGACTTGGATAAGACAGAGCAACTTTTGGCCGATTTGGTTGAACAGTTCAGTGGAAAAATTTCCGCGGCAAAAGGGGACAAGCAACTGGTGGAAGTTGATATTTAGAAAAAGGGATTTATGAAAATTTTTAGAAGCTCGTTTATTGTTAGTATTATTGCATTAATTATCGCTTACCTCTACGCCGGATGGGATGGCTTAATGATTACAGCTATCCTAGCAGTGTTGGAAATTTCACTTTCCATGGATAATGCCATTGTTAATGCACGTATTTTGGAGCGTATGAGCCATGCTTGGCGTAAAATATTTTTGACGGTGGGGATTTTAATTGCTGTTGTAGGGATGCGCCTGGTCTTTCCGCTTTTAATTGTTGGTGTCTCCGCAAAACTGGATCCGATAAGTGCCATGCGCTTAGCTTTAGAAAAAGGTGATCCCAGTGTTCCAGGGACCTACGGTTATATTTTACACCATGCGCATCCTTCAATCGCTGCATTTGGTGGAATGTTTCTTTTGATGCTTGCACTTGGTTTTTTCTTTGATCAAAGAGCACATACATGGCTAAAATTGCCCGAAAAAGTCTTGCAACAGGTTGGACATTTTCCTGCAGCAAATGCGATAATTTCAATGCTTGTTCTTTTATTGACTGCTGAATTTATCGCGGCTGATGCACACACTGTTCTATTCTCCGGTGTTTTGGGGATTGTAACTTATATGTTGGTGAATGGCTTTGGCGATATGATGACCGAGCACATGCCTACCGAAACAGCAGGTCAGACGACTTACGCTGTGGGAAGAGCAGCTTTCTCGCTCTTCCTTTACCTGGAAGTTATTGATGCTTCCTTTAGTTTTGATGGTGTTATTGGTGCCTTCGCCATTACCTCAGACCCTATTATTATCCTACTTGGGCTAGGTGTTATCGGGGCAATGTTTGTCCGATCACTGACCCTTTACTTGGTAGAAAAAGGAACACTGAATGAGCTTGTTTATTTAGAACACGGTGCGCATTGGGCGATTCTTACCTTAGCCATTCTGATTTTGGCAAGTATCCATTGGGAAATTGGTGAGGCAGTGACAGGTCTACTTGGCGGGATTATTATCGTGTTATCCTTTATCTCAAGCATTATTTACAATCGAACACATTAAAAAACAAAAAAGTTGCACCTCTTGTGCAGCTTTTTTAATGTTGTAGGGTATTTTCTTGAATGAATTGGAGTGTTTGCTCGTAGCAGAGCTGTGCTTCTTTCGTACGGTAATCAAATTGATACTCATGTCCAATTTTTTTACTGGAATCACTAAAGAAAAGCTCGGATACAGGAACGTTTAGCTCCTTTAAACGCTTTGCCAAAGCTTCACCTTCTGGAGCGAAACTAAGAGTATTTCCATCCGTAATATAAGTGGGCGGATATTTTTCTGTTACGGCTGGAACCACACTTGCTTGTTTTAGATGTGTATTGGTTTTCCAATCTGTTGTACCTAAGAGTGACCAAGCTACAGTTTTGGTGAAAGCTTTAAGCAATAAATTATTTGACTTATCATGTGCCTTTTCTTGCAAGTTTACAGGGCCACAATAAGAGATGACTCCTTTTAAATTTTGCTGAGAGAGGAGGGGTTTGAAGTTTAATGCATTTGCATAAACTTTATTGGTTTGGATGGCCGCATATTGGGCCGCAATCTGGGCACCAGCGCTATCTCCTCCAAGAATAATTTTATTGAAATCAAGTGAAGGGTATTCGGCTTGATGATCGAGCAAGTCTTCTACTAGTTCGTTTATTTGCTGAATTTGGCTGGGATATTGTGCATCAGGTGCAAGTGCATAATTAGGACAGATAACAGCAACTTGAGCATCATGCGCAATCCTAGTGGCAAATTCTTTAACATCGGTTTTATTTCCTCCGACATAAGCACCACCATGAACCCAGATAATTACAGGAATAGGGCCTTTGGCATTTTGAGGCATGTAAATGTCAAAGGTATTTCTTTTTTTGTCTGAATTATAGCTGATGTCACTTTTCAAAAGGACTTTTTTCTTCGTGGACTCATAGGTATTTTGATCTGTTATCTTTCCGCCACTTTTAGCAAAAAGACGATTAATCACAAAAGCCCCGGGGCGTGGGGAGAGATTAAACACCAGCAACACTCCTAAAATTAATACCACAAGAAAGCCTAACAATAAACTTATAACCTTAAATAATTTTTTCATGATGAACTTATTATATCAAATTATTTCATGTTGCAAATGATTTTTGAAAAAGGGTTCAGCAAGCTGAATCTCTCTTTAGCCCCTTCCAATCGGAAACACTAAAAACTTTAAGTCTGGCCTTGACATTTTCAGCAAAAAGGACTACAATTTTAAGGTAAAGCAAGCGACTCGGGACAGTGAAAGCCGAGATTTAAAATGGCCCAAAATCATCGCAATACGAATGAAGTAAAAAATAAAGGTGGAACCGTGCATAGCACCCTTTGTCTTAGGACAGGTGTATTGCGCGGTTTTTATATTATTTTAAGGAGTAGAACATTATGATGAATCCAGCAGAAATATTGGCTGCAACTATTCACCATGGACAAGAAAAGGTCAAACGACCGATGTTAGAAAAAGCTGTACTTGGCTTTATTGGAGGCGCGTTAATCTCTTTAGGTTATCTGCTTTATATCCGCGTCATATCAAGTGTCGTCGATGATTTTGGAAGTTTGGCAAGTTTCATCGGTGCAGCAGTGTTTCCTATTGGTTTGATTGTTATTTTAATGGGCGGTGGCGAGCTCATCACATCAAATATGACGGCTGTTTCTGTATCTTTCTTTGCAAAGAAAGTAAAGTTTTCAGATTTGCTCAAAAACTGGATTGTCATCACGATTTTTAATCTTCTGGGTGCCTTCTTTGTGGCTTTCTTTTTTGCACACATTGTTGGGTTGACAAGTACAGGTGTGTATCGTGAGGAATTAATCACCGTTGCGCACTCGAAAATAAATGCAACCTGGCTTCAGACTTTGGTTTCTGGAGTAGGGTGTAACTGGTTTGTAGGCCTTGCGATGTGGCTTTCTTACGGAGCCAAAGATGCGGCAGGAAAAGTAATGGTAATCTGGTTCCCGACAATGGCTTTTGTTGCAATTGGTTTCCAGCACAGTGTGGCAAATGCTTTTGCCATCCCCGCTGCAATCTTTGAAGGTGGCGCCACATGGATGGAATTCATCCGCAATTTCAGTCTTGTCTATGCTGGAAACATCATCGGTGGTGTGATTTTCGTTGCTGGTTTCTACTTCCTTGGATATAAACGCCAAATGAATGAACTTAATAAATAATAAGGAGAATTAAATGTCAAATAATAAATTATCATTTCAAGATATGATTCTGACTTTGCAGGCTTTTTGGTCTAAGCAAGGTGCAAACTTGATGCAAGCCTACGATAACGAAGTTGGTGCAGGAACGATGAGTCCTTATACTTTCTTGCGTTCAAATGGACCGGAACCTTGGTCAGCAGCTTATGTACAACCTTCACGTCGACCTGCAGATGGACGTTATGGTGAAAATCCTAACCGCCTTTTCCAACACCACCAATTTCAAGTGGTGATGAAACCTTCACCCAAAAATATCCAAGAACTTTATTTGGAAAGTTTAGCTGCCCTAGGGATTGATGCTTTGGAGCATGATATTCGTTTTGTTGAAGATAACTGGGAAAATCCATCAATGGGTTGTGCCGGTATTGGTTGGGAAGTTTGGATTGATGGACAAGAATGTACACAGTTTACTTATTTCCAACAAGTGGGTGGTATTGAAGTGGATTCTGTAACTTCTGAAATTACCTATGGTCTAGAACGCTTGGCAACAGCTATTCAAGAAGTTGACAGTGTCTACGATCTCGAATGGGGAAATGGCGTGCTCTATGGTGATATTTTCAAAGAACCAGAATATGAGCACTCAAAATTTGCTTTTGAAGAGTCTGATCAAGATATGCTTTTAGACTTGTTTAACAAGTACGAAGCAGAAGCACTTAAATTACTGGATTTAGGTTTGGTTCACCCTGCTTATGACTTTATCTTGAAGAGCTCTCATACCTTTAATCTTTTGGATGCACGTGGCGCAGTTTCGGTAACTGAACGTGCTGGCTACCTGCACCGCGTACGTACAATGGCGCGTAAAGTTGCCAAAACATTTATTGAAGAACGTGCTAAACTTGGTTTCCCACTTTTAAAAGATGAAGACTTACGTGAGAAATATCTGGGAGAAAAAGGGAAATATACAAAAGTTCTGGCACAATTGGCAGAAGAACAGGAGGCAAAATAATGGCAAACTATTTACTCGAAATTGGCTTGGAAGAAATGCCAGCCCACTTGGTAACACCTGCAATCAATCAATTGGCAGAACGTCTTTCGGACTTTTTGAATGAAAATCGTTTAGAATTTGATGCTATCCGCAAATTTTCAACACCACGTCGTTTGGCTGTTTTGGTGGAAGGACTTGCTGAAAATTCCGAAGCAATGGACGAAGAAGTCAAAGGTCCATCTGCTAAAATTGCTAAAGATGCTGAAGGAAACTGGTCAAAAGCCATTCAAGGTTTCTCTCGTGGACAAGGCGTAACACCTGACGAATTGGTCCTCAAGGGCGATTACTATTTCGCAAACAAACATATTGCGGGCGTAGCTGCACAAGAAATATTGACAAAAGTTGGCGATGAAGTCATTTCTAAAATGCAGTTCAAAACTTACATGAAATGGGGAAATAATAGCTTCCTCTTCGTGCGCCCAATCCAATGGATGATTTCTTTACTAGATGCCGAAGTGGTTCCCTTTGACATTCTTGATGTGACTGCAGGAAATACAACACGTGGTCACCGCTTCCTTTCAAACCAAGAGTTTACACTTGAACATGCGACAGATTATGCCAAAGTTTTGACTGATAATTTTGTTATGGTTGATGCTGGAGCACGTAAAGCTGAAATTAGCCAACAAATCAAAAAAATTGCAGCTGAACATGGCTGGAAAGTTGAACTTTCAGACGAAAAACACGTTGAACTTCTTGAAGAAGTCAATAACCTCGTCGAGTACCCAACTGCTTTTGTCGGTAGCTTTGATGAAAAGTATTTGTCAGTTCCGGAAGAAGTTCTGGTTACTTCAATGCGTGATAACCAACGTTATTTTGAAGTTTATACTGCAGAAGGTAAGCTCGCACCGCACTTTATCTCCGTGCGTAATGGTAATGCTGAAGGTATGAAAAACGTCATCTTAGGCAATGAAAAAGTTCTGGTTGCCCGTTTGGAAGATGCTGAGTTCTTCTGGAAAGAAGATCAAAAATTAAAAATTGCAGATCTTGTGAAGAAACTTGAAAATGTAACTTTCCATGCAAAAATCGGTTCAATCACAGAACATATGGCTCGTACAAAAGCAATTGCAGCACATCTGGCAGATATTGCCAAGCTGACAGAAACTGAAAAGACGGATGTGGCGCGTGCAGCAGATATTTATAAATTTGACCTTTTGACAGGTATGGTTGGTGAATTTGATGAACTTCAAGGCGTTATGGGTGAAAAATATGCTCTTCTTGCAGGAGAGAATGGCAACGTAGCAGCAGCAGTTCGTGAGCATTATATGCCGGTATCTGCTGAAGGAGATTTGCCGGAAACTGCTGTCGGAAGTGTTTTGGCTGCTGCAGATAAAATCGACAGCATTCTTTCATTCTTTAGCGCAGGCTTAATTCCTTCAGGCTCGAATGACCCTTACGCTTTGCGTCGTGCAGCGCAAGGATTGACACGTATTATTGAGAAATTCAACTGGCACTTTGACTTTTCTGAGTTTATCGCCACACTTGATTATGAAAATAAAGAGCAAGTTATTGATTTCCTCAAAGGTCGTGTGCAAAAACTTCTACTGGATAAGAAAATCCGTCACGATATTGTTGAAGCAACAATTGCGGCAGATACAATGGATATTGCTAACATGATGGAAATTGCGCCAATGCTTAACAGTCATAAGGACGAAGAAACTTTTAAACCAGCTATTGAAAATATTTCACGTGTGATCAACTTGGCGAAAAAAGCCGATCATGTCGGAACGGTTTCTTCTGAGCTCTTTGAGAACGATGCTGAAGGCGTGCTTTACAAAGCTACAGAAGAACTTAAAGCAGGTTGGGCAAACTTGTCTGCCTCTGAAAAATATGATATTCTTGTCAACAAAGGTGTTCCAGCCATTAACAATTTCTTTGAAAATGTAATGGTTATGGCAGAAGATGAAAAAGTACGTCAGAATCGTCTGGCCTTGCTTACAGAGCTGTCAGCACTTACCGGAACAATGGCTGACTTTAGTTTAATCAATACAAAATAAGGAGGATATTGGTCTTATGGCAATCACAAATGAACAAGTGGAACGTATCAATGAACTTGCACGTAAACACAAAGCAGAAGGACTAACAGAAGCCGAAACTGCAGAACGTGCTGAATTGCGCCGTATCTATCTTGATAGCGTACGTGAAAATCTCCGCGGTCAAGTTGAAGCAGTAAAATTGGTGGATGAAGATGGCAAAGACATCACACCAGAAAAGCTTAAAGACATTCAACGCGCCAAAGGTATGCGTGATTAAAAGTGGTCGAGCTTTGTGCTCGGCCTGTTTTTAATACGCTCCCAGATTTGCTCCTGAAGGAGCTCATGTTAGACGACAATTCCCAGCGGAATTGCCTGAACATTTTATTAGGCAGGATCGATTTTTTGATTTCTGCATTATTGCTATTATTATACAGGTAAGGGGAATTACTTTTAATGAAAAATATAAAAATTGGAATCTCAAGATGGGCCGTTCTTTATGCCGTTTTAGCTGTTGTGATTGGGGTAATCATTGGAGCTGTCGATGCTTTATTTGGGCGTGGCTTGATTTATATTACGGAGACACGTGACGCAAATCCCTTGTATTTTCTTCCTTTTTTGGCTTTAGCTGGTCTTTTGATTGTGTATGTCTACCAACGTTTTGGTAAAGACAGTCAAAAAGGAATGGGGTTGATTTTTGAAGCGGGAAATAAAGGACGAGAAGATATTCCTAAGCGTTTGGTACCCTTGATTATCTTTTCAACTTGGCTATCGCACCTTTTTGGTGCCAGTGTTGGACGAGAAGGTGTAGCTGTCCAGATTGGTGCCACGATTGGCCATACAGTCGGTGGGAAATTATCTTCCAAGGAAGCACAAAAAGTGCTTTTGATTACGGGGATGGCAGCCGGTTTTGCCGGTCTCTTTCAAACACCAATTGCTGCAACTTTCTTTGCTATTGAAATCCTGATGGTGGGCAAGATTGAATATATCGCACTTTTCCCCGCTTTGGTTGGTTCCTATGCGGCCAGTGCGACATCTCATGCTTTAGGTTTAGAAAAATTTTCCTTTGCGGTCAATACCGACTTAAATATTGATCCGTTGGTACTTCTGAAGCTGCTCGTTGTGGCAATTTGCTTTGGCTTGGTGGGGCGCATCTTTGCGCAAGGCTTAGCCTTTATGAAGACTTATATGGCAAGTAAACTCACTAATCCTTATCGCCGTATCTTACTTATGGGACTGATTTTGAGCTTGGGTCTCATCTTCATCCATCTTGATCGTTATGCAGGTCTAGGAACGAACCTGATTTCCATGAGTTTTAATGGAGAACATATCAATGCCTATGATTGGCTTCTGAAATTGCTCTTCACTGTCTTAAGTATCTCAGCAGGTTTCCAAGGTGGAGAAGTAACACCGCTCTTTGCGATTGGTGCAAGTTTGGGCGCAACCTTAGCCTTACTTTTGGGCTTGCCTGTTGGCTTGGTAGCTGCTGCTGGCTATGTTTCAGTCTTTTCATCAGCAACCAACTCATATTTTGCTTCAATCTTCATCGCTGCAGAAGTCTTTGGCTTTGGTACGGTACAATATATCCTGCCAATCGTGACCATTGCCTATATTCTCAATGGTAATGCTTCGATCTATGCACAAGGAAAACTAAATTTAGAAGTTTAACAGAAGAATAAGGCTTTTGGTCTTATTCTTTTTATTGTCTATTTTCCTATGTCCAGAATGAGCAATTTTTAATCACAAAATATAGCGAAGTGATAAAATAGAAAGAGAATATGAAAACGCCTACGAAACACGTAGGCTTAGAAAAGAAGAGGAGCAGCTGTGAATATCGAAGCTTTACTTGAAAAAAAAGAGCAAATACAGGTTAAGATTCTACGCCAGTTGGTCCTCAAGCGGGATAAGATAACCGCGCAAGAACTGTGTGAGGGGGTAAATCTCTCTCGACCTTCGATTGAAAGTTACTTAGAGGACATTTCTTATCTGGGACAGATGATGGGGAAACCTATGGAAGTGATGCGCCAGGACAATAAACTAGCCCTAAACATGGCAGAGTCTCAAAGTTTAGATGAAGTCATCAGTTTTTTAATCCAAGACAGCATTAAGTATCGCATGCTTCTCTTGCTTTTTGAACAAAAAAATTACATGATTTTTGAACTAGCAGAAGCCTTACTGGTCAGTGAATCAACCTTGTTCCGCAAAATAAAAGAGCTAAATAAACTTTTATCCGAGTTTGAGCTTCAAATTAAAAATAATAAGCTGCTGGGCGAAGAAAGCCAGATTCGCTATTTTTACTACTTGCTGTTTGATTCGCTTCATCCTAAATTTCGACCAAACTTCCTTCAAGTCACGAAGTTTCAAGTTGATTTTATCCTGCAACTCGAAGAAACCTTAAAAGTAACCTTTTCGGAAAGCAGCCAAGATAAACTTTACCGTTGGTTAGCCATTACAGAAAAAAGGCGTAAACTTACAGATATTCAAGTTACTCAATCTTTGGAAATGAAGAAGATCTATCAAGACGATCACCTTTATCAGCTGTTGGATTCTCTTTTTTATCAATACATTTATGATAAACAGAGTAAGAATAATTGTGAGACAATCTTTTTCTACAGTTTTCTCTTGTCTTTTTTCATCTTAGATAAGGAAAGTTATTACCGCTTTGATATTTTCCGCAGTAAAAAAATTCCCACTGTTCTTTTGAATATTTCTTTAAGAGAACGTATGCTGAACCACTATCGTCCCCATCGGTTAGGGTTTGAAGAGGAAAAAGCCATTAGTTATCAGCTGGCACAAGTCAATAATAAATTTGCCTTTTTCCATGGCAGCCTCTTTACAAAGAGCCAGGAAGCTTTGCTCAGTCATAAGCAAAACTGGGTCGACAAGAGTTTTCAAGATTTGCTGGATAATCTCAAAGAAATCGCCTTAAGTTATATTCCCAAAACGCAGGATTTACCTGAACTCATCTTTGGCTATCGCAATGCTTTGATGTTGCTGGAACTTTTATCTGCCCAACAACTGACAGTGGCTTATGACTTGTCTGATACGCCAGCCTATCAAATCCCCATGGAACATTATCTTAAAAATCGTCTCAGAGCAGTGGAAAAGATAAAACTGGAACATTACCATGAAGGACAGAGCTATGACTTGCTTATCTCAAGTAAAAGAAATGACAGTCGAAAGTTTGTCTATGTCCTTTCCGAGTTTTCCAGTGAGTATGACTTTGAAGAGCTACTGACCTGTATTGAAGCCTTGAAGAAAGAAAAATTTCAAAAGAAAGCAATTCTTAATTGAGAATAAACAAGAGCAAGAGGGACATATCCCTCTTTTTTTTGTTCTTCTGCGGATATCATTTTGTATTTATTAAGAGAAATATTACAATTAAATTATAAATGTTAAGGTTGTTTTTTAAAAGTAACAAAATATTTGACGAGGTAAAAGCCATGCTCTATAATCTTCCAGCCCAGCCCAGCCCAGCCCAGCCCAGCCCAGCCCAGCCC
>ERZ773186.230-NODE-230-length-56754-cov-9.437715_pt1 | contig 56754 bp, 46 predicted proteins | sample MGYA00581000_ERZ773186 | MGnify/ENA primary metagenome ERZ773186 (study PRJEB29015, sample SAMEA2737752) | human gut metagenome | biome: human gut; feature: human-associated habitat; material: faeces | place: China | collected 2012 ...
GATTATCCACCCCGCTGTTGCTTCTGACGGCGCGGCATTGCTGCGCTCGCCGCTTAGGGGTACTGCTTTTTTAGACTTTTGCTGGGTCGGCACTGCTGTAGTCATTGCTGATGGGCTCATCGGAAATGATGTCGTGTGAAATGACTTGGTCTTCTGCGTCCAACAGGGCTTTTTTCAGGACTTCACGGGCAAGAATGCCTTTACCTTCGTCGTAAAGGTCGATGGCTTCGCTCATACTGTGTACCATCAAGTGGTATAGCGTTTTATAAGTCGTCATCTTATCACCTCTACACAATTATAGGTCAATATCACCCTATTATCAATAGGTCAATTTGCCATAATTTTGTTGGGGTGATTAGATGACTCGTATGAAAGAACTGCGCAAAAAGAAAGGCTTCTCACAGGTTAGAATGCAGATGCTGACGGGAATTGACCAGAGCGATTATTCAAAAATCGAGACCGGCAAACGAAATATGAGCTTTGAACAGTGCCGCCGCATCGCCCTTGCTTTGGAAACCAGCATGGACTATCTCGCCGGCTTGACCGACCAGGACACCCCCTATCCCAGAACAAAGTAAAACGACCGCTGACGCGGTCGTTTTTTCTATTAGAAGCGCGGCGAGCGAAGCAATGCCGCTTCGGCACGCACTGCTGAAACGGAATTATCCAAAGTAGACGTAGTTCTTACCGGAAGTGCCATGGGGAGGATCATCCAAAAAGGAGGGGCGAGGCCCCTCCCTTTTGGTCGTTAGGGGGTGCAGGGGGCGAAATCGAAACGCCCCCTGCCTTTCTCTTGGGGGATTCAAAGGGGGAGGTTCTCTTTTGAAAGAGAACCTCCCCCTTTGCCTGCGCATCTCCCGACGGGAGATAAAATTCAAAAAACACTTGTACGATTTTTCTCTCCGTGATAAAATACAATATTAAGACAAAAATAGGAGAAGACTGCCGCGTTTTGCGGCAAAAACACCCCGGAAAGGAGAGCACACATGCCGGTACACGAAGGACATCGCTCGCGCAAAAAAGAGCAGTTCCGCGCCCACGGGCTCGATGCGTTCGCCGACCACGAGGTGCTTGAGCTTCTCCTTTACTACGCCGTGCCGCGGCAGGATACGAACCCCATCGCGCACCGGCTGATGGAAAAATTCGGCTCGCTCGACGCGGTGTTTGCCGCCGATCGCGCGGCGCTTGAGGAGGTCGAGGGCATCGGCGAGAACGCCTCGACGCTCATCTCTCTCATGTTCCCGCTGATGCGCCGCATCCGCGCGTCCTCCGGCGCGCACGAGACGATCCTCAGCGATACCGAGCAGGCGGGCGCGTACTTTTTAGACCTCTTTCTCGGCGAGCGGGAGGAAAAGCTCTACGAGGCGTGCCTTGACGCCAAGGGCCGCCTCCTCGCTTGCCATTTGGTCGCCGAGGGCGACACGGACAGCGTCCAGCTCAATATGCGCAAAATTGTGGAAAACGCGCTCAAATGCGGCGCGAGCAGCGTGCTGCTCGCCCACAACCACCCGAGCGGCGTGGCGCTCCCCTCCCCTGCGGACAATGCGACCACGCTCTCGGTCTTCGACGCGCTGCGCACCGTGGGCGTCGAGCTTGCCGACCACATCATCGTCGCGGACGACGACTTTGTCTCCCTGCGGCACAACGGACTTCTGCCCGAAAGAAAGGGAAACGGATATGGAATTTAAGCTGCACGCGCCCTTCAAGCCCACGGGCGACCAGCCTGAGGCCATCGAAAAGCTGGCGCAGGGCGTGAAGATGGGCCTCGACGAGCAGGTCTTGCTCGGCGTCACGGGCTCGGGCAAGACGTTCACGATGGCGAGCGTCATCGAAAAGGTCCAGCGGCCGACGCTCGTGCTGGCGCACAACAAGACCCTCGCCGCGCAGCTGTGCGCGGAATTCAAAGAGTTTTTTCCCGAAAACGCGGTGGAATACTTCGTTTCGTACTACGACTATTACCAGCCCGAGGCCTATATCCCCCACACCGACACCTATATCGCCAAGGACGCCTCGACGAACGAGGAGATCGACCGCCTGCGGCTTTCGGCCACCTGCGCGCTGCTCGAGCGGCGCGACGTCATCGTCGTCTCGTCCGTCTCGTGCATTTACGGCCTCGGCGAGCCGGAGGACTTTGAAAAGCTGATGATCTCGCTCCGCCCGGGCATGACGATGGAACGCGATTTTCTCTTAAAGCGGCTCATCGAAATTCGCTACGAGCGCAACGACGTCGCCTTTGAGCGCAACCGCTTCCGCGTGCGCGGCGACACGGTGGAGCTCTACCCTGCGTACTACCGCGACAAGGCCGTGCGCGTCGAGTTCTTCGGCGACGAGATTGACCGGATCAGCGAATTCAACCCCGTGAGCGGTCAGGTGACGCGCACTCTCCAGCACATCGCCATCTATCCCGCGTCGCACTATGTCACGACGAAGGACAAGCTCGAGCGCGCCATTGTCGAGATCGACAAGGAGCTCGACGAGCGCGAGGCACAGTTTTTGGCTGAGGGCAAGGCCGTCGAGGCCCAGCGCATCCGCCAGCGCACGCGCTACGATATCGAGATGCTGCGCGAGCTGGGCTACTGCACGGGCATCGAGAACTATTCCCGCGTCATCAGCGGGCGGCCCGTCGGCTCGCCGCCGCTGACGCTCATCGACTACTTCCCCAAGGATTTCCTGCTTTTTGTGGATGAATCGCACGTCACGCTGCCGCAGGTGCGTGCGATGTACAACGGCGACCGCGCGCGCAAAGAGAGCCTTGTCGAGTACGGCTTCCGCCTGCCCTGCGCGTTTGACAACCGCCCGCTCAAATTCGACGAATTTGAGCAGCGCGTCCACCAGCGCATCTACGTTTCGGCCACGCCCGGCGACTATGAAAAGGACCGCGCGGGCCAGATCGTCGAGCAGGTCATCCGCCCGACGGGCTTACTCGACCCGAAGGTCGAGGTGCGCCCTGTCGAAAACCAGATCGATGATCTCGTCGGCGAGATCAACGCCCGCGCGGCGCGCAATGAGCGCGTGCTCGTCACCACGCTGACGAAAAAGATGGCCGAGGACCTGACGCAGTATCTGACCGGCGTCGGCATCCGCGTGCGCTACATGCACGCGGACGTCGAGACCATCGAGCGCATGGAGCTCATCCGCGGTCTGCGCCTCGGCGAGTTCGACGTGCTCGTCGGCATCAACCTCCTGCGCGAGGGCCTTGACATCCCCGAGGTCTCGATGGTCGCCATCCTGGACGCTGACAAGGAGGGCTTTTTGCGCAGCGAGACGAGCCTGATCCAGACCATCGGCCGCGCCGCGCGAAACGCCGACGGCCTTGTCGTGCTCTACGCCGACACCGTCACCCCCTCGATGCGCCGCGCCATGGACGAGACCGAGCGCCGCCGCCAGATTCAGGACGACTACAACAAGGCGCACGGCATCATTCCGCAGACCATCCGCAAGGACGTGCGCGAGATCATCGAAATTTCCAAGAAGGACGAGGAATCCGCCCGCCGCCGCGGCAAGCGCAAGCTCTCCGAGCGCGAGCGGGACGAAGAGATCAGAAAGCTCGAAAAGCAGATGCAGGAGGCGAGCCGTATGCTCGAATTCGAGTACGCCGCCATCCTGCGCGACCGCATCATCGAGTTGCGCAAGGAAAACACGAAATAACAAGAAAGAGACAAAGCCTGTGAAAAAATACGCTTCCTACGCCTGCATTTTAGCGGCCGCCGCCTGCTGGGGCTGCATCGGCCTATTCAACCGCCCGCTGCTCAATGCCGGCATCGCGCCGGAAAACCTTGTCGTCATCCGCAACCTGGGCGGCCTTGCGGTGCTCGCGTTCTTCTTCCTCTGCACCGACCGCAGCGTCTTCAAAATGAAGGTAAAGCACCTGCCGATCTTTATTGCGACGGGCATCATCAGCGTCGTGCTCTTCACGCTCTGCTACTTCAACGCGCAGAAGCTTTGCTCGCTCTCGGTCAGCGCGATTTTGCTCTACACCGCGCCCGCGATGGTGGTTCTGATGAGCGCGCTCGTTTTCAAAGAGAAGATCACGGGCAAAAAGCTCCTTGCCCTCGCGCTGGCGCTGCTCGGCTGTGCGCTCGTGACGGGCGTTTTCACGGGCGGACTGTCGCTGACGACGAAGGGGATGCTCTTCGGCCTCGGTGCGGCATTTTTCTACGCGCTCTATTCGATCTTCGCGCCCTTCGGCCTGCGGCACTACAGCCCGCTCGCCGTCGTGTTCTGGACGTTCGTGTTCGCCGCGCTCGGCGCGCTGTTCGTCGCCGACTGGGGCAACCTTATGACGGTTCTGAGCGTGCCGCAAAACGCCCTCCTCGCTGCGGGACTGGTGCTGCTCTCCACCGTCGCGCCCTACATCCTCTACACCAAGGGCCTTGCCAACGTCGAGAGCGGCAAGGCCAGCATCATGGCGAGCATCGAGCCGGTCGTCGGCACGCTCGTCGGCACCCTCGTTTTCGGCGAGCCCATCAGCGCGGGCGTGTTCTTAGGCCTCGCCTGCATTTTGGCTTGTGTTTACATTCTGCGGTGATTTTATCCCCGTTTTCCACATAGGAGGTCCCTTATGGCAAAGAATAAAGAAGAAAAAACCAACGTCATGCGCGTGCTCGAGCAGAAGAAAATCGCCTACACCGCGCACACCTACCCACATGAAGAGGGCATGGCGGTCGACGGCGTCACGGTGGCGAAGTCCATGGGCTTTGACCCCGCCATCGTCTTCAAGACCCTTGTCGCGCGCGGCGCGAGCAAACAGTATTACGTCTTCGATGTGCCGGTCGCGGAGAATCTTGACCTCAAAAAGGCCGCGAAGGCTGTGGGCGAAAAGTCCATCGAAATGATCCACCAGAAAGAGCTGCTGCCGCTCACGGGCTACGTCCACGGCGGCTGCTCGCCCGTCGGGATGAAGAAGCTCTTCCCCACGGTGTTCCACAGTTCGGCAGAAAACCTTGCAGCGATGATCGTCTCGGCGGGCAAGATCGGCTATCAGGTCGAGCTTGCGCCCCACGACCTCGCCGCGCTCGTGCGCGCAAAATTTGCGGATATCATTGTTGAATGAGGTTGACATAAAAAATTCAGAAGAGTACGCTGGTCTCGCAGCTGCGAATCCAGCAACAGGAGTTATCGATTCATGCCAAGTAAGATTTTTGTCAAAGGCGCAAGAGAAAATAACCTCAAGAACATCGACGTCGAAATTCCCCGCGACGCGCTGACCGTCATCACGGGCCTGTCCGGCAGCGGAAAGTCGTCGCTCGCGTTCGACACCATCTATGCCGAGGGCCAGCGCCGCTATGTGGAGAGCCTGTCGTCCTACGCCCGTATGTTCCTTGGGCAGAAGGAAAAGCCCGACGTCGACTATATCGAAGGCCTCTCCCCCGCCATTTCCATCGACCAGAAGACCACCTCGCAGAACCCACGATCCACCGTCGGCACGGTGACGGAGGTGTACGACTATCTGCGCCTGCTCTGGGCGCGCGTCGGCACGCCGCACTGTCCGAACTGCGGCAAGGAGATCCGCCAGCAGTCCATCGACCAGATCATCGACCAGCTCATGGCGCTGGGCGAGGGGACGCGCGTGCAGATCATGGCGCCGGTCATCCGCGGCAAAAAAGGCGAGCACGTCAAGATTTTCGAGGACGCGCGCCGCTCGGGCTATGTCCGCGTCCGCGCCGACGGGGACATGTATGACCTCAGCGAGGAAATTTCCCTCGAAAAGAACAGAAAGCACAATATCGAGGTCGTCGTCGACCGCCTGATCCTCCGCCCCGACGTCGTCCACCGCCTGACGGACTCGTGCGAGACCGCGGCGGCGCTTTCGGGCGGTCTCATTCTTGCAAATATCCTGCCAGACGACCGCGATATCCTCTTCTCGCAGAATTACGCGTGCGAGGACTGCGGCATCTCCATCGAAGAGCTGACGCCGCGCATGTTCTCGTTCAACAACCCGTTCGGCGCATGCCCGACGTGCACAGGCCTCGGCACGCAGCTCAAGGTCGACCCCGAGCTCGTCATCCCGAATAAGAGCGTTTCCCTGCTCGACGGCGCGATCTGCGCCTCGGGCTGGAACAACGTGCGCGGCGACGGCATCTCGCGCATGTACTTTGAAGCGCTGTCGAAAAAGTACCATTTTTCGCTCCGCGACCCTGTGGAAAAGCTCTCCAAAGAGGTCATGGACGTCATTCTCTACGGCACAAAGGGCGAAAAGCTGGAGCTCCAGTACGACCAGCCGCGCGGCAAGGGCGTATTGTATCAGGCGTTCGAGGGCGTTATCCCCAACCTGGAGCGCCGCTACAAGGAGACGCAGAGCGACGGCGTGCGCGAGGAGTTAGAGTCCTGCATGAGCGAGTGCCCCTGCCCCACCTGCGGCGGCAAGCGGCTCCGCCGCGAATCCCTCGCCGTCACGGTCGGCGGACTTAGTATCAGCGACTACTGCGAAAAATCCGTCGTCGACGCGCTCGACTTTGTGGATCAGCTGACGCTGACCGAGCAGCAAATGCGCATCGGCGAGCGCATTTTGAAGGAGATCAAAAACCGCCTCGGCTTCCTGCGCTCGGTAGGACTCGAATATCTGACGCTCTCGCGCGCGAGCGCAACGCTCTCCGGCGGCGAAGCGCAGCGCATCCGTTTGGCGACGCAGATCGGCTCGAGCCTGATGGGCGTGCTCTATATCCTCGACGAGCCGTCCATCGGCCTGCACCAGCGCGACAACGACAAGCTGCTCGCCACGCTCAAGAGACTGCGCGACCTCGGCAATACGCTCATCGTTGTCGAGCACGATGAGGACACGATGCGCGCGGCGGACTACCTCATCGACATCGGCCCCGGCGCGGGCGCGCACGGCGGTCAGGTCGTGGCCTGCGGCACGCCGCAGGAGGTCATGGCAAACCCGAATTCCCTGACCGGCCAGTATTTGAGCGGCAAAAAGAAGATCGAAGTGCCGAAGACCCGCCGCGCGGGGAACGGCAATTTCCTCACCGTGCGCGGCGCGCAGGAAAATAACCTCAAAAACCTCGACGTCTCGATCCCGCTCGGCACGTTCACGTGCGTCACGGGCGTGTCCGGCAGCGGCAAATCGTCGCTCGTCAACGAGATCATCTACAAAAAGCTCGGCGCGGACTTAAACCGCATGAAGGTGCATCCGGGCAGATGCCGCGCCATCGAGGGTGAAGAATTCCTCGACAAGGTCATCTGCATCGACCAGAGCCCCATCGGCCGCACGCCGCGCTCCAACCCCGCAACGTATACGAATTTATTTAACGACATCCGCGACCTCTTCGCCTCGACCCCGGACGCGAAGGCGCGCGGCTATGCCGCGGGCCGCTTCAGCTTCAATGTCCGCGGCGGCCGGTGCGAGGCCTGCTCGGGAGACGGTCAGCTCAAGATCGAGATGCACTTCCTGCCCGATATCTACGTGCCCTGCGAGGTCTGCAAGGGCAAACGCTACAACCGCGAAACGCTCGAGGTCCACTACAAGGGCAAGAGCATCGCGGACGTGCTGGAAATGACCGTGGAGGAAGCGCTCGAATTCTTCCGCGACCTTCCAAAGCTCGAAGCCAAGCTCCGCACGCTCAGCGAGGTCGGCCTCGGCTATATCCGCCTCGGCCAGTCGTCTACGACGCTCTCCGGCGGCGAAGCCCAGCGCGTCAAGCTCGCGACCGAGCTTTCTAAGCGCTCCACGGGGCGCACCATCTATATCCTCGACGAGCCGACCACGGGTCTCCACACGGACGATGTGAAAAAGCTCCTTGAGGTTTTGCAGCGCCTTGTCGACGCGGGCAACACCGTGCTCGTCATCGAGCACAATCTGGACGTCATCAAGTGCGCGGATTATCTGCTCGACCTCGGCCCCGAGGGCGGCAGCGGCGGTGGAACGCTCGTCACCTGCGGCACGCCCGAGGAGGTTGCCGCGTGCGAGCAGTCCTATACGGGCCAGTATCTCAGGAAAATGCTGCGTTAAGATTCACCCATCGCCCGTCCGCGCCGTAGAATGGCGCGAGGTGATGATATGCGGCTTTTACAGGACGGCGTTGTCGCGGCGCTCGCTGCCATCGGCTTAACGGCGGTGATCTTTCTGCTCGTTTCGGCCATCGTGCACCCGCGGCGGCGCGGCACCATCCCCGCCACGGCGGTCATCGAGACGTGCGGCGAGGCAAAGACGCTCGAATACACGGTGCGCGCGCTGCTGCGATCGCGCTATGAAGAGGGCGGCTTTTCGCGCGTCGTCATCGTGGACTGCGGCCTTGCCGACGAGCCGCGCCGCGTGGCGGAGCTCTTGTGCCGCAGCGAATACGAGGTCTACCTCTGCCAAAGGGAAGAACTGACCGATTTTTTCACTTAGGAGACAGTTATGGGAGAAGAAACGACCATCATGGGCACGGTCCTGTCCGTCGTTTTCCAGAATGAGGAAAACGGCTATGCCGTGCTGCGCCTTGTGACGGACGACGGCGAGCTTTTAACGCTCGTCGGCTGCGTCCCCTGCGCGGCGCCGGGCGAAAATCTGACGGCGACCGGCTCGTTTTCCTCCCACCCGCAGTACGGCGAGCAGTTTTCCGCGAGCGAGGTCGAGCGGTACCTGCCGTCGAACGAGACGGAGATTTTAAACTACCTCGCTTCCGGCGTCGTGCGCGGCGTCGGCCCCGCGACGGCGGAAAAGCTCGTCGCCAGATTTGGCATCGAGACGCTGCAGGTGCTCGAATCCGAGCCGGAAAAGCTCACGGCCATCAAGGGCATGACCGCCCGCCGTGCGCAGGAGATCTCCGCGGCCTTCAACGAGCAGATGGGCCTTCGCCGCGTGATGGAATTTCTGGCGCATTACGATCTGCCCGCCGCGCTCAGCGTGCCGCTCTACCGCCGCTTCGGCGCAAACGCCATGGCCGCGCTCGAGCGCAACCCGTACTTACTGTCCGACAGCGCGTTCGGCGTGGACTTCTCCGTCTGCGACGAGATCGCGCTCTCGATGGGCTTTGGCGGCGACGCGTCGCTCCGCACCGAGGCGGGGCTTCTCTTCGAGCTCTCCCACAACCGCGACGCGGGCGGACACGTCTTCCTCCCGCGCGAAAAGCTCCTCGCCGCGACGGCCCAGCTTTTGGACTGCGATGTCGACGCGGTGGAAAAAAGCCTCGACGATCTCATCGCCATCCACCGCATCGTGCAGGAAGGCATCGCGAATGTGACGGCCTGCTATTTGCGTCAGTCGTGGGAGGACGAGACCTATGTTGTCACGCGCATCGAGGCGATGCTCGCGGACAAGCCCGACGCCCTGCGCGGCGTAGAGCGTACGATCTCCGAGATCGAGCGCGAGCAGGGCGTGCAGTACGCGCCGCTCCAGCGTCAGGCTGTCGAGCTCGCGGCAAAGGAAGAATTGCTGCTGCTGACCGGCGGTCCCGGCACGGGCAAGACGACGAGCGTGCGCGCCATCGTCGCGCTCTTCGAGCGCATGGGATTGAACGTTCTGCTCGCCGCCCCCACGGGCCGCGCCGCCAAGCGCATGGGCGAGCTCTGCGACCGCGACGCGCAGACCATCCACCGCATGCTCGGCATGACCTTCAACGACCAGACCGGCGAGGTGACGTTCACCAAAGGCGAAAAGGAACCGCTCGAGGCCGATGCGCTCATTGTGGACGAGACCTCGATGGTCGACCTCTCGCTGATGCGCGCGCTGCTCGCGGCGCTGCGCCCGGGCTGCCGCCTTGTGCTCGTCGGCGACCCCGATCAGCTGCCGAGCGTCGGCGCGGGGAACGTATTTTCCGACCTCATCCGCAGCGGGCGCATCGCGACCGTCGCCCTGCGCGACATTTTCCGTCAGGCCGAGCAGTCGATGATCGTGCGCAACGCGCACCTCGTCAACACCGGTATGCCGCCCAAGCTCAAAAACGCGGCGGCGAACGACTTTTTCTTCCTCCCCCGCCGCGACAGCGTGCGGCTCGTCGAAACCGTGGTCGAGCTGTGCAAAACAAGGCTGCCCGACAAGATGGGCATCCCCGCGGACGAATTGCAGGTGCTCACCCCAACCCGACGCGGCGACGCGGGGACGCGGTCGCTGAACTTTGCTCTGCAAGCTGCGCTGAACCCGCCGAAACCCGGCAAGCAGGAGCGCCGCTTCGGCGAGCTCGTCTTCCGCGAGGGCGACCGCGTCATGCAGACGCGCAACGACTACGACGTCGTCTGGCAGAAGGAGGACGGCACCGCCGGCACGGGCATCTTCAACGGCGATGTCGGCAAGATCGCAAAGATCGACCCGAGCGGCGAGCTTTTGGAGATCGTCTTCGACGACCGCACCGCGACCTACACGTCCGACATGCTCGCAGAGCTCGACATGGCCTACGCCATGACCGTACATAAGGCGCAGGGCAGCGAATACCGCGGCGTTGTGTTCGTCGGCGCGCCGTGTGCGCCGTCGCTGATGGTGCGCGGCGTGCTCTATACCGCCATCACCCGCGCGCGAGAGCTGCTCGTCATCGTCGGCGACGATTCCGCCGTGAACAAAATGGCGGAGAACGACCGCCGCAGCCGCCGCTACAGCGGGCTCAAGTGGCGGCTTCGGAAAGGTGGGGAGGAAAAATGAGCTTTTTGGAATCGCTCGCGTCCTTACTTTTTCCACCGCGCTGTGCGTTCTGTGGAAAACCCGGCGTTCACGGCGTGTGTTCTGAGTGCGAAAAGGCGCTCCCCTACTGCAAAACGCCGCTCCATGAGAGAGCGGAGATCGGCGCGTGCCTCGCCCCGCTCAAATACGAGGGCATCGTGCGCGAGGCGCTGCTTGACTACAAGTTCCACGGCAGTCAGAGCCGCTGCACGGGCTTTGGCGACATTCTCGCACAGGCCGCCGCCGAGCATTTCGGCGGAGAGTTCGATTTGGTTACCTATGTCCCCGTGTCGAAAAAGCGCAAACAAGAGCGCGGCTACGACCAGTCGTATCTCTTGGCGCGCGAGACCTGCCGCCACTGGAGCGTCGCGCCGGAAACGCTGCTGCAAAAGACGAAGGACAACGTCGCGCAGTCGTCGCTTTCCTCCCGAGAGGAGCGGCAGAAAAACGTCGTCGGCGCATACGTTGCCGTCAATGAGGACAAGATCAAGGGTCAGCGCATTCTGCTCATCGACGATATCCTCACCACCGGCGCCACGCTCCGCGAAGCCGCGAGAGTTTTACGGGAAGCTGGCGCGGAAAAAGTCATCTGCGCCACCCTCGCCGCGGCGGACGAAGACTAAAGTCTTCAAAAAAGAGGCGACGCCTCTTTTTTGAGAAAGTTTCGCTGCGCTTCGTGCCTCACAGGTTCGACACGCGCTCCGCGCAAAGTGTTTTTACCCACGTACACGCCGCGGGTAAAAACGATTCAAATGTTTCGCGTCTGCGGACGCGAAAATCAGCGGCGCAGGGGTATGTTTTTCCTTATTTTCCCCTGATACCGTGCGGAAAATCGCGCACAATGCTATTGCAAACTCAATTTCGAGCCGTTATAATAAAAACATCATGGGAAAGTATGAGCATCGCTCATTTCAGTTTTCAGAAAAATAAGAGGTAACACGCTATGTTTTCTTTTACCAAAGACATCGGCATGGATCTGGGCACCGCGTCGGTGCTGATCTACATTAAGGATAAAGGCATCGTGCTCAACGAGCCCTCGGTCGTGGCGCTCGACAAGAACACCGGCAAGCTCTTGAAGGTCGGCGCGGATGCGCAGGCCATGCTGGGCCGCACGCCGGGCAACATCATCGCCATCCGTCCCCTGCGCGAGGGCGTCATCTCCGACTACGAGGTCACCGAGCGCATGATCAAGGAATTCCTGCATAAAGTCATGGGCTTCCAGCTCTTCAAGCCGCGCATCATCATCTGCGTTCCCTCCGGCATCACCGAGGTCGAGGAGCGCGCGGTCATCGACGCGGGCATTCAGGCCGGCGCGCGCCGCGTCTACCTCATTGAAGAGCCTGTCGCCGCCGCCATCGGTGCGGGCATCGACATCACCCAGCCCGAGGGCCACATGATCATCGACATCGGCGGCGGTACGTCCGATATCGCGGTCATTTCGCTCTCCGGCGTCGTCGAATCGTCCTCCATCAAGATCGCGGGCGACCAGTTCAACGAGGCCGTCGTCAAGTATATGCGCCGCAAGCACAACCTGCTCGTCGGCGAGCGCACGGCCGAGCAGATGAAGATGCAGATCGGCTGCGTCTTCCCGCCGGAAGAGGAAATGACCATGGAGGTCAAGGGCAGAAGCCTTATCACGGGCCTTCCCGAGCTCATCTCCGTCTCGTCCGCGGAAATGCTCGAGGCCTTTGAAGAGCCCGTCGAGCGCATCATGGAGGAGGTCCACCTCGTGCTTGAAAAGACCCCGCCCGAGCTCGTGGCCGATATCTCGAACAACGGCATCGTCATGACCGGCGGCGGCAGCTTAGTCCGCGGCTTTGATAAGCTCGTCACCGCCCGCACCGGCATCCACGCCATGGTGGCCGAGAACGCCATCCAGTGCGTGGCCGAGGGCACGGGCAAGAGCCTCGACAGCATTCAGGACATGCAGGACGGCACGATGAACCTGAGCCGCCGCAAGCAGATCAACTAAGAAAATTCGGGAGGATATCATGGCGGTCTTATCAAATCTCCAGCCGGAAAAGGTATTCTACTATTTTGAAAAGCTCTGCTCCGTTCCCCACGGCAGCGGAAATACGAAGCAAATCAGCGACCTGTGCGTCGGCTTTGCGAAGGAACTGGGCCTTAAATACCGTCAGGAGGCGTGCAACAACGTCATTATCTGGAAGAACGGCTCTTGCGGCTATGAAAACGCCGCGCCCATCATTTTGCAGGGCCATATCGACATGGTCTGCGCCAAGACCGAGGACTGCACCAAGGACATGACGCGCGACGGGCTCGACGTCCGTACCGACGGCGAATGGGTCTGGGCAGACAAGACGTCGCTTGGCGGCGACAACGGCATCGCCGTTGCGATGATCCTCGCGATTTTATCCGACGAAACGCTCCCCCATCCCCCCATCGAGGCGGTCTTCACCGTCGACGAGGAGGTCGGTATGGATGGCGCGTTCGCGCTGGACTGCTCGGACTTGAAGGGCAAAAAGCTTTTGAACCTCGACTCTGAGGAAGAGGGCGTTTTCACCGTGTCCTGCGCGGGCGGCGTGCGCCTTGACTGCGCGCTGAACGCGCCGCAGGAGCGCGCGGACGGCATGACCGGCTACCGCGTGACGATCTCGGGTCTCAAGGGCGGCCACTCCGGCATGAACATCAATCAGGGCCGCGGCAACGCCAACTGCCTGATGGCGCGCACGCTGTATAGCGCGATGGAGCGCTGCCCCTCGCTGCGCGTGCATGAGCTGACGGGCGGCGAGTTCGACAATGTCATCTGCCTGCGCGCCGACGCGCTTGCCGCAGTCTCCGCGGCTGATGCGCCCGCGTTCGAGGTGTTCATCAAGGAATTCGACGCAACGCTCAAAAATGAGTACGCCGTTACCGACGGCGGCATTTCCCTCGTGTGCGAAAAGGCTGACGTTCCGGCCGCATTCTCCGCAGCGGACACGTCGAGACTGCTGCACGTGCTCCTTGCCCTGCCGCAGGGCGTGCAGGAGATGAGCGCCGACTTCCCCGGTCTTGTGCAGACTTCTCTCAACCTCGGCGTGATGCGCACGGACGAGCACGGCGTGAAGTGCTCCTTCTCCGTCCGCTCCTGCATCGCCTCGCAGAAGGATATGCTCATTCAGCGCGTGAAGGCCATCGTCGAATTCGGCGGCGGCACCGTGGGCGAGCGCAGCAACTATCCCGGCTGGCAATACGACCGCGATTCTGCCCTCCGCAAGGAGATCGAAGCGGTCTACCGCGACCTCACCGGCCACGACGGGAAGATCGAAGCCACCCACGGCGGCCTTGAGTGCGGACTCTTCATCGAAAAGATCCCCGGCCTCGACGCGCTGTCCATGGGACCGGAGCTGCACGATGTGCATTCGGTGGAGGAGAGGCTGAACGTCGCCTCGACGGAGAGGGTTTACAAACTCGTTTGTGAAGTTCTCAGGAGAAGTAAATAAGTTCCCGCTACGCGGGAGCTGATGGTTTCCCCTGCACAGGGGAACGAAACAAAGGGGCCATTCTCTTTCGCGAAAGAGAATGGCCCCTTTGGAACCCCAAGAGAAAGGCTTTTGATTGGCAGTCTCAGGTTTGAATAACCTTTATGCCTCCGGAGTGGGAATGCCTGCGCGCGGCGTTGCCGCGTTTAGAGCTGCAAGACGACTTGCCTCTGCTTCTACTATCCGCTGCCGCTCTGCCTGTCTCGTAGTAGTACAGACTAATTTCCGCCTACCGGAGTACTCATCAATGCGGCGAGCGCAGCAATGCCGCATTCGGTAAGCAGTCTGCCGCCGGACAAACGTCACACGCGCCTCACGACAGTAAGGCGCGGTTGCAAGACGTAGCGATTCGCAGAAGATTCATGGCGAAGCCATGTACACCGCACCCGATTCCGCAGGCTGAGCAGTTCTTCAAGCCCCAGACCGGCAATGTCGGGGGTCGAGGGGGGACGCCCCTCGTCTTTCTCTGGGGGATTCAAAGGGGGGATTCTCTTCGAAAAGAGAATCCCCCCTTTGGTGCCGCGGCGCGCACGCCGCTCCCCCTCCCGCGCTAGCGCGGGAAAAAGGATGCAGCGCTGCCGCGCTGCGATTGAATCCCCTGCGCCCTATGGGCGCAAAAAAGGAGCAGCCCTTTCGGGCTGCATAAACTCCCCGCGCCCTTTGGGCGCGAAAAAAGCCACGCTTGCGCGCGGCAATAAAAAAAGGAGCCTCTTTCGAGGCTCCTTTTTCAGTGGCATTAGCCATTATATCCGAAGAAGTTATTGAAGAAATCCCAAGGATTGGAGTAGTAGCCGTTGCCGCCATTGCCGTACCCGCCGTTACCATTGTAGCTGTTGTCGGTGCTCTGGTCGGGGGAACTCGTCTCCGTCGTCTCGGGGGCTGCGTCGAAGGTGAGCTCTACCTCGATCGTCTTGCCCTCGCGGTAGACGGTCAGCGTCACGGTGTCGCCCGCGCTGTAGCTCTTCTTGGCCGCGACGAGGTCTTCATAGGATGCAATATCCTTGTCGTCCATCTTCGTGATGACGTCGCCGAGCTTGAGCCCCGCCTTGTCGGCGGCGCTGTCCGGGTCAACGGAGCAGACGAAGACGCCCTCAGTCACGTCGTAGCGGTACTGCTGCGCCATCTGCGCGGTCATCGTCTGCGGTGTGATGCCCATGTAGGCCTTGTTGGTCACATAGCCGTTGGTCATGATGTCCTTGACGAGCGACACGACGTCGTTGATGGGAATGGCAAAGCCGATGCCCTCCACGGTGGTGTTGGAATAGCTCGAATACTTGGCCGACACGATGCCGATGACCTCACCGTAGCTGTTGAAGAGCGGGCCGCCGGAGTTGCCGGGGTTGATGGAGCAGTCGACCTGGATCATGTTAAAGGGCGTGCCGTCAACATTGATGGCGCGGTTGACGCAGGAGATGATGCCCTCGCTCATCGAGAACGTCAGTTCGCCGAGCGGGTTGCCGACAGCGGCGACGGATTCGCCGATGGCGACCTTGCTCGAATCGCCCAGCACCACGGGCGTCGCGCCCGTCACGTCGACCTTGAGAACGGCGATATCATAGTCCTCGTCGCTGCCGATGACGGTCGCGTCATACGTTTCGCCGTTGTAGAGCGTCACCTCCACGCTGCTCGCATCGCTCACAACATGGTGGTTCGTGAGGATGTAGCCGTCCTCCGTGATGAAAAAGCCCGTGCCGCTCGCGGCGGTCTGCACGGTCTGGCCGAAGTAGTTCGTGGTGGCGGAGACGTTGATGGACACCACGCTGTTGACGTTCGAGGCATAGACCTCCGACATCGACATCTGCGTCTTGCCGTCGACCTTGACGGTCTGCACCTGCGCGACCTCGCGGTCGCTGACCTGAACGCTCGTCTTGTTGACCTTGGTCGTCGCGCCGCTCACGCCTGCGCCGATGAAGCCGCCGACGAGCGCGCACACCAGCGCCAGCGCCACGATCTTGCCGGAAAGACCGCTGCCGCCCTTTTTCTTCGGGCTGCCGCCGGGATTCTTATCCCACGGGTCCTCGGCGTAGTTCTTCGTGTCGATCGGGGCGTTGGGGTTCTGCTCGTCGCCCTTGCGATAGCTGTAGTGATACAGGTTGTTTTCGTCTTCGTACATGATGATGACCTCCTATGGACTGAGACCCTTGCTTGCAGCCTCTTTGCTTTCGATGGTGTTATCATAGGGCATATTTATGTATATTTCTTGAACGCTATTTGACGATTTCTTAAATTCCCGATGTCTTTTTTAAGTTTCTGTGATAATCGCGCGATTCCCCTTGCGATTTATTTCCCGTCATACTAAAATGAAACGCGACTGAAGAAAAAGGAGGCGGCGCACATGCTTCGCATCGACAATCTGAAGCTCCCCGTGGGGGCAAAGGAAGACAAGCTGCGCGCGGCCTGCGCGCACGCGCTGCGCGTGAGCGAGGAGGCGCTTGTTTCCGTTCATCTCCTGCGCCGCTCCATCGACGCGCGCGAGGGCGTGAAGCTCGTCTGCTCTGCCGCGGTCGAGGTCAAAAACGAATCCGGCGTTTTACGGCGCTGCAAGAATAAGAATGTGCAGCCCTACGCGCCGAAGAAATATACGCCGCCCGCGCCTGTTTCAGCGCCGGAGGTATCCCCTGTCGTTATCGGCGCGGGGCCCGCGGGCCTTTTCTGCGCGCTGCTGCTGGCCCGCTGCGGCGCAAGACCCATTTTATTAGAGCGCGGGCGCGCGGTCGAGCAGCGAAAGCGCGATGTCGAGCACTTCTGGCGCACGGGCGAGCTTGATCTGACCTCGAACGTGCAATTTGGCGAAGGCGGCGCGGGCGCATTTTCCGACGGCAAGCTCAACACCGGCACAAAGGACCTGCGCCACGGCTATATTTTAGAGGAGTTCGTCCGCTTCGGCGCGAGCGAGGATATTTTAGTCGACGCCAAGCCTCATGTCGGCACCGACAAATTATATGTGGTGCTGCAAAATCTCCGCCGCGAGATCATCGACCGCGGCGGCGAAGTTCGGTTTTCCCACAAGGTTGTGGATATCGAGCAGAACAGCGGCAGCGTCACGGCGCTGCGCGTGAGCGCCCCCGAGGGGGAGTACACGCTGCCCACAAAGCACGTCGTGCTCGCGCCCGGCCACAGCGCGCGCGATACGTTCGAAATGCTGCAAAAGCGCGGCGTGCCGATGGAGCCCAAGCCCTTTGCCGTCGGCGTGCGCATCGAGCACCGCCAGCGCGACATGGACTTAGCGCAATATAAGGAGGCGGCGGGCACGCCCGGCCTCCCACCCACGTCGTACAAGCTCTCCTGCCACACGGAAAAGGGGCGCGGCGTGTTCTCGTTCTGCGTCTGCCCCGGCGGCGAGGTCGTCGCCGCCGCGTCGGAGGAAAAGCGCGTCGTGACAAACGGCATGAGCGAATTTGCGCGCGACGGCGAGAACATCAACGGCGGACTTTTGGTCTCCGTTACGCCGGAGGATTTCCCGTCCGGCGATACCCTCGCGGGCGTCCAGTTCCAGCGCGAGCTGGAGGACGCGGCCTATCGCCTTGGCGGTGGAAATTACGCCGCCCCCGCCCAGCGGGTCGAAGATTTTCTCAAGCATCGCCCGTCAACGGGAGCGGGAAAGGTCGTGCCGACCTATCTTCCCTCCGTCCGCTGGTGCGACCTGCACGGCTGTCTCCCGCCCTTTGTGTGCGAGGCGCTCGAGGAGGGCCTTCCGATGCTGGGGCGGAAATTAAGGGGCTTCGATGCGCCCGACGCCGTTTTGACGGCGGTGGAGACGCGCTCTTCGTCGCCTGTGCGCATCGTGCGCGACAACTTGAGTTTTCGATCCGCCCTGCGCGGTCTATATCCCTGCGGCGAGGGCGCGGGCTACGCCGGCGGCATCATGAGTGCCGCGGCCGACGGCCTGCGCGTCGCAGAAATGATTTTGGAGGAATTGAACCATGAATGAAAAAATCGGCGTCATCATCGACTTCCTGACTCCGGCCTACGAAAAGACACTGCGCGACACCGCCGCACGCTGCGGCTACGACATCGTCTTCTTCCCCTCGTCCAAGGCGGCGGAGGGCAATGTGGACGACTGCACGATCCTCTACGGCCATCCGTCCCAGCGCGTTATCGCGGGCGCACGCAATCTCAAGTGGTACGCGAGCTGCTGGGCGGGCGTGGACCGCTTCTGCCGCGACGACCTGTATCAGAATCCCGACTGCCTGCTGACGAACGCCTCGGGCGCTTACGGCACGACGATCGCCGAGCATTCTGTCATGGTCTCGCTGATGCTGCTGCGCCGCCAGATGGAATACACCGAGATCATCCGCGAGGGCGGCTGGCGCGTGCTCCCGGGCGGCATCCACTCGCTCCACGGCGCGCGCGTCACGTGCCTTGGCACGGGCGACATCGGCACGGAATTTGCCCGCCGCGTGCGCGCATTCCATCCCGCGAGCCTGACCGGCGTCAGCCGCAGCGGCCGCGCGAACGCGGACTTTGACGCCGTTCATCCCGTCACGGAGCTCGATCAGCTCCTGCCCGAGACTGACCTTCTCTTCATGTCTCTCCCCTCGGTGAGCGACACGGTGAACATCCTGAACGCAGACCGCATGGCGCTGCTCCCGAAAGGCGCTTACGTCGTCAACGTTGGCCGCGGCACGGCCATCGATCAGGACGCGCTGATCAAAGCGCTGGATTCCGGGCACCTCGCCGGTGCGGCGCTCGATGTCGTCGTGCCCGAACCGCTGCCTGCGGATCATCCGCTGCGCAAGGCCAAGAACCTCCTGCTCACGCCGCACGTCGCGGGCAACATGACGCTCGGCTACACCTGCGAGCGCAACGTGCAGCTCTTCTGCGAAAATCTGGAAAATTACGCCGCGGGCCGCCCGATGCATCACCTCGTCGACCGCAGAAAGGGCTATTGAATCGCATCGCGTTCCGCCGCTTTGCGGCGGGCGCAGCACATAAAAAGGCAGCAATATGAAAAATTCCTGCATCAAAAACGGTATCATGCGCATTGTGCAGGGTATCATCATCGGCGCGGGCGCGATTTTGCCGGGCATCTCCGGCGGCGTGCTCGCAGTCGTATTCGGCATCTACCGCCCCGCGATGGAGCTGCTCACGCACCCCAGGCGCGCGCTTCAACGCTACTGGCGGATGCTGCTCGCCGTCGGCATCGGCTGGGCGATCGGCTTTTTGGGCGGCGGCAGCGTGATCCTTGCGCTGTTTCACCAGTCGGAAACCGTCGCCACGTGCCTCTTCATCGGGCTCATCCTCGGCACGCTGCCCGACCTCTGGCACGAGGCGGGCACGCAGGGGCGCGGAAACGGTTCGTACATCTCGCTGATCGTCAGCTTCCTCGCCCTGTTCGGCGCGCTGATGGCCGTCAAGTTCAGTTCATTTGCCGAGATGCCCGCAAACTTCTGGGGCTTTCTCTTCTGCGGCGTGCTGTGGGGCTTCAGCTTCATCATCCCGGGGATGACGTCGTCGTCCATCCTGATGGCGGTCGGCCTTCTCACGCCGCTGATCGACGGCATTGCCCAGCTTGATTTCACCGTGCTCGTCCCATGGGGGCTTGGCATGGCCGGCGTGATGGCGCTGTTTGCCCGTATCGTGAGCAGGCTTTTCGACACGCACTACTCCATCGCTTATCACGCTGTCATCGGCATCGTGCTTGCCTCCACGATCATCATCATTCCGACGGACTTTGCCTCGACAGCGGAGATGGTCTGGGGCATCGCGTGCGCCATTCTCGGCGCGGTGCTCGCGTATTTTGGCAGCAAGCTCCAGCCGCAGGAGGACGCGGAGATTGAGGCGAAATAAAAGCAGATACAAAAAGCTGACGGTCAAAAGATCGTCAGCTTTTTACGGTATCATCATTTGTGAGCGCTTCGCTTTTGCGCTTGCGCTTGTAGTGGTACATCGTCCGGTCGGCGCGTTTGATCGCATCCTCTACGCTGCCGAGCACCGGATTGAAGCACGCATAGCCGACCGACACGCGCGGCAGGTGCTCGTTTTTCACCCGCCGTGCCGTCAGCTCGCGCAGGAATTCCGAAAGATACTTTTCCGCCGCCGTGTCGGAGATTTGCGCGATGACGCAGAATTCGTCGCCGCCGATGCGGTAGCAGCAGCCGACCTTGGAGAACACGGCGTAGATCGTGCTGCCGACCTCGGCAAGCACCGCGTCGCCCACGCCATGGCCAAAGGTGTCGTTGACGGACTTGAACTCGTCCACGTCGAAATAGTAGATGACTGCGTGCCCGCGCAACGAGGCGGGACGGCTCTCATAGCTGCGGCGGTTCAGAAGATGAGTCAGCGTGTCGATTTTCTGCGTGAGCTCGGAATACAGGATGTAAACCATCAGAACATCGACCGCTGAGCACGCCCACATGATGCGCACTCCGGCACCGTACTGGAGGAACAGCCCACAGAAGAAAAAACCGGCAGGACGATAACGAGCGCCCGATACAGGCCATAATGGTGCGAACTCTCGCTCGGCAGCTGACCAATGAACAGCAGAACGCCGCTGACATAGGTCAGCACGTAGACCCAGTAAAACGTTTCGTGATGATAAACGTTTTGTGCGTCGACCGAGAAGATGAAGCCGAAGAAAGCCGGCAGCACCTCGAGCCCCGCGTGGACGCCGATGAGGGTATAAATGAGCTTTTTATGCTTGAGCGGCGTCATCAGGTCGCTGCAAAGCACAGTGATGATCGGCGCTGTGGATAACTCGATGGTCTTAACGAGGATGTGCAGCGTCCGCAGCGACGGGTCGGCTCCGTCCATCCAAACGCCGAACCATTCCGATACCATGCTTGCGATCACCAGTACGGAGATCGTGTAAACCGTCTGCTTTTTGTCATGCTCCATCAGCTCATTGCCGCTCACGAGCATGTCCATGATAATCATAATAAAGACCGAAAGGAAGATGATCGCCGAGTAGAAATCCAACATGGCGCGAACCTTCCGTTCTGATAGTTATATTCTTACCATATCACCGTTGAGAAAGACTGCAACGAAAACTAAAAAAACGTCGAATCCTGTCGTTTTCCCAAAATTCACACAGAATCTGACAGCAATTCGCTGTACTGCGCAAGGCTCTGCGTGGCGAGTTGCTGCATCGTCGACCAGTCCGCCGCGCCCGCACTTCCCTGCACCGCCACGGTGCGAAAACCCGCGTCCTTCGCGTTTTGGATGGCGGAGAGCGAGCCGGAAAAGACGATCGTATCGTCCTTTTGCGAGTGCAGGCGCTTCATCGCGCGCTCGAACATCGTGCCGCTGTCCGCCTTGCAGAGCGCGACGGATTCTGTCAGCACGAAGCGGAAATACGAGTTAAGCCCCGCCTTTTCGAGCGCTTTTTGCGCGTCCTCCGCGCTGAGCGCCGTCACCGCGCCGAGCCACACGCCCTCCATCTTAAAAAGTGAAAGCGTCTTGTCGAGTCCCTCGCGCGCCGCGCCGTCGGGGGTGAAGAGGGTATCGCCCAGTGTAAAGATTGCGCTTTGCAGCCGCATATTCGGTTCCTCCTGCGTGAATGATGATTGCCTCTTATTATAATGCGCCCCGCCGTCATTTGCAATCGCGGCGAAGAAGAATATCCTATGCAGCGCGATTCTGTATAAATTTACGGATGCATTCACAAAAGGATCTGGAAGACGGGGGCTTGACGCACTGCTTTGTGAAAAATGATGAACAAAAATACAGATTCAACGCTGAAATTTGGCGGGATTAGGTATGAATATTCTCTTGACTATGTATTTTTATTGAGTTACACTAAACTCATCAACTTTCCGCCGCTGTGTGTGGCGGCATAAGACCACTCTGGAGGACGAAAACCATGAAACATTATCCAAACTCTGTCAGCAAAGCGCTCGCGCTGCTGATGGCCCTGGTAATGGCGCTCTCGCTCGCGGTCACGTCCGCGTTTGCCGTCAGCTACCAGGACATGAACCCCAAGGACGATGCGCTGCTGGGAACGAAATTCCCGGTCGACGCGACGATCACCCTTGTCACCGATGAAAACGGCAAGGACGTGTCCCTCTCCATCCCCGTGTCCGGCATGACGAAGGATGCGCTCGCCGCGGCCGTCAGCACCGGTACCGTTTCGCTCTCGCTCGAGCGCGACGATTCCCGCCCCTACGTCAACGAGGAGCTGTTCCCCTACGCTTACGCGGGCGGCTCTCTGAATGACTGGCTGACCGAGGGCGACGGGCACCAGTTCACGGACATCAAGCTCTCCGCAAGCGAGAAAAACGGCAAGACTGTCCTCGACGTGAGCTTCCATGTGAACAACTACTTTTATTCCACCAACCGCAGAACCGGCGAGACAACACCCGACTACAGCGTGCCCCATGTGAACGGCGGCTACTACATCGACCTGTGCGGCTACTTTGATCTCGTCGCCAAAAACAGCGGCAAGGATCTCGGCTCCGTGAGCGTCAAAGTTGCGCCGTATGAAAACTTCAACACCATGTGGGAGATCTACAAGGAGCTCGATACGATCGTGGCAAACGGCACGAAAAACGGTCTCTACGTGGAAGAATTCTCCATGGGCCAGTCCACCGCGGGCCGTGATATGCCCTATCTCATCGTGTCCGACTCCAAGGCGAGCGTGAGCAAGTGGCTCGCCCTGACCGAGCAGGCCGAGACCAATCCCGATGCCGTGCTCGCCCAGATCAAGTCCGGCGCGCTCGACGAGATCCGCGTGCCCGTGATGTATTCCAACATCCACTCCAACGAGGTCGCCGCCACCGACGGCGTGCTCGACTTCGCCAAGATGATCACGAGCGAAAAGACCATCGACTACAAGACGCTCACCGGCTTCACCGCCGCGGGCGAAAAAGAGCTCAAGGAAGAGATGGGCCCTGTGGGCGCGGAGGGCAGCGTCGCCATCCCCGACCTCGTCAAGGATAAGGCCAGCTACTTAGGTTACCTGACGGTCGATAACAACGGCAAGTCCGGCAAGGTCGACCTTGAAGAGTATTACACCGTCGAAAATAAGAGCGTGAACGTCAAGGACGAGCTTTTGTCCGACGTGTTCTTCATCCTCGTCCCCGAGGAGAATGTCGACGGACGTACTTACCTGACGAGACATTCCACCAATGGCTATGACCTCAACCGCGACAACTCCTTCCAGACCACGAGCGAGACGGCCAACATGCAGCAGCTCATCGGCACGTTCAACCCCATGTCGCTTGCCGAGTTCCACGGCCGCGTGCAGGCCTTCCAGTGCGAGCCCTGCGATCCCCCGCACGAGCCGAACTTTGAGTACGACCTGCTCGCCGAGCACCTCATCACCGGCGGCGAGGCGCTGGGCATCGCGGCGGTCGCCAATAACGACGGCTACAACAGCTATGTGATCCCTCAGCGCGATTACCTGAGCTACACCGGCAACGGCACGGAGACCTACTGGGAAGACCCGTGGGACGATATGTCCACGAGCTACACCCCCCAGTTCGCCATGCTGCAGGGCACCGTTGCCTATACCGTTGAGTTGCCCGCCTACAACGACGATACCGCTCAGGCGGCGCAGTACGGTATCCTCGGCAACGCCGCCTATGTGGCTGCCGAAAAGCTTTCCTACCTTGCATCTCAGGTCACGATCTTCCAGCGCGGCGTGAAGAATCTAAACTCCGACGCGTATGAGCTCGTCGGCCAGTGGTTGTGCGACCAGAACGACGTCGAGGGCGCGGAGATGGACGTCTTCCGTCCCGAGTACAACGGCACGGGCCAGAACGGCAACTTCTATCCCGAGTGCTACATCATCCCGCTTGACGGCGAAAATCAGACCAACCTCCAGGCCGCCTCCGACATGATGGAGTGGCTCACGAGAAACGACGTTAAGGTCAACGTGACCGAAAAGGAATTCACCTATGACGGCGTTACCTACCCCGCCGGTACGATGATCGTCTCGATGTATCAGGCCAAGCGTTCTGTCGCCAACGGCGCGCTGTATGACGGCACGCTCATCAACGGCTGGACGATCCTCTACTCCGAGGGCATCACCTCCTTCAATGAAACGCGCGGCTTCGACATGGTCACCGTGGCCGAGCCCGCCGCCTACAAGAGCATCTCCGCCGTCTGCGGCGACGCGATGGATCACAACGACGCCCTCGCTTACACCAAGGCGCTGACCTCCTGCTTCACCGGCGACAAGAATAAGGACGTCATCCTCTCCAATGCCTCCGAAGACTCCACCGCCGCCGTCAACGAACTTCTCAAGGCCGGCAAGACCGTCGGCATGGTCACGAGCGGCGACCACATGGGCGATTTCATCTGCTCCTACGCCGACTATCAGACCGTCGCGGGCAAGTATCTGCTCTCTGCCGCGGGCGTCGACAAGACGAGCGTGAAGGCGAAGATCATCACCAAGTCCCCGACCGTCTACGTCCCCGGCACGCCTGCTGAAAGCGAGAAGGGATTTGTCTACACGCCGCAGATCAGCCAGAGCGCCGGCTGGAACTATGATACCGCCGCGATGAACCTCTTGGGCTTCACCACGACCTCCGACGTGACCAAGGCGGACGCCGCCGCAGGTGCGACGAAGCTCGACGCCGCCGCGAAGACCGCCGTGAAAAACGGCCTGCCGTACATCGGTTACAGCTATTCCGCAGCGTCCTCCGCCTCTGACCTCATTGCCGGCGTGGAATACACCGAGCTGGACGGCGCGATGGACTGCCTGACCCCCGTTGTCTATCCCAACAAGACCCTTGTGAACGCGAGCTACATTGCTGACGGCGACGATATCCTCTACGCCTACGGCCTCGGATACTTCTCCAAGGTCCCCGCCTCCGCGACGGTCCTCGTCAAGAGCGATAAGACCAAGACGCCCACCGAGGGCTTCATCCCCACGAACACTGCCGAGCGCGCCGCGGGCTTCAAGGCCTACCTAAACGGCGGCGTGCAGGGCTTTGCCTACAAGGAAAACGGCATGAACGTTGTCCTCTTTGCAAACTCCCTGACCAACAAGGTCCACCAGAGAGACGAGTATGCCTACCTCAGCAACTTCCTCTTCTCCTCCGTCCTGAGCGACAAGAACTACGACGGCTCGGCCGCCCTGCCCTTCACCGACGTTGCGGACGACGCCTACTATGCCGACGCCGTTGTCTGGGCCGTTGCGAAGAACATCACCTCCGGCGCGACCGCCACGACCTTTGCGCCGAACGCGGGCTGCACGCGCGGCCAGATGGTCACCTTCCTGTGGAGAGCCAACGGCAGCCCCGAGCCGAAGTCCATGACCACGTCCTTCACCGACGTGAAGAGCGGCGCGTACTACGAAAAGGCCGTTGCGTGGGCGGTGGAAAACAACGTGACCACCGGCACGAGCAGCACGACCTTCTCCCCGGATGCTTCCGTCACGCGCGCACAGGCTGTCACCTTCCAGTGGAGAGCGGCCGGCGCACCGGCGGCTGAGGGCACGAACGCCTTTGCCGATGTGAGCGCGAGCGCCTTCTACGCCCCCGCCGTGCAGTGGGCCGTCAACGCGGGCGTGACCACCGGCACGAGCGACACCACCTTCTCCCCGAACAGCAACTGCCTGCGTGCGCAGATCGTTTCCTTCCTCTACCGCGCCGCCAAGTAAGCGGCCACTATCTGATGAAAAAAGAGGGAACGGTTTTTCCGTTCCCTCTTTTTGTTTTTCCCGAGAAAGACACGATGTCTTTCCTTTTGCCGAAAACAAGAAAAAACCCTTGAAATCATAGCGATTTCAAGGGTTTTGGTGGAGACTGCTGGACTCGAACCAGTGACCTCCTGCGTGTGAAGCAGGCGCTCTAACCAGCTGAGCTAAGCCTCCAACTGTGGTGACCCGTACGGGATTCGAACCCATGTTACAGCCGTGAAAGGGCCGTGTCTTAACCACTTGACCAACGGGCCATATGAGACACGGGATGCTTTCGCATCCCGTGCATCTGGTAGCGGCACCTGGATTTGAACCGGGGACACTGCGGGTATGAACCGCATGCTCTAGCCAGCTGAGCTATGCCGCCAAATATTCCTGCTCGACAGGACAGAAGCTACTATACCAAATAAGATAGCCTTTTGTCAATAGCTTGTCCAAAAATTTTTGCGATTTTCCGAAATCGGGGAGAGGACCGCGCCCTCTCCCCTGCTTTTCATCAGCAAACGACGTTTTTCCCCTCTGACCAGACGGAGACGATGTTGTGCCGGTGCATCATGTAGATCGCGCGCTCGAAGCGCTCGCGCACCGAGAGCGGATGCGCGGCCTCGGTAAAGTCGGAGTCGTCGACGACAATGGCGTGGATATAGTCGCCGGGGACAAATCCGCCGTGCCCGCCGAAATACTTGTGTCCTGCGCTGGAGCCGAGGTAGTAGCCCTCCTCGACGGTCAGAAATTCGTCCTTTCCGTCGCTCTGCATGTGGCGGAACTTCGACGCGCGGATGGACATGGTGATGACCTTGTTCATCGCCAGCAGCGCGCCGCCTGCGATATCCGACCCGAGCGTGACGAGGTTGCCCTCGCGCAGCAGCGTCCGCACGGGCGCGACGCCCGAGCAGATGTTGATATTCGACCCCGCGCAGTGCGCCGTGACGACGCCATGCTCGCGCATGGCCTCGCGCTCGCGCTCGTCGGAGTGGACGCAGTGCGCCATGACGGTATGGTCCTTCCACAGCCCCGCGCGGTCGTAGCTCTCCCAATATTGCGCGCAGTCGGGGCAGAGCTCTTTGACCCACGCGATCTCACCCTTGTTTTCGGACAGGTGCGATTGGACGTACAGCCCGCGCTCCGCGGCGAGCTTGCCGAGCCAGCTCATCAGCTCGTCGGTGCACGATGGGGTGAAGCGCGGCGTCAGGATGGGCTTGACGGTCTTAAAGCGCCCGCACGCGTCCAGCCAGCGCAGCGTTTCGCGCTTGGACTGCTCGGTCGTCTCCTGAAGCTCGGGGCTGCCGTTGCGGTCCATGTTGACCTTGCCGACATAGCCCGTGACGCCCGCCTTTTCGAGCTCTTCCATCAAAATGAGCGTCGCGTCCGTGTGGAGGGAGGAAAACATGCAAACGCGCGTCGTGCCGCTCGTGATGAGGTCGCTCGCGAGCTTTTTGTAAATGCGGCGGGCGTAGTCGCTGTCTTCAAAGCGCGCCTCGGTCTTGAACGTGTAGGTGTTGAGCCAGTCGATCAGCGGCAGGTCCATGCCCATGCCGAGCATGGGGTACTGCGGCGCGTGCAGGTGCATGTCGACAAAAGACGGCATGATGAGGCTATCACCGTAGTCGATGACCTCTGCGTCGGCGCTCTGCGGCACGGCCTTTTCAACGCCTTGGATGCTGCCGTCGTCATGCAGGACGAGGCAGCCGTGCTCGACGATCTCGAGCTTGCCGAGCGCCGGTGCGGAAACGAGATTGCCCTTGAGGATCTTCATATCAGTCACTCCTGTTTTAGCTTTGTGCAAAAGAAAAAGCGCCCCGCCCGGGGACTTCTCCCCCGGCTGAGCACCCATAGCAGAGCCTTTCGGCGGCTCCGTAGAAACTTTCGCGCCATGTAAGCGAAACTATATGAGTTTTTCTCCGCTGCCATTACCATACCACGCGAAAGCGAAAATTGCAAGCGAAAAGCGGCGGGCGCGCTATGTCATATCGGCGCAAGTGCGCACATAGGATTGTCCCAAGAGGTGAATTACGATGCAAAAGAAACGGACAGGACGGATGCTGTGTTCGCTCGCGCTCTCGGCGGTGACGCTCTGGGGCGTGAGCGTCACGGCGCCGGCGAAGAACGCGCGCGATGCGCTCCGCTCGCTCAAGGACGAGACGCTGGGCGTGATGCTGCTGAGATATGAGCGCGGCAACGGCGGGGAGGACTTTCTCAGCCTGCGAACGTCGCTCGCGCTGCACGCGACGCCGCTTCTGCGCGAGGGCGAGGAGAACATCGCGCAGGCATGGTCGGCAGAGCTTGAGCAAAAGCCCGATGACAGCGCGGACGAAACGGGCGACGCGCAGGACAGCGAGGGCACGGTGCTCACGCAGGAGGAGACGCCGGACGAGATCGCCGTGACGGAAAACGGCTCGCCCGCCCGCACGCTCAAGGCGTCCGACCCCTCGGGCTATACGGTATTCGGCAATGTGTACATCAACAACGGCTCGGATGCCGCGCTCGACGCCTCGATGCTCTCGGGCGATTATGCAGCAAAGCTCGGTGCGGAGGGGCCGCAGGTGCTCATCATCCACACCCACGGCTCGGAGAGCTACACCATGCCGCCGGGGCAGGAATACGACGTGTCCGACACGTTCCGCACGCTGGACACGAACTGCAACATGATCCGCATCGGCGACGAGATGGCGCAGGTGCTGACCGACGCGGGCATTAGCGTCGTGCACGACCGCTCGCTCTACGACTATCCGAGCTATTCGGGCGCTTACAACCGCTCGCTCGCGTCGATCGAGAGCTATCTGCAAAAGTACCCCTCGATCTCGTTCGTGCTCGATGTGCACCGCGACGCGGTGCAGGACGCGAACGGCCAGCAGTTCAAGCTGCTGTGCGGAGAAGATAAAAACGCCGCACAGCTCGAATTCGTCATCGGGTCGAACGGCGGAGGCCTGAGTCACGATCTCTGGCGCGAGAACTTAAAGCTCGCCTGCGCCGTGCAGGAAACGCTGTACAAAGACTATCCGACCCTCATGCGCCCCGTCACCGTGCGCAACTCCCGCTACAACCAGCACGCGACGACGGGCTCGCTCCTTGTTGAGGTCGGTACGGCGGGCAATTCGCTCGAAGAAGCCGTCAACGCCGCGCGGTTTTTTGCCGCGGGCTTTGCCAAAACGATACAAAACGGGACGTAACGGCGCTCCCGCCGCCAAAATAGACGGAAAGAGGCAAAAAAAGCACAAATTCTTGTCAAAGTTGCCGTGTTGCATTCTGCACAAAAATCCTGTTAAATGGAAGTTACCATTTCAATCGAAAAATTTCGTCAGAAATTATTTTTTCAGGAGGGGTAATTCCATGGAGCTTCTTCAGGAGCGCATCCGCCGCGAGGGCAGAGTCCTGCCCGGCAACATCGTCAAGGTCGACGGTTTCCTCAACCACCGCGTCGACACCCGTCTGCTCGAGGACATTGCGGACGAGTTCGCCAAGTATTTCGACACCAGCAAGATCACTGTCGTTCTGACGGCGGAGGCCAGCGGCATCGCGCTTGCGACCATCTGCGCGCAGAAGTACGGCGTCCCCATGCTCTTCGCCAAGAAGGCCAAGAGCGACAACATCGAAAGCGGCCTGTACCAGAGCGAGGTGTTCTCCTACACCTACAAGAAGAGAGTCACGCTGCTCGTCTCTCAGGAGTGGTTGAACGCGGACGACCACGTGCTCATCATCGACGACTTCATGGCCAACGGCTTCGCCGTGCAGGGCCTTGTCGATATCGTCAACGAGGCGGGCGCGAAGCTCGAAGGCATCGGCATCGCCGTGGAAAAGGGCTTCCAAGGCGGCGGTGACCGCTTCCGCGCGAGCGGTATCCCCTACAAGGCACTCGCTGTCATCGAAAAGGCGGACGAGAACGGATTCGTCTTCCGCGAGGAATAAGTTCTTCAAAAAAGAGAGGCTGGCCATTTGGCCAGCCTCTCTTTTTTGAGCAGGTTTGCACTGCGCTTCGTGCCTTGCCGCCCGTAGGGCGTCTGCGACACGCGCTCCGTGAGAAGTGTTTTTTGGCACGCGCATGTCGCGCCAAAAAACGATTAAAATTTATTTCGCGTCTGCGGACGCGAAAGTCTGCGACGCTGGCGCCTGTTTTCTGCCCGTAGGGCAGAAAATGCGGCGGGGGCGAGACGGAAGTTGGTGCGTCGATTTTTAGTGCGGAGGGCCTGTTCACTGCCGGAGGCAGCGAATGCGGCACGGGGAAAGAGGAGAGTTAACGATTTGCCAAGGCTTGTTCGATCATCTTAACTTTTTCGGTTCTGCCCATCAGCCGGTAATACTTGCACCACAGCAGGGGAGATTGCAAAGGAATGAGCTCTGTTTCGAGAAGAATGTTCTCGACAATTTGGCTTTCCTGCAAGGAACAGTCGAAAAGTTCTCCGTTGCTTAGGATAGAAAAGCCGGCCATAACATCGACATCGATGTTGTCGATGACGAATTCCATAAATGCTTTCGTCTGATACTTGGGATCGGGATTTGGCGGCTGGATTTCTCCCATTTTAGATAAGATCGTTCGGACACGTTGAACATCAGCGGTTGAGATCATCAAGTCAATGTCGTGGAACTCGGATGTAATTCCTTTGAAGTAGAGCAGCATGGATGCACCCAAAGCCCACATGATGTGCGCCTCATTGAATCGATGCGCGATGTCCTTTAATAATTCAATTTTTTGTTCTGCTTTTGCCATAGGATACCTCCGGCGAATGACGTAACGCTTTGTCGACTCATAGTAGTAAAGTCTGCCGCACCTCAGAAAAGTGTGCAAACCCACGCGAGGGCGGCGGAGAGGGGGATGTAGAGCAGAAAGTGCGTAAGATGCGCTTTTTTGTTATAGCCGAACAGCTGCGGGCCGACGATGCCTTTGACCTCGGGATAAAAGTGGGGAAAGAAGTTCGAATGGCACAGCAGCACCCAGTCGAAAAAGAGAATGTCGTAGGCCTCCATGACATAGAGGATCACGAGATACCGCGTGAAAAACGCGCCGAAGGTGAAACCGTTCCGAACGCCGTCCCACGCGGCGAGGACTGCCGCACCGAGAAACAGCAGCATCGCCAAGATGCCGAGGCACCAGCCGAGGATATGCGCGCCGCGGAAGCGCTCGGCTTTTCTCTCAGGAACGGCGGCGAAGACCTCACGCGGCGCGGAGGAGAAGAATTTCTTCTCCTGAATGAGCCCGACGCCGGCGTACAGTAGGAGAAAATACGCCGCCATGACGAGAAACGATGCAAGCAGGGTGATCTTCATTTCTGTTGATGCCTCTTTTGCTGTCGTTTTTTGATGCCTTACAGCCGGTAGAGCGCGGGCCGCCGGTCGTGGAAAACGGGGACGCGGGCGCGGAGGGGCGCGATGGAGGAAAGGTCCAAGTCAGCGGTGACGATCTCCTCTTCCCCGCCGCCCTGGGCTAAGACCGCGCCCAGCGGGTCGATGATGCGCGAAAAGCCGCCATACAGCGTGCCGTCGCGCTCGCCGCAGGCGTTGCACGAGACGACAAAGAGCTGGTTTTCGATCGCGCGGGCGGCGGTGAGCGTCTCCCAGTGGTATTGGCGCGCCGCCGTCCACTGGGCGGGCAGGAACATGACCTGCGCTCCGCGCAGCGCCAGCGTGCGCCACAGCTCGGGAAAGCGCACCTCGTAGCAGATGAGAAGGCCGCAGCGCACGCTATCCAGCGTGAAGGTGACGAGGTGGTCGCCGGGGGTGTAGACCTCGTGCTCGCCCATCGGCGTGAAGGGATGGGTCTTGTCGTATTCGGCAATGCACGCGCCCGCGCGGTCGAAGACGCAGGCGGTGTTGTAGATCTTGCCATTGCGGAGATTCGACACGCTTCCCGCGACGATGTTGACGTTCAGCTCGCGCGCGAGCGGGGAAAAGCGCGCGCGGACGGCCTTCGCGTTTTCATCGCACGCCGCGGCAAGGTCGCCCGCGGGCATGAAGCCCGTGTTCCATGTTTCGGGCAGGACGACAACGTCGGGGCCGTTTTTCCCGACAGCGCGGCGCACGAGCGCCTCCGCGCGGTCAAAGTTCGCTTTGCTCTCCAGCGAGCGCATATTCATCTGGATCACGCTGACCTTCATGGTGGTGTCCTCCAAAATCGTTTTGATACGGTCATTATACGAAAAGAAAGCATGCATTGCAATGCACAACAAAAAGAGGACGGCGAATGCCGTCCTCTCGTTTGTAAAAGCCTCGCAGAGTTTTACCCGCAAGGGGTATGCGGCATCCGTAAAGCAGCAGAGCTGCTAACGGCTGCCCAAGCGCCGCGCACGGCGCAAATAAATTGAAATCGTTTTTTGGAACGACATGTGCGTGCCAAAAAACACTTTGCACGGAGCGAACGTGCGCGCCTTTGGCGCGTGCACTGAGCGCAGTGAAATTCTGCTCAAAAAACTGACTTTGTCAGTTTTTTGAAGTGCGCAGCGCTCTGATTGCATTGAGAACCGCTAAGACCATCACGCCGACGTCGGCGAAGATGCCCATCCACATGTTGGCGATACCGATGGCGACGAGCAGCAGGCACGTCAGCTTCACGCCGAGCGAGAAGACGATGTTCTCGTACACGATGCGGATGCACTTGCGCGAGATCTGGATGCCCTTGGCGATCTTCATCGGATCGTCGTCCATCAGCACGACGTCCGCTGCCTCAATGGCGGCGTCGGAGCCCATCGCGCCCATCGCGATGCCGATATCCGCGCGGGAGAGCACGGGCGCGTCGTTGATGCCGTCGCCGACGAAGGCGAGGCAGTCATCCTTGCCCTTTTCACCCAGCAGGCGCTCGAGGCGCGCGACCTTGTCGCCCGGGAGCAGCTCTGCGTGCACTTCGTCGACGCCGAGCTCCTGCGCGACGTGGTCAGCGACCTTCTTGATGTCGCCCGTGAGCATGACGGTCTTCTGCACGCCCGCGCGCTTGAGGGCCGCGATGGCATCGCGCGCGTCGCTCTTTACCACGTCGGAGATCACGATATGGCCGGCGTACTCGCCGTCGACCGCCATGTGGACGATCGTGCCGACGCTGTGGCAGTCCTGCCACTTGACGCCGAGCTCATCCATGAGCTTGCCGTTGCCCGCGGCCACGCTGTGGCCGTCCACGGCCGCGACCACGCCGCGGCCGCCGCGCTCTTCGATGTCCGACACGCGGGAGCGGTCGAGCTCCACGCCGCAGGCCTTTTGCAAGCTCTTGCTGATGGGGTGCGAGGATGCGCACTCGGCGAGTGCCGCGTATTCAAGCAGCTTGCGGTTCTCCATCGGGCTGTGGTGCACGCCCGTGACCTCGAACACGCCCTGCGTGAGCGTGCCGGTCTTGTCGAAGACGACGATCTTGGTCTTGGACAGCGCCTCCAAGTAGTTCGAACCCTTGATGAGAATGCCCTCGTGTCCTGCGCCGCCGAGGCCCGCGAAGAAGCTGAGCGGGATGCTGATGACCAGCGCGCAGGGACACGAAATGACAAGGAACGTGAGCGCGCGGTAGACCCACACGCCCCACGAGGCGGCATTGCCCATCAAAAGATTGATGACCGGGGGCAAAATGGCCAGCGCCAGCGCGCTGTAGCACACGGCGGGAGTATAGACGCGAGCAAACCGGGAGATGAACGCTTCGGAGCGGGATTTGTGCGAGCTGGAGTTTTCCATCAGCTCCAAAATCTTGGACACCGTAGACTCGCCGAAGGCCTTCGTGGTCTTGACCTTCAAAACGCCCGTCATGTTGATGCAGCCGCTGATGACCTCGTCGCCGGTCATCACGTCGCGCGGGAGGCTCTCGCCCGTCAGCGCCGCGGTGTTGAGCGTGGACGCGCCCTCGACGATCTCGCCGTCGATAGGAATTTTCTCGCCCGGCTGGACGGTGATGACCGTGCCGACGGCCACGTCGTCGGGGTCGACCTGCTCGAGCTTGCCGTCGCGCTCAATGTTGGCGTAGTCGGGACGGATGTCCATCAGCGCCGTGATGTTGCGGCGGGACTTGCCGACGGCGTAGCTCTGGAACAGCTCGCCGATCTGGTAGAAGAGCATGACCGCCACGGCCTCGGCATAGTCGCCGCTCTTTTCATAGATGGCGAGCGCGATGGCGCCGATCGTGGCGACCGCCATCAGGAAGTTTTCGTCGAACACCTGATGGTTGCAGATGCCCTTCCATGCCTTGCGCAGAATGTCGTAGCCGATGGTGACATAGGCGGCGAAGTAGAGCGCGGTGGAGACGAGCATCGGCATGGGAATGAATTTCGCGGCGAGGAACAGCACCGCCGCGATCAGGATGCGGTAAAGCATCTTTTTTTGCTTTTTCGTCATAAAGATGACCTCCTTGAAGGGGGAGAATTTGAATTTTGCCTAAGAAAGCGCCCCGGTGCGTTCGCCCGGGGCGTGAGAGGGAGAAGATCTCTTACAGATAGATCTCGCAGTCGTCCTCGACCTTCTTGCAATTCTTGAGGACGGCCTTCATCACGGCCTTGGGGTCCTGACCCTCGACGAACTCGACGGTCATCTTCTGGGTCATGAAGTTCACGACGGCGTCGGCAACGCCCTCGGTCTTCTTGGCGGCTTCTTCCATAAGGTTGGCGCAGTTGGCGCAGTCGACTTCGATCTGATAGGTCTTTTTCATGGTATGTTTCTCCTTTTCGGCACAAAATATTTAACGATTAAGCGCTTGTTTAATCTTGATGACCGTACTATAATGTCCGCAAAGGCAAAAGTCAAGGGCTGTTCGCATGTCTCTTCCGTTCGGGCGAAACAAACTTCCAAACGGGATACGGACGCGCCCGCAGGCCCCAAAAAGAAAGGCGGAACAACGATGAGCGAAGTGCATTTACCCCACCAGCACAGCGACGAGGGCACGATGCGGGAGCTGCAGGAATCGGTGGAGACGATCGGCAGCTTCCAGACCGTGGCGGACGTGTTCAAGCAGCTCTCCGACAGCAGCCGCGTGCGCATTTTCTGGCTGCTGTGCCACTGCGAGGAGTGCGTCATCGACCTCTCCGCGCTGGTGGGGATGAGCTCGCCTGCGGTGTCGCACCATTTGAGGCAGCTGCGTGAGAGCGGACTTCTCGTCTCGCGCCGCGTGGGGAAGGAGGTCTACTACCGCGCGTCGGACAGCGAGCAGGCGCAGCTATTGCACCGCATGATCGAGCGCACGATGGAGATTTCCTGTCCCGAGGAGGAGAGCAAGGCCGCCACCGGCGCGCCGCACCTGCCCCCGCTCGACGCCGAGGTGTACGAGGGCGGCGGCACGAGTGAGCAGATCGAGACCATCCGCGCCGTGCACGACTATCTGACGCAGCACCTTTCAAGCCGCGTGACGATCGACGAGCTGTCGCGCCGCTTTTTGATGAACCCCTCGACGATGAAGGCGCTCTTCAAGTCCGTCTACGGCAGCTCGCTCGCCTCGCACATCCGCGAGCACCGCATGCAGCACGCGGCAAAGCTGCTGCTCAAGGGCGACGAGAACGTCGCGCAGGTCGCGCGCGCCGTCGGCTACGAGAGCCAGAGCAAGTTTTCCACCGAATTCCACAAGGCCTTCGGCGTCCTGCCGACGGAGTACCGGAGATCGCAGAAAAAGTGAATTATAAGAGGTCGAACGTCCCTGCTTCCCACGGTGTTTCGCGGAAGCCGACGCGCCAGTCGACGTGGTCGACCGCCGCAAAGTGCAGCGACGAGCACGCGGTGTGGAGCTTCCTCTGCGCCGCTTCGCCCACGACGATGGCGGCCGGCCCGTCCGCGCCGCCGATGATGCCGAAGCAGAAGGCGTTCTGCGCCTCGGGCGCAAAGGAAGCGGTCTCACGTTTGACCTGGCGCGGGCGGTCACTTTCGACGCAGTCCTCGACGAAGATCGAGTTTTCCGGCGGCTCGGGCGTGAGCGTAAAGCTGATGGCTGTGAAATGCGTCGGATAGTCGAACCGCGGGTCGAGATTCATCCGCTCGCGCGGCAGTTCCTGCGGCTCGACCTCCTGCACAGTGAGCAGATACTCCGTGCCGCGGTGGGAGAAGGCGAACGTGTCGCCCGCCCTGTCCGCGCGAAAGCGCGCCCCGGGGACGCGCACCTCATCCGCCGTCATCGTGACGGCGAGTGATTTGAGCTTCGGCGCGCGCTTCGTGACGAACGGGAACGCCGCGCGGCGGAGGCTCCAGCCATACGCGCGGTCAAGGCCGTAGTGCGCCATGGCGGGCTCTGCGTCGGCGCAGAAGCCGGGCTGCTCCGGCAGGAAAATGACGCCGCAGCCGTGGCTCGTGCGGAGCTTCGCACCGTTCAAGGCGAGGCTGGGGGTAAAACCGAGGCTGAGCGGGTGCTCGCGCTCCATCTGTTCGCGTTCGTCGCGCGAGAAGTCGATGGACTCGTCGCTTTCGGGATCGATCCCCCACTTTTCCATAAAGCCGCGCAGCGCGGAAGCCTCCGTGCGCATACAAAAATCAACGACAATGCCCTTTGAACAAACGTAGACCGATGGCACGAACCAGTCGCGTCCCGCCCACGAAAACCACTTTTGTACAGGCATTTCCCTGCCCGCGCGCTCGCGCCCGTGGTGGCCCCAAAAGCTGCCGTCAAAGTAGACCTTCCAGTCCGTTTTCTGTTCGGGCGCGTCGGGATTCATTTCGGGATCATAAAAGTCCTCGGTGAATTTGAGCTTGCTGAGATCGAACTCCGCTTGCAGCTTGCGCAGGTATTGCCACGGCCGCTCCATCGGCGTGAGGAAAAAGACTGTGGAAATCTGCGAGAGCACCGCCTTCTGCTCGTCCGTCGGCGGATTCTCGGCAAGGAAGGCGTCGAATTGCGCCTCGTCCCACTGCCACGCCTGCTCGAGCGCCGCACTGTCGCCGGTCACGAGCAGCAGGCGCAGAAAATCGCTGAAATCGCGCGCGATGACGTGCACGCAGTCCTTGCCGCCGTTCATCGGGCTTACGGCGAAGACCGTTTCGCCAAAACCGCGGACAAAGCAGAAGTGGATGCCGTCCACGCCCGCCCAGCCGAAGATAGAAGCGCCCTTGGGCGTGCAGAAATAGGGATCGTTGTCCTCCCGCCGCATCACGCTGAGGGGCGATAAGTCAAGATGCTTGCGCAGAAATTTCTGATAAAACGCCGCCATGGAAAGCCCTCCCTTGTACTTCAGGTTTTCCATAGCATAACACATGGGTGCGGAAAAGTCACCGGAATTGCAAAAGCTGTGGATTTTTCGCGCCGGAAGCCGCGCTGCGGCCTTGCCACGCTCTCGCGAACATGATATACTATATTGCTAAACTATCGAGATTCGGGAGGAAACATCCCTTGGAACGCAAAGAAGTCATCGTCAGCGAGCAGGAGCTCGCGCGTCAGAAGGAATTTACGCGCAAGATGCGCGAGATGAACGACCGCCGCACCCGCACGCCGCTCGCGCTGGTCGACACCTTCGGCTGCCAGCAGAACGTGGCAGACGGCGAGGTGCTCATGGGCATGCTGCGCGAGATGGGCTACGAGCTCACGCGCGACGAAAATCAGGCCGACGTCATCCTGCTCAACACCTGCGCCATCCGCGAGCACGCGGAAAAGCGCGTTTACGGCCACTTGGGCCGCCTCAGCCACACGAAGGCCGCCAAGCCGGAGCAGATCATCTGCCTCTGCGGCTGCATGGCGCAGCAGAAGGTCGTGGCCGATAAGGTAAAAAATTCCTACCATCACGTCGACCTTGTGCTTGGCCCCCAGGCCGAATGGCGGCTCCCCGAGCTGCTGCACGAGGTATACACGAAGAATAAGCGCGTTTTCTCCATCGAGAACGAGCATGGCCGCATCGCCGAGGACCTCCCCATCGTGCGCGAGGGCGGCGTGCGCGCGTGGGTGAGCATCATGTACGGGTGCAATAACTTCTGCTCGTACTGCATCGTGCCCTATGTCCGCGGCCGCGAGCGCAGCCGCGAGCCGGAGAAGATCATCGAGGAATGCCGCGGCCTCATCGCCGAGGGCTACAAGGAGATCACCCTCCTCGGCCAGAACGTGAACAGCTACGGCAAGGACTTGGGCACCGATTACGACTTTGCAGACCTGCTCGCCGCCATCAACGCCATTCCCGGCGACTATTGGCTCCGCTTTATGTCGAGCCAGCCGAAGGACGCGACCAACAAACTCTTCGACACGATGGCACGCTGCGAGCACGTTGCAAAGCAGCTCCACCTCCCCGTCCAGTCCGGGTGCGACCGCGTTCTGAAAGCGATGAACCGCCCCTATACGCGCGCAAAGTACGAGGAAATGATCGCCTACGCGCGAAGCGTCATGCCAAGCATGGTGCTCACGAGCGACGTCATCATCGGCTTCCCGGGAGAGACCGAGGACGAAGCGATGCAGACTGTCGATCTTGTAGAAAAGACGCAGTTCGACGCGCTCTTCACCTTTATTTTCTCCCCGCGTCCCGGCACGCCGGCGGCGAAGATGGACGACCCCGTCTCGCGCGAGGAAAAGCAGGTCTGGTTTGAAAAGCTCGTCGACGCGCAGAACGCCATCAGCGCGAAAAAGCACGCAGCCTACATCGGCAGGACGGTCAAGGTGCTGGTCGACGGCGAGAGCGACGACGAGGCCTTCCCCCTCGCCGCGCGCACGGAGGGCAACCGCCTCGTGCGCATGAAGGGCGACAAGGCCCTGATCGGCACATTTGCCAAAGCGAAGATCACCGACAGCAACACCTGGGCACTCTACGGCGAAGCGGTAGAGGAATAAAGAAAAGGGGGCTTTTTGATGAAAGTCGTCATTTTGATGGAAAACAGCACGTGCAGAGACGCCGTTGCCTGCGCGCACGGCCTGTCGATGTATATTGAGACCGACAAGCACAAAATTCTTTTCGACATGGGGCCCGACGCGCAGTTCATTGACAACGCGAAAGAACTCGGCGTCGATTTGACGCAGGTCGACATCGCCTTTTTGTCCCACGCGCACAACGACCACTGCGGCGGCCTCGAAGCGTTCTTGAAGCTGAACGACCGCGCCAAGGTCTATATGCAGAAGGCCGTCTGGGGTCAGTACTACGTCGTCACGCCCAGCAAGTGCGCCTACATCGGCATGGACGCGGTGCTCAAGAATTACGAGGACCGCTTCGTTCTCTGCGATGGCGTGCAGAAGCTTGACGAAGAACTGACGGTTTTCTCCGCCGTTCCGGGCCGCGAGCTGTGGAGCGGCGCGAACGACACGCTGCGCGAGAAGATCGGTGAGGACTATCCGCGCGACACGTTCCGCCACGAGCAGGATCTATTGGTCACGGAAAACGGCAAGACCGCGCTGTTCGCGGGCTGCGCGCACTGCGGCATCGTGAATATCCTGAAAAGCGCCGAGGACGTGCTCGGCAGAGCGCCCGACGCGGTGTTTGCGGGCTTCCACCTCTATAACCCCTCGCTCGGCAAGAGCGAGCCGGACGAGCTGGTCGACGCCGTGGGCGAAAAGCTGCGCGGCGACAAGGTCGCGCACTACTTCACGGGCCACTGCACGGGCAAGGAAGCCTATGAAAGATTGAAACGTAAGCTCGGCGACCGCCTCGGCGAAATGCCCGCGGGCTCCGACTTTACCGTGTAAATTTTAGATTTTAGAGAGAAAGAAAGCGAGGACGGATCATGGCCGAGATCACGCCGATGATGAAGCAGTATTTGGAGATCAAGGAACAGAATAAGGATTCGATCCTCTTTTTCCGCTTGGGCGACTTCTACGAGATGTTCAACGAGGATGCTCAGCTCGCCTCGCGCGAGCTCGATTTGACGCTGACGACCCGCGACCGCGGCAAGGCGGCGGAGGATCAGACGCCGATGTGCGGCATTCCCTATCATTCGAGCGACGCCTACATCGCGCGCCTGATCGCCAAGGGCTACAAGGTCGCCATCTGCGAGCAGACCGAGGACCCTGCGCTCGCCAAGGGCCTTGTCAAGCGCGATATCATCCGCGTCATCACGCCCGGCACGGTCATCGACAGCGCATGCCTCGACGACCGGCGCGGCAACTTCCTCTGCGGCATCTTTTTGGACGGGCAGAACGCCGGCGCGGCCTTCTGCGACATGACGACCGGCCACACGCACGTGACCGCCTTTTCGGGCGACGACCGCGCAGAGCACCTGTATAACGAGTTATCCCGCTTCTCCCCCGCCGAGGCGGTGCTGAGCGCGGGTGCTTACGACAACGGTGAGCTGGTCGAATACCTTTGCGATAAGCTGTCCTGCGCGGTCGAGCGCGGCGAGAACCGCTTTGAGCTCAAAGCGTGCGAAAAAGCCATCCGCGCGCAGTTTGGCGAGGAGCGCTTTGCAAGCCTTCCGCGCAACAACCCCGCGGCGGCGCTCGCGCTGGGCGCGCTGCTCTCGTACCTGCACGAAACGCAGAAGACCGACCTTTCCTACATCAAGGATTTAGAATACTACGAGCAGGGCCGCTTCATGGAGCTTGACCTCTCCGCGCGGCGCAATCTGGAGCTGACCGAGACCATCCGCGCCAAGGAAAAGCGCGGCAGCCTCCTCTGGGTGCTCGACAAGACGAAGACCGCCATGGGCGCGCGCAATCTGCGCGCGTGGCTGACGCGTCCCCTGCGCGACGTCGCCGCCATCGAGCGCCGCCTCGGCGCGGTCGAGGCGCTGACGAAGAACACCGTCGCGCGCGAAGAGCTGATTCTATCGCTCTCCGGCATCAGCGACATGGAGCGCCTCATCGGCCGCATCGCCTACGGCACGGCGGGCGGGCGCGACTTTGCGTCGCTGCGCAACTCCATCGAGCGCATCACGGAGGTCAAAGCCCAGCTTACGGCGTTCACGACGGGCAGGCTGCATGAGTTAGACAACGAGCTCGACACGCTCACCGACGTGGCGCAGAGCATCCGCGACACGCTCATCGACGAGCCGCCGTTTTCCGTGCGTGAGGGCGGCTTCATCCGCAAGGGCTACAATGCCGAAGTCGACCGCCTGCACGAGATTTTGTCGGGCGGCAAGGGGCTTCTCGCCGACATCGAGACGCGCGAGAAGGAAAAGACCGGCATCCGCACGCTGAAGATCGGCTACAACAAGGTCTTCGGCTACTATATCGAGGTCTCGAATTCGTTCAAGGACCTCGTCCCCGACACTTACATCCGCAAGCAGACGCTCGTGAACGGCGAGCGCTATATCACCGAGGAACTTAAAAACCTTGAGCAGGAGATTCTGACCGCGGGAGATCGCGACAAGGCGCTTGAATTCGAAATTTTCACCGCCCTGCGCGAATCCGTCACCGCCGAGAGCGTGCGCATCCAGCGCGCGGCGGGGCTCATCGCCGAGCTCGACACGCTCTGCTCGCTCGCGTCCGTCGCGGTGAACAACAACTATTGCCGTCCGAGCGTGGACGACAGCGGCGTCATCGAAATTCACGACGGCCGCCACCCCGTCGTCGAGCGCGTGCTCCGTGACGCGCTCTTCGTCCCGAACGACACCTATATGGGCGAGCGCGAGGACCGCGCCGCCATCATCACCGGCCCCAACATGGCCGGTAAGTCGACCTACATGCGTCAGGTCGCGCTCATCACGCTCATGGCGCAGATCGGCTCGTTCGTGCCCGCCAAGAGCGCGCGCATCGGCGTGGTCGACCGCATCTTCACGCGTATCGGCGCGAGCGACGACTTAGCCGGCGGCCAGTCGACCTTCATGGTCGAGATGACCGAGGTGAGCGAGATCCTGCATCAGGCAACGCCTCGCTCGCTGCTCATTCTCGACGAGATCGGCCGCGGCACGTCGACCTTCGACGGCATGAGCATCGCCCGCGCGGTGCTCGAATTCTGCGCCGACCCGAAACGCTTAGGTGCCAAGACGCTGTTCGCCACGCACTACCACGAGCTCACGGAGCTTGAGGGCATTCTTCCCGGCGTAAAGAATTACAGCATTTCCATCAAAAAGCGCGGCGATGAGCTCATCTTCCTGCGCAAGATCGTCCCCGGCGGCGCCGACCGCAGCTACGGCATCGAGGTCGCAAAGTTAGCGGGCCTTCCGAACGAGGTCGTCAAGCGCGCGAACGTCATCTTAAAAGAGCTTGAGCAGGGCGGCGCGTATCAGGCAAAGCCCCGCGAGGAGACCGAGCAGGTCAGCCTTGACTCGATCGGCGAGGCTGAGGTGCTCGCGGCCATCCGCCGCGCCCAGCCGGACACGATGTCCCCCATCGAGGCGATGCAGCTCCTCTACGAGCTCAAGCAGAAGCTTTCGTAATTTCCCCGGAAAAGAGGTCTCCCCATGGCAAAAAAGAAAACCGCCTCCGGCGGCATGAACCGCACCGAGCGCGTCGCCGGAACGATCTTCTTCCTCGTCTATCTTCTGGTGATGCCGCTTTTGGCAACAAGAATATTCGACCTTCTGGAGGTCGTGCTCGACACCACCATCAACGATTCCCTGCGCAATGTGCTCTATTACTACACGCTCTTCGCCGTCACGGTGCTGCTGTTCCACTCGTATCTGGCGCACACATCGGGCCGGTTTTTAGACGACCTGAACCGCTCGCTTTCGACGATGCTGCTGGGCCTTCTCGTCTTCTACGGCGCGAACGAGCTTTTGTTCCGCGTGTGCAACGTGCTTTTCGACAGCCGCACGAACCTGAACGACATGACCATCGCCGCGCAGGTGGCCTCCGCCCCGCGCATGACGGCGCTGATCGTCGTGCTGCTCGCGCCGTTTGTGGAGGAGGTGCTCTTCCGCGGCCTCGTGTTCGGGTGTCTCAAAGAAAAGAGCAGAATATTCGCCTATATCCTCTCCTGCGCGCTGTTCGCGTTTTTACACGTGTGGACGGCGGCGGTGTCCAACTGGGACTTAGGCTATCTCATTTTGATGCTGCAATACCTTGTGCCCGGCCTTGTGTTTGCCTGGGCGTATGAGCATTCGGGCACGCTGTGGACGTCGATCCTGCTCCACATGCTCGTCAATGCCCTTTCCCTTTTCACTATCGCTTCCTAAAAGGAGGAAATCAATGCCCCATATTCAGCAATTATCGCCGCATGTCGCCGACCTCATCGCCGCGGGCGAGGTGGTCGAGCGCCCCGCGAGCGTTGTCAAGGAGCTGCTGGAAAACGCCATTGACGCCGGCGCGCAGAGCGTGACGGTGGAGATGAAAAACGGCGGCATGACCTATCTTCGCGTCAGCGACGACGGCTGCGGCATCGCGCCAAGCGAGCTGCCGACGGCTTTTCTGCGCCACGCGACGAGCAAGCTGCGCACGGCGGAGGATTTGGCCGCCATCGGCACGCTGGGCTTTCGCGGCGAGGCGCTCGCGGCGATCTCTTCCGTTTCTCGGCTCGACATTTTCTCGCGCGAGCGCGGCGCGCTCAGCGGAGCAAAGCTCCACTTAGAGGGCGGCGTCCCCGGCACGGTCGAGGACGCGGGCTGCCCCGAGGGGACGAGCATCATCGTGCGCGACCTCTTCTACAACACGCCCGCGCGCTTAAAGTTTATGAAGCGCGACAGCGCGGAGGCCACGGCCATCGCGGGCCTTGTCGGCCACCTTGCGCTCTCGCATCCGGAGGTGTCGTTCAAGCTCATCAAGGACGGCACGCAGACGCTTTTGACCCCCGGCGACGGCGCGCTGCGCTCCGCCATTTACGCCTCTCTCGGGCGTGAGTTCACGCTCTCGCTCCTTGAGGTCAAGGGCGCGGACGGCGACATGGGCGTCACGGGCTTTGTGACCTCGCCCATCGCCTCGCGCGGCACGCGCGGCATGCAGACGTTTTTCGTCAACGGGCGGCTCGTCAAATCCCAGCTTCTCACCGCCGCGCTTGAAGAAGCGTACTCAAACCGCATGATGAAGGGCAAGTTCCCCGGCTGCGTGCTGCTCGTCGAGCTGCCGCGCGACATGGTGGATGTGAACGTCCACCCCGCCAAGACCATCGTGAAGTTCGTAGGCGAAAAGCGCGTGTTTGATCTCGTTTACCACGCGGTCATGGCCGCGCTCGACAAGCGCGAGGAGGCCGAGCGCCCCCAGCCGAAGCCCGCGTCTCAAGTACAGAATCCGCGCGGCGATTTCTTCGCCAACATGACCTCGCAGCAGTACCGCGAGAGCCGGAAGACGGCGGAAAAGCCCGCCTATACACCTGCCGGTGCGCGTCCCGTATCCGCGCCGCAAAGCGCGCCGGTGAAGCCCGCGCCCGCCCCGCAGTGGCAGACGAGAGTGCCCGCCATCGACACGCAGAGCGGCGGCAAGGCGGCGCTTTCCGACTATGTGCGCCATGAAACGCCCGCGTCCGCGCCGGTACTGTCAGCACAGCAGTCACAGCCTGTGGAAAAGTCTGTCCATTCTGTGGAAAACCATGACGACGAGGTCGTCACGCTGCCGATGCCGGAGGAAGACGCCCGCCCCGTCGTGACCGGCCCGATCATCGGACCGGCGGCGGAGACTGCGGCAGAGCCCGAGCCGGAAGCGCCCGCCGTCCCCGTGTTTGCCCCTGCGAAGCAGGAAGAGTCCGAGATCGAGCAGACGACGTTCGTTCCCCCGTCCGCCGCGCCGTGGCGCATCGCGGGCGAGGTGCTCGACACCTACATTGTCTGCGAGGACGAGAATAAAAACGTCTGGCTCATCGACAAGCACGCCGCGCACGAGCGCGTGAATTTCGACCGCATGAAGGCCAATCAGGAGCCACTGATGTGTCAGGCCCTGCTCGCTCCCCTCGTGGCGGAGTTCGCCGCCGAGGAATACAGCGCGCTTGCGGCGAATTTGGAGCTTTTGCGCGAATTCGGCTTTGAGTGCGAGGAGTTCGGCGGCGGGAGCCTGATCCTGCGCGCCATCCCCGCCGATATCGACAGCGGCGACGCCATCCCCGCGCTCGAGGAGCTCGCCGACAAGCTCGTCACCGCCCACACCGTCGACCCCGCCGCCGCGCGCGACGCGCTGCTGCACACGATGGCCTGCAAGGCGGCCATCAAGGGTGGATGGAAGAGCGATTTAAGCGAGCTGCGCGTGCTCGTCGACAAGGTGCAGAGCGGCGAGGTGCAGTTCTGCCCGCACGGACGGCCCGTGAAAGCCAAGCTCACGAAGTACGAGCTCGAAAAAATGTTCAAGCGCGCGTGAGCGCAGGAGGGAGAAGATGAAACTCGTATGCGTCGTCGGCCCGACGGGCTGCGGCAAAACGTGGCTCGGCGTCGAGCTTGCGAAAATGCTCGGCGGCGAGGTCGTCTCCTGCGACTCGATGCAGATCTACCGCGGCATGCTCATCGGTACCGCCGCGCCGACGGCGGAGGAGATGCAGGGCATTCCGCATCACATGGTCGGCGTCGCCGACCCGCGGGAAAACTACTCCGTTGCCCGCTATGCGGACGACGCGGCGAAGTGCGTCGACGATATCCTCTCGCGCGGGAAGCAGCCCGTCATCGTCGGCGGTACGGGGCTTTACCTCAATGCCCTGCTCGCCGGTCACGGCTTCGCCGGCGGTGACAAGGACGGCAGATACCGCGCGGAGTTGGAATCCCGCTGGGACAAGGAGGGCGGCGAGGCGATGTTCGTCGAGCTCCGACGCATCGACCCCGAGACCGCCGGAAATCTCCATTTGAACGACAAAAAGCGCATCCTCCGCGCGCTCGAGGTCTACTACGAGACCGGCAAGACCATGGCACAGCACAACGCGGAGACGAAACTCATCCCCCCGCGCTACGATTCCGTGCGCATCGGCCTTGCCTATGAGGATCGGGACGACATGAAGCGCGCCATCGACCTCCGCGTCGACAAAATGGTCGAGGCGGGGCTTTTCGACGAGGTCAGAGCGCTGCTCGATTCCGGACTTCCCCGCGACGTGACGGCCATGCAGGCCATCGGGTATAAGGAGACGCTTGCCTACTTGGACGGCGAGGCCGCGCGCGAGGAGGCCATCGACGAGATCAAGCTCCGCTCCCGCCAGTATGCCAAGCGCCAGCTCACGTGGCTGCGGCACGACCCCAGCATCCACTGGTTTTATTGGAAAAAAACGAGGATTCTCCCCGATTGCCTCGCTTTTTCGACAGAAATTCTCCATACCTATGGCGTATCCTGACTTTAACGCGGACAAGCCGTCCGCAAAAAAGAAAGGAAAGAAAAGCCATGAAAAAAATTGCAAACCTTCAGGACCTATTTCTCCTCTCTGCGCGCCGCAATCGCACGAGCGTGACGGTATTTCTCGTCAACGGCTTCCAGATGCGCGGCGTCATCACGGGCTTTGACAGCTTTGTCGTCATCTTGGAGAGCGACGGCAAGCAGCAGATGCTCTACAAGCACGCAATCTCAACGATCGTGCCCATCGCGGCCATCGACCTCAAAGGCGCGGAGGAAAGCGAGGAGTAAGCACGCCTGATCCGGGAGTGTGCCATGAAATCTACATCCGTTTCCACAAAGATCATCACGATCCTGCTCCTTTTGGCGGTCATCGGGTATTTCGCCGTGCAGGGCTACAACTACTTTGTCAGCCCCGAGACGACGACGCTCGTCTACCGCTATCACAGCGAGCGGTCCATTGCCCTGCGGGGCTACGTGGTGCGCGACGAGCAGGTCGTGGACTGCAATGAAACGCTCATCGAGCTCAAGCACGCCGAGGGCGAGCGCGTGGGCCAGGGCGACACCATCGCCTCCGTCTACCGCTCGGCCGACGCGCTGAACGCCACGCAGCAGCTCGAGACACTGCGCGCGCAGAAAGAGCAGCTTGAGTACGCCAAGAGCGCCTCGAGCGACGCGGCCACCGCGCTGCGTCTGGATACCGACATCCGCGAGCAGATCATTTCCGTGCGCGCGGCCTACGAGTCGGGCGCGTACAGCTCGCTCGACACGCTGATCCCCCAGCTCAAAACGACGGTCTTGAAGCGCGAATACGCCTACAACGGCAGCGATGACTTAACGGCGAAGCTCGACGAGCTGAACGCGCAGATCACCGCGCTCTCGGGCGCGGCGAGCGGCGGCACGACGCGCATCACAGCGCCCGTGTCGGGGACTTACAGCGCCGTGGCCGACGGGTACGAGAGCGTGCTGACACCGAAGGTCCTTGAGACGATGACGCCCTCGCAGCTTTCGTCCGCCGCGCCGCAGAGCGTTTCGACCACGGTGGGCAAGCTCATTCAGGGCAGCGCGTGGTACTTCGCCGCGAACGTGAACGAGAAGGACGCCGCGTCCCTGAAGGAGAACAGCAGGCTGACGCTCCGCATGGCGTCGGGCGTCGACTTTGACCTGCCCGTCACGCTCACGCGCATCAGCGCCGCGGAGAACGGCAAATGCCTGATCGTGCTCAAGAGCACGCGGTACTTATCCTACATGACGCTGCTGCGCGAGCAGAACGCCGAGCTCATCATCAGCGCATACGACGGCCTGCGCGTGCCGAAAAACGCGCTGCGCGTGGATGAAAACGGCGTGTCAGGCGTTTACTGCCTCGTCGGGCGCGTGGCGTACTTCAAGCCTGTGAGCATCGTCTATCAGGGCAGCGACTACTGTCTGGTGGAGCCCGGCACGATCGAAGCCGCGACGGAGAGCCAAAAGTCCCTTTACACCCTGCGCCCGAACGATGAGGTCATCGTTTCGGCAGGGGAGCTATATAACGGAAAGGTCGTAGATTAGAAATGAGCATTGCTGAAAACATCGCGCGCGTGCGCGCAAACATTGCCGCGGCCGCCAAAGAGGCGGGCCGCAATGTAAGCGAAATTACCCTCGTTGGCGCGAGCAAGATGAACGACGCGGACGCCTGCCGTCAGGCCATCGCCGCGGGCATCGACGTGCTGGGCGAGAACCGCGAGCAGGAGATGACGAAAAAGCTCGCCGAGCACGCCTATGACGGCGCGCCCCTGCACTTTATCGGCCACCTCCAGCGCAACAAGGTGAAAAATGTCGTTGGCAAGGTCGCAATGATCGAATCGGTCGGCTCGCTCGAGCTGCTCTCTGCCATCGACAAGCAGGCCGAGAAGCTGGGCATCGTGCAGGATATCCTGCTTGAGGTGAATATCGGCGGCGAGGAGGCCAAGAGCGGCTTTGCGCCCGAGAGCCTGGAGCAGGCGGCGGAAGAGGCCAAAAAGTGCGCAAATGTCCGCGTGCGCGGCCTCATGTGTATCCCGCCGGTCGCCGAGGGCGAGCACGGCAGCCTGCCCTACTTTGAAAAAGTTCATGCACTTTTTGTTGACATCAATGCCAAGTTGTATGATAATACACTTGATATACTGTCAATGGGCATGAGCGGAGACTACGAGGACGCGGTGCGCGCAGGCGCGACGATGGTACGCGTCGGCACGGCGATCTTCGGCGCCCGCAATTATACGATTTGATCGAGGAGGTCTTGATACCATGGGTATTTTGGATGATCTGAAAAAGTGGGCTCACCCCTACGAGGATGAGGACGAGGAATATGAAGATGATTTCCCCGATCTGAGAGACCGCGGCGACACGGGCGCCTTTGCCGACCGCCGCAGCGCCGAGCGCAAGGCGGAGGACCGCCGCAACAAGGTCGTGAACATCAACGCGACCACGCAGCTCAAGGTTGTGCTCGTCAAGCCCGAGCGCTTTGAAAACGCGAGCGAGATCGCCGACCATCTGAAGGAAAAGCGCACGGTGGTCATCAACCTTGAGTCCACGAACAAGGACATTGCAAGAAGACTGATCGACTTCCTCTCCGGCGTGGCCTACGCGGGCGAGGGCAAGATCAAAAAGGTCGCGGCCAACACGTACATCATCACGCCCTATCATGTGGATATCATGGGCGATCTGATCGACGAGCTGGAAAATAACGGCCTCTACCTGTAAAGAAACGGAGAGTGGGATAGCATGCTGACACCGCAGGAAGTTTCCGGCCGCGCTTTCAGCAAAGCGGCCTTCGGCGGATATAATATGGCGATGGTCGACGAGTTTCTCGACGAGCTGACCGACGATTATACCTCGCTCTATAAAGAAAACGCCGCCCTCAAGGCCAAGCTCAAGGTGCTGGTCGACAAGGTGGAGGAGTACCGCGCGACGGAGGATTCCATGCGCGCCGCCCTCCTGACCGCCCAGCGCATGGCCAACACCATGGTCGAAGAGGCCGAGGAGAAGAAAAAGGCCGTGCTCGCCGGCGCGGAGGACGAAGCCCGCGCCAAGATCGGCGCGCTGCAGAGCGATGTCGAGCTCGAGCAGCGCCGATTGAACGCGGCCAAGGCCGCGACGGCGGAATTTTTGCAGAAGACGCGCGAGCTTGCGCAGGCGCAGCTTGCGCTCATCGAGCGCGTGCCCGACCTGACGCCCGAGGAGATCGCGGGCGGCGAAAAGACCGAGCAGAAGACCGAGGCCGACGTGAACGCCATCGAGGAAACGATCCTCGCGTCCTTCCGCCCCGCGGCGGAGGAGGCCACGCCCGAAAAGGCGCAGGAGACCGCTCCGGCAGAGGAGCAGAGCGCGCCGAAGGCTGAGGAGCCCAAGGCAGAGCCGCTCGAGCCGGACGACAGCCCGTTTGTGGAAACGGCGAGCCATGCCATCCGTCTGGATGACCTCAAGTTCGGCCGCAACTATCACGGAGAAGAGTAACAGCAAAAGGGCGGCCTTGGCCGCCCTTTTATTTTTTCTTTGGCCGCAGCGCGGCGAAAAGGAGACGACATGAACAAAAAGCCCATCATCGCCTTTCTCTACGACTTTGACAAGACCCTCTGCACGACCGACATGCAGGACTATACGTTCATCCCCTCGCTCGGCTACACGCCCGGCGAGTTCTGGAGCATCGCGAATTCCTTCGGCTTTGAGAACCGCATGGACGGCCTGCTCGCCTACATGTACACGATGATCGAGGAGTGCCGCAAAAAGGGCATCCGCCTGGACCGCGACTACCTCGTCTCCTGCGGGCATGCGATCGAGCTGTTCCCCGGCGTGCAGGACTGGTTCTCGCGCATCAACGCCTTCGGCGAAACGCTGGGCGTGGAGATCGAGCACTACGTGCTCTCCTCCGGCCTGCGCGAGATCATCGAGGGCAGCGGCGTGAGCCACGAATTTAAGGAAATTTACGCCTGTGAGTTTTTCTACAACGAAGAGGGCCTTGCTTCGTGGCCGAAGCTCGACGTCAACTTCACAAACAAGACCCAGTTTGTCTACCGCATCAACAAGGGAATACTCGACGTCGCGAAGGACAAGGAGCTCAACGCTTCGATGCCCGACGACTCCAAGCGCATCCCGTTCACGAACATGATCTACATCGGCGACGGCCTTTCCGACGTGCCGTGCATGAAGATGATGCGCGCCTACGGCGGGCAGGCGGTGGCCGTGTATCAGGACAGCAACCGCGCGGGCGTGGAGGACCTGCTCGCCAAGGGGCGCGTGGACTTCATCTTCCCCGCGGACTACCGCGACGGGACGCTCTTTGACGAGACGATGAAAAATATCGTCCGCAAGATCGCCATCGCCGACGCGCTGGCCGAGGAAAACCAGCAGCAGCTCCGCTCGCTCGGCCGGAGCGAGGTGCCGCAGCAGGTGGGGCTGTTCTGATGGTCAATTTGCGCTGCCCCGTCTGCGCTGGGGCGCTTGAAAAACGCGCGGGGGCCTATCTCTGCCCGAAAAACCACAGCTTTGACATCGCCAAGAGCGGATACGTCAACCTCCTGCTCAACTCCTCGCAGGGCCACCACGGGGATGACAAGCTCATGGTGCGCGCCCGCCGCGACTTTTTGGACAAGGGCTATTACGACCGCTTCATCGCCGCCGTTGCGGACGCCGCGGCGGAGTTCACGCCGCCGGAGGCGACGGTCCTCGACGCAGGCTGCGGCGAGGGGATCTATTCTCTTGCCGTTCTGCGCGCCATCGAAAAAGCGGGCAAGCACGGCGAGCTTTTAGGCGTCGACATTTCGAAGACCGCGCTCCAGTACGCATCGAAGCGCTCGCCGGACTTCACGCTCTGTGTCGCCTCGTGCGCGCACCTGCCGGTCGAAGACGGCAGCGTCGACGAGGTGCTCAATATCTTCTCCCCTTTCGTGCCGGAGGAATTTGCGCGCGTGCTGAAGCCGGGCGGCTATCTTCTGCGCGCCTATCCCCTGCGCGAGCATCTGTGGGAGCTCAAAGCGCTCATCTACGACACGCCGCGCGACAACCCGCCCACGCCGCTTACGACCGAGGGCTTCACGCTCGTCGAAACGCGCGAAGTGCGCGATATCATTCATTTATCCTGTAATGAGGATATTCTATCTTTGTTCCGCATGACGCCGTACTATTATAAGACGGGGGCCAAGGATCAGCAAAAAGCTGAGCAGGCTCAGGAGCTTAGTGTCAGACTGGCGTTTGGGCTGGCGATTTATCAAAAGGATTGATGATACTCCCGCACTATGCGGGAGGGGAGAGCGGCGTGCGCGCCGCGGCACAAAAGGGGGCCATTCTCTTTCACAAAAGAGAATGACCCCCTTTAAATCCCCCAAGAGAAAGGTTTTTGATTGGCAGTCTCGGGCTCGAATGACTTTTGCGCCTCCGGAATGAGAGTGCCTGCGCGAGGCAGAGCCGCGTTGGGTGTTGCTAGACGATTTGACTATCTCCTATTATCCGCTGTTGCGCAGCCGTTGGCGGCTCTGCTGCCTTACGGATGCGGCACGCCCCTTGCGGGTGCCGCTCCCGAATCTAATCGCAGGTTCAGTGTAATCGCCTACTACCGATAGTGCGTATATTGCGGCGAGCGCAGCAAAGTCGCCCCGGCAGACAATAGAAAGTCTGTACAAGTCCAAAGTAGACGGAGATTGCGTAAGACTAACGAATCGCAGGCAAAGCGACAGCGAAGATAGAAGCAAACCAAGTCGTATAGCAACACCACCTGGCAGGCACCCGATTCGGCAAGCGCCGCAGCTCTTCAAGCTGCTCGCTTGCAATGTCAAAACCTTTCTCTTGGGGGATCAAAAGGGGGAGGTTCTCTTTTGTGAAAGAGAACCTCCCCCTTTATCCGTCCCCTGCGCGGCGCAGGGAACCAAATTCGTTTCCTAAAGGAAAGTAATTATTTTTTCATCGCCGCAGCGGAAGCATCGAGCTTCTCAATGAGCGCCTTGAGCTTCTCTGCATCGGCGCGGGCGCCGTTGACGACCGCCTCCGGCGCTTTGGCGAGGAAGCCCTCGTTTTTCAGCTTGTTCTCGATGCCGGCGAGCTGCTTTTCGGCGTTTGCCTTCTCCTTGGCAATGCGTGCGAGCTCCTTTTCAAAGTCGACGAGTTCGGCGAGCGGCATGAAGATACGCGCGGCGTGGGTATCGACCTCGACCTTGCCGTCGGCGTCGATGGCGGCATCGGCGGGCACGATCGTCACATCGCTGGCAGAGGCCAGACGCGTGAAGAACGGGATACCGGCGCTGAATGTATCGGCGTGCGCGGTGGCGACGGTGTAGTGCACCTTCTTCGACGGCGCAACGTTCATCTCGTTGCGGCGGGCACGGATGGCGGTGATGGCCTCGATGACGGTCTGCATCGCCTCCTCCTCGGCGGGGAAGCTGAACTTTTCGTTGTACTCCGGCCACTTGGAGAGCATCAGGAACTCGCCCTCGTGCGGAAGCGCCTGCCAGATCTCCTCCGTGATGAACGGCATGAACGGGTGCAGGAGCTTGAGCGTCTCGATGAGGACATAGCAGAGGACGTTCTGTGCGTTCTCGCGCGTGGTCTGATCGTCGCTGTTGAGGCGGTTCTTCGTCAGCTCGATGAACCAGTCGCAGTAGTTGTCCCAGATGAAGTCATAAATTTTTGCGGACGCGACGCCGAGCTCGAAGGCGTCCATATTGTCCGTGACCTCGCGGATGAGCGTATTGAGCTTGGAGAGAATCCACTTGTCCTCGAGCTCGAGCTTTTTGGGCAGCTCCACGTGGTCGATCGTCAGGTTCATCATCACGAAGCGGCTCGCGTTCCAGATCTTGTTGCAGAAGTTGCGCATCGCCTCGCACTTTTCGACGTAGAAGCGCATGTCGTTGCCCGGGGAGTTGCCGGTGATGAGGTTGAAGCGCAGCGCGTCCGCGCCGTACTTCTCGGCCATCTCCAGCGGGTCGATGCCGTTGCCGAGCGACTTGGACATCTTGCGGCCCTTGTCGTCGCGGACGAGGCCGTGGATGAAGACGGTCTTGAACGGCTCCTTCTTCATCTGCTCCATACCGGAGAAGATCATGCGCGCGACCCAGAAGAAGATGATATCGTAGCCCGTGACCATGACGGACGTGGGATACCAGTAGTTGAGGTCTGCTGCGTCCTTATCGGGCCAGCCCATCGTGGAGAACGGCCAGAGCGCGGAGGAGAACCAGGTATCGAGCACGTCCTCCTCGCGCGTCAGGTGCTTGCAGCCGCACTTTTCGCATTCCGTCGGGTCTTCGCGCTTGACGTTGATATGGCCGCACTCGTCGCAGTACCACGCGGGGATCTGGTGACCCCACCACAGCTGGCGGGAAATGCACCAATCATGCACGTTCTCCATCCAGTTGATATAGGTCTTGGTGAAGCGCTCAGGCACGAACTTGATCGTGCCGTCGTTCACGACGCGAATGGCCTCCTTGGCAAGCGGCTCCATCTTGACGAACCACTGCGCGGAGATGAGGGGCTCGACGTCGTTGTGGCAGCGATAGCACGTGCCGACGTTGTGGGAGTAGGGCTCGGTCTTGATGAGGTAGCCCTGCTCTTCTAAGTCCTTGACGATGGCCCTGCGGCACTCATAGCGGTCCATGCCGTTGTACTTGCCGCCGTTTTCGTTGATCCTGCCATCGTCGGCGATGACGCGGATGACCTCGAGGTTGTGGCGAAGGCCGACCTCAAAGTCGTTGGGGTCGTGTGCAGGGGTCATCTTAACAGCGCCCGTGCCGAAGCCGATCTCGCAGTATTCGTCGCCCACGATGGGAATTTCGCGGTTCATAATGGGCAGGATGCAGGTCTTGCCGATCAGGTGCTTGAACTTCTCGTCCTCAGGGTTGACCGCAACGCCCGTGTCGCCCATCATCGTCTCAGGACGGGTGGTGGCGACGACGATATCGCCGCTGCCGTCGGAGAGCGGGTAGCGGATATACCAGAGGTGGCCCGGCTTGTCGACATACTCGACCTCCGCGTCGGAGAGCGCCGTCAGGCAGTGCGGGCACCAGTTGATGATGCGGCTGCCCTTGTAGATCAGGCCCTTATCGTAGAGCTCGCAGAACGTCTCGCGCACGGCCTTGGAGCAGCCCTCGTCCATCGTGAAGCGGGAGCGGGACCAGTCACAGCTCGCGCCCATCTTCTTCTGCTGCTCGACGATGCGGTTGCCGTACTTTTCCTTCCACTGCCACACGCGCTGCAAGAACTTCTCGCGGCCGAGGTCGTAGCGCGTCAGGCCCTCCTTGGTGCGCAGCTCCTCCTCGACCTTGATCTGCGTGGCGATGCCCGCGTGGTCAGTGCCGGGGAGCCACAGGGCGGAGTAGCCCTGCATGCGCTTAAAGCGCGTCAGGATGTCCTGCAGCGTCGAGTCCATTGCATGGCCCATGTGCAGCTGGCCGGTGACGTTCGGCGGCGGCATGACGATGGAAAAGGGCTTTTTGTCCGGGTCGGGCTCGGCCTTGAAGCAGTCGTGGTCCATCCACATCTGATAGACGCGGCCCTCGACCTGCTGCGGCTCATACACTTTCGGTAATTCTTTCATTGGTTTACTCCTATCTTTTGAACAATATTGCTCTTATTTGATATTTTCGACGAGCTTTCCCGTCTTTTCGGCAATAAACGCGCGGAAGTCTTCAACGCTCCCGCCGCGGATAGTTCTCTTGTCATACGCCTGCGTATGGTGCGAGGACAGGGCAAAGACAAAGTAGCGCGCCGTCTCGGCGACGGCCACGATCTGGGCATAGGAAAACCGGCTTTCCGTCACACCCGTTGCCGAAACGTAGCCGTCCTCTTCAAACGTGGCGGCGGCGTGCTCCGTGCCCGGCAGCAGGCGCTTTCTCGCAAACCAGGCGTTGAGCCTGTCCTCGAAAACGGTCGCCAGAATGAGCACCAGCAGCGCAAGCAGCGTCACGACGCCGCTCGCGCCGAACGGCTCGCCACCTGCGGTCGTGGCAAGAATTGTCAAAAGGCCGAGGATCAGCACGACTGCCGCAAAAATGTGCACGCGGCGGCTGCGCTTTTTGCGCACGGTTTTGCGCAGGCCCTTAGCCATGGCCGTCAGCGTTTCCATATTGTAGTCGGTCTCAAACTGTATGCCCATATTCGCTTCCTTTCATTAAAAAACGCCCTGAGCAGCTTTGACTGCTCAGGGCGATCAATGACCGTGGTACCACCTGGATTCCCGCATTGTGCGGACACTCATGCCTCTGTAACGGGAGTTCCCGTCCGGCTTACTCTCTTTTCAGCGCGGCAGCTCCAAGGCGACTTCCCCACATCCTGCACAAGGGCTTACACCGGCCGCCCTCTCTCTTCGCTTTCAGATGCGGATACTGCTCCTCTTCTTCGCATTTGTCACGCTGAATCATACCGTTTTTTGCGCCGCTTGTCAACTCATTTTGAGGATTTCCTTCTTCAGCCGCACGATGATCCGCTTCTCAAGGCGCGAGATATAGCTCTGCGAAATGCCCATCAGGTCGGCGACCTCCTTCTGCGTCTTTTCCTCCCGTCCACCGAGGCCAAAGCGCAGCGTGATGATTGTTCTCTCCCTCGCGGTCAGCTTGTCGACCGCGTCCATCAGGAGTTGGCGGTCGACATCGTCCTCAATGGGCTTCAAGACAAGGTCCTCGTCGGTGCCGAGAATGTCGGAGAGCAGCAGCTCGTTTCCGTCCCAGTCGGTGTTGAGCGGCTCGTCAAAGCTGACCTCGGACTTCTGCGGCGCGGTCTTTCGCAGGTGCATGAGTATCTCATTTTCAATGCAGCGCGAGGCGTAGGTCGCGAGCTTGATGTTCTTGTCGCTGCGGTACGTGTTCACTGCCTTGATGAGCCCGATCGTACCGATGGAGATGAGGTCTTCGATGTTGATGCCGGTATTTTCAAACCGGCGCGCGATGTAGGCGACAAGCCGCAGGTTGTGCTCAATGAGCGTGCCGCGCACGCTCTCGTCGCCTTCATCCATGCGCGCGATGAGCTCAGCTTCCTTCTCCCGCTCGAGCGGCGGCGGGAGCGTATCGCTGCCGCCGATGTAGAAAATTCCCCGCCGCGCGATGAGCCCCCAGTCGATGAGATAAAAGCGCAGTCTACGCCACAGCGTTTTGAGCAAGCTCTCCATGCTTCTCCCCCTTTTCGCATCCTTCGCACCACAGTCCCGCATATGCACCGCCGTCGCCGAGCGGGTGCTCCGCCAGGGCAACGGCACGCGAGCCGAGTTTGATTCCGTCAACTGTTATTGCTTCACAGCGCAGCAGCGGCAGCGTTCCATCCGCATTGCCCACGCTGCAATACGCAATATGCGGCAGCGTCGCGGTCTCTTCTTCGCTGATGAGGTCTCCCAGTGCGTGACGGTCGATGACCGGCACGCCGAGGCCCGTCACAGGGTCACAGAGCGTGTTGCCCGTGTCGCGCAGCAGCCGCACGCGGGCCGTTTTTCCTCGATAGGCGATGACCACATCCGCCGTCTCGCTCCCTGTCCGCGCCGCGCCGTAGCGGAACACGACGGAAAGCAGCAAATACGACGTCCCCGCCGCGATCAGGAAGACGCCCCACGGCAGGTCTGCTGTCACCACGCCGCGCGCAAGGCGCGCCATCGACCCCAGACTCTGCCCTAAGAGCATCACCACGCCAGCGAGGCCGCACGAGGCAAGGAAAAACAGCAGCGTCAGCTTGACCGCCCGCCCACTGCCGCGATACGCCGCCGCGCCCATCAAAGCGAGCCCAAGCAGCAACAAAACGACGCTTTTCGGCAAAAAGAGCTGCACTGCCGCATAAATACCGCCGACCGCCGCGCCGAGCAAAAGTCTTCTCCGCGCGACTGTCCGCCCTGCGACTCTCGCCGCGCCGAACAACAACAGATAGTCGACGAGAACGTTAAACGCGAAGACGCTTTCTATGTAGATGACCATGGCACACCTCCCCCTGATGGGTTCTCATTATAGCTGTGACCCACCTGAGAAAAGGGCGAAAAAGCGCTGCTACGCTATCTTTTGTCCCAAAGGGCAGAATTGCAGCGCATGGCGCTGCATCGTTTCCCTGCGCCGCGCAGGGGAGCGTGTCAAAGGGGGCCATTCTCTTTCACAAAAGAGAATGGCCCCCTTTTGATCCCCCAAGAGAAAGGTTTTGCCATTGCAAGCGAGCAGCTCGAAGAGCTGCAATGCTTGCCGATTGCACTGCCCAT
>ERZ773186.236-NODE-236-length-55891-cov-6.717136_pt1 | contig 55891 bp, 45 predicted proteins | sample MGYA00581000_ERZ773186 | MGnify/ENA primary metagenome ERZ773186 (study PRJEB29015, sample SAMEA2737752) | human gut metagenome | biome: human gut; feature: human-associated habitat; material: faeces | place: China | collected 2012 ...
TCTCCTATGGATATTCTATGTATATTTATGGGAATTGGACAGATATATTTAATTCCAGCTACGACATAACCTATATAGATGCAGCCATTCCATTTGCAATAACTATTCTATCTCTTCCTAAACTTAAAGGCTGAGGTAATAGCCTAGTTTATAGAGTTTAAATATGAAAAGAGAAGGCTTGTTGCTACAAAGATTCATAAGCTCCCATCCTTTACAGAGAGCATGAAACTTTCGGAAAGCCCCCAGCAGATGCAACTTTCCTAAGATATTTCTTGCATGTAATAATGGAGAGTAATCATTTAACTCTCCTTCAAATGCATGCAAAGTACTTAATGCCTCTTCTATTTTCCGAAGATAAATCTGATTTTTCTCAAACTCAGTGTAGGCAACAGGATTATCAATATGATTTACTTTTATCTTCTTTTCTCCTAATGCCTTTCCTAGCAAAACATCCTCATAGCCATATCCTTTAACTTTTTCATTATAAGGAACTTGTTCCAATACTGACTTATGATAAAAGAAATTAGTAGTACGAAAAGCCTTATAAGGTTTAGCCTTTCTTTCAAGATATGAATGTTTAGACTCTTCATGCTTTTCATATCTAAAACGCAAATTCTCACGATATAATCCAGCAGTAAGATGCCCACCATCCACACAAACTCCTCCACATGCAACTTCTCCTACTTGAACACCACAACAAAGATAACGCATCAAGAAGTTTTCATTCACCAATGTCAATCTGGCATCAATCATTAAATGCCACTCATACTTTGCCTGTCTAAACATATCATTCCGCATAGCTGCACGACAATCATGATGTTCTGCACATACATATCGGCAATGAGGCAAAAGAGTCAAAGATTTATTAATTTCAACAGAAGTTACATCGGTACTCCCATCATCAAAAACAACAATTTCATAACACAAACCAGAAATGGCTTGTGCTTGTTTACTAAGTGATTTTACCAACATAGTGGCATTATCATTATAAACAGGTATTAGTATTGAAAGTTCTTGTATCATGATATATAAACGATATCAACTTCCAATTATTGCAGCAGAAATCATTTTTATGATAAGAATAATTAAAACTTTATTTTTTCTTTGGAGATTCCACATAAATTTAGTATTTTTGTAAGCATGAAATTAAGTATCATCGTTCCTATATATAATTCAGAAAAGACTCTCGTGAGATGTATTCAAAGCTTACAGAAACAGTCTTTCACAAATTTCGAGATGCTGTTGATTAATGATGGTTCTACCGACAACAGCGGTCGAATAGCAGACGAATTGGCTTTGTCTGATTCTAGGATAAAAGTTATCCACAAAGCTAACGGCGGCTTATCAGATGCAAGAAATACGGGACTCATAGAAGCAAAAGGAGACTATACAACTTTTGTAGATAGTGATGATGAAGTTCAGGCAAATACATATCTGTCTCTGTTGGAGACTCTCCAAACTCACCCAGAATATGACATGTTAGAATATCCTGTCACCGAACGAATTGGATGTCCTAGCCAACATATTTTCATGCCTAAAGATAAATGTTATCCTGATGCCCTATTATGGTTATCAGAAAATGGGTTTGAACACTGTTGGGCATGTAATAAAATATTCAAGACAACATCTATCAAAGGTATATTTTTCCCAAAAGGAAAAAAATATGAGGATGTATATTTTATAGGACAATACATTGCAAGAAAGCCTCTGATTTATACAACTACTAAAGGTATGTATATTTATCACTGGAATAGCAATGGCATTGTTGCTGAAAAAAATATGTCTCTTTTATTAGAGGCTCAACTATATGTTGTAAAACTATTAAACATCAATACAAAAGAGTCTTTATGGCATAGACTTTACTTAGATATGTTTACTATTCAATTACATGCCTATAAAAACAGCAAGCTACTCCTATACCAGCAAAGAGTAAGTCTCAAGAAATACAGAAGTAGCAGTGATATTATCAAGGCATTAATGATAAATATATTAGGAGTACACTTATCTTGTGTCATCTTTAAACAGCTATTAAAATTATGAAAATAGTATATATGATAGAAGATTTCTCTATAAAAGGAGGAGCCGAACGAATCATTTCTGAGAAAGCAAATTATTTAGCATCATTCCATCATGAAATAACCATCATATCGGTATATCATGATGAAAAACCCATGAGCTATAAATTGAATAAAGGGGTTAATTTTATCTCCTTAGACATACCATTTACCCCAAAGAGTGATTCTATTATACTTTCTATTATCTACAGAATCATTACCATTTGGAGAGTTTTCATTCACTTTCAAAAGGTGATTAATGAGATCAAGCCTGACGTAATATTTTTTACAATGGTTCTTGGAGCTATTATTCTACCTTTATGCAAAACCCAAGCCAAGAAAATATACGAATCACATTCAGCGCGTTCTTTTACACCATATAACAAACTATTCTATTGGATGGAAAAATCTGCTTACAAGGTTGTGTGCTTAACACAAGATGATGCTAAAGAATATCAATATGCTAATAATGTATGCGTTATTCCGAACTTTATAGATACTCCTAAACAAATTGTACAAGACTATACTAGCAAAAAAGCTATAGCCGTAGGAAGACTTGAATATCCTAAAGGATTTGACAGACTTATTCGCTGTTGGGAAAAGATAGCAAAAAGATATCCAGACTGGCAACTTGATATCTATGGTGAAGGTTCACTTTATCATACTCTTCAGACACAAATAGACAAACTGCATCTAAATGCACAAATAAGACTATGTGGAAGATGCGAAAATATGATAGAGATGTATCCAAACTATAGCTTACATATTATGTCTTCACATTATGAAGGACAGCCAATGGTTCTAATAGAAGCCCAAGCTTGTGGACTTCCTTCTGTAACATTCAATTTCAAATATGGTGCCAAATATATTATCAAGAATGAATATAATGGATATATTGTTGAACAAGACGACGAGAAAGCTTTTATTGAAGCTATTTCCCAATTACTCTCCAGTACAAAACTCAGAAAGCAATTAGGAAATCATGCTCTAGAAATAGGAAAAAAATATAATAAATCTTCTATCTTCAAAGAATGGGAAAAATTATTATCAACAATTTGATGTATGAAAAGTGTGCTACACACTCTCTCCATACTCATATAATCAGCCTATGAGAAGTCTTTCATAAAGCTTTTCATAGGCTTCTGTCACAGAAGTATATATATGATATTTCTTGACGAATTCTACACTTTGAGAAGATAATTTTGCAAGATTCCCTTCGCAAAAGAAAGCCCCCTCAATGATTGCGACATTCTTCGATTCAGAATATTCAGGACTCACATTGATGATTGGTCGCAATTCTGCTTCGCCAATAAAATTATAATAGTCTTCCTCTCCCCCACCAATAACCACCGTACCACGGGCCATAGCAGCCAAGGAATTCATAGAAGGAGTATAACTATAAAACTGATCAACCAAGACATCTACCTCATCTATCATCCTACAATACTCTTCATAAGGTACACCTTCAACATATTTAATATCAATTTTTCCAGGATATTTCTTTGCCAATATTTCTACAAAATGAGCTATCTTCAAAGCTCCTTTTATGTATTCTCGCTTGGGTTGTAACCCAACCAATACTTTAATAACATCAGCCTTTCCCTTTACTGAAGTTGCGGCATCCATAGAAGGTATCTCCATAGGAAGGGGTATATACTGAAGTTTATATTGATAAGCAGGAGTATGGTAACAAAGATAATACTCATAAAGACAAGGTATAAGAACATCGGCATGCTTGCTGGTATATCTCCAGCAGTCATAAAACTCGGGTATCATCTGCTCTGCTATTCGCTCCTTGTTTTCTTCCACATTCTGTAAATGGCCATTCCAATAGGTATCAGAGTAAGCAGGTATGCCATGCGACTGCATGGCAAAAATTTGCGGATCATCTCCAAAACATCCTTTCAAAACCTTCTTATTAGTCATCTTCAAAAACTTAAACATCAATTTATTCCATCTAGGCATCAATGGAATAAATTGATAATTATGCACTTGTACAATATCATTTCCACAAAATGTGGATAAATGACACAGGATTTTAAACAACACCATAATTCCACTCAACTTGCCAAAACGCATGTTTCTACGTAGATCAATGTCCCGAGGAGAATTATGCCAACCATTACCATCAGAAGCCAAGACTACACGATGACCTCTTGCAATAAGTCCTTTCTTGAGGGTATTATGTAAAAAACTTGCCTCACCTAAAAAAAGTATTCTCATAAAAAATAGATAATTTTATATAAATAAATAACACAAAAAGAAAGTTTTTATTATCTTTGCAGTCATAAAAATATAAAATTATGAATCAATTAAATAATAACGCAAATATAACAGCACCATTGGTAAGTTTTGTCATTACAATAGATTCTTACCCAGTACAATACATAGAAGAATGTCTCAAAAGCATCCTTCAGCTATCATTAAATATCAAAGAAAGAGAAATTATCTTGATAGACAACGGAAACGATGAGTGTTGCATTAATGAACTAGCAGGCTATCTCGATGATATCGTATACCTGAGACTCCCTAAACTTGGAAACAGCATGACACGCAACTACGGATTAAAGTTGGCCAAAGGACAATACATACAGTTCATAGAAGGAGATGATTATCTTATACAAGCTGCTTATGAGCACTGTCTTGATATCGTGAGATACCACCATCCAGACATCGTTACATTCAACTTTGCTCAAAAGGAGGGCACAACAGAACCATCTTATGAACTCCCTACTCCAATAAGTGGCACAGAATATCTCAACAATAATAATCTGATAGGCTCTGTCTGCTCTTACATTTTTCGAAACAAAATCATAGGCAGCTTACAGTTTACTCCAAAAATAGAGTTTGGAGAGGATGAGGAATTTACACCACAATTATTCTTACGAGCCGAGAGAATATTCAAAACCAATACTTTGCCTTACCATAACAGAGTAGATAAGTATGCCTCTAGCCAGCTGAACAGCAAAGAAAAAGTCGCTCGCCACATGAATAACAAGCTAGAAGTAATTCTTAATTTACAGAAGTTGCTTGATACGATTCCCGTGGCTGACCGACAGGCACTTAATCGTCGTATAGCTCAACTCACTATGGATTATCTATGCGATAACATTCGTCTCAAACATTCACTTATTGCATTGAACCATGATATCAAGAAATTGAGAAAATATGGACTCTACCCTCTTCCTGACAAGGATTACACCAAGAGATATACCATGTTCAGAAAGATGATAAGTACCTATGTAGGCAGAATAACCCTTTTATTCTTTCTAAAAAAATAAACACTTGAACTATCAAGAAGATAAGAAAATGTTGCTGATATGAACTAAAATCTCCGTTCAATAGTTTTGAACGTACATTCAAAACAACTGAACGTACATTCAAAACTATTGAACGGAGATTCAAAAGTACTGAACGAAGAATCGAAAGTACTGAACATAAACTTTCATAAAGGTTATAACCTTTTTATCACCTTTATCACTTTTATCGCCTTATGAAAGCGAAAGCATCTTCTCGATAGGCTTCACAGCATCCTTGGCAATATCCTCTGCCACTTCCACTCTAGGCCAACCGTACTTCAAACTATTATAAATCTTCTTCAAAGAGTTCATCTTCATGTACTCACACTCATTGCAGCTGCAGCCTACTCCACCCTCGCTTACCTCTGGTGGCACAGGATAGAAGATGACATCAGGGCAATTGCGCTCCAACTCATGCAGGATACCAGCCTCTGTGGCGATGATATACTCCTTGATTTCAGGATGCTCCTGGGCATAATGCAGCATGGTGGCTGTAGAACCCTTCACATCGGCTACGGCAAGCACAGGTGCCTTGCACTCCAGGTGAGCCATCACAACAGCCTCAGGATGCTCCTGCTTCAACTTAACGATGGCCTCTACCGAGAATTTCTCGTGTACATGGCAGCCACCGTTCCAGAGCAGCATGTTTCTGCCCGTTACGCTGTTGATGTAGTTGCCGAGGTTGTAATCAGGACCAAAGATAATCTTCTCGTCCTGTGGGAAGCTGTCAATCACCTTCTTGGCATTACCACTGGTCACTACGCAATCGGTAAGCGCCTTTACGGCAGCCGTGGTATTCACATAGCTCACCACCTTGTATCCAGGATGCTCCTCCTTATATTTCTTCAAATCCTCAGCCTTGCAACTGTCGGCAAGCGAGCAGCCGGCATTCAGGTCAGGGCAGAGCACGGTTTTGTCAGGGCTCAGGAGCTTGCAAGTCTCAGCCATGAAGTGCACACCGCACATAACCATCACCTTGGCATCGGTTTCGGCAGCCTTGCGAGCCAATGCTAAAGAATCACCCACAAAGTCGGCAATATCCTGAATCTCACCAACCGTGTAGTAGTGGGCGAGGATAATCGCATCTTTCTCCTTGCAAAGCTTTCTGATTTCAGCCTTCAAGTCCAAGGTCTCGTCGATAGGTTCATCCACGTAACCTTTCTTTATCCAATCGTTTTTCACCATAACATTAATATTATATTTCTTTATTTCTTATTTTTTAAAAAAGAATATAAGGATGATGATATGACGTGGAAAAGTGGATAAAAAACATCGTAAATATTTGCTTTTTTCATTATCCAAGTCTTGTCTCAGGTTATCAGCATAGGGCTTGGAAATCTTTTTCTTGGCTCTTAATGCTTTAACCTTTTTATCAACATTTCCCCAATTCGCTGCAAAGTTAATAAGTTTATATCTTTTTTCAGTCAAAAACTGCGAAAAAGTTTCTAAAAACTTATTAATAACCCTGTGGATATCCATAATCCCGGGGGTGGAGATAGGGGAATGTGGATATTCCACAAGTTATTAAAAAGTTATTAAAGGGGTTTTCCGTACACTTATCCACGCTTTTGTGGATAATCGAAAAGCCTGCTGAAATCCCACAGAAATCCTGCTGAAATCCCGCTGACTAGATATAGAAACTCTGCAAGAGAAATCAAAAGAAACAGCAGGCAGAGAAGCAAAGAAGACAAGAAACAAAGAAACAGAGAAGGCAAGAAGCAAAGAAGCAGATTTCCCGTGGCTGCTGACCACAGGAAACCTGCTTCTTTTATCATTCCTATCTTTTCTTTAAGATTCTATCCACTTTTTCCACCACCATCTCTGGCGAGATGTTCTTCATGCAGGCAAAGTCGTCACGCATACAGGGTTTATTGCCGTAAATGCTGCAAGGACGGCACGGCATGTCGAGCTGCACGGCATTTTCCGGGCTCTGATGCCATCCCATGAAGCCTGCGTAAGGGTGGGTGGCACCCCAAATGCTCACCACAGGCGTATTGACAATCGATGCCAGGTGCATATTGCCGCTATCCATGCTCACCATTACGCTGAGATGACTCATCAGGATGAGTTCTTCCGAGATGCCATGGAGCTGGGCGGATGCATTCACCACCTGCGGGAACTTTTCTGCCCATGCATTCATTACAGGCGTTTCATCCTTACCACCGCCAAAAAGGAAGATATGACTATGTGGATAATGGCTGATAAGTTGCTGGATAACTTTTTCCATCATGGGTTGTGGATAAATTTTTCCGGCATGTGCCGCAAACGGTGCTACACCTATCCAAGGCTCTTCTAAGTTATTGTTATCCAATGAGATGTTTTTATCATCACCAACTTGGAAAACTTCTTGTGGAAGCGTGGATAAGTCGCCTTTTCCCTCGCCGAATATGCTTTGGAAATCTAGTTTTACCGGATACCCCAATTGTGCAAAAACATCAGCATAGTTCTCAAAAGAAGATGGCTGCTTGACCAGTTTCTTGTTGGTGCTGGCCACGAGCATACGCTTTCCCTTGCGGTGCTTGTCGATGTGCGCCACCTTGAAGTTGTCAAAGTTGAAGCGCATGCGCAGATAGCTGGAGCGAAGCACGCTGTGAAGGTCGGCAATCGCCGTAAACTGCTTGGCGATGAGTCTGCGATAGAGGGCATTCAGTCCCTTCACACCTTTATACTCTTCCTTGAGGTCAGCTTCCATGAATCCGACGTTAGGGGAGAGATTCTCGAAGAAAGGACGGGCGAATGGACGGCTCAGCACGGTGATTCTCACATGAGGATATTGCTTGGCCAGAGAATATACCACGGGTACAGTCATGGCAACGTCGCCCATGGCTGAGAATCTTATCACAAGAATATGCTCTGTCTTCATACGTCAATTTCTTCTTTATATATATAATAAGGTGTATTTACTTCTGATTATAGAGTACAGGGTTGGTAGATGGATCGTTGTACATCTTCATCTGGCGATACACCTTCATATACTTTCTTCCTGCCTCGATGTCTTCCAGGAGCTGGTCGATGGCTGTTGAGAGATCTACCTGCTGTTCGAGCAGCACGTTGAGCTTAGCCTGGCATTTAGCCTTGTGTTCTGCTGATGCCTCAGGGCGCTCCACCTGTTCCTTCATGTGATAAATCTTGAGGGCGAGGATGCTCAGGCGGTCCACTGCCCATGCCGGACTCTCGGTGTTGATGCGTGCATCATCCTGCACCTTCACATCTTTATATACCTCACGGAAGTAAGAGTCAATCTGCTCCACGAGGTCCGTGCGGTCCTGGTTGCTGCGGTCAATGCGGCGCTTCAGCTGCAGGGCTTCCATCGGGAAAATGTGGGGGTCACGGATAATGTCTTCCAGATGCCACTGTACTGTGTCTATCCAGCACTTCAGATAGAGCCGGTTGTCGATAGACTCGCGGTCGTAAGGGTTATTAATGGGTGTATCTACATCGTTCTTAATGTGGTAATCACTAATCGCTTGATTGAAGATGTGATTGCACTGCTCAGTAAATGATGCCATGTTTTTAGTTGTTTATGTTATTATACTTGTATCGTTGTTTAGGGGCGTAAACCTTAATTTTGCAAAGATAATGTAAAATGAAGACAGCGCCAAGCAAAACCCCGACTTTTTATATTTTTCCCCCGTTTTTGCCCAAGCCCCCGCCACAACGCTGGCGCCCATCACGGCATAAGCATCGCTATATATGCTTTATGTGTCAATGGATATCTGCCGTCTGTCCACCCATGGTGCGCTGCCCGACTGCCCATCTACTATGCCCGTCTGCCTTTATATTCTATCCATGCACCTATATATTATTTCCATAGCTCTATATATTCTATCCATGCATCTATATATTCTTTTCATAGCTCTATATATTCCATCCATGCACCTATATATTATTTCCACAGCCATAAATATTCCATCCATCCACCTATATAATATATATAAGGTGTAAAAGTCTGCCGCCCAGGGTAAGGCCGGTTGGGGTAGGGGTGCTTCCGCCACACGCGAAGGCCTTAGATATTGGTTATAAAGGGCTATGGCTTGGTAGTGAAGATGAAAGTTGCCGTTTTGGAACTTGTCTGCGCTCTTCTGGAGGTCATCTCCCCGAGTTTTTAACAAATTCATTTTTCCCGATTTGTGTCATCAAAAGGTGATTAATTATCAAAAGAATAGCCATTTTATTGCACAAACATAGGGGTAGTGTGCATGCGAATGTCGTTTTTATACGAAAAAATTTGCCAGAATGATAAAAAATGTGTTCCTTTGCAGCCAGAATTTTTAATAATACGTATTTTTAACAATTTAAATTTTACAATTATGTCAGAAATTGAAAGCAAAGTTAAAGAGATTATCGTTGACAAACTCGGTGTTGAGGAAGAGAATGTAACTCCAGAAGCAAGCTTCACCAACGACCTGGGTGCCGACTCTCTGGATACCGTTGAGTTGATTATGGAATTTGAAAAGGAGTTCGGTATCAATATCCCCGACGACAAGGCTGAGACCATCCAGACTGTAGGCGACGCCATCAAGTACATCGAGGAGAACGCAAAATAAATGGAGCTTAAGAGAGTAGTAGTAACAGGTCTTGGTGCCGTTACCCCATTGGGCAACACCCCCGAAGAGACATGGGCTGCCATGGTCGAGGGTAAAAGCGGCGCCGCACCTATTACACAGTTTGACGCGTCTCTGTTCAAAACCCAGTTTGCTTGCGAGGTAAAGGACCTTAACGTCAATGATTGGATTGACCGCAAGGAGGCCCGCAAGCTCGACCGTTACACCCAGCTGGCACTTATCGCCGCCATGCAGGGTGTAAAGGACTGTGGTCTTGACCTTGAGACTGCCAACAAGAACCGCATCGGAGTAGTATTTGGTGTGGGTATCGGTGGTATCAAGACTTTTGAAGAAGAGGTGACTTACTATGGTAAGCACCCTGAGAATGGACCTAAGTTCAATCCTTTCTTCATCCCCAAGATGATAGCCGATATCGCATCAGGACATATCTCTATCCACTTCGGTTTCCACGGTCCCAACTACACCACAACATCAGCGTGCGCTTCTTCGACCAACGCGTTGGCTGATGCGTTCAACCTTATCCGTCTGGGTAAGGCCGATATGATAGTAAGCGGCGGCGCCGAGAGCGCCATCTGCGCTTGCGGTGTAGGCGGTTTCAACGCCATGAAGGCGCTGTCAACCCGCAACGACGACCCTGAACACGCTTCGCGTCCGTTCAGTGCCAGCCGTGATGGATTTGTGATGGGCGAGGGCGCCGGCTGTCTCATACTCGAGGAGCTGGAGCATGCCAAGGCCCGTGGTGCCAAGATATATGCTGAGATGGTAGGCGAGGGCGAAAGCGCCGACGCATATCATATCACCGCATCGCACCCCGAGGGACTGGGCGCCAAGCTCGTTATGGAAGCCGCTCTTGAAGATGCGGGTCTGAAGCCCGAGGATATCGACTACATCAATGTACACGGTACATCGACCCACGTGGGAGATATCTCTGAAGCCAAAGCCATCAAGGAAGTGTTCGGCGATGCAGCCTTCAAGCTCAACATCTCATCGACCAAGTCGATGACGGGTCACTTGCTGGGTGCTGCCGGTGCTGTAGAGGCTATGGCATGTGTACTGAGTGTCATGAACGACATCGTGCCTCCTACCATCAATCACGAGGAGGGCGACGAAGATCCTGAACTCGATTATTCGCTGAACTTTACGTTCAACAAGGCACAGAAGCGTGAGGTACGTGCTGCTCTGAGCAATACGTTCGGATTTGGCGGCCACAACGCTTGTGTTATCTTCAAGAAATATGCTGAATAATTTAATTGACCGAATAAAGCTCTCTTTCCGCAAGGACAAGGAGCTTTATTCGTCTTTATACGCCATTCTCGGCTTTTATCCCCGCCATATCGACAACTACAAGATGGCGCTCATGCACAAGAGCATCATGCACCGCAACAGCAAGGGCAAGCCCGTCAACAACGAGCGGCTCGAGTTTCTCGGCGATGCCATTCTCGATGCCATTGTGGGCGACATCGTGTACCATCATTTCCCCGGCAAGCGCGAGGGATTTCTTACCAATACCCGTTCCAAACTCGTTCAGCGTGACACCCTCAACAAACTGTCGCAAGAAATGGGCATCGATCAGCTCATCCTCTCCAACGGTCATAGTGCCTCGCACAACAGCTATCTGGGCGGCAACGCTTTTGAAGCACTCGTCGGTGCCATCTATCTTGACAAGGGTTACAAGGGATGTATGGACTTCATGCAACAGCGTATCCTCGGCAAGATGATCAACATCGACAAGCTGGCTTATAAAGAGGTGAACTTCAAGAGCAAACTCCTCGAATGGAGTCAGAAGAACAGGGTCAACGTAAGTTTCGAACTGCTCAGCCAGAAGGTCGACAGCAACGGTAGCCCTATGTTTGACTACCGCGTGGTTATCGAGGGCGTCAACGGATGCAACGGCCAGGGCTACAGCAAGAAAGAGAGCCAGCAGCTCGCCTCCAAGCTCACGCTCGAGAAGCTGCGCCGTGAGCCTCAGTTTATCGACCAAATCTTTGCGGCCAAGACCAATCGCACCAAGATGGAAGAGGAGCCTGTAGAGACTGTGCCCGACACCGCCGAGAAGCAGGATTTCATCATCGCCGTCGAGTCGGCCCCCGCCGAGCCTCGTCAGCGAAAGTCCAGAAAGCCAGCCGTTTCCAAGGAACAGCCCGCCAAGGAAGCTGCCGATGACTCCGACGAGTTTGACTTGAGCGACATCTCTGCGCGAGCCATGAGCCGCGAGGAGATAATAGCCGCCGCCGAAGCCGAAGCCTTCGGAGGAGAGTAGGGGAGTGCCCGCTCCACTTCTGCCATCAGTCACAGGGTGGACAACGATTACTTATAGAGGAGAGTTGATTACCATAAGGTTGAAATCAATTACTCACGAGGGGATGCTAATCTCCATGAGACAGTAGCCAGCCATCCCGATGCAGTAGCCTGTCATCTCGAAGCTGTAGATTGACATCTCGGTGCAGTAGCCGATTGCCAGAAAAAGGATGACAGCCACCCCCAGGCAGAAGCCAATGACAATAGCCCCAGGACAGACGATAATCGTCGCTGTCCTGGGGCTATTGGCGTAGATGGAGGTGACTCCCACGCCCAAAGTCCCTCATAAAAATGTAGCAATGATCATAAAAGTCCCTCATAAAAGTGTGCCAAAACATCAAAAAGTCTCTCATAAAAGTGTGGTGATGCGCTCCAAAGTCCCTCATAAAAGTGCGAGCAGCCCCCAGACTATCCAGTCTCTCTTCATGATACTCACGGCACTTGTCCTGTTCACTTCCCCACGTTTATTTTATATTAAAAATGGTAAATAATTGTGCTATGTGAAAGAAATCGGTTAACTTTGTATGATTAATTGGCAATTACATACACATGAGTTTAACCCGTATAGCAAGCATGGCTTTTTTGCCGCGACAGAAGAGTCTTGAGAAGCATTTTACCACTCCTGACGAGCTGCAGGAACGTGTACTCAGATATCTTATCTCCAAGGGAAAGAATACCGAATATGGCGCCAGCCATCACTTCGATGAGATAAGAACTTATACAGATTTTGCCGCCAATATTCCCGTCAATACTTACGAAGAGCTGAAAGGCGATATAGACCGTATGCGTCATGGTGAGAAGAACGTGCTGTGGCCCGGTACCGTCAAGTGGTATGCCAAGTCATCCGGAACCACCAACGACAAGAGCAAGTTCATCCCCGTCTCTGCCGACGGACTCAAGAACGTCCATTATCAGGGCGGCACCGACGTCGTGGCCATGTATCTCCAGAACAACCCCAACTCCCGCCTCTTCGACGGCAAGGGCCTGATACTCGGAGGCAGCCACTCACCCAACTACAATCTCAGCGGCTCGCTCGTGGGCGACCTCTCCGCCATACTGATTGAGAATATCAACCCCCTGGTCAACCTCGTGCGAGTGCCCCAGAAGAAGACGGCGCTGCTGTCCGACTTCGAGGTGAAGCGCGACCTCATCGCCCGCGAGACGATGCACAAGAACGTCACCAACCTTTCGGGCGTGCCCAGCTGGATGATGTCTGTGCTGGTGCGCGTGCTCGAGCTCACCGGCAAGCAGCACATCAACGAAGTCTGGCCCAACCTTGAGGTCTTTTTCCATGGCGGCATAGCCTTTACCCCTTACCGCAAGCAGTACGAGCAGATTATCACATCGCCCGGCATGCACTATATGGAGACCTACAACGCCAGTGAGGGATTTTTTGGCATCCAGAACGACCCCTCCGACCCATCGATGCTGCTCATGCTCGACTATGGCGTCTATTACGAGTTTATCCCCATGGACGAGTTTGGCACCGACCGCCCCACCGTCCTGCCATTGAGTGGGGTAGAGGTAGGCCGCAACTACGCCATGCTTATCTCCACCTCCTGCGGACTGTGGCGTTATCTCATCGGCGATACCGTCCAGTTCACCTCCACACGCCCTTACAAGTTTGTCATCACCGGCCGCACCAAGTATTTCATCAATGCCTTCGGCGAGGAACTTATCATGGACAATGCCGAGAAGGGCCTCCAGTATGCCTGCGAGCAGACTGGCGCCCAGGTGAGCGAGTATACCGCCGCCCCAGTCTATATGGACGCCCGTGCCAAGTGCCGCCACCAGTGGCTCATCGAGTTCAGCCGTCAGCCCGACAGCCTCGACCATTTCGCCCATGCCCTCGACGAGCGTCTGCAGCAGCTCAACAGCGACTATGAGGCCAAGCGCTTCCACGACATTACCCTCCAGCATCTCGAGGTCATCGAGGCGCGCCAGGGACTCTTCAACGACTGGCTCAAGGCCAAAGGCAAGCTGGGCGGACAGCACAAGGTGCCTCGTCTGAGCAACAGCCGCAAAAATCTCGACGAACTGCTCCAACTTAACGGTAACAACAAGTCAAACGACAATGATAAATAAGAGGTTTACGCCTGTCAGCCGCTGCGCCTTTGCCGCGGTTGTCGCCATAGTGCTTCTGACGGTCATGGCGGCGTGTGCCCGCATGGGCCAGCCCGACGGCGGATGGTACGACGAGACCCCGCCCCGCATACTCTCTGCCAGCCCAGCCGACAAGTCGGTCAATGTCAGCAGCAAGAAGATATACATCAACTTCGACGAGTATATCCAGATAGAGAACGCACAGGAGAAGGTCATCGTGTCGCCGCCCCAGATGGAGCAGCCCGACATCAAGAGCCAGGGCAAGCGCATCATGGTACAGCTCCGCGACACGCTCCAGCCCAATGTCACCTACACCGTAGACTTCTCTGATGCCATCACCGACATTACCGAGAACAATCCTCTGGGCAACTACACCTACAGCTTCTCCACCGGCGAGGCCATCGACACCATGGAGGTCGCTGGCTATGTGGTCGATGCCCAGAACCTCGAGCCCGTCAAGGGCATCCTCGTGGGCCTCTATGCCAACCTTGCCGACAGCGCCTTCACCACGCTGCCTATGGCGCGCGTGGCCCGCACCGACGCCACCGGGCGCTTTGTCGTCAAGGGTGTAGCCCCAGGCAGCTACCGTGTCTACGCCCTCGAAGACGCCGACGGCAACTTCCTTTACAACCAGAAGAGCGAGAAGATGGCCTTCGACACCGCAGTTGTAGTGCCCACCTTCAAGCAGGACATCCGCCAGGATACCATCTGGCGCGACTCGCTCCACATCGACTCCATCATCCAGGTCGGCTACACCCATTTCCTCCCCGACGACCTGGTGCTCCGGGCCTTCACCACCACCCTTACCGACCGCTATCTGGTCAAGACCGACCGTACCCAGGCCGACCGTTTCACCCTCTTCTTCAGCTACGGCGACAGCCTGCTGCCCCGCGTGCGTGGCCTCAATTTCGACGCTACCCACTCGCTCATAACCGAGGCCAGCGAGCGCCGCGACACCGTCACCTACTGGCTACGCGACACGGCTCTCGTCAATCAGGACACCCTGCGCATGGAGCTCCAGTACCAGATGACCGACACCACCGGCGTGCTCACCCTCCAGACCGATACCCTCGAGCTGCTCGCCAAGACCCCCTATGCCCAGCGCATCAAGGACAAGCAGAAGAAGCGCGACGACTGGCAGAAGGTGCAGGACAAGGCCAAGAAGCGGGGCAAGCCCTATCTCGAGGTGATGCCCCCCGAGGCCCTCGAGGTCAAGTATGAAAGCGTATCGCAGACCGACCCCGACCGCAACATCCGCTTCACCCTCGCCGCGCCTGTAGCCCGCATCGATACCAGTCTCATCCATCTCTACGCCAAGGTCGACACCGCCTGGTATCAGTCGCGCTTCATGCTCAGAGAGGTCCAGGGCGAGCCCCGTACCTACGAGATAGTGGGCGAGTGGCGCCCCGACCGCGAGTACAGCCTCGAGGTCGACAGCATCGCCTTCACCGACATCTACGGGCGTGTCTCCACGTCCAAGAAGATAGGCTTCAAGGTCCATTCGCTCGACGACTACGGCTCGCTCTTCGTCAACATCGCTGGCATGGAGGGCCGCAGCGTCATCTGCCAGCTCCTCAACATGCAGGACGCTCCCGTCAAGGAGGTCACCACCACCACCGGCACCGCCGAGTTCTTCTATGTCAAGCCCGATACCTACTATCTGCGCATGATAGTCGATGCCAACGCCAACGGGCGCTGGGACACCGGCGACTACGCCACCCTCCAGCAGCCCGACGAGGTCTACTACTATCCCGAAGAGATAGTCTGCAAGGCCAAGTGGGACATCACCCAAGCCTGGAACCCCACTGCGCGCGAGCTCTATCGCCAGAAGCCCGCCAAGCTCATCAAGCAGCGCAGCGAGACCCGCCGCAAAATCGTAGGACGCAATGCCCAGCGTGCCAAGAATATGGGCATACCCTATAATCCCAATATGTGATAACAATATGAGAAAGTATAGAATCCTTATGGCATCACTGATGATGGTCATGGCTGTAGCAGCCCATGCCCAGTGTGCCTTCCACAACGACGCCTTCAAGTCGGGTGAGTTCCTCACCTACAACCTCTACTACAACTGGCAGTTTGTATGGGTCAAGGCCGGCAACGCCTCGATGTCTACCGTCCAGAGCCGCTACAACGGCCACCCCGCCTATCGTGCCAGCCTCACTACGCGTGGCAACAACCGTGTCGACCAGATGTTTGTGCTCCGCGACACGCTTCTCTGCTACAGTTCGCTCGACATGGAGCCCCTCTACTTCCGCAAGGGAGCCCGCGAGGGCAAGCGCTACGGCGTCGATGAGGTCTTCTACTCCTACCACGACGGCAAGGTCAAGCTGCGCCAGCACCAGCTCACCAGCAGTGGCGAGCACCTCTGGGCCCACCGCACCGTCTCCCACTGTGTCTACGACATGCTCAATATCTTCCTGCGTGCCCGCTCGTTCAATCCCGAGGGCTGGAAGTCTGGCCACGAGATAGATTTCCCCATTGCCGACGGCAAGAACATCAGCCCCGCGCGTCTGCGCTATTCGGGCAAGGTCAAAATCAAGGCCGACAATGGTATCAAATACCGCTGTCTCAAGCTCTCTTACCTCGAGAAGGAAGACGGCAAGTACAAGCGCATCGTAGACTTCTATGTTTCCGATGACAAGAACCACATCCCCGTGCGCCTCGACATGTTTCTCAAGTTCGGTGCAGCCAAGGCGTTCCTCGTGAGCATGAAGGGACTGCGCAATCCGGTCACCTCAGCCGTAAGATAACCGCTATGGCAAAAGACGACAAGGGGCTCACCCCGATGATGAAGCAGTTCTTCTCCCTCAAGGCCAAGCACCCTGAGGCGCTGATGCTCTTCCGCTGCGGCGATTTCTACGAGACCTACTGCGAAGACGCCGTCACCGCCTCGCGCATACTGGGCATCACCCTCACGCGCCGCAACAACGGCGGCCAGGCAGGCAGCATGGAGATGGCAGGCTTCCCCCATCATGCCCTTGATACCTATCTGCCCAAACTCATCCGAGCCGGCAAGCGCGTGGCCATCTGCGACCAGCTCGAAGACCCCAAGAAGAAGCGTGAACAGCTCAAGGGAAAGAAGGGACTCACCGAGATGGACAAGATGGTGAAGCGTGGCATCACTGAGCTCGTCACCCCAGGTGTGGCGATGGGCGACAACGTGCTCAACTATCGCGAAAACAACTTCCTGGCTGCAGTCCACTTCGGCAAGACATCATGTGGAGTCAGCTTTCTCGATATCTCTACCGGCGAGTTCCTTACCGGCGAGGGCAATTATGACTATGTAGAGAAACTCTTGGGCAACTTCCAGCCCAAGGAGGTGCTCTACGACCGCGCCCGCAAGACCGACTTCGAGACCCGGTTTGGCAACCGCTACTGCGTCTTCGAGCTCGACGACTGGGTGTTTACCGAGCAGACCGCCCGGCAGAAGCTCCTGGGCCATTTTGCCACCAAGTCGCTCAAGGGATTTGGCGTAGACCATCTCCACAACGGCGTCATAGCCGCCGGAGCCATCATGCAGTATCTCGAGATTACCCAGCACACCCATATCGGCCACATCACCTCTCTGGCCCGCCTCGAGGAAGAGAAGTATGTGCGCCTCGACGGCTTCACCATACGCTCGCTCGAACTGCTCCAGCCCATGCAGGAAGACGGGCGTTCGCTGCTCGATGTCATCGACCGCACCGTCACCCCTATGGGCAGCCGCATGCTGCGACGCTGGCTGGTCTTCCCGCTCCGCAATATCGACCCCATACGCAAGCGGCTCGACATGGTCGACTGCTTCTTCCGTTCCCCCGACTTCCGCATGCTGGTCAATGACCAGCTCCATCGCATAGGCGACCTCGAGCGCATCGTCTCCAAGGTGGCAGTGGGCCGCGTGTCGCCCCGCGAGGTGGTCCAGCTCAAGCACGCCCTCGTGGCGATAGAGCCCATCAAGGACGCCTGCTCCCACTCCGACAATGTCACCCTGCAGCGCATCGGCGAGCAGCTCAATCTCTGCGAGAGCCTGCGACAGCGCATAGAGAGCGAGATACAGCCCGACCCGCCACAGCTCGTGGCCAAGGGCGACGTGATAGCCACTGGCTACAGCGCCGAGCTCGACGATCTGCGCAACATATCGCACAACGGCAAGGAGTATCTCATGCAGATTCAGGAGCGCGAGATTGAGCAGACGGGCATCACCTCGCTCAAGGTGGGCTACAACAATGTATTCGGCTACTACCTCGAGGTGCGCAACACCTTCAAGGACCGCGTGCCTGCCGAGTGGGTGCGCAAGCAGACGCTGGCACAGGCAGAGCGCTACATTACCCAGGAGCTCAAGGAGTACGAGGAGAAGATTCTGGGTGCCGACGAGAAGATTCTCGCCCTCGAGCAGCAGCTCTTCGCCGAGCTCATCTCGGCCATGCAGGAGTTCATCCCCCAGATACAGATCAACGCCAACCTCATCGCCCAGCTCGACTGCCTCATGGGCTTTGCCAAGGTGGCCGAAGACAACCACTACGTGCGCCCGGTGGTCGACGACAGCCTGGAGCTCGACATACGCCAGGGCCGACACCCCGTGATAGAGCAGCAACTGCCCGTGGGCGAGCGCTTCGTGCCCAACGATATCTATCTCGACGACGACAAGCAGCAGATAATCATCATCACCGGACCCAATATGGCCGGAAAAAGCGCTCTGCTGCGTCAAACCGCCCTCATAGTACTGTTGGCCCAGGTGGGATGCTACGTGCCCGCAGAGAGCGCGAAAATAGGCTTGGTGGACAAAATTTTCACCCGAGTGGGTGCGTCAGACAATATTTCGCTCGGCGAGTCCACTTTTATGGTCGAAATGACCGAGGCTGCCAACATACTCAACAATGTCACCGAGCGCTCGCTGGTGCTCTTCGACGAACTGGGGCGTGGCACCTCTACCTACGACGGCATCAGCATAGCCTGGGCCATCGTCGAGTACCTCAACCAGAATGCCAAGGGACGCCCACGCACGCTCTTTGCCACCCACTATCATGAGCTCAACGAGATGGAGCGCCAGCTCCCCGCCATACGCAACTACAATGTAAGCGTCAAGGAGGTCGGCGACAAGGTTATCTTCCTGCGCAAGCTCGTGCCAGGTGGCAGCGAGCACTCCTTCGGTATCCATGTGGCAGAGATAGCCGGCATGCCCAAGAGCATCGTGCGCCGCGCCAAGGTTATCCTCAAGCAGCTCGAAGCCGACGGGGCAAGCGTGGGCAACGCCGATGCCGCCGCCATCAAGCACATAGGCGACGACCGCGAGGGCATGCAGCTCAGCTTCTTCCAGCTCGACGACCCGGTGCTCTCGCAAATCCGCGACGAGATACTGGGGCTCGACATCAACAACCTTACGCCCGTCGAGGCGCTCAACAAGCTCAACGAAATCAAGAAGATACTCAAGGGCAAGTAGATTTGCCCCATCCAGAAAGGCAGTGCTTACAGGCGCTGCCTTTTTTCTGCCCCTCTCCCGATGGCTCGCTGTCTCCGCAGCTCTGCACGTTTCTGCCGTCGTGCCGTCTGCCATCGCCACCATCCTTCTCTCTGTCTCCACCGCTCTGCCCACCATCGCCCCATCCCTTCTCTCATTCTCCACCGCTCTGCCCATCATCGCCACCATTCCTTCTCGCTGTCTCTGCAGCTCTGCTATCCATCTCTGTGGGCATGGGAATGGCCTCTGCTGCGCCCGAGGGCGTCTTGGCGCGGCTGGAGACCATGTCTGTCGGCTTCTGGTTAACTACCTTTTACGTTCCCGTTAACTCTATTTCACTTAATTGGTTTGGTGGTGTCGCTGTTAACTACTTACTTTGCAAATGTCATTATCTTCATCGGGTTAGTCGTTACCGATGCCGAGACGGAGATGGACTCGGCTGGCTCGTGACGTATGATACGAGGCCACGTGCCTATTGATACGAGCACTCGTAACAAATGATACGAGAGCACGTGACATAAGGCACGAGCCGCCAGCGGTGGTCAGCACGCGGGCCAAAGCCCTGACGCCGGCGTCGTCTGTCATGGCGCGCCCCGCAGATCATGAAGCGCGGGGCATGGAAGTCATTGGAAAGGTTATCCTAATATTCACCCTTAAAACCGAAACAACAATGAAAAAGTCGATTTTGTGTTTGCTGTTTGCCATTGCTGCTATGGCGTGGGCAAACGATGCTGCGGCGCAGCAGTGTAAGAAAAAGGTGACTCCCAGAGTGGAGTCGACTGTAGCCAAGGGCAAGATGCCCCCACGGTGGCTGCTCAACAAGGTGACGCCGGCGCAGTATGACACGCTTGTGGCGCTCAACCGCCTCTGCATGGTAGACTACTCGATGCTCAAGGGCTATAAGGTGACGCCCCAGATGGTGGAGAAGGTGATGGGCCAGGCACGCAAATATATACGCGAGGCTATGGACCGCCACGATGGCGTGGTGCCTCGCGTGGGGTGGACGACCCTCGTCACGAAGACGCTCACTACGTGGAGCGACAAGACGGAAAAGGGCACCCGCACGGTGGAATATCTGGTAGGCTCGTCGGCCGACGGCTATGATGTCCATCTGCTGCTGCGTGCCACCCTGCAGCGCGACCGCCAGACGGGTGGTTACCGCTCTGTGGCTTACGAACTGGTGCCTTACAGCGTGCAGGGCATGCCTGTCGATGTCAAGAGTCCTCGCGTCTATGCTGGCGGAACCGCCCCCGCCGCTCAGCTGGAGTGGGGCAAGGATGGCAAGTCTCCTTACTATGCCGTTAACGCCACTCTGGACTTTACCGACCCTCTCGGAGCCAAACACCGTGAGCAGATAAACGTAAGCGTCGCTCTCTGTCTTGGCAGATAGGCTGCTGCAACGAGCCACGGGGGCTCGACATCAACAACCTCACGCCCGTCGAGGCGCTCAACAAGCTCAACGAAATCAAGAAGATACTCAAGGGGAAGTAACTATCGGCTCCCCATATACGCCAAAATCCCATACCTTGGAAGTAAGGTATGGGATTTTTGGCATATATTGCGCGGCCCGTCATCGCTGTATATGCGAGGCAGCCAGCCGCAATCCTGTCAGATTATTGGCCTGAGCGCAATAGTCACGGCCATTATACCATCTGAGACACCTGAAGTTTCCGCCACGTACTACATGCCTATGGTCGGGCTTATTGCTGACGCAGGGCGATGGATTAGGGCCCTGTGGATTAACTTGAGCCTTCTTGCTGTGCGATGTGTGCCATATATCACTGCATATCTCATCAACATTGCCCGTCATGTCGTACAGGCCCAGTACATTGGGAATGAGCTGACCCACAGCCTGAGGATGGCGTAGGTCGTCGCCCCACAAGGCAACCACTTTGGCAGATCCGTCAACCTGTTCGTGTCCGCTATAACGCTCTACAGGCTCGCCCCGACCACCTATACACGCATACTCCCACTCTGCCTCGGTGGGCAGACGGAACTGCTGACCGCTAAGGGCATTGAGCTTACTGATAAACAGCTTGATGTCGCTACAGCCTACATTAGTTACAGGCTGGTTAGCATCGTCTTGGTTCTCCGAAGGGTTCACGCCCATTATAGCTTGCCACAATGCCTGGGTTACTTCGTACTTACACAGATAGTAACTGTCTAACGTTACCTGGTGGGGAGCCATCTCCTTTGGCGGTATATAGTACTGACGTAGTTCGGGAAAGACAAAACCCATAGTAAAGGTACCTGCGGGTACCTGTATCATGTCGTTGACCAACTTAGCTATCAGCTCGCTGCGGGATGATGGCTGCGGGGATTTGTCCAGATGGATGCTGACAGACTTAGGCAACTGGCTTAGAGCCAGGCGGATGCCTGTTCTGGTAGGACGTCTGGTATTGTCCCCGATGTAGAAGCCTGTACGCTCGTAACTGCCCAGGTCAGTAATGTCGTAGAAACAGCCACGGTCCACGCGGTAGTCCTTCTGCGATTTAGCATCCAGATACTCTGCACCACCCTGATTTGCACAGAGTTCACTTACGTTGCCCGTCATGTCGTAGAGACCCAGGGCATTGGGCTTGAGCATACCTACCGCGTGCGCACGGAGGTCGCTGTTCCAGTAGATCCACCCTACCTCCTTGGCGTCATCGCTGCCACTGTACTTATAACGGCGCGGCGATTTGCCCTCATCGTAAGCCCACTGCCATTCCTCCTCGGTAGGCAAACGGAACTTGAGTCCAGTTATCTGGTTGAGGCGATAGATGAACAGCTGGGCCTCGTCCCAATAAAAACCCTCTACGGGCCGATTGCCCACAGTATGCTGCGAGGGATTGGAGCCCATCACGGCCTGCCACAACTGCTGCGTCACCTCGTACCGACACAGATAGTAACCGGCCACCGTGGCGCTATAGGCTGCCGGACATTTGCCGGTATAACCAGGATAGAAGTTGCGGTCGTACATAGTGAACGTTCCGCCAGGGATATACACCATGTCGGCTATCAGCTTCTCTATTACCTGGGTGGGAGTCATCTCCACTGGGGGCGGGTCTTCCCTCTTTGTCACCTGGTTCTTTACTTCAACAGGCTCCTTGGGCTCGGGCTTAGGTTCCGCCTTTCGCTCTACCCGTTTCTTGGGCTTGGGGGCTGTCTTGGCTTTAGCCTTGGCGGTATGCTCAGTCTTGTCCTTTGGCTTCTTCACCTGAGTCTGCTGTCGGATAATGCCCTGCGCATCCATACTGATGGTCCATGCCAGTGCCAGCATGATGAGAATACATTGTTTCATACGTGTTTTAAGTTATAGGAATATAGATAGTCCAAACCGAAGGCCATAAGCTCGCTTAATGGCTGAGGTGTAGCCTATCTTATGCAAAGGTACATCTTTTTTGAATACCAACAGCCTTTTTTCCGTTTTTTCTGACATGGTGAGAGTCATTAGCTTCCATCACGTTAAAAATGAAAATCGCCGCGGCTATCCTGTTAACAAGATAACCGCGGCGACGGGGTACTGATATCAGTGGGCTGATGGCTGCCGGCTTACTGCTGTGCCTTGCGCAGAGCGCGGCGCATGCACACGATGCCTATGATGATAAATGGCACAGAGAGCAGCTGGCCCATATTGAACAGCATGTCGTGCTCGAAAGCCTCCTGCACATCCTTGGTATACTCTATCACAAAGCGGAAGCAGAAGATGAGCGTCAGACAGAGTCCGAAGAAGAAGCCCGTGCCTGCCCACTCTTTGTGCTTCTTGTAGAAATGCCATCCCACAAAGAAGAAGAGGAAGTAGGCGATGGCCTCATAGAGCTGTCCGGGGTGGCGGGGCATCTGGTCTACGCGCTCGAAGATGAACGCCCAGGGCACATCGGTAACCTTGCCGACTATCTCTGAGTTCATCAGGTTGCCCAGGCGTATGAAGCAGGCGGTGATGGGGGTGGCTATGGCTATGTCGTCGAGCACCTGCCACAGGTTCATGTGGGTGCGACGGTAGTAGCACCACAGCGCCAGCATCAGTCCCAGCGTGCCTCCGTGGGAAGCCAGTCCCTCGTAGCCCGTGAAGATGACGGTGCCGCCGGTGAGGCTGTAGAGCATGCCGCCATGGGCGAGGGGAGCGCCATCGACAAACTTGATGGGCAGCAACATCTCTATCACGTGCTGCCAAGAGGAAAGGAAATAGTGGGGTTCGTAGAAGATACAGTGACCAAGACGAGCTCCCATGAGGATACCCACAAAGCAATAGAGGAAGAGTGGGTCAAAATACTCGTCCTTGACGCGCTGGTCGTGGTAGAGCCACCTCACGAGGAAGTAGGCGAGGGCCAGTCCGGTAAGCCAGCACAGTCCGTACCAGCGCACATCAAACGGCCCGAGATGCAGCGCTGTCGTATCGGGGTTCCAGAGGATAAAGTTGAGCAGACTTGTCATAGCTTGATGCGTTATACGTTGAACCGGAAGTGCATGATGTCGCCATCCTGGACTACATACTCTTTGCCCTCGATGCCCAGCTTGCCGGCTTCGCGCACGGCAGCCTCGGAGCCATACTGGATGTAGTCGTCGTACTTTATGACCTCGGCACGGATGAATCCCTTCTCAAAGTCGGTGTGTATCACGCCGGCACACTGGGGTGCCTTCCAACCCTTGTGATAAGTCCATGCCTTGACCTCCATCTCTCCGGCGGTGATGAATGTCTCGAGGTTGAGCAGACTGTAGGCCTTCTTGATGAGACGGTTTACGCCGCTCTCCTCCAGTCCCAGCTCGTCGAGGAACATCTTCTTGTCGTCATAGGTCTCGAGCGACGCGATGTCTTCCTCTGTCTTGGCGGCTATCACCATGGCCTCGGCGCCCTCTGAAGCGGCTATCTCTTCTATCTGGCGTGAGTACTGGTTGCCCTCCTTGGCGCTGGCCTCGTCTACGTTGCACACATAGAGCACGGGCTTGGTGGTAAGCAGAAACAGGTCGTGGGCGGCCTGCTGCTCCTCCTTGCTCTCAAAGGTCACCGAGCGGGCGTTGCGGCCCTGCTCCAGCGCCTCCTTGTAGGCTTCGAGCACGGTCACCAGCACCTTGGCGTCCTTGTTGTTGCCTATGGCTGCTATCTTTTGGTTCTTGGCGAGCTGGGCCTCGATGGTGTCGAGGTCTTTGAGCTGCAGCTCGGTGTCGATAATCTCCTTGTCCTGCACGGGATTGACGGGAGCACCGCCCTCGCGCACCACATTGTCGTCGTCGAAACAGCGGATGACATGGATGATGGCGTCGCACTCACGAATGTTGCCCAAAAACTTGTTGCCCAGTCCCTCGCCCTTGGAGGCACCCTTCACCAGACCGGCTATATCTACAATCTCGCAGGTGGCGGGCACAATGCGGCCGGGGTGTACTATCTCTGCCAGACGGGTGAGTCGGTCGTCGGGGACGGTGATGACGCCTAAGTTAGGTTCTATCGTACAGAAAGGGAAGTTGGCTGCCTGTGCCTTGGCACTGGACAGGCAATTGAACAGCGTAGATTTTCCCACATTAGGAAGACCTACGATACCACATTTTAATGACATATCTTATTATAAACGTTTATTTCCAGAGTACAAAGGTAGTGCAAACCGAAGACAATGCAAAGAAAAAACGCATGTTTTTTCATTTGGCATTGTTGAGGTGCAGCCTATCTTATCCAAAGGTAATGCAAACCGAAGAGATTACAAAATAAATTTATTTATTTTTAATCTTGAGGTGCCGCCTACCTTCACGGCGTAGCCGTAGTGGTAGTGCAAACCGCAGACAATGCAAAGAAAAAACGCATGTTTTTTCGTTTCGCATTGTTGAGGTGCAGCCTATGCTCTACAAGTGTAAGCTGAAATATGGGTAGGTTTGCTATGCGAGGCCAATGGGGTGACTTCTGCTACCCTATCAGTAATCCCACAGCGCGCGGCGGTCTTCAGCGTATCAGTCATATACATATACCCACTTTCCATTGCGCAGCACCCATCTTCCATTTTTCGTGTGCTGGTATTTGCCGATGATGGTCGACAGGAGCCAAGCTATCAGCGGCGAGGCGAGGGCCATGGCCATCATAATCCACAGCGAAACCTGGACCACCGTGGCCAATGCCACTACAAAGGTGTGGATGGCGACCAGCGTGACAAGGGTCATGACGACACCATAGAGGCGTAGGCGCAAACCATTGATAAGCACGGGGATGCCATAGCATACCAATAGGGCGGGCCAGATGCTGCCCGTGAAGTGGGCAGACACCAACATGGCGGGCCACTGCAGTATATAGCCTATCACGAGGGGCCATATCAGCAGCGGTGCTTTGATAAAAATAGTCACACACAAGAGATACATGAGCGCCAACGCCATAAACAACGTCACGGGGATGATGCCGACGATGGCATTTTCTATGCCTACATAATCGGGGTTGCACCACCACAGCGCATCCCAGTCTATCATCAGCGCCATATAGATGACTATGCCCACGGCGGCGAAGAAGGGCAGCGCCGAAAGCACCAGAAAGCGGGTGCGGAGGGTCATCCATACCGCCAGGAACATGAGCAGCAATGCCATGAAGGGCAGCCATCGGCTGTAGAGCATCCGCGTAGAGGCAGAGTGGACGTCCAAGCGGGGCATAGCCAGCCAGGAGGTGAGTTGTAGGCGCGGGCGGAAGTTGTCGGAAGCAAATCTGTCGGTCGCCGAGGGCGGGTTTTCGTCAGCGAACTTCAGCCAACGGGCCTCCACAAGGTATCTCCTGCCGTCGTAATGGATGATGCCTTTAATCTGTCTTACATCTACAGAGTCGCCCACGTCTCCAAGATGGGAGGCGGTGCGGCCATCGGGGCCGGTAACCGTGCGCCCTACGACATCGACGAGGGTGCCGTTGGCGATGTAAAGCACTGTGCGTGAGCCGTCGTACTCGGTGGGCTTTTCGACTGGGGTGGCTTTGATTTCGGGGCCGACGAGGCAGTCGACCTCATACTTCTGCGCCATGACGAGGGTAGTCAGTCTCAGGAAGAAGAGCAGTGACAGAATTCTGAAGGCTTTCATATCTACTGGGTTTAGGATTGGGAGAGTGAGGGTGTGGGTCAGGCTGTGGGGCTCTATGCGGGAGAGGATGCAGGGGTGGCGTACTCTATCCGCGTCTTACGATGATAGGAATGTAGAAATAGGCCCGGTTGTTGGTAAACTGGGTGTAGCCTATCTGTTGGGCAATGCGGTAGTAGGGGTCGTGGTCCAGCAGATTGCCGGGGTCATCATCGTACTCTACGCGGGTGATGACGGGGCGGCTGTTGCTCACCTGGCAGTAGAGGCGCAGCTGGTGCAGCTGGTCGTCGCCATAGATGGCTCGGCTGGCGATGCTTATCTCGTAGCATTCAGTATAATTCTTCTTTCCCACGTTGGCGTCGAAGTCGTCTATAAGCAGACTTATTGTGGTTCCAACCTTCCAGTTGATGTAGCCCTGCAGGTTGGCGTCGCCCTTATTGCCGTTGCCTTGGGTCGGGTTGTAGTGGCTCATGTCCTGGACCAGGTTCAGCGCGGGGTGGCTTACCCTGAAATTGGAGTAGGGCAGGGTGGGGTTGCCCTTGTCTATGAAGTCGGCAGTCTTGCCGTCGCTCTTCCGTCTGCACAGGATGCTGATGCGGTCGTCGCAGAAGTAGTCCTGTGCGGTCTTATAGCCCTTGCTGTAGTCGGCAAACGCATTGGCATCAAGCAGATTGTTGCCCTCGGGGGTGACGAAGTCGAGATAAATGCGTTGGGTAAAGATGTTGGCAGATGAGTCATTGTCATCTTTGTCGCACGAGGCGCACATGGCAAGCGTGGCGATACATGCCACCAAGACCAAGATATTCTTCCTGAGTTTCATATTGATGCGGATATTAATGATGTACTGTTTGCAAATGTAGCGCATATTCATTAATCTTCCAAAGAAAAACGCAATTATTGTTGTAGCTTGGTCTACAAAAGTATTCAGCCAAGCCTATGGTCGCGCAAGAAGTGGCGCGTCTCAGCCTATGTATCCTCGGCTGCATTTCCAGCCCTCAGAGGCTGCCGTACTGCTGGTTACGACCAGGCAGAATGTTACCAATATGCGAAGCCGAATGATGCCGAAGGTCTTCGGCGAAGAGGGCAGTGCCGCCGACTTCGGTTTGCGTATCGCGGAGATATAATAGGAGGCATCGGATGGCCAAAAGGCTTCAGCAAGGGAACGGGCAGTCTCTTGCTGAAGCCTTTTAGCTTTGTGTAGGGAGGAAGGGTGGAGTGGGGGCGACTCGCTCTGGCGCTCTGACCGTGGCAGCGAGTCGCTCAAGCAACCTTTCAGGCCTCGCTATCGCAGGGATAATCGTCGTCATCGGCTACGTGTCTCAGCCATTCATCGTATTTGGGCAGCCAGATTTCCTCAATCTTAGCCTTGTGGTGGTCGAGGAAGCCCTGTCTGTAACCTCTGATTACTGTCTGGAGCAGGTCGTCGCAGCCAAGCATAAGCCCCTTGTAGGCATACTCGTAGGCGAAGCTCTCGCCGCAGCCAGCGGGCGCGGTGGACTCGTCCAGTATCATGCGGGTAAGGGCTGCATAACCGTGCGGACTGCGCAGACGGGCGGCGCGGCCATACCAGAGCCAAGCCTGCTGATAGTCTTGGGCGAAGCCATAGAGCCCTTTCTCGTAGTAGAAGCCGAGGTAATAGGGGCATACACTGTCGCCGAGGCACCATCCTGCCTGGAGGTCGTCGCTGAGACAGGCGCTGAGTTCGCGCTGGGCGTCGGGGTCGAGGGCATCGTAGGTGGCGTCGTCGGTGAGCATGGTGTACATGAGGTAGCAGTCGCGAGCATCGACAGCCCTGCCTTTCTGCATGATTTCGGCGAAGCCATCGCGGTCGACGACGATGCCGTCGCGGTCGCAGCAGTCGGTGACAGCCCACCAGAAGAAGCCTGCGCTGCCACCATGTTCGGTGGCCAGTTCGTAGTTGGTCACGGCGTTGCCGATGCGGCCCAATTCCCTGTCGGCGTTGCCCATGAGCATATAGTATTCGGGGTCATGAAAGTCCTGCTGATGGACATGGTTTTCGGCGAGTTCATAGCCTTTTAGCGCATCGCGTGGGCTGCCGTTGGTGCCATAGATGATGTCGCAGATGTGCTGCTGCATGGCTTTCTCGCTGTGGTTGTCCAATGCCTTCTGCATCAGGTCATTGTAGGCATCGTAGTCGCACTCTCCCAGGTCGCCGTCCTTGTGCATGTAGGCGAGTTGGGCATAGGCGTCGCCGATACCGTGGCTGGCAGCGAGCTTGTAGAAATCGTGCTTGATGCTGTCGGAGTCGTTGTCGTATTGGAGCACATCGTGCAGCCTGGCATAGGCGTACATCATGTATGGATTGCCCTGCCAGGCCATCATCTCGATTTTCTTCACATCATCGAAGAGCAGCGGCACGTTGTTGTTCTGGCGGAGCAGCAGCAGGAAGAGTATCTGCGCTTCGCTGTCGTAGGCCACGGTTTCTGCGGTGGTCCAGAATGCTTCCTGCACCCTGAACTCCCTGATAAGTTGTCTGGTTAGGGCTGTCATACACAATAATATTCAAGTTGTTTGTCGTATCTCTGTCGCCGTGGCGGCGGTGGCGTCAATGGGCTTCGAGCCAGTTGGCGCCCCAGCCTGCATCGGCGGTAAGCGGGATGCTGAGTCGGCAGGCGTTTTCCATCTCCTCGATGACGATACGCTCTACCTGCTCGCGCTCCTCGGGATAGACGCTGAAGTTGAGTTCATCGTGTACCTGCAGTATCATCCTCGAGCGCAGTCCTTCGGCGGCGAACCGCTTGAATATGTGTATCATTGCCACCTTGATGATGTCGGCCTCCGAGCCCTGGATGGGCGCGTTGATGGCGTTGCGTTCGGCGAAGCCTCTCACGGTGGCGTTGCGCGATGTTATATCGGGCAGATAGCGTCGGCGGTGGTAGATGGTCTCGGCGTAGCCCTTCTCGCGGCAGGTGGCGATGGCCTCGTCCATGTATGCTTTGACGCGTGGGAAGGTGGCGAAATAGTCGTCGATGAGCTGGCGCGCCTCGGAGTTGCTGATATTCATACGCTGCGCCAGTCCGTAGGTGCTGATGCCATAGATGATGCCGAAGTTGGCTTGCTTGGCTTTCTTGCGCTGCTCGGGCGTGACCTCTTCGACCGGCACGTGCCATATCTTGGCGGCTGTGGCGGCATGGATGTCGGTGCCGCTGCGGAAGGCGTCGAGCATGTGTTCGTCCTGCGAGAGATGGGCCATGATGCGGAGCTCTATCTGCGAGTAGTCGGCAGAGAAGAAGAGGCATCCCGGCTCGGGCACGAAGCTCTTGCGTATCTCCTTGCCGTCGTCGTCGCGGATGGGGATATTCTGCAGGTTGGGGTCAGACGAACTGAGGCGCCCCGTGGCGGTGATGGCCTGGTTGAAGCAGGTGTGGATGTGGCCCGTGCGGGGGTTGATGAGTCGGGGAAGCGCCTCGACGTAGGTGCCGAGCAACTTCTTCAACCCTCTGTAACTCAGTATGTCGTCGACGATGGGCGCGCGGCTGCGTAACTGGGTCAGCACCTCTTCCGAGGTGACATACTGGCCCGTCTTGGTCTTCTTTGGCTTGTCTACAATCTTCATCTTGCCAAAGAGAATATCTCCCACCTGCTTGGGACTGGATATATTGAATGTCTCGCCAGCCTCGGCATATATCTTCTGTTCGTATTCGGCGAGTCGGCGGTTGAAGTTCTTGCCTGTCTCTGCCAGTGCGGCGGTGTCCAAGCATACTCCGGTGAGCTCCATCTCGGCCAGTACGGGCACCAGTGGCATCTCGATGTCGTAGAAGAGGCGTTCGCCGTCGACCTCCTTGAGCTTCTGCTCGAGCACGTTCTTCAGTCTGAGCGTCACATCGGCATCTTCGGCAGCATACTCATATACTTCCTGGGGCTGGAGGTCACGCATAGACCGCTGACCTTTACCTCGGGGTCCGATGAGTTGGTCGATGTGTATCGTCTGGTAGCCCAGCAGCGTCTCGGCCATGTAGTCCATGTTGTGGTGAAGCTCGGGCTGCACGATGTAGTGGGCGAGCATGGTGTCGAACATTGGTCCGCGCACCTCTATCCCATAACGACGCAACACCTCGTAGTCGTACTTGATGTTCTGTCCTACCTTCATGATGTGCTCGTCTTCGTAGAGCGGACGGAAAATGTCGACCATGCGCTGCGCCGCTTCCCTCTCTGCGGGCACGGCGACATAGATGGCCTTGAATTCTTCGACCGCGAAGCTCAGACCGACCAATTCGGCGTCGATGGCGTTGGTCGATGTCGTTTCTGTATCAAAACTCAAGATTTCTTTTGTCAAGAAATAATCACGTATTTTTCGTGCTTCTTCTTCTGATTCAATAAGTTTGTAATCGTGGGGGGTCTCTTTGAGGCCCAAAATACTCGCATTTTTTGGCTCGCCTTGGCTCTCGGCCGCAAATTCGCCAAACAAATCGAGCTGCAAATCGTCGTTTTTCGGCGTATTTTTAACTTTTTTAATAATTTTGTCGGTCAGGGCTCTGAACTCGAGTTCCTGGAAGATTTTCTCGAGTCGCTCCTCGTCGGGCGAGGTCATCTTCATTTTTTCCAAATCGAGCGCTATGGGCACGTCGGTCCTTATGGTCGCCAGGAACTGGCTCATCCGTATGTCGTCGACGGCACCTTCAACTTTCTCTCTCAACTTGCCTTTGATTTCGTCGGTATGTGCGAGCATGTTGTCGATACTCCCAAACTGTGTGATGAGTTTCGCGGCAGTCTTCTCGCCCACTCCCGGACATCCGGGGAAGTTGTCGGCCGAGTCGCCCATAAGCGCCAGCAGGTCGATGACCTGTGCGGTGGTCGCTATACCATACTTCTGCGTCACCTCGCTTTCGCCCAGCGTGTCGTAACCGCCACCATGACGGGGTCGGTAGATATAGACATTGCCACCCACGAGCTGTCCGTAGTCTTTGTCGGGGGTAAGCATGTAGGTCTCGATGCCCTCGCGTTCGGCAGCGGTGGCAAGGGTGCCTATCACATCGTCGGCCTCGAAGCCGTCGGCCTGGAGCACGGGTATATGGTAAGCCTCGAGGATATCCTTGATGATGGGCACGCTCGCCCGGATGTCCTCGGGCGTCTCCTCGCGCTGTGCCTTGTAGGCGGGGAAAGCCTCGTGACGGAAGGTCTTGCCGTGGTCGAAAGCCACAGCCATGTATGTGGGCTGCTCCTTGGTTATCACCTCGTTGAGGGTATTGACGAACCCCATTATAGCCGATGTATTGAGTCCCTTGGAGTTGATGCGTGGGTTTTTGAGGAATGCGTAGTACGACCTATATATAAGTGCATAGGCGTCCAATAGAAAGAGTCTGTCCATAGTTCTAATTACTTTAGGTGTGTAAAATTACGAAAATAAATTAGATAATGACAGAAAATATCTGTAATTTTGCAACAAAATACTCATAGTCATGGATTATCAAACAGTTATCAAGGCGCCGATATCTGCAGAATTGGCCGATTTCATCGAGATGTTCAACCGCTCGCTCGACCACGAGGATGGCATGCTGGCGCAAGCCCTGAACCATATCCGCCAGCGCGGCGGCAAGCGTATGCGACCCATTCTCATCCTGCTGATAGCCAAAAGTTTCGGAGCCGTAACCGAGGTAACCCAGCATGCAGCCATAGGACTGGAGTTGCTGCACACAGCGTCGCTGGTGCACGACGATGTGGTCGATGAAAGCGCCGAAAGACGCGGCCAGGCCTCTGTCAACGCCATCTATGACAACAAGGTGAGTGTGCTTGTGGGCGACTACATTCTCTCTACCGCTCTGCTCCATGTCTCTTACACTCATCGTGAGCGCATTATCCGTTATCTGGCGCAGTTGGGGCGTACACTCTCAGACGGTGAAATTCTGCAGCTTTCCAACATATCCAACCATGACATCTCGGAGGACGTCTACTATAATATAATAAAAGGTAAGACCGCTGCGCTCTTCGAGGCGTGTGCCTCCATTGGTGCGCTGGCGTCGGGAGCTACCGACGAGGAGATTGAGGCTGCTGCCCGCTTCGGCCAGAACCTTGGCATCGTCTTCCAAATACGCGACGACATCTTCGACTATTACGACAGCGCCGACATAGGCAAACCCACCGGCAACGATATGGCTGAAGGCAAGCTCACGCTGCCCGCCATCTACGCTGTGAACCACGATGCGCCCGCCGAAATCAGAGAGCTGGCTTACAAGGTGAAAGACCGCAGCATCAGCACCGATGAAATCGGCAAACTTGTCGCCTTTACCAAGGCCAACGGCGGTATAGAATATGCCGAGCGCCGCATGTGGGAGTTTCACGATGAAGCCTGCCACTTCATCGATACCTATATCCATCAGGACGATATACGCCAGGCACTTAGAGCTTATCTCGACTACGTCATCAAGCGCAACAAATAATCCCCAATTCATCGCGATTTTCCCCTCGTCAGTGCATCATATAGCCATCCACGTGCAATATGATGCACTGATTGTTTTCGGCCGTATTTCGGGGCGTGAAACTGTGGTTGCGGGGCGTGATATATGTAATGCAAGCCATGAAAACACCGTTTCGCGCCATGCACTCAGCGTTTCGCACCATGAAATTATCGCCAACGTGACCTCCGCCGAGTTGTCGGGATGGTCGAAATGAGTCTGGATGAACGGGAAACGCGCGCGGAGGCGGATGCAAAAAGGGCGATGCAGACTGCGCGGTCTGCATCGCCCTTAAGCGTTATACCATCCCTCGTGGGGAAGGCTGTGGGGTTAGAAGTATTTTACCTCTTTGCCCTCGATTGTGCTGATAAGCAGGTTGGTAAGACGGCTGGTGCCCAAGCGGAACCACTTGTTGGTGAGCCACTTCTCGCCCAGCACCTCCTTGACGATGGTGTAGAAGGTCACAGCGTCCATCACGGTATTGATACCGCCTGCGGGCTTCAAGCCAATCTGGATGCCGGTCTCGTCGTAGTACTCCTTGATGGCCTGGCACATCACGTAGACAGCCTCGGGAGTGGCAGAAACCTTCTCCTTGCCGGTAGAGGTCTTGATATAGTCGGCACCGGCATACATGGCGATGATAGAGGCACGTTTCACGTCGGCCATCGATGGCAGGTCGCCTGTCTCGAGGATTACCTTGAGTGGCACTTCGCCGCAAATATCCTTGATTTCGCTGATTTCATCGGCCACAGTCTCATAGTCGCCCGACAGATACTTGCCCACCGACTGCACGATGTCAATCTCGGTGGCGCCATCCTTGACTGCGAGCGCAGTCTCGGCAATCTTGACCTCGATGAAGGTCTGAGAAGAGGGGAAAGAGGCACACACGTTGGTTATCTCTACACCGTCTACCTCCAGGCTCTCGCTCACCAGTTTGGCGAAGCAGGGATAGGTGCATACGGCAGCCACGTGGGGCAGTTCCTTGTAGTCCTTGGAAAAGTTGTTAACACGCTCTACCATAGCCAGAATTTCCTCTTCGGTGTCGGTGGTACGGAGCGAGGTAAGCTCGATGCTGCCCAGAAGGAAGCGGTGAACCTCGTCGGTATTGTTCTCAGCTGCTTTTTCTATGATTTTCTTTACTTCTTCGGCAACTTCAGCATCGGTGATGTTGAGGTTGTACTTGTTCAGCGCCTGCTGATACTTGTCAACGTTCTTAATGTCTGTCATATTGTTTGGGTTATTAATGATTGTCCTAAAGTTACAGTTTGCTGTTGTTGATATGGCGCGTGGCGTCGCGGCGGGTCTTCTTTTCAAAGCTCTTTTCGAGCTCGGCGGTGAGGTCTATGCCCGTCTGGTTGGCGAGGCAGATCAGCACCCACAGCACATCGGCCATCTCTTCGCCCAGGTAGGGCTTTTCGCCCGCCTTGAAGCTCTGGTCGCCATAGGTGCGCGCCATGACGCGTGCCAGTTCGCCCACCTCTTCGGTGAGGCAAGCCATATTGGTGAGCTCAGAGAAGTAGCGCACTCCATACTGCCTTATCCATTCGTCTACTCGTTGTTGTGCTTCTTGTATAGTCATAATCAGTGGGTTAGGAGGTATGCTGCGATTATGCCCAAGAGCGTCAGGGCCATGATGAGGTAGACCACGGCGCTTCGGCGCTTGTCCTTCCAGTTGCGCAGGGCGGTGATGATGTAGTAGATGGTACACATGATGCCGCCTATGATGAGCCACGTGGCGCTCTTCATCAAGATTCCGCCCACCACGATGGCGAGCATGCCCAGGATGTTGATGAGCCAGATGGCAGTTTCCTTGATTTCGTTCATATCTTTCACTTAGTTGAAGGCAATAGTGGTTCAGACGGTTACGCCGTCTATCATAACCCGCATGGCGAGCATCACGGTCAAGAAGGCGAAGATGAGGGTAATCACCGCATAGTAGGCGAGCATGCCCTTGTGCCACACGCCCGTTGCGATGCCGGTGCGGAGAATCTGGATGAGCGTCTGGAGCAATATGCCGAACATGATGGCGGCGCCCACCCACGCCACGGCTGCTACCGAGAGGTGGAGCAGGCGCTCCAGAGTCTTGCTGAGCAGTATGATGGCAAGCGCCACAATTTTTGCGATGGTCTTGATATTTACGTTGTTCATTGCTTATAGTTTACTCTTTGTTCTTGGTGTCCATACAGATCGTCACAGGGCCGTCGTTGACCAGTTCTACCTTCATGTCTGCGCCAAACTCGCCCGTGCCAACCTGCTTGCCGAGCGCCTCGCTCATGCGGGTGCAGAAGTAGTTGTACAGGGGCACTGATACATCGTGCGTAGCGGCTCGGAACCATGCCGGGCGGTTGCCTTTCTTGTAACTCGCGAAGAGCGTGAACTGTGATACTACGAGTATCTCGCCCTGTACCGAGAGGATATCACGGTTCATGACTCCCTGTTCGTCCTCAAAGACGCGCAGACCTATAACCTTGTGTACCAGCCAGTCGGCATCCTCGTGCGTGTCGGCGCCTTCTATGCCTACAAGGATAAGGTAGCCCTTGCCGATGGACGATTTGACCTCGCTGTCTATGGTGACCGATGCGCGCGAAACGCGCTGTATGACAATTCTCATAGTGACTATCGTTGTGCTATAATCTGCAAATATACTAAATTTGCCATAATTTAACCCATCATTTGTTTTATTTTTGCTCGCGAGGGTCGAAATATCGTCTGCAACAGCTATTCTGAGCCCTCTGAGAGCCTCTGTGGCGGCGTTTTGGGCTGCCATGGGTGTGGAGATACCCTCCAGCCTCGCAGAAGGGCTCTCCAGCTTCGCAGAGGTACCCTCCAGCTTCGCAGAGGTACCCTCCAGCTTTGTAAAGGTACCCTCCATGATTGTAGACGCAAACTGCATGCTTTCAGATCTAAACTGCATGGCTGGCGATGTAATCGCTATGATTGCTGTGAAGGTCGGAAAGGTGGTCGCGAGGGGCTATTGTAATATGTAATACAGTACCGCTGAAGCTGTCATTGACGGCGGGACATAAAAAGACTATCAGCGCAGTGGTGGAGGCTACTGCGCTGATAGTCAATGGGTTAACGAGTGGAGTGGGAGAGAGCTACTCGCTCGTAGGGTGGAAATGGTCGTAAATCACCTTGGCTTTGGCGTTACCCACTGAGGCAGAGAGGGTTGGGAGCGAAGCCTCGCGGATGGCCTTGACCGTCTTGAACTGCTTTAGGAGCGCCTCGCGCGTCTTGGGGCCTATGCCTCGGATGTCGTCGAGCTGAGAGTGGAGCGCGTGCTTGGACCGCTTGTCGCGGTGGAAGGTGATGGCGTAGCGGTGAACCTCGTCCTGGATGCGCGTGAGGGCATGGAAAAGCTCGCTCTTGACATCGAGCGCCACCGTGCAAATGGGGTCGCCGAAGAGCAGTTCATTGGTGCGGTGGCGGTCGTCCTTGGCGAGTCCAGCCACGGCAATATTGAGTCCCATCTCGCCATTGACCACAGCCGATACGACATCCATCTGGCCCTTGCCGCCATCGGTGATAATCAGGTCGGGCAACGGCTGGTGTTCGTCGGTCATGCGCTGATAGCGGCGGCGCACTACCTCCTGCATAGACGCGTAATCGTCGGGTCCGACGACGGTCTTGATGTTGTATTTGCGGTATTCCTTCTTGGCGGGGCGCATGCCCTTGAACACCACGCAACCCGCCACGGCGTCGGTGCCAGAGATATTGGAGTTGTCGAAACACTCGATGTGGTAGGGGAGCTTGGGCAGCTTCAGCTTGGCCTGCAGCTCCTTCATCAGGCGCGTCTGCTTCTGCTCAGGGTTGAGCTTTTCGGCCTGTTTGAGCCTGTCGAACTTGTACTGCCGGCTGTTCATTTCAGACAACTCCAGCAGATGGCGCTTGTCGCCCCGTTTCGGCACGGTGAAGGTGACGTTGCTGAGCTGCCACGACAGTTCGAACGGCACTATTACTTCGCGTGCCGTGCTTTGAAAACGCTCGCGAATCTCGGGAATGGCGTCAATGAGCAGTTCTTCGCACGTTTCATCGAGCTTACGCTTATATTCAAAGGTGAAACTCTGGTTGATGGTGCCGTTCTTGACATGAATATAATTGATGTACGCGTTGCGCGACGCCTCGTCGTCAATAATGCTGAAAACATCGACATCGGTAATGGTGTGGCTCACTACCTCGCTGCGGCTCACGAAGCCCTGGAGCAGCATATAGCGCTGCTTGACCTGCTCGGCCTCCTCGAACTTGAGCGCTGCAGACAACTGTTGCATCTGCTGATACAGCAACTCGCTCAACTCGCGCGTATTGCCCTTGAGGATTTCGCGTGCCTGGCGGATACATTCCATATAATCATCGTAGCTCTGACGACCACAGCACGGCGCACCACAATTATGAATGTGGTATTCGAGACAAGGCTTGTATTTACCGGCAGCGATGCCTTCGGCGGAAATAGGGAAATGGCACTTGCGCGGCTTGTAAATTTTGCCGATTAGATCGAGAATGTTGTACATGCTACTGATGTGGCTGTAGGGACCAAAGTATTGCCCGCCCTTGCGGTTGATGGTACGCGTCTTGAAAATTCGGGGCAGATACTCCTTGGTGATACAGATGCTGGGGTAGGTCTTGCCGTCTTTGAGCAGCACATTATAGCGCGGGTTGTAACGCTTGATAAGGCTGTTTTCGAGCAGTAGCGCGTCTTCTTCGGTGTTGACCATTTTGTCCCAAAGCCAGATACCACGGTGTAGGTGATGTCGCAGATTTTGGACACCAGCACCTTGGTCTTGAACCTATCGACTTCGGTATGGAAGTAAGACGAAACACGGCTCTTCAGCCTTTTGGCTTTTCCCACGTAAATGATGGTGTGGTCCTTGTCGTAGAACTGATAACTGCCCGGTTTCTCCGGCATATTGAGGACAATGTTTTTGAGTCTTGCCAATAGTTCCTCTTTCTCTTTCTTCATGCTTAAACCTATTGGAAACAAATGAAATAGCCGCTTAAAGTTTCACGTGAAACTTTAAGCGGCCTTTAATCTTTGCCGTCATTGTTTCATGCTCGCCGCCGATGGTTCCGACAGTTGTCGGGATGGTGGAGTGGGGCACGGGAATGATGCAAAGCCTAAAGGCCGCTCTCGCTAAAATATTAAACCTGTATGAGAGATGTCACTTCGATATCGTCGTCGAAAGCATCTCGGCCATTGAGACCCTCATTGACAAGCTCGATGATGAAGTTGCAGTACACCTTTTTGGGGTTGAACTTCTTGACCAGGTCACAGGCAGCCTTCATGGTTCCGCCGGTAGCGAGCAGGTCGTCGTGGAGCAACACCACATCGTTCTCGTTGATGGCGTCCTTGTGGATTTCGATGGTGTCGATGCCATACTCCTTGGCGTAGCTCTCCTGTACGGTCTCGCAGGGCAGCTTGCCCGGCTTGCGGCAGAGCACGATACCTGCGTTGAGCTGGAGTGCCACTGCCGACGACATCACAAAGCCTCGGCTCTCGATACCCACAATCTTGGTAATGCCCTTGTCCTTGTAGAGGTCTACCATCTCATTGGTAATAATCTTAAGACATTCGGCGCTCTTGAAGAGTGTGGTTACATCTCTGAAATTTACGCCCTTGATTGGCCAGTCGGGAATGCAGCGTAAATTCTTCATTAATACTTCGTTGTTCATTGCAATTATAATATTTATAGATTTATCCTTGTTTCACGTGAAACTACCTTCCCATAAGTACCAGCAGCACATTGATGTCGCTGGGTGACACTCCAGGGATGCGGCTTGCCTGTGCCAGGGTCTCGGGGTTAATCTTCTCGAGCTTCTGGCGACCCTCGGTCGAGATTTCGTGGAGCTCGCTGTACTTGAAGCGACCCCTAATCTTGATATTCTCCAGTCTGTGCATCTTGTCGGCAATGATGCGTTCGCGCTCGATGTAACCCTTATACTTGATTTTGATTTCTGCCGCCTCGCTGGTTTCCTCCTTGCGGTTGGGCAGACCCTCTATCAGTGCGCGGAGCTGGGGCACGGCGTCGGCCATCTGCTGGATGCTCACCTGGGGACGGCTGACGAGGTCGGCGACCTTGCATCCCATGCGGAGTGGGGTAGTGCCGATGCTCTCGAGCCACGGGTTGATGTCGGCGGGCTTGACGCTGGTGCTGGCGCAGAAGTCGATGATGCGCTCTATGCCCTCGCGCTTCTGCAACCACCAGTCGTAGCGCTCGCGCGATGCCACTCCGAGGTGATAGGCACGCTCAGTGAGTCGGGCGTCGGCATCATCCTGTCGCAGAAGTATACGGTATTCTGCGCGCGAGGTAAACATGCGGTAAGGCTCGTCGACCCCCTTGGTGGTGAGGTCGTCGATGAGTACACCTATATAACTCTCGTCGCGCGCCATGACAAACGGCTGGCCTCCGCCACACTTGATGGCAGCGTTGATGCCCGCCACGAGACCCTGGCCTGCAGCCTCCTCGTAGCCCGTGGTGCCATTGACCTGTCCGGCGAGGAAGAGTCCGCTGACGACCTTGGACTCCAGCGAGTGGTCGAGCTGGGTGGGGTCGAAGTAGTCGTACTCGATGGCGTAGCCCGGGCGATAGAAGCGCGCGTCGCGCAGTGCGGGGATGGCGTGGAGTGCCTGCAGCTGTATGTCGATAGGCATGCTCGACGAGAAGCCATTGAGATACATCTCATTGGTATTCTCCCCTTCGGGCTCGAGGAACAGTGGGTGCTGCTCCTTGCCGGGAAAGGTGACGAGTTTGGTCTCTATCGACGGGCAGTAGCGCGGTCCGGTGCTCTGTATCTGCCCGTTGAAGAGCGGCGAGTCTGCCAGTCCGCTGCGGAGTATGTCGTGAGATTGCTTGTTGGTATAACAGGTCCAACAAGGCAGTTGCTGCAGTGTGCGGAGAGGAGCCATATAACTGAACTGATGAAATCCCTGTTCGCCGGGTTGCTCCTCTGTGTCTTCGAAGTGTACGCTTCGTCGGTCGATGCGTACGGGTGTGCCCGTTTTCATACGTCCTACGCGTATGCCGTGGCTGGCTATGCTCTCGCTGAAGTTCAGGACAGCCGGCTCGGCGCATCTGCCACCCGGCACCTTATGCCTGCCGATGTGCATGAGTCCGTTGAGGAATGTGCCTGCCGTCACCACCACCGCGCGGGCATGGAATGTTACTCCCCAGATTGTGGTAACTCCCACAGCCACACCGTCTTTGACGATGAGTGTGTCTGCCTGATCCTGCCAGATATCCAGATTGTCGGTGTGGTCAAGTATTTCGCGCCATTTCCAGATGAACTTTCCCCTGTCGCATTGCGCCCTTGGCGACCAAACGGCTGGGCCTTTTCCCTGATTGAGCATTCTGAACTGTATGGCAGTGGCGTCGGTGACGATTCCGGTCTGACCGCCGAGAGCATCAATCTCCCTGACTATCTGTCCTTTAGCTATGCCACCGATGGCCGGGTTACAGCTCATCTGTCCAATCTTGTTCATGTCCATAGTAATCAGGCACGTCCGAGCGCCCATCCGGGCAGCTGCGGCAGCGGCTTCGCAGCCTGCGTGTCCGCCTCCGATTACTATCACATCATAATCAAATTTCATTATGTTGTAATATTTTCCGCAAAAGTAAGAAATTAAATCCAATTTTTTGATGGTTTTGCTTTGAATTATAATAAAAATATAGTATTTTTGCATCCGCTGAGCCTCTATCATACCTTATAATAATGTGCGAGCAGTCATTTTAGGGTCTATGATAGTGGCTCTCGGTAGTATTGTCATGATATAACATTACTAACAATTAAATAATTAAATTACAATCATTTATGTGGTTAATCAATTCATCTATTGGTAGAAAGGTAGTGATGTCTGTAACTGGCATTGCGCTTATCCTTTTTCTGACGTTCCATTGCTGTATGAACGTTGTAGCCCTATTTTCGGGTAAAGCCTACAACATGATTTGTGAGTTGCTTGGTGCCAACTGGTATGCCCTCGTGGCTACTCTTGGTCTGGCTGCTCTCGCAGTGTGTCACATCGTGTACGCGTTTATCCTCACCGCACAGAACCGTCGTGCGCGTGGCGCTTCACGCTACGAGGTAACCGTCAAGCCCGAGAAGGTAGAGTGGGCTTCGCAGAACATGCTCGTGCTGGGTATCATCATCCTGCTGGGTCTGCTGCTCCACCTCTTCAACTTCTGGTACAACATGATGTTTGCCGAGCTTACCGGTATGGCTGTTGGCCATCTGCCCTCTGACGGCTTCGCCTTCATCCAGGACACCTTCGAGAAACCTGTTTATGTAGTGCTGTATCTCGTGTGGCTTGCCGCTCTGTGGTTCCACCTCGCTCACGGTTTCTGGAGTTCTATGCAGACACTCGGCGTAAGTGGCAAGGTATGGTTCAAGCGTTGGCAGTGCATCAGCGTGGTTTACACCAGTCTGCTCATGCTCGCCTTTGTAGTAGTGGTTCTGGCTTTTGCCTTCAATTGTGCCCCCAGCCTCTGCTGAATCGCCTAAGTAATTAATTCATGTAACAATCGAAAAAGTAATAGTAATTATGGCTAAGACTTTAAATTCAAGAATACCCGAGGGTCCAGTAGCTGAGAAATGGACCAATTACAAGGCTCATCAGCGCCTGGTTAACCCCAAGAACAAACTCAAGCTCGATGTCATCGTCGTAGGTACAGGTCTGGCTGGTGCCAGTGCTGCCGCCTCACTCGGCGAGATGGGATTCAACGTGCTCAACTTCTGCATCCAGGACTCTCCCCGTCGTGCTCACTCTATCGCCGCCCAGGGTGGTATCAATGCCGCCAAGAACTATCAGAACGACGGCGACTCAGTATATCGTCTTTTCTATGACACCGTAAAGGGTGGTGACTATCGTGCCCGCGAGGCCAACGTATACCGTCTGGCTGAGGTGTCTAACAATATCATCGACCAGTGTGTAGCCCAGGGTGTACCTTTCGCCCGCGAGTATGGTGGTATGCTTGCCAACCGCTCTTTTGGTGGTGCCCAGGTTTCACGTACCTTCTATGCCAAGGGTCAGACCGGCCAGCAGCTGCTGCTCGGTGCCTACTCTTCTCTGAGCCGCATGGTTCAGGCTGGCAAGGTGAAGCTCTACACCCGCTACGAGATGGAGGATGTGGTAATCGTTGACGGCCACGCCCGTGGTATCATCGCCAAGAACCTGGTGAGCGGCGAGCTCGAGCGCTTCTCTGCCAATGCTGTGGTTATCGCCACCGGTGGTTATGGCAACACCTACTTCCTCTCTACCAATGCTATGGGTTGCAACTGTACCGCTGCCGTTCAGTGCTACCGCAAGGGCGCATACTTTGCTAACCCCTGCTACGTACAGATTCACCCCACCTGTATCCCCGTTCACGGTGACAAGCAGAGCAAGCTGACCCTGATGTCTGAGTCGCTGCGTAACGACGGCCGTATCTGGGTTCCCAAGAAACTTGAGGACGCCAAGCGTCTGCAGGCTGGTGAAATCCAGGGTTCTGACATCCCCGAGGAAGACCGCGACTACTATCTGGAGCGCCGCTATCCCGCCTTCGGTAACCTCGTTCCCCGCGACGTGGCTTCACGTGCTGCCAAGGAGCGTTGTGACAAGGGCTACGGTGTCAACAATACCGGTCTGGCCGTATTCCTCGACTTCTCTGAGTCTATCAACCGTCTCGGTATCGACGAGATTCTCCAGCGTTACGGCAACCTCTTCGACATGTATGAGGAGATTACCGACGTCAACCCCGGCAAGCTGGCCCGCGAGATTGACGGCGTGAAGTACTACAACCCCATGATGATCTTCCCCGCCATCCACTACACTATGGGTGGTATCTGGGTAGACTATGAGCTTCAGACCACCGTTCCCGGTCTGTTTGCTATCGGTGAGTGTAACTTCTCTGACCACGGTGCCAACCGTCTGGGTGCTTCAGCCCTCATGCAGGGTCTCGCCGATGGTTACTTCGTGCTGCCCTACACTATCCAGAACTATCTGGCTGACCAGAGCCTCTGGCCCCGCCTCTCTGTCGATATGCCTGAGTTTGACGCGGCTGAGAAGGGCGTTCAGGCCGAGATTGACCGCCTGATGAACATCCACGGCAAGCGCTCTGTAGACTCTATCCACAAGGAGCTTGGCCACATCATGTGGGAGCACGTAGGTATGGGCCGTACCAAGGAAGGTCTGGAGAAGGGTCTCGAGCTGCTCAAGGCACTCCGCGACGAGTTCAACAGCAACCTCTTCATCCCCGGCACCAAGGAAGGTCTCAATGTCGAGCTCGACAAGGCCATCCACCTGCGCGACTTCATCCTCATGGGCGAGCTTATCGCTTACGACGCCCTGCACCGCGAGGAGTCTTGCGGCGGTCACTTCCGCGAGGAGCACCAGACCGAGGAGGGTGAGGCAAAGCGTGACGATGAGAACTTCTTCTACGTGGGCTGCTGGGAGTACCAGGGCCAGGACGAGAAGGCACCCGAACTCATCAAGGAGCCTCTCCACTACGAGATTATCAAGGTTCAGCAGCGTAACTATAAGAATTAAACATCAGGTTATGAGGTAGAAAGGGTAGAGCTCTGCTGCTACACTGGAGCCACACATCCCCTTCACGCAGCTTGCCGGGTTCCCCCCGCGAGTGCGGCAGGAAGATGAAGCCTCTGGGCTGGCAGGCTCCCGTCGGGCAGACTGATGTCGTGAAGGAGCCAGGTACGAATGGCGATGGCAGGCGGAATGTCTTGTTCCACATCAGCAAGCGCCCATGCCGGCAGCTCTAAGCCCTACAGACCTCAACACCATAAAACCGTTACAGAAATGGCAAAGAATATATCATTTACCGTTAAGTATTGGAAGCAGAACGGCCCTAAGGACAAGGGTCACTTCGATACTCATCAGATGAAGGACATCCCTGATGACACCTCTTTCCTGGAGATGCTCGACATCCTCAACGAGGAGCTCATCAACGAGGGGAAGGAACCCTTTGTGTTCGATCACGACTGCCGCGAGGGTATCTGCGGTATGTGCTCACTCTACATCAACGGCACGCCCCATGGCAAGACCGAGCGTGGCGCCACCACATGCCAGCTCTACATGCGCCGCTTCAACGATGGCGACGTGATTACTGTAGAGCCCTGGCGTTCGGCTGGCTTCCCCGTTATCAAGGACTGCATGGTAGACCGCGGTGCCTTTGACAAGATTATCCAGGCTGGTGGCTACACCTCTATACGTACTGGCCAGGCCCAGGATGCCAACGCCATCCTTATCTCTAAGGAGGCTGCCGACGAGGCCATGGACTGCGCTACCTGTATCGGCTGCGGTGCCTGTGTGGCTGCCTGCAAGAACGGCTCGGCTATGCTCTTCGTCAGCTCTAAGGTAAGTCAGCTCGCACTGCTGCCCCAGGGCCGTCCGGAGGCTGCCAAGCGTGCCAAGGCCATGATAGCCAAGATGGATGAACTCGGATTTGGTAACTGTACCAACACCCGCGCCTGCGAGGCCGTGTGTCCTAAGAACGAGACTATCGCTAACATAGCTCGCCTTAACCGCGAGTTTATCAGCGCCAAGCTCAGCGACTAACACGTCGCCACAGCATACAGCTAAAGAGCCCTGCAAGCACCCTCACCGGGTAGCCTTGCAGGGCTCTTTTTTAGTCTGTCGTCATCGCGGGTTTAGCAGTGGTCTCCCTCGTCCGCCCCCTTATAACTTGCTTTCTACATAAGGTCTCCCCGTGATTTATAACTGCCACTGTTTTAGTTGGTTATAAATCTCTCTCTTCATACAGGTACACTTTTATGAGGGAATAATTGCTGCAAATATACACTTTTATGAGGGAATAATCAAGCTAGAGGCACACTTTTATGAGGCAATGTGGGCTCCTGGCCCCCTTAGCGTCCTCGCCGTAGGCAGGGGCATATCCTTTCATAGCCTGTCCTAAGTCTCCCCCTGCGCCCTTATTCTCCGCAAAAACGGGGCGAATATGCGGAGAATAGCACAGCTAATTTCCTATCCGCCCGTGCCGGTCGCGGGAAATGGGGAGACCGACCTTTACGTTTCCCGGAGCCGCCTTTAGCCAGCTGGGAGCCATCATTAGAAACGTGGAGACCGGTCTTTTCATTTTCCGTGGTTCCTGCCTTGGCAGCGCTTGCCATTTTTGCATCCCTCTTGGGGGCTTGGGGCCATTTATCTTTTTGTTTTTCTTTGAAGTTGGGCGTTAGTTGGTTGGTCGGAGCCGCCTCAAGGTCTGCTTTTAGCGTTATTTAACTATCGTTGCGTGCAGTTTTAACATTTATATTGCTTTTTTGTAACATTACCGCTGTAATTTTGCAAATGAAGTCTAAAATATCTGAAGAAATGACCATCGCTTTGCCCATCGCTGTATGCTCGGGGCCTGTGGCGCTCATCATCTTCTTACCCCATCAACCAACTATGGCCCTGAGGACGGTCATCGCCCCACTGCCTATTAACTATATAATACTAACATATATATCGCAAACTCTAATAAACATCTGGAATAATAACTATTAAATAATTAATTTTATGACAAAACATTTACGATTATTAATGCTGGCTCTCCTTGCAATAGTGTGTATGGGGGGGTATTCTCAGACTAAGTCTGTGGTTTATACTATGGAAAAATCCCCGACCTTAGCTTCTGGTGATTTACAAATTAAGTGGACGATACCTACTGGTGGTGCAACAGATAAATACGGTAGGGGCTATGGCTGGTCTAAACCGACAGATAAGGTACTATCTGCTGTCATAAACGCAGAAAACATTCTTGTAAAATCTGTAGTTGTAAATGCGAATACCAATACTACGGTTTCTCGTAATGCCTATATTACTATGAAAATAGGTGATACAGATTTGGGAACATGTTATCTTACTAAGGGTGCAGCTAACGAATCTGGAAACCAAGATTTGACATTTACAAATACAGCTTCTGCTACTTCTAAAAAATTGAGTCTGTCTCTAAATTGCACAGAAAAAAGCATTTGGGTGAAGAAAGTAACGATTAATTATGAAGAAGTTAACTCGGACTTAGCGGCTACTACCACCTCTTTCGGTGCAGATTACGATAACAAAACCTTTAGCTTTGTTGATGGTGTATTAGCTGGTTTTACCCCCCCCATTGCTAAATGTACCACAGATGGGGTAAAAGGAACAATCGCATATAGCAGTTCTGATAAAGATGTTGTTACTGTAGATAATGACGGAATACTTAATTTTACTAACACCAAGTTTGGTACAGCTACCATCACAGCTACTTTCATTCCAAGTGACCAAGATAAATACGCAAAGTCTACTGCTACTTATACAGTAATAAACACGCATATTTATAATAGTATTGCTGACTTTAAGAAAGCTATAACTGGAGAGTCCGAAAAAGACGCTTTGGAGGCTACTCTTAATCTTACAGATGCCGTTGTAACCTATGTAAATGGGAAAAACACTTATATCCAGGATGCTACGGCAGGTATATTGATTTATAATGTAGATGGTTTTGCGGTTGGTGACAAGTTTACGGGTAAGGTCGTTGTAAAGGCGTATAAATACAGTGGACTTCCAGAAATTACAGGTTGGACAGCTGCTGCCGATATGGTAAAAACCACAGGTGCCGACTTTCCTGTAAAAGAAGTAACGCTTGCCGAACTGCAGAACGATACATACGAGAGCATGCGTGTAAAGGTAGTCGGTGTTACAGCTACAAAAGCATTTGCATCAAGGAAAGCTACGTTGAAGCAGGGGGATGTCACTATAGAACTTTATGATAAGGTAAATGGCCTTAATATTACTGCAAATTCAGTATATGATATTATAGGTTATCCTGGTATCAATAAAACCATTCGCCAGCTGACTGTATGGAGCCAGGATAATATAATGGCACATCAGGAGGCAGATAAGGCTGACCCTGAGATAGCTTTCAAGGAGACAGAGAAGACTGTAGAACTGAAAAAGGGTGCAATAGATTTGTCTACCTTGATAAGTAATCCCCATTCACTCCCTGTTAACTATACATCCAGCGATGCCGAGGTAGCCGAGGTGTCAGAGGGTGTAATATATATGAAAAAGACTGGCAAGGTGGATATTACCGCTAAATTTGCAGGTAATGATACGTATAATGCAGCCGAGAAGACATTAGCTCTTACGATAGTAGATAACCGTGCAGATGCTGGTATCCATTTTGAGAAAGATAGCTATACAGCTGATATTAACAAGGATGAGTTTAGTGGTGCTGTGCTTGTTAACCCCAATAGCTTAAAAGTAACTTATTCTATTAATCCTAATGATGAAACGGCATTGATAGATGAGGAATCTGGTCTTGTAACTTATACTAAAGGCACCGAGGCTTCGTATGTGGTTACAGCCACATTCGCCGGTAACGATACTTATAAGCCAGCCACTGCTACTTATACTCTGAATGTAACAGACCCCAATTATGAGGTGAAGACAGTTACATTTGTAGCAGGTACAGATAAGGGCAGTTTAGCTATTGATGCTACAATTGGTACAGACAAAATATCTAAATTAGGTGTAACTATATCTTCTGATAAAGCAAGACTAAACACCGAAGAAGATAAGGGTTATCGTTTCTATAAGGATGGGTCAATAACTGTAGCTGCAGATATGGGCGAAGTTACAAATGTTATTTTTACTTCTTTATCAACAACTAATACCCCCGAAAATTTGACAGCTGATGGTTATAATAACACCACCTATACATGGGAGGGCAAGCAAAAGAGTGTTGTTTTCTCTGCTGGAGCAAAGGTTTTCCTTTCTAAAATTATTGTAACCGTAAAGGTACCTGTTGCTAAAGACTTTACCCTTGATGAGGATAAGGATAATGTTGTAGAGGCCGCAGAAAATGCCAATGTAACCTTGAAGCGTACACTCTATGCAGATGGAGGATGGAATACCCTTTGCCTGCCGTTCTCTCTTACCGATGAACAGACCAAGGCTGCGTTTGGCAATGATGTAGAGCTGCGCACGTTGAAATCATTCGAAGGCAATACGCTTACTTTTGCCAAGGCTACGGGTATAACAGCTGGCGTACCTTGCCTGATAAAGGTTAGCAAAGTAGCCGAGAATAATACCTATACTTTCACTGGCGTATCAGTTAAGGCTATTAAAGCTGATCGCGATAAATATGATATGGATGAAACGCTTACATTTGTAGGCATTTATGCCCCTATGGATGTAGCGACAGCGTTTGAGAAAGATGGAAATGCGCTTTTCCTTGGCGCGGCCAACAAGTTCTACAAGGCTAAGGCTGGTACTACGATGAAGGCTTTCCGTGCTTTCTTCCTTGTCCCTGCAAGCACCGATATCCAGGCGCTTAGGGCTGTTATTGACGGAACCACTACGGGTATAGACGACCTGAATATAGACACCGTCAAGGCCGATGGCCGCGTGTATAACCTGAATGGGCAGTGTGTAGGCTATAGCCTTGAGGGCCTTAAAGCTGGCATATATATCCAGAATGGTAAGAAAGTAATTAAGAAATAACATAATCTAAAAGATATTACGACTATGAACAAGAAATCATATATCACCCCACAGACTGAGCAAATAATAATAGCAAATGACGCCATCCTGGCAGGTTCTCTCACTGGTGATGGCATGTCGGGTACTTATGGTGATGAATCCGAAGCAAACCAGGGCGATGCCCGTGCTCCCCGTTTCAACCTGTGGGAAAACATTGACGAGACCAACGGGTACGTGGAAAAGTAAATATAAGGTAACATGAGCTACCCTTAGTGGGTGGCCCGATATATATTAGACGCGCTGTAAGGTGTGGGAGTGGTTCCCAGCCTTGCAGCGCGTTTTTTATAGGAAACAGCCCTAACCGTTCCGATGGGGGAGTGCTGTTTTAGTTTTGGGGCGATAGCTCCCACGGGGCTGTATCTCCATAAAAATATGGAAATTGCTTGTTTTATTGCTAAATAAAAATTAACTTTGCGACCCGTGTGGGCAACGTGCAAGCCTGTGTGGCCAGCGCGTGCTGGTTGCGGAGGCATCCCCGTCACATCCGAAGTTCCCGCAAATATTCCCGCAACCATCGTGAGAAATACAAAGACCGACCTCCACGAAGCAAAGTAAAAAGATAAAATGGTGAAAAAGGACTTTGAAAAGTAAAAAAGTAAAAAGGTAGAAAAGTAAAAAGGGTGGCCTGCTTGCTGATGTCGGCTGCCTGCACGCCCGTGGTAGCTATGGGAGAAGAAAAGACCGACCTTTGGCCGTCTCATGACGGCTCCCAGCTCGCTAAAGACGGCTCCCAGAATAGAAACGAGCGATCTTTCGTAAATTGCGAGGACTTCTATGACCGCGAAAGTAGCTGATTTCTCCTTTGGAGGACATAGTGGACTTTAGGATGGTATCTGTCTCTGTGCTTTTTGCCATCTTGCTTTTTGCTTTTTTACTTTTAGGGGGCTTTCAGGCTGTCTTTCGGCCGCGCGGTGATGGTGGCTACGGCCCTACGAATGACTATGATGAAGAACGAAGATACAATACGGTTTGTGCGCGAGCACGCCTCGGACGATGTGCGGGCCTTGGCCCTTATGGGCGACCGCCAGGGCACGGTAGACATGCCCTGGGCACTTAACCAGATACGTGGCCGGCAGACAGCTATGAAGAAACTGCCCACGCTGGCCATGACGGAGGGTATAGTGTATCCTCCCCACCTGTCTATGGAGCAGTGCTCGAGCGAGCAGACGGCCGCGTGGAAAGCTGCGGTGTGTGCCACGGGCGCCCATGAGTCCATGGCAGACCTCACGGGCGGTTTCGGCATAGACTTCATGGCCATCTCTAAGGGTTATACCCATGCCACCTACGTAGAGGCCAACAGCGAGCTGTGCGACACCGTGCGCCACAACCTGGGCGTGCTGCACCGCAGCGCTAACGTGGTGTGTGCCGATGCCACCAACTATCTGCACACCATGGGCCACGTGTCACTGATATACATAGACCCAGCCCGGCGCAGCCAGAGTGGTGCGCGCACCTATGCCATAGCCGATTGCAGTCCCGACGTGACGGCGCTGTGCGATGAGTTGTTGGCCAAGGCCGACAGGGTACTCGTCAAGCTGTCGCCCATGCTCGACTGGCACGAGGCCGTGCGCCAGCTCCGTGGCGTGCGCGAGGTACACATCGTGTCGGTCGACAATGAGTGCAAGGAGCTGTTGCTCCTGCTGTCGGGCCAGTCGAGTGCTGAGGCTGAGGCCCAACCGATGCCCCCAGGCCAGGCGGCCCCCTTGGTGCGATGTGTAGACTTCACGACGCGGAGCGCGGAGCCCCTGGTCGAAACTTTCAGCGCCGCTGAGGCCACTGAGTCCCCCGCTATCCTGACCGGTGCCGTCGCCCCTGGTGCCTACCTCTACGAACCCTCTGCTTCGGTGATGAAGGGCGGATGCTTTGGCCCCCTCTGCCGCCGCTATGGCCTGCGGATGGTGGCCCCCAACTCGCACCTGTTCGTGGGCGACGCCCCCGGCGATTTCCGCTCGGGCCGCTGTTTCCGCGTCGTGGCCGTCAGCACCCTCAACCGCAAGCAGCAGCGCCGCGCCCTTGGCGGCATAGAACGTGCCAACGTCTCCGTGCGCAATTTTCCCCTGTCGGCCGACCAGCTCCGCCGTCGCCTCGGCCTGCGCGATGGCGGCCCCGTATATATCTTTGGCACAACCCTTTCGGACGGAGGTCACGTAGTGCTTATCTGTGAAAAAATCCGCTGATTTCTGCCGTTGTCTCCGTTTTATTTGCTATTTTTGCACTCTTAAAGAGTTTTTTTGTTAATATGTCAGACATACGTATCAAGCGTGTGGAAACCAAGAAAGACCTCAAAGCCTTTATTGAGTTCCATTACGATTTATATGAAGGCAACGCATACGATGTGCCCAATCTTTATAGCGACGAACTGAACACGTTGAGCCCTGAGCGCAATGCTGCCTTTGACTTCTGCGAGGCCGAATACTATCTGGCCTACCGCGACGGTAAGTTGGCCGGTCGCGTGGCAGCCATTATCAATCACCGTGCCAATGAGAAGTGGAACCGCCGCGATGTACGCTTCGGCTGGATAGACTTCGTAGACGACATCGAGGTGTCCAGGGCGCTGCTCCAGGCCGTAGAGGACTACGGGCGGGCCAAGGGCATGTACAGCGTGGTGGGCCCCTTAGGCTTTACCGACATGGATCCCGAGGGCATGCTTACCTTCGGCTTTGACAAGTTGGGCACCATGCCCACCATCTATAACTACCCCTACTACCCCGAGCACATGGAGCGCCTGGGAGGCTGGAGTAAGGACAACGACTACGTGGAGTACTACCTGGAAGTGCCCGAAACCATACCCGAGAAGTACACCAAGATAGCCCGGATGATAGAGCAGCGCTACAATCTGCACGTGCGCAAACTTACTAAGAAAGACGTGTTCGAGGGAGGCTATGGCCGTAAGCTCTTTGACCTGGTCAACGCCACCTATAAGGACCTCTACGGTTTCTCCGAGCTCACCGACAGGCAGATAGACCAGTACGTCAACATGTACTTCCCTCTGGCCGACCTCAGTCTTATCACCGTCATCGAGGATGGCAACGCCGACAACCGCCTGGCAGGCATGGGCATCACCATCCCTTCGCTCTCGCGCGCCCTGCAGAAGTGCCACCGCGGCCGCTCTGTGGCAGTGAGGCGTCGTCGAGTCCGATGGCACTGGCTGATGCGTCCTTTCCAGACATCTCCTTCACGAGCAGTGTCATGATGGAGCGCAGCTGTTTGCGGGTCACGGGTTTGGTGTAGTCGTTGCCGAGCACGGCGTCGTCGATGAGGTTGTCGCACAGTGCGCGGTTTACGCCGTCCTGCGCCCACACGCTCATCTTGGCTTCCGACTTGCGTGGCAGTATGAACATCTGGTCGCTCGGCAGCTCCGTCTCCAGCAGGCATATATCTTCCTCGCTCTTCATACTTTCGAGCGTTGAGACTTTGAAATCTTCGAAAGAGCCTTCCATACCCATCATTTTCTGGTCTCTGGGTGTGAGGTGTCTCATGTGATAGCTGTGTGAGATGCCGCAATAGATGCAGCTCTTCCAGTAGAGGTGCTCACCGGCTGCGTTTACGCCGATGTATGCCTGGTCGTTGGCTATGTTCTCTTTCATGTCGTGCCATTCCAGTACTTCGGCTGCCGGTCTGGCGCTGAAGGTGTGCGCTTTGTTTCGTTCGCACTTGCCGCAAACCTTGCATGAGTAGTACCATTTGAACGGTTGCTTGCATGTGTTGTACTGGCACACGCGGTCGGCAGCCTCTATCTTGGCTGTGAACACATGCTTGGTGCAGGTGAGAAGTTTGGTGGCTGCCACGCCAGCCTTCTGTGCCTCAAACACATCGCCGCGGTATGTGCGTATGGTGTATGTCGGCTCGGTGGCGTCGAGAGCCAGACAGTCGAGCACAGCCTTGCCTGCGTTCTCGGGGATGAACAATGTGCCCTTGGCGGTGTAGAGCTTTGTGCTCTGTTCCATATAATTGCGTCCCCATTTTGACAGCCGCTCGACGGTGGCCTCGTTGAGGTCTTTTACGTATTTCACGGCATCCACCTTGGGGCTAAGCCACACCTCTTTCAGATTGAATGTGGTGGAGAATGGGGCACCGAGTGTATTTGCGAATTCTGAGATGTTGTAGTTTTCCGCCCCGTTGCTTACGTCGATTATCAACTTGGTCATCAGCAGGGTGTTGTGATTTTTGTATGCATGTCCGCTCGACGAGATGTATTTCTCATGCATGAATTCGTAGAGCTGATCGATCTTGTCGACTACGAGCACATCCAGCGGGTGGTGGTGTGGATACACTTCGTCGGCCTCTTTGCGCGATATGTAGGGCAGGGTGGAGCGGTATTTCTTCTTCAGCACGTCGTAGTCGGAGAAATTGTCATCTTTCTCCTGCGGTCCGGCCTTGCCGCCAGGTATGGTGAATTTCACTTCCATAATGGGGAAGTAAGGGGCGCTTGTGAGCACGCGTGCCGGTATCCCGTTCACCGTGGCCTTGAAGTTTTCGGTCGACAGAACGTTGGAACCGTCTCTCTTTACCCATTCGGTCTGGTAATCTCCGTCCGGGTCTATCACTATCTCAATTGTGGCTATGTAGGGGTATCCAGCCTTCAGTGTGGGGATGCCCTCCTTGTTCTCGCCGAACTCGCCATCCCATGAGATGTCGCGCATTGTGATGACACCGCTCTTGAACAGGTCGCCGTAGGCGGTGTTCACCGCTTTCAAGGCGAGTTTTTCGGCTTTCTCTAAGTCCATTCCTGGAGTAGGGGCGTCTATCGTTATCTCCACCGATTTTATTTTCTTTTTGGCGGTGTCGGCCCACAGCGTGGCGGGCAGCAGAAGCAGAGCCGCTGCAAATGTCAAAAACAGCTGTTTCATATTGTGATTAATTTGATTGTGTTATGTTGAATTGTTATTTATGGTGTTTGGTTACTGTTAGTTTTTGATGGATACTGGTCGCATATGCAAACTTATCCTTAATTCCGCAACACTATTACAAATTAAACTTTTTAAGTACCTGAGCAACAAAAAGTTCTCAGACAAGCCAAGCGGCAGAGCCGAGCGCCCCAGGATTTTGCCATGTCAAAGACTTCACTTATTTTAGTGTTGCAAAAATAAACAAGAGAATCTGACGATAGACATGGCAAAAATACAAATTAAATCTGAGAAACTCATTCTTTTTGGAGGAATGTTTTCAAGTAGGAAACTTTTTTAATCGTTTTTTCAAAACTGATAGACACATTGTGGCTGTCTGCTTGCTGTCTCCACTCCATATACTATCGATAACCGAGCCGATGACAAAACCGGCGATGGCTCCCAGCACACTCTGTGTCTGGGCAAATCCGCTAAAGAGTCCTATCCATTTGATAAATCCCATAGTTGTACTTATTTTGCCTGCAATTATATCGGTTTCTCATGTCCTATCCAAACAAATCACCCGAAATCGTCCTTTCCCCGTGCCTTTAGGCCCCGTGTCGGCGCCCGTTTATCCTTGTTTTGGCGCCGATTGCGGTCTCGCCGACGCCCCCTGGCTCCGTATTCATTGCTCCGCCGATGGCGCAAGTCGATGGATAATAGTTAAATAATGAAAGAAAAGTCCCTTTTTGTTTGTTATTATGTTCCGAAAACATTATTTTTGCAAAACATAATAATTGTAGTCAGATATAAAGAGCGTAGAGTTATGAAGTTTGTAGACAGAATTGACGAACAGCGACGTCTCCACGACGCCCTCCATGGCGACCATCCATCTGCCCTTGTCGTGGTGTATGGCAGGCGAAGGCTCGGCAAATCCACCCTCATCAAGAAGGTGCTCCGAGATGATGATGTCTATTTTATGGCCGACAACTCCGAGTCCGTTCAGCAGCGCAGGCTGTTGGCCAAGGCTTTGAGTTATCATTTAGCGGGATTTGACAAGGTCGAATATCCTGACTGGGAATCGTTGTTCCAGCAGCTTAACTACCGAACTACTGGGCATTTCACCCTCTGTATTGATGAGTTCCCCTTTTTAGTGAAGGTAGATAGTACCTTGCCGTCTGTCCTTCAGAAGCTCATCGATACCAAGGCTCTGAAATACTCCATACTCCTTTGCGGTTCGTCGCAGCAGATGATGCAAGGGCTGGTGCTCGACGCCGCCGAGCCACTCTATGGCCGCGCCGACACCATCATTCAGCTGACACCCATCAAGATTCGGTTCTTGCAGGAAATCCTGCAGAGCGACGCCGTGGCCACCATCGAGGAATATGCCGTATGGGGAGGTGTTCCCCGTTATTGGGAGCTTCGCGAACGCGAACCTTCGCTGATGGAGGCGGTGCGTTATCATATCCTTGACGTCAACGGCACACTCTATGAGGAACCTTCCCGCCTCTTTATGGATGACCTCACCCAGACCACGCTCTCTTCCACGCTTCTTTCTCTTATCGGCAACGGCGTCAATCGCTTGTCCGAGATAGCCGGCAAGATGGGTAAGCCTTCCACGGAACTGAGTCGGCCTCTGGGCAAGCTCATCAACCTGGGATTTGTAGAGCGCGACATCCCCTTCGGGGAAAGTCCGCGCAGCACCAAGCGTAGCATCTACAAGGTCGCCGACCCGTTTATGAACTTCTTCTACCATTATGTCATCCCCAATCGTTCGTTGATAGCTTTGGGCAGGTCAGAGATGGTCTGCCGGATGATACAGTCGGGCCTGTCCGATTATGTGGCAGCCTGTTGGGAGATGCTCTGCCGTCGTGCCGTGAGCGGAAATGTCATTGACGGAACAATATGGAATGTCGCCGGAAGATGGTGGGGTAGCGTTTCCCGCGACAAGAGTGTAGAACTCGATATCGTGGCCGAGTCGCAAGACAAGAAGCGCGTGCTTATAGGCGAATGTAAATGGACCGAGGGCGAATATGCCGAGCGCCTGTTTGATGACCTTAAGGAGCGCGCTCGTCTCTGTCCTTTCATCAAGGGTCGGCAGGTGGTTTATGTCCTGTTCCTCAAGCGTCCGGCTAAGGATGGCATCACCACCAACGTGTTCCTGCCCCAGGATGTAATCAACGACGAGTTCTAATAAGTGTCTCGTTACTTGTAGACGCTATGCCCGTCGCCCCCACGGCTGTCGCCGTGAAGTTAGGCTGCGTCTCGGCAATAAAAATAAACAAGTTTATTTTGTATTTCGCTCGACTTGCGCACTTTACGGCTGTCGCCGTGAAGTTAGGCTGCGTCTCGGCAATAAAAATAAACAAGTTTA
>ERZ773186.246-NODE-246-length-54518-cov-3.410976_pt1 | contig 54518 bp, 42 predicted proteins | sample MGYA00581000_ERZ773186 | MGnify/ENA primary metagenome ERZ773186 (study PRJEB29015, sample SAMEA2737752) | human gut metagenome | biome: human gut; feature: human-associated habitat; material: faeces | place: China | collected 2012 ...
AGCCTGGTGCCGAGGCTCTGCACCAGGCTTTCCCCGACCACGAGCTCATCGGCATCGACAGCCGTGTCATCATCCGCCAGCACGGCTCCATCCACTGCCTCACCATGCAACTGCCCGAGGGCGTGCTCTGCCGGTAAGCGTCATCACCCATTATCCCAGAAGAAATATAACACAGATAGATATGAAAGAACTGAAAGTAGGAGTGCTGCAACAGCACAACACCAGTGATATAGCCGACAACAAACGCCGTCTGGCCGAGGGCGTCAGGGCTCTGGCTGCCGACGGTGCCCAACTCGTGGTACTTCAGGAACTCCACAACTCACTCTACTTCTGTCAGGTAGAGGATGTAGACAACTTTGACCTGGCCGAACCCATCCCCGGCCCGTCTACCGAGTATTTCGGCCAGCTGGCACGCGAACTCGGCGTGGTCATCGTCACCTCGCTCTTTGAGCGCCGTGCCCCTGGACTCTATCACAACACCGCCGTGGTGATAGAGCGCGACGGCTCGATAGCCGGAACCTATCGCAAGATGCATATCCCCGACGACCCGGCTTATTATGAGAAGTTCTATTTCACCCCCGGCGACCTGGGCTTCCGCCCCATTGACACCTCGGTGGGCCGGTTGGGCGTTATGGTGTGCTGGGACCAGTGGTATCCGGAGGGAGCACGGCTTATGGCGCTCCAGGGTGCCGAGTTGCTCATCTATCCTACGGCTATAGGCTATGCAGCCAGCGACTCCGCCGACGAGCAGCAACGTCAGCGCGAGGCGTGGACCACCGTACAGCGCGGCCATGCAGTGGCCAACGGACTGCCTGTGGTGGCGGTCAATCGCGTGGGCTTCGAGCCCGACCCCAGCGGACAGACTCCGGGCATAGAGTTCTGGGGCTCTACCTTCGTGGCTGGTCCCCAGGGCGAGCTGCTCTATCGCGCTTCTGCCGACGGTGAAGAGCGCCGCATCGTAGACCTCGACCTCGGTCATAGCGAGCAGGTGCGTCGCTGGTGGCCCTTCCTGCGCGACCGCCGCATCGACGAGTATGGCGACATCACCCGTAGATATATCGACCGTTGACACCAGCCGTCCCATAACAAAGGCGCCGACTCTCCTGCGAGGGTCGGCGCCTTTGCCATTGGTGGTGGTGATGGGTCTATTCCTGATAGTCGTCTTGCTCGTCGGTGGCTTCGGCTTCGTCGTAATAGCCCTTGATGCCGAAGTTGGGGTCTATCTTGAGCATGGCGGTGACGATATAGGTCACCACGCAGCTTATCACCACGATGATGAAGAACATGCGGTAGCCCACAGCCTCCTGCAAGGCTCCGGCGAAGAAGCCGGGAAGCATCATCGACAGCGACATGAAGGTGGTGCACAGCGCGTAGTGGCTGGTCTTGAACTCGCCACGGCTGTAGTAGATGAGGTACATCATGTAGGCCGTGAAGCCAAATCCATAACCAAACTGCTCGACAAACACGCATACGTTGACGATGGCAAGGTTGGGCAGCACGTAGCTCATGTAGATATATACCAGGTCGGGCAGCGTGATGGCGAGCACCATGGGCCACAACCAGCGCTTCAAGCCGTCCCGGCTCACGCACAATCCGCCGAGTATGCCTCCCAGGGTGAGTCCTATCACGCCCACCGTGCCCTGCACCAGTCCATACTCCTGCGGCGAGAGTCCCAAGCCGCCATTGCTCTCGTTGTCTACCAGGAAGAGTGCAGCCACCTTGGCCAGCAGACCTTCGGGCATGCGATAGAAGAGCATGAAGAGTATGCCTGTCACCACCTGCTTCTTGCAGAAGAATGTCCTGATGGTGTGCGCCAACTCGCCTATAATCTGCTGCGGCGTATTGGCGGTGTGTGCCTTGTCCGCCTTGGGCCTGGGCAGTACATAGCCATGCCACAGCCACAGGCCGATAAACAAGCCGGTGACGCCATAGAACATCAGGCTCCACGAGAAGGGGATGCTGTTGCGGTAGATTACCTGCAGATTTCCGGCTACCATCACCAGCACGCCCTGGCCGAAGATGGTGGCCAGGCGGTAGAACGTGGAGCGTATGCCCACATAGAATGCCTGGTCGTTGGGCGTCAGTTCGAGCATGTAGAAACCATCGGCGGCGATGTCGTGGGTGGCGCTCGTGAAGGCCATCACCCAGAAGAAGAACAGGGTGCCCTGCAGCCAGAAGTCGGTAGGGATGGTGAATGCCACGCCGCCAAAGGCTGCGCCCACCAGCAACTGCATGGTGATTATCCACCATCGTTTGGTTTTTACCAGGTCAACAAATGGACTCCAGAGTGGCTTGAGCATCCACGGGAGATACAGCCAACTGGTGTAGAAGGTTATCTCGGCATTGCTCAACCCCATCTGCTTGTACATGATGACAGAGATGGCCATCACGGCCACATTGGGCAGTCCTTCGGCAAAGTACAGCGAAGGAACCCAGCTCCATGGCGATTTGCTATTGTTCATATCCAGTGTTTTAGTATATCTTCTTGATTTCGGCACCACGATAGTAGTGGAGCAGTATCTTGTCATAGCTGTAGCCCTGTTCGCTCATGACGGCGGCGCCTATCTGGCAGAGGCCGACGCCATGACCCCAGCCTGCGCCGAGGATGTCGAAGCGCTCGGGCACACCATCGATGTCACCGTGGGGTTCAACCACAAAGGCCGAACTGTAGAGGTGGCTCTCGCTGAGCGTACGGCGTATCTCGAGTTCCTTGCCGATGATGTACTGGCGCTTGGTGCCCACGATGCGCAGACGCGAGATGCGTCCGCTGGCGCCACGCTCCAGAGGCTCGAGCGCCACGATGTCGCCCATATCCATCTTCAGACGGTTGGCTATGAGTGTCTTCAGCTCCTGTTGAGAGTAGCTCACGCGCCAGCGGTAGAAGTCTTTGGTCTCCTGGTCATAGTCGTTGAGCACTTGAGAGAGTATGGTGGCGTCGGTGGTGTTGCAGAATGCGTCTGGGCTTTGCCTTATCCATGCCTCGGCGTTGGCCTCTATGGTCAGGTCGGGAGCCACCGCGTCGGTGTCTACTCCCTCGGCATTGTCGCGTACCGCCATGAGATAAGGTTTGTCTATATCCTCCCAACAGTAACGGTAGCGTTCGGTGATGCCGCCACAACACTTGGAGAAGCGGGCATCGCATATCTCGCCGTCGTGTTGCAGTATCTGTCCGCCGGTGGCAGCCACAGCCTGTCGGGCCTTGTCGCTGGTCTCGCGGGTGATGCCCTGGTAGCGCTGGCAGTGGTCGTCGGCACACACGTCAAAGATGGTGTGGTCTTCGCGGTCATACCAGCGGGTGAGTTCGTCATCGGTCTTGGTGAAGGAGAAGAAGCCCGAACCGCTCTTGCCGTCCATCTGCTGTCGCTTGTGCATCTGCGCGAGCAGCCAAGAGCGCGATATCACCGCGTGGGCTTTCAGCAGTTCGATATTGGATGTGGCGCTCATCTCGCTCGATATGACGCTCTCCAGGTAGCGTTCCACGGGCAGTTCGTTGATGGCACATATCTTGTCTTCCTCGACCACCAGTTTCAGCGTGCCGGCAAACACTTGCGTCTCGGTGCGCTCCCAGTGGAAGTTGACGCCGATGGTCACGTCGCTGAGGGCAAACGACGCATCCTCATGCTGTGGATGGAAGGTAAGTTGGCTATACAGGTTGCCGTTCCAACTGATGCCGCCCTCGGCGAACTCCACTTCCTGTCGGCCCTCAATCTGCTGGCCCTTGGCCATATAAGGGCGGTTGAGGTCGAAGCAGATGCGCTTGGCGCTCACGATGCCTACCGACACCATGGGTTCGGCTGTAGCTTCGGGCTCGGCAGCTGCTTCGGCGGCGGCAGTGAGGCGGGCGGTGATGCGTCCGAATTGCTCAGCTCCGACACCACACTCGCGGAGGATGGCAGCTGCTCTGTCGGCGTCGATACGGTCAAAGTCTGTCTGGCGTGGGGTGATGATGAGGCCGGCCATGTCTATAGCTCCCGGGCTGACCAGATACTGGGCGTCGCCCTCGGCCGTGTAGCAGTCGGGACGATGCTTGGCGCGAGGAATGACGACAGTGACGTGGCTCTCGTCCTGCTGCCATGAGATGACGTTCATCATGGGCTCGCCGCTATCCTTGTGGAGAGGCATAGCCTTGTAGATACGGTCAAAGAGAGCCTTGTCGGCGGTGGCGTCGGTGCTGACGATGGCCAGCAGCGGCACCACATATCCGCCCACGGCATAGATATGGTTGTCGTTGTCGTATTCATACACCATCTCTCTGCTGTTGGCCAGCCTTGCCCAGTCGTTCTGCAGCGGCAGAAGGCCAGAGCATACGGCTTGCAGATGAGCGTGGTCGGGGGCAGAAGCTCCACAGTGGGGACCGTTGTAGAATACGGTGAGTTCGGGATAACGCTCTACCATGCGGAATATCTCGCCATAACACGTGCGTATGCACTGCGGGTTGTGGCGGTTGAGGGGGATGGTAAAGTGGACGGGCAGAATGGGGAAGGGGTTGACCAGCAGCGTGAAGTCGTTGTCCAGACACTTGGCCATCTGCTCCTGCGGACGGTTGTCGGCGCAGAGGAAGCAGGGCCGATGGGCTATGCTGCGGGCATCGATGCGCGCACCGGTAGAGACCATGCGGGCAGGGTTGAACTGCACCTGCAGCAGCGTGTCGCCGCTACAGAGGCTGCGCTGCTCTACATGGTTGAGGTCGCGGAAGCGCTGGCGGGCGTCGCTCCAGAGCTCCAGCTGGCGGTCAATGAAGCGGTTGAGCTCGCGGCAGTTGCCCTCGGGCTGGCTGTTCAGCTGCTGGCGGGCTTCGAGCTCGATGGTGCGCAGCCGGTCTTTATAGAGATTGTTGGCATTCTGGCGTTCTATGCTGAGGGCGGCGTCTGAGTTGCCCTCCCAACGGCGGCAGAGATAGAGCTCGTCGTAGATGCGGCCTATGCGGTAGCGGCGGCTGATGGCCAGACCCATAGCATAGTCCTCGCCATAACTGGTATTGGGGAAGCGTATCTCTCTGACCACGGGGGTGAAGAAGGCGCGAGGCGCCCCGAGCCCATTGATGCGCAGCGCATTGTTGGGCCCGTTGTGGTCTGTCCATTCCCGGTGGTCTATGATGCCCGGTGGCAGGGTGTTGAGGGCAAAGTCGCACATGCGGTAGGCGCCGATGACCATGGCGGCAGGCTGCTGGCGGAACTCATCGACCACGCGCTGCAGCGTGGAGGGCGAGGCATAGAGATCGTCGCTGTCCAGCTGTACGGCGAAGCGGCCGCAGCGGCTGTCATTGACGGCGGCGTTCCAGCATCCGCCGATGCCCAGGTCGTCGCGTTCGGGGATGAGGTGTATCAGTCTGTGGTCGCTGCGCGCCAGGTCATTCAGTATCTCGGTGGTGCCGTCGGTAGAGTGGTTGTCGACCACGATGACGTTGTAGTCAAACCGTGTCTGCTGGGCCAGAGCCGACCCCACGGCGTCGGCAATGGTGCGACAGCGGTTGTAGACGGGGATGACCACCGAGGCTTCGACGTCGAAGTCCTGCTCGTCCAGGTCTACAGGCTCGTAGCGATGGGTGTCTACTATCGCGCCCACAGCTTCGAGATGCCGGGTGGCTGCATCCTCCATCTCTATCTGGCGGTCGCGGTTGCGCGGGTCTACATAGTCAAACTGGCGCACACCGCTGGCGCGGCTGTCGGTCTGCTGCTGGGTGTAGAGATACTCGTTGAGGTGGGTGATGGCGGCTTGGCGCGAGATGTAGAGGCGCAGGTCGTACCACGCAGCCCATCGGTAGTCGGGGGCGGCGGGCTGCTGGGCCATATGGCCCTTGAGCAGCGCCGTGCTCACAAGCACAGCCGGTCCGAAGTCGAAGTCGTCGCGCAGCGCACCCTTCTGATAGTCTATCGCGGGGTGTGCCACCAGTTTGCCGTCGGCGGTGGCCATCCGGCTGTCGGCATAGACCATGCCCGCGCCGGTGTCGGCTGCCGTCTCCACCATGCGCTCTATGGCGTGGTCGCCCCATAGGATGGGCTGGGCCTTGAGCGTGAGCAGCACGTAGGGTGCCGTGGCACGGCGAGCTATCTCTGCCAGCGTGGCTGTCGACGTGAGCGACTCTGTTTCGATTACTTGTGCTTGGGGATATGCCTGTGCTGTCTGCGGCTCTATCATCAGGGTGATGTCTCTTACCGAGACGCTCCGTGAGAGGGTCTCTATCGTCGCCTCGGCGTCGCCAGCCGAAGCAATGGCTACAAAACAGTCTATCTGGTTTCTCATCATTTCTGTTTCTTATATATTAACAATATGTAAAGGTCGTATTTTTCGCCGAATTAAGCAAATTTTCGCGGCTAAAAAATACGACCTCGGTCAATATTGTGGCTCTGATGAGCACAGCGTCAAGCAAAGGGGAAGAGCAGGGGCAGTATGAAGGTCATCACGATGCCTATGATAATCTGCAGAGGCAGACCCACCCACACGTAGTCCATGAAGGTGTAGCGGCCCGCCTTCATCACCAGCGCGTTGGGCGGTGTGGAGAACGGCGAGGCAAAGCACATGCTCGCTCCCAGCGTCACGGCAAACATGAAGGAGTAGGGGCTCACGCCGGTCTGGGTAGCGGCAGCCATGGCTATGGGTGCCATGAGCACCGCCGTGGCGGTATTGCTGATAAACATGGTCATGAGCGATGTGGTGAAGTAGATGCCTGCCAGCAGGGCGTAAGGCCCGATGGCGCCCAGGCTGCTCACCAGATTTTCTGACACGATACTCGACACGCCCGTCTTCTCCAGGGCTATCGACATGGGCATCATGGCGGCTATCAGGATGATGCTCTCCCAGTTGATGGTCTTATAGGCGGCGTCGACGCTGCGGAAACAGCCCGAGAAGACCATGAGCAGTCCGGCCATGACCACGGCGATGACGGGGCTCACGGGGATGAAGTCGAACACCATGACCAGTATCATCAGCAGCATGATGGCTGCCGCCACGGGTGCCTTGAAGTCGAGCGACACCTTCTCCATCTGCTTGTCGGGGCGTCCCAGCACCACCCAGTTCTCGTTCTCGTGGTTCATCTGCATAATCTTGTCCCACTGGCCTTGCACGAGCAGTATGTCGCCATTGCGCAGACGGTGGTCGCTCAGCTCTTCCTTGATATAGTTTTCGTCGCGGCGTATGCTGAGGATGTTTACCGAATAGTCTTCGCGCAGTCGGGAGTCGCGTATGCGCACTCCGGTGAGCCGCGAGGTGGGCAGAACGATGATTTCGGAGATGCCGATGTCGTAGAAGTCCAGTCGGGTGGTCTTCATCCTTATCAGGTGATAGTCGCTGGCAAACCGCTCCATGGCATCCTTGTCGCCATAGAGGTAGAGTATGTCGCCCTGGGCGATGACGGTGTCTGCCCACGCCATACTCTGGCGTATGTCCATGCCGAGGGCCTTCTTCTTCTCGTTGCGTATCTCGAGTATGGTGAGTCCATACCTGTTCTGCAGGTCGAGCTGCTGCACACACATGCCTGCGAGCCCATTGTTCTTGTAGCCCACACGCAACTTGTACAGGTTGTCGTGCAGCTGGTACTGCTCGGCGAGGTCGTTGAGCGTCTTGCCGGCAGTTCCCTTGTGGTGCTTGCCCTTCTTCTTGATGAGCAGCAGACTCATGGGCAGCAGCACGGCTATGCCCAAGGCTATCACTATCAGACCGATGGGGAGGAAGGTGAAGAATCCGAGCGGTGCGAAGCCATGCTCTTCGAGGGTCTCGCTGATTACGAGGTTGGGAGGCGTACCTATCAGGGTGAGCATGCCGCCGAGGCTGCCCGCAAAGGCCACCGGCATGAGCAGACGCGAAGAGCGTATGCCCGAACTGGCTGCCATGCTCATGATGATGGGCATCATGATGGCCACGGTGCCGGTGTTGCTCACAAAGGCGCCGATGAACGAGGTGGCGAGGACCACATAGATGAAGGCGCGCGTCTCGTTGCCCTTGGCCATGCGCGATATGCTGTTGCCTGCCGACTGGGCAAGACCCGTCTGCAGGATGGCGCCGCCCACGACGAAGAGGCCGGCCATCATAATGACTATGGGAGAAGAAAAACCGCTTAATGCTTCGCTGGTGTTAAGAACTCCGGTAGCGGTAAGTACCATCAGGGCCGACAGGGCTACGACATCGCCACGTACGCGTCCCCAGACAAACATGGCTATAGTTACAATCAGAACAATTATAGTTATGGTCATGAATCAAACACAGATTAGTGGAATACAAATATACAATAATCCCGCCACAATCACGAACGCCGCTAAGGCGATGGCGTCTGATTTAATAAAACCTTAATAAGTTTTAGCAATTATTATTGTTTGGCTTGCGGTGACGGTCGTGACGGCGGCGAAGGTTGGCGTCGTCTCTTCTGCGTCTGTTTTTATCTCTCTGGTGACGGACATCATCTCGCTCATTTCAGATGTCATCTTTCCGGTGGTGAATGTCATCCCTTCTGCGTCGGATGTCATCTTTTCGGTGGTGAATTTCATCCCTTCTGCGTCGGATGTCATCTCGCCAGTGATGCCGTTAAAGATGATTTCAGGACTTGAAACGGTGATTTTACGCTTGGATATTATCGTTGCAGACACTGAAATCACCATTTCATGCCTTGCAATTGTCCTGAAGGGCCTTTCCCCGAACTTGCGGATGGTCGGCGTGGGCACCAATAAAAACTCTCTCCCGCTGGGGCTGGCATCGTGTGCCGTGTTGACCCCAGGGGAGAGAGTGACTTATTTTACTAATAACGCTATGTCATTATCTGTGGCCACCGCCGAATGAACCACCGCCAGAACGGCTGCTTGAAGAGTGGCTGCCGCCAAAGGAACCTCCGGCACGGCTGCTGCCGCCACCGCGGTTGCCACCGCCGAATGAGCTGCTGTTGCTGCTGCCACCCGAGCGTCCGCCGAAGCTGCTGCCCGAAGAGCGAGAAGGCTGCGAGGTGGAGGGAGAGAAAGTGCGGCTGGGCTGGCTATTGGCGCGTCCGCCGAACGAGGGCGAGTTGTAGTCGCTGGAGCGGCGCTCTACGGTGGTGCGGGTCGAGCTGCGCACGCCTCCGTCGGCTCGGCTGCCGAATGTACGGTTGCTGCCGCTCACGCCCGAAGACTGCCGGTTGGCTCGTCCGCCAAACGAAGAGCTGCTGCTGTTGCGGTTGTACATTGGGTCGCTCTGCTGCGAGGCACGGCTGCCAAACGAGCGGTTGCTGCTGGAAGCGCCGGCAGACTGCTGGTTGGCACGTCCGCCAAAGCTGCGGTTGGCATTCTCACGATTTATGTTGGAAGAATTGTTGTTGCGTCCGCCAAAGGAACGAGTGCCGTTGCCGAATTCGCCGCGGTCAAATCTGTCGCGCATACCGAAGCTCCTGCCGTTGTCACGGTTGATGTGTCCGGCAAAACTGCGTCCGCGATACCAGCTGCGGTTGCCGTTGTTGTGCCAGCTGTGTCCGCCGCGATATACGGTGACAAAGTGGGGACAACCGAAGTAGTAATAGTCACGGTGGGGGTAGCGGGCGTAGATGCCGAAGTGCCAGTAGTAACCGTCCCAGCTGAGCGGGCGGTAGAAGTAGTGGGCGGCGCAGAAAGCCCGGTACTGCCAGTCGAGGAGTATGTAACTCAGGTCCATATTGCGACGGGTCCAATAGACTCCGTAGAGGTCGTCATAAGTATTGATACCCATCAGATAGTCAAGGTTTATCTCGTAGGCAGCCTCATACTGAGCGTCATTGAGATTGAGCTCGTAAGCCATCTTGTCTGTCAGGAACAGAGCCTGCTCGCGTGCCTGACTGTAACTCATTGCGCTGGCTGAAACGACCATTGTCATCATTGCCATCAGGGTAAATATATACTTTTTCATAATCGTAAGGATTTAGTTGTTTACTTTATCTGGTGCAAAGAAACAAAGAAAAAGCAAGGTGACAAAGGGTTTTTCCCTAAAGAGGGGGAGGAAAATCCCTACAATGCCGTATCGTTATCCCCGAGGTGGCTGCGGCTGGCGCAGGGATGACTGGAGCAGGGCGGGAGAGGAGATGGGCTTTTTTCGGGTTGGTTATAATAAATGTCGGGTCTGTGCGTTATATATATAATAAGGTGAAAAAATATCCACAGATGAAGATACTAAGACTTATAGTGGCGCTGATGCTGCCTGTGGCTGCCCATGCCCAGTATGTCTGGCAGGACGGCGCCGAGGCAGGTCGTCTTGACCTCTCTCGCGATGCCTCCTGGCAGGTGGAGATGCAGGGCGGCTATGCCAAGGGCAAGACTCCGCTATGGCTCAATGCCAACCGTTATGGTCTGAGCACGCTGGACCGCGGCAATGGCTATCTGCGTGCCAGCGTGGTGCGCCCGTTGCAGGCAGACTCTGCCCGCCGTTGGGGTGTGGGCTATGGCCTCGACCTCGTGGGTGGTGTCAATTATGGCACCAACCCCATCGTGCAGCAGGCTTACGCCGAGGTGCGCTGGCTGCATGGTGTGCTCACCGTGGGCAGCAAAGAGTATGGCATGGAACTCAAGAACAACCGGCTCAGCAGTGGTTCGCAGACGCTGGGCATCAATGCGCGTCCCGTTCCCCAGGTGAGAGTGGCTATTCCCGAGTATTGGACGCTGCCCTTCGGTGGTGGCTGGCTGCAGCTCAAGGGTCATATCGCCTATGGCATGATGACCGATGACAACTGGCAGCATGATTTCACTCATTGTAAGACCGACTATACCGACCATCTGCTCTATCACAGCAAGGCGGGGTATCTGCGTATAGGCAAGGACGAAGACCTCTATCCCCTGTCATTGGAACTGGGACTCGAGATGGGTGCCCAGTTTGGCGGTACTACCCACAAGCCCGAAGGGAGCGATGACATCAAACTAATCAAGGGCAAGACGGGACTGCGCTCGTTCTGGAATGCCTTTGTCCCTGGTGGTGGCGACGTGGGCGAGGGTGAATATGCCAATGTCGAGGGCAACCAGCTGGGCAGCTGGCTCATGCGTATCAACTACAACGCCGATACCTGGCGGCTGGGGCTTTACGCCGACCACTTCTTTGAAGACCATTCGGGCATGTTCATGCTCGACTACGACGGCTATGGCGAGGGCGACGAGTATATGGTGAAGAAGGACCGCCGTTTCTATATGTATGACCTCAAGGACATCATGCTCGGTGCTGAACTCAATCTCAAGTACTGCAGCTGGCTTCACAATGTGGTGGTAGAGTATCTCTATACCAAGTATCAGAGTGGCCCTCTCTATCACGACCATACCATGAATATCCCCGACCATATCGCCGGCAACGACGACTACTACAACCACGGCACCTATCCCGGTTGGCAGCACTGGGGTCAGGTAATGGGCAATCCGCTCTATCGCTCGCCCATCTACAATGACAACGGGCGCATCCATGTAGCCAACAATCGGTTTATGGCTTTCCACCTGGGCGTCGATGGCAATGTGACGCGGACGACAGACTATCGTCTGCTCGCCACCTGGCAAGACGGACTGGGCACCTATGACCAGCCATACCTCAAGAAGCGCCACAACGTGAGTTTTCTCGTTGAGGTTGGTTGCCGGCTGAAGCACAACTGGCAGCTGCGTGGTGGCTACGCCATGGACTTCGGTTCGATACTGGGCCACAATGCTGGCGTGCAGTTTACGCTGAGCAAGGGCGGTCTGCTGGAAAAGAATACTAAGAAAAGAAGATGATGAGAAGACATATACTATCCATAATGATGGCAATGGCCCTGGCTATGGGTGTTGCCTCGTGTGAACTGGAGCGCGACCACAACGGCGACCTCGCTGGCTATTGGCACCTGGAACGAGTAGATACGTTGCAGACGGGCGGCGTGAAGGATATGAGAAGAGACCGTGTGTTCTGGGCAGTGCAGGGCAAGTTGCTCATGGTGCGTAATACAGTGGAACCCTACACCGGCTTCTTCTTCCGCTTTGACAACTCGGGTGATTATCTGATATTGTCCAATCCTCACAGCAATGGCGGACACCAGACCGATGGCGCCGAGGGTGACCAGCCGATAACCGATGTTAAGTATTTGGCTCCTTATGGCATCAATAGCCTGGAAGAACATTTCCATAAAGAACAGCTTACCAGTTCGCGGCTTACCCTTTCGACCGACAAGCTGCGGCTATACTTCAAAAAATTATAATGGCTACACTATAGGCGATACATCCACTAACGAAAGTATCGCCTATGTTGTCTATAGAGTAAGAAGACTTTATTCTGCTTTGCTGATTTTGTAGTTGATTAGCAAGTTGATAGATGTGTAAAGTATGATATCAACCAAAACTACGCCCGTGATGCCAATCAAGCCAAAAAGCCACAAATTGAGCGGGATGTAGAGCAAGGCCATTGCCAGTATTACCAACAGCGCCTGATGCATGGAGCATCCGGCACGCATTAACTTGTGATGGATGTGACTTTTGTCTGCTGTAAATAGGGGAGAATGGTGACGCAGACGGTGCAGGATAACTCTGATGACATCGAAAATAGGGATAACAAGCAGCGAATAGGCCAACAGCAGACGATGGGCATCGACGGGCATGGCATGGCCATTGACCATCACAAACTTGATGACCAGAAAACTGAGCAGGAATCCCAGGGTAAGGCTGCCGCTGTCGCCCATGAATATCTTGCGGTTCTTCTCGGCCTTGCCAAACAGGTTGAAATATAGATAGGGAATGAGCACTCCAGCCATGCCGGCTATGATGATGCAGTAGGAGTTGAGCCCCTGCTGGTCATAGCCATACAGGAGACCTAATAGCGCAATAAGCGAAAGGCTGGCAGCCAGTCCGTCGATACCATCTATCAGATTGATGGCGTTGCTGATAAACACTATGACAAAGACCGTAAGCAGGGCGCCGATAAAAGCAGGTATCTCGTAGATGCCGCAGAAACCATGCAGATTGTTGATGGTAAGACCGGCAAGGGGCATCAAGGTGGCGGCGACAATCTGGGCGACAAACTTGATGCGGGCGCTGAGGCCAAACAGGTCGTCGATGATGCCCACGACATAGATGATGAGTAGGCTGAAGAAGAAGATTATCGTCCACAGGTTGAGCGGTATGCGCTGCTCCAATGCTGGGTCGCTGTCCAAGGTGGATATAGCCACGAGGGCAGCTATCACCATGCTTGGAATGAAGGTAATGCCTCCAAGCCGGGGGATGAGGTTATGGTGCAACTTGCGGCCGTTGGGGATATCATAGAGCCCCTTGGCCTTGCAGAAATTAAGAGTAAGCGGTATGAACATGAAACCGCAGAGTATACTGATAATAAATGTACCTATGTCGAGTAATCTATCAATAGCCATTATAATGTAGTCTATATGTGTTGTTATTGATATAACTACAATTATACTGTTTTATTGCCTTTCCCCCTTTTCTTTTTCCACTCGTGATATAAAAGAGATGGCAATGTAGCCAAAATCATAGAGCAACGACGTATCTGCTTGCGTGGTTCGCAAAAGATGCGATATACGAATTCCAGATGATGGCGCAGCATCCACTTAGGTGCACGTCGGGCATTTATACCACTGAAGAAATTGAATGCAGCTCCTACGGCAATCAATACGCCGCGATTGAGGTGGGGCTTGAGAAGAGACATAAATATCTCCTGCTTGGGAGCGCCCAAGGCAATCCATACGATATCAGCGCCGTCGTTGTTGAGCATCGCACCAATAGAGGCATAGTCGAACTCTTCTACCTTGCAGAAAGGAAGTTCGTAAAATGTCATCTGCTTCACAGCTGGGTTCATCTTTATAAGATTCTGTTTCAGTGCGTCAAGTGTGCATTGATTGGTGCCAAGAAACGCCATGCGGTATTTCTTTTCGCTTATAATATCTTGGAAGATATCGCTTCCGCAATACTGTTCGTATTTTTTGCCGTAAATCAGGCGCAGATAGAGTGGCACATAACTGCTGTCACAAATGGAAAACATGCCATCATTGACTACCTTCTTATAGGCTTCATTGCGATTGACCGTATTGAGTATCACACCGTCGGCCACACAGATATAGTCAGCTCTTCCGCTGGCTATTTGGTGGGCAATAGCATTGTGGACTTCGGTCTTGTCAAATTCGTATCTTATGTTGAAGTATGTATTCATTTCATTATCTGTTCAGGATAACTGTAAGTATCTTGTAGCTGTTGGTATATCTTATTCATTGTAACCAGTTTGTTTTCCCATGATAGTTCCCTTTGCCTTTGCTTGCAGTTATCTGATTTTTGTTTTATCTCGTCTCTATTAATTATGATACTACGGAGGATGGCAGCGAAATCTGTGCTATTCTGTTGAGGGTTGGTCAATGGGACTTTCCATCCAATAGCTTCGTTGACTAATTGTCCTTGTCCACAGGTATCTATACACAGAATGGGAAGGCAATTGGTAATGGCTTCCAATACTACATGAGGAGTACCTTCTAAAACACTGGTAAAAAGGAACAAGTCCATTTGATTCATCATTTCTTGTACCTTCTTGTTAGCCAACTTGCCATACCATTTGATATTATTGCTAATGCCCATTTTATCTGCCATCTGTTGGTACATAGCGTTTTCAGTATCACTACCGTTTCCCACAATATGCAGGAATACGGGTAGGTCTTTGACTTTGGCTATGGTACGGATAGCGATGTCAAGTTTCTTTGTATCTAGAAAGCGACCAACCCACAGGATATCTAATTGGTCCTTGTTGAAATTATGGGCAGTATGTTGTTCTAATATGGTACATCCTGCCTCATTCATATAGACAGGTTTGATATGGTGCAACTTGACAAAACTGTTATAGGTGCCTTGTGTGGCTGCTATGACAATGTCTGCCCTATGGATAGCTTTGCACACTCTTGTAGAATAGCGTATCTGCAAGTGGTTAAGCATATTCTTGACAATGTATTTTGTCTTTTTAGATAAAGGCATTCCTGACAGATAACTTAATGGTACAATTTCCATACCTCCAACAGGCCCCCAGATATAATGGGTGTCATAAATGTTCCATAGATAGCCAGGCTCGCGAAAGCCAATCATGTTGAGTTGGTGTATGATATCTATCCGATGTTCGCTGCATATCTGTCGGGCTATGGTCAGCGTCTTCTTCTGCCATTTGCGATAATACCAATAGAAACGCCAGTCTCCCTGATTCCAGCACATGGAACGAATCTTGTCAGAGACGGGATTATAATAGAAATGGATATTGTCTTTCACATCCAATAGTGCGACAGCCTCTTCTATCTCTTTCTTCCATTCGCCCTCTGTGATGACATATAGGTTGTGCATCTTGGCCAGTTCTGTAATCCAGTGCCAAGCCATACCTTGTTCGCTACCCCAATTGGGAGCACAGGCGTATGCATTGATAAGTATATTCATTTATTGTGGTTGTTTGTGAGAAAACTTAGATGTAATTCCTTCTCTTGGAGATTGCGAAATCTGTCTCTAATCTTCTTGGCAGGTACGCCACCATGGATTTCACAGGGAGGAACGTCCTTAGTCACAACGGCACCTGCAGCAATGATGCTACCGGCTCCAATCTTCACGCCTGATAATATGATGGCTCCGGTTCCTATCCATACATCATCTTCGACGATTGTTGTTCCATTGTCTCCGCGCTTTCCGTTCCAAATGTATTGTCCGGGAATATTGTATGTGTGGTCTTCTTTACCCACGAAATTGACGCGGCTGGCTAACAGAATGTTGTTGCCGAAATGGACATTGCTCGCAATGTTGCAATAGTCTCCAAACTGGACATTGTTGCCGATGACAACATCCATATTGCGGGCAAACACACATCCGAGCATGACACGGACAAAGCCATGATACTTGATGCCTTTGAATCTGAAGTGGAAAAGATACCAAGTGCGTAATATGTTGGCAAAATATCTAATTGTAAAATAAGCCTTTCCCATGCCATTGGGCATATTATTATAGTTGACTTTCATTATAGTATCAAGTTAGGGTACTCAAACAAGTATTATATATTCTTTGTGCGGCCTTGTCAGGAGAATATTGGCCTTCTATCTCTTTAGAAGTTCTTCCCATATTCTCCAAATCAGCGTGATGGAATTTGTCCAATGCTTCCAAAATGGATTCTTGGTTGTATGGATCAAAACTATAGCCGTTTTCGCCGTCTTTGACCAATTCGCAGGTCCCGCCATTGTAGATAGAGCAGCCGATAGGTTTGCCACATGCCATGGCTTCAGGAACTACCAGGCACCAGTTGTCTTCCAGTGTGGGCATAAAGAATACATCGCAAATCGCATAGTATTTATGTAGTTGGTCATATCCTATACCACCTAAGATGTGAACGCTCTGTATGTGCCCGTATTCTTTCTGCAGTGTATCATACAAATGTCCTTTGCCTATCACCAAGAGAGTGTCGTGGGGATAGGCGGCGATATGGCTTTGCCATGCTTGCAGGAGTTGTAGTATTCCCTTGCGTTCTACCAATTGACCAACAAACAAATAGATCAATCCGCTATCTGAGTGTAGTTTACCTTTTAGTTCGGCTCTTTCCTCTGCATTGAATTCTGCTACTTCTTTGGCCAGTTCGTAGCTGTCGGCACACATGCAACCCTTAGTGATGGGCTGGTGTTTGACCCCAATTTTGCTCTTCAGATATTCTTCTGTCAACCTGCCGTTTACCAAAAAAGCATGTGCCAGACGGGCAATGGCTTTCCGGTATAAGGTCAGAGGCCATGGAGTATTACGTTCTATATAGGAAGTGCGCTCGTAAAAGATGCAGAGCTTCTTGCGATGCAAGTATGAGTATAGAACAGCCATGGGAGCCCAACTGCCAAAGCCTTCGACAATAACCACATCTGGATTCTGTTTCTTGATAGCACTGTAAAGTCCTGGTTGCCATTTTAATACAAGGCTGGTATTGGCAAAAGTCGTTTTGTCATTGCCTATAGAGAAGCGCTTTTCACCAGTCAGGATGGTCAAGTTGTCCTTCAGGTGTTTTTTCAGTTTCTCTCTTACCAACTCGGAAGTTTCTTCTTTTAGGCAAATCAGGTGAAATCTTCCTTCTGTATATTGGTTCAGATAGCTGTATACCGGCACTCGATAGTTTCCGAACCATGGCGTTACCCATAATATTTTGGGCGATTTGACTGTTTCTTTCATATCTTTACAAAATAGAGGATGGGAGTAGTTATTATAATATCTGACAGATTAGCATACTTGAATGTACCATTACTGAAGTAATAGCAGAAGTATGGAAACATCAAAATAGATACCAATAGTTCTATAATATATATATACCTAAACTGGACGTATCTCAGAAAGAGCAGCAGCAATACCGACTGGAATGTGTAGATAAAGAATTGGTATCGCATGCACAGGTAATAGGCTTCCGTAAAATTGCAGACAAGCACAAACATTATGATGACAAAGGTGATGTTGGTAGTTGCCATGTTACCTTGGTGGCATATATCATCCAATTCCTTGCTTTTATAATACCTATAATATATATAGGCAATCATGACAAGCAATAGGGTGCAGAGTATAAACGATTGTGCATTAAGGCCCACCTCTACTTGCCAACTGTCAGCACTCGTCAATTGTGAAGTGTCTTCCAGTCGTGCGAAGATATAGCCTATGAACATGACCTTTGACAACAATCCTGACATGGAAAGAAAGGCAAAGGAAAGAATAATGATGGACAGACTCAACAACAGGAGTCTTTTTGGAGTCATTGGCTTGCGTATGAAGGGGATGATGCCCAAACCGATAATAGGGATAGACGCGGTGTGGACTCCTAAGGATATGATGGCCAGAAGCCAATTGTATTTCTGGTTGTAATACAGCTGTATCAAAAATAATAATGCGAACGATTGCGATATGCTCTGTCGCAGCATGTTGCCGTTCATGGCAAATGTCTGGAAGAAAAATGCTGTAAAGACGAGCACTGTAATAACATGATATTTGGAACAGTCGGTCTTTTTGGCTATCAGGATGACAGCCTCATAAATAGCCATATAGCTCGCAGTGGTAAAAAATGTCACATAGATAGGCCAATTGGCATCGGTGAGTCGACAGATAACCCAAGAGAATGTATAGTAAACGGGCTCCTTGGCATACAAGAGCAAGTACTGTAACAGAGAACTGTTGAGTGCATCACGGTAGTATTCATTGTATGCCAGAAAATCACCGTAGAGTTCTTTTGTCGTATTGACAAATCCAAGGTAAAGAGACAGCAGTAATGCCAACCCCCTGAGTGCAGTCCAAGAGGTCCTATCGATATTTCTCAGTGCCACCCATATCCATGAGGCAATGCCTGCTATGGGGTTGAGAAGGAATATGAGAGATAGTAATGGCATACTTTATTTGTCTTTTGTTTGTTTACATATTTGTTGATAATAATGCTCCATCATAGGGAGAATGTGATTGGCCGAAAACCTTACGTCAATTGTTTTATGTGCCATGGTTCGCATTTTCTCGACCTCGTCATCCGTCATCTGTAGTGCTTTTAGAAGCATATCCTTGATGTTGTTGATGTCTTTTGGTTGTAAGAGCCAACCATCCTTTCCGTCGGTTATCATTTCTGACATACCTCCGGACTTGCTGCCAATCACGACATTTCCTGCAGCCATGGCTTCCAAGCATACAAAAGGGAGATTTTCCCAATGAGACGGGAAACACGATATTTTGGAAGACCGATACAGGTTATCCAGTTCTGCTCGGGGAAGATTGCCGGTAAATCTGCACCATGTATAGTTGTTATCTTCAGTTTCGGCTTTGAGTTGCAGCGCATAACTACCCATTTTCCCTGCAATGGTAAGCGTGATGGGATAACCCTCTTCTCTCAGTATAGCACAGGCCTTGACAAGGTCTCCCACTCCTTTTTCCTCCATTACGGTTCCTACATATAAGATGGAGTTCTGCAAATAGCTGTTGTGTGCCTTGCTTTTATTCCATTGGCTGGTATCAAGAGGATTATATATTACTTTCCAATCTCCTTTGACTTGTGGGAAATACAGATTGTACCATGCCTGTAGGCTGTATGAACATGAATTGAAATGGGCAAAATGTGTAAGAGTTTCGATCTCTTTCTTGGCACTCCACTCGAGATAAAATTTGCTGATGGGATAGCGTTTTACTCCAAGGTTGGTGCGGTCAAATATGGAGGGGGTATGCATGCGGACCACCACAGGGACGTCTTGGCGCCATAGATAATACCCCTCGGCCCCGAAGTCAGCGACCTCAATGATGTCTATATTTTCCAGATTCTTGATAGTTTCCAGTATTCGTTTGCGATAGGAGAAGAAACGATAGATTATCCGCAACTTCTTGATGGAGGTAAACCATGAAGTCTCAACCGATGGGATAATGAAGTCTCCGCCTTTTAGTCTAATGATACGGATCCCGTTTTCCATCTTGTCGCTTGTAGTGCGTGTGTCGTCAGATGCACAGATGACGGTAATCTGATGGCCGCGTGCAACCATAGCCGATGCCATATCCTTGACATAGGATGCAATGCCGCCACCTCTTTGGGTAGGTACAAACTCTCTGGATATATATACGATATGCATTATTTCTTATGGATGAATGATTTGAGATAGTTACGCTCTGACGGCGACAATAGTAGGAGGGCAGTAGCGAGGCAACTGAGTATGCTTGTGGCTGAAGTCAGCACAAATCGCATAAAGCCATCCAGGTCGGTATAAGTACGCATAATCCAGCATACTGTCATAGATGTGACAAGCAATATTAGTGGCGGGCATACCGAGTGGCGTATGTAATGTGCAATATTCAGGTCGATTTGCTTATGGATGTCAATAAGACAATAGCCACAAAACGCCAAATCGGTCGCAATGATGGCGAATATGGCCAATAATGGATTGGCAGAGTAGGAAAGGGCAATGTAGCCAATGGGCAGTGCCGCAAGGGTGATGAACCTTCCATATATCTGGATGTTTTTGATGCGTCCCGTAGCATTGGCCGCAGTAGAGAGAGGTTGGAAAAAGATGTTGATGAGCGAGTCGACAACCAACAGACGGGTGAAGACAACTGTATAATCGGGTACTTGTCCCAACCAGATGTGCAGAATGTATTCGGTTTCCCATATGATAGGCACAGCCATGGTGCACGCCAGAAAAAAGGAGAACTTTGAAACCTTCTCTATGATACTGGTCATATAATTGATGTCTTTCTCAGCATACGATTTTATAATCTGAGGGGCTGCCGCTGTTATTAGACTTGAGGAGAAACGATCAATGGTGGCACTTACTTGTAGGGCTATGGCGCGTGCGGCATTGATAGCCGGTCCGAAGAAAATATTGAGGACGATGTTCATGCCTTGATTGCTTACCGACCATGCCAGACATCCAAACATGGTATATCCGATAAAGCGTAACATTTCTTTGACAAGGTTAGATTGCCATATCCAACTGATGCGGCACTCTTGGAAAGATATGCGATCGTAGAGTATGTAGGATATCAGCGTGAGTATGGAAACCGTAGCGGAAAGTGCGCTGAAAAGAATAAGTTTGTCACAGTTCCCGATAGCCAGGAGAAAGGCTATGACCAGTCGGGCAAAGGATTCAAACAGGCCGATATAGGCATACATCTTCATCCGTTCGTTGGCAATGATTGCAGCCAAAAAGGGAACTTGGAGGATGGAACAGACTACAGATACTACAGCAAAGTGGTAGGCCCATACTGCTGCATCCAGTCTCGATGCAGGGATAGACAGCTGAGTGTAGACCATCCATAGACCGACAGTTTCGGCAAGTACAAAGATTGCGACAGAGAAAATCACCATCAAACTGAAACTCTGCCTGAAGTATAGTCTGGTTTTGGGCGTGTTGTGTTCGCCCAGTCCTATGCTGAGATAGCGTTGGGCTGCGTTAGACAGGCTACTGGAGAAGAATGCCAATAACGAGACGATGCCCGCCACTACGTTGTTGATGCCGAAGTCGATTACGCCCAGTTGCTGCAATACTACCCTTGATGTATAGAGCGTTACCAGCATGACTACTATCATGCGGATATATATGGCGCCAGTATTGTTGGCTATCCGTTTGCTCTTTTCGGAAGTCTGCGTCAATGACATAAGCGATAAACTGATAGTTTTGGGAAATAATGTCTTAGAAACCCTTGATGAACAGTTGTTTCAGTTCGCCGCGGCACACATACAGTGTAGTAATCACCCATGAGAGTATAACCATGAGTAAGATGAAGACCATGCGCTTGGGGGCTGATGGCTTCAGGGGTACGGAGGCTCCTTTGATTACTGTAAAGACAGGTGTCTTTTCCTGAACTTTGGCTATGGCTTGCTCCATTTGGGTGTTGAGCGTGCTGTAGGTGTTATATTTCAGCTGCATGTCGTTTTCCAAATCGGTTTGCTTGGCTTTATAGCTTTCCAGTACCACTTCAGAGTTGGCGTCGGCGTAGCTGCCGTAGAGCTGTCGTGCCTTCTCGTATTTTGCTTTGGCTTCGGCGGTCAGTTTTCGGTAGTAGTCCAAATCTACTTGAGCTTTGCTTGTGCGATAGTTAGTGATGCTTTGTTGCAGTTCGTCTTTGGCTGCATTGGCAATAGTGGCCGTAATGAGCGGATCCTGATCCTGTACAGTTATTGTGATGATGCCCGACTTGGCGTCTATTTTGCAGTTGATGTTTCCGCGGATTGTGGTCAGCACATTGGCTTCATCCTCGGTCAGGACAAAGAGATTGATGGTATTATCCTGCTTCTTGGCAGTCTGCTTCTTGGCAAACATCTTTTTGATGGCACTGATTAGCTTGCCTGGGAACCCCCATGGACTTTCTTTCTGGTGATGCAGCAGATAGTCATAGTAGGTGGTGGTCAGTTTCCCATCTTTTGTGGTTACCTTGTGGTCTACAAGGTGGGCCGCAAAGTCATTGGTACCCATCAACTGAGGGTATAGGTCGGGATAGATGGCATCGCCAGTTGAGGCGTTGCCGATATTGAATCCGAATGAAGATGCTATAGACGACAGACCGCTTTTTCCGGTAATGTCACTTATCTCTGGTGCCAGCAGAATCTCCGTAGTGTAGGTCCGAGGCACCAAGAAAATGTATATGGCTGATATGATGGCTGTTATGATGCCAATACTTGCAAATCGCTTCTTGTTGCTTATTATGCGCTTTGCGATTAGAACTATGTTGACGGTTTGTTCTTCTTTCATCGTTGTTGTTTCTTTTGTCTTACTTCAACAGATTGGCGAGCGAGGCTATCATGGTGGCCAGCGAGGCTACCGATGAGCCTATGCCCAGCCACTGACCTATGGCGGCCGGATTGCGCCGGGGCTTACTGGGAACTACTATCTCACAACCGGGGCGAACCTTGGCGTTGTGGGCCACACGTCCCACGGTACCGTTCATGTAGACGATGATGGTGCGGCTCTTCTTGGCACGCTGGCCGAAGCCACCGGCCTGGTCTATGTAGTAGTTGAACCGCTTGCCTTTCTCGTAGGCCACGGTGTTGGGGAACATCACGTCGCCGCTAATCTTGACCGTACCGTTGTACTCGGGTATTATGAGCTGGTCGCCCTCGCGCAGTACCAGGTCGGCGTCGCCTCCGGGATGCTTCAAGGCCTCACCCAGTTCGATACCCACGGGATAGGTGTCGGCCAACTGTAGCAGGGCCACGTTGATAGAGTCGCTGTTGGCTCCCTGGGCAGCCAGTATGCGCGTCACGGCCCGCATCTTGGCGCGCTCGGCCTCGCTGGTACGGCGCAACAGGCGCGCGCCCGACACGTAGGCCAAGTCGGTAACACCACCGGCCTTGCGTATCACGTCGCTGATACGCTCGTTCTTGCGGGCCAGCGTGTAAGTGCCGGCAAACATCACCTGCCCCTCTACGTACACGTTCTGCTGAGTGGTAAACCCGGGGCTGCGGCGCACATAGACCTCATCATAAGGCATGAGGCGGAAGCCGGGCTGACCGTCGATGACGAACCCGTCCTTGAGGGCCAGCGTATAGGTCTGCGAGATGATGCTGTCGGTGGTCAGCGCCTTAGGGTCGCGTATGCGGCGAGCCACGTCTACCTTGACCGTAGATGCCTGGTCATTGAGCCCGCCGGCCTGCAGTATCAGGTCTTCGATGGTCTCGTTGGCCGCATACTGATATATACCCGGATAGTGTACCTCGCCATGTATGGTGAGGGTCTGCTGCTCCATCAGGGCCTGCTTGGTGGGCACGAAGAGCACGTCGTTCTTCTGCAAGGGCACATCGGCCACGCGGCCCTGCATGATGCCGTCTATATCTACGGGTATTACCTCCAGGGTACGGTCGGCCTTCATACGGTGCATCACGGCATGGGCCGTAAATGCCTGCTCGGTGCAGCCCTCGGCATGCTCTATGAGCGAGCGAACACTGGTTATGTCGCCGCCCACCTGGTATTTGCCGGGGCGGAACACGGCTCCCTTGACCTCGACCATGTTCTCGTAGCGATCCAGGATTGAATCGACCGACACGGAGTCGCCGTCGGCGATGCGGAACGAACTCATGTCAAACTCGCCAACGTTGTAGACCGAGTACTCACGGCCCGTCTTGCGTATCACACGGACGGCCTTGGTGTAGGCGTCGCCCGTAAATCCGCCGGCATACTTGAGCAGGGTGCCCACGCTCTCGCTCTTCTTCATCTCATAGTACATGGGGCGTTTCACCTTGCCGGTGATGTTGACCAGACAGTCGTAGGGCCCCACCACGATGACGTCGTTGTCGGTGAGGTGGATGTTGCTGGCCTTGCCGTTGAGTATGTAGTCATAGACATCGACATGGGCGATGAGGCGGTTGGCACGGAATATCTTGATGTCGCGCAGCGTACCTATGTCGTTGGGGCCGCCCGCCATGTAGAGTGCATTGAACACGGTGGAGAAGGCCGACAGGGTGTAGGTGCCCGGCATGCGCACCTCGCCCATCACGTTGACCATGATGGTCTTGGTCTGTCCCACGGTGAGACGCACCTTCGAGCTCTGGTAGCGGCTGCCCAGTGTCTGGCGCAGTCGGGCATTGGCTTGTGCCACGGTGAGACCGCTCACCTGTACGGGGCCGAAACCTTCGATGGTCACATCGCCGTCGGGCGATACGGTGTATTGGTTGCTCTTCTGCGAGGCACCATAGATGTCTATGATAACTGCGTCGCCCGGACCCAGACGGTAGTCGCTGGGGGTGGCGATGTTCATATTGGGCTCGAAGGTGAGCTTCTTGTTGTTGAAGATGTCGCGGCCGAACACTTTCTTCGTCTTCCGCTCGGCCATCAGTTGCCGGTAGAGGGCAATGGTGTCTGTGGGCAGTATGGCCGACAGTTCGCGCTGGAACTCAGCCGTCTGCTCGTCGTCTTCTATCTCTGTGCGCAGATTGTTTTCCTGCTGTATCAGCGTGCTGGTCTGGCTCTTGGCCTGGGCAGCCTTCTTCTTTTCGCCGTTGGCTGTGCGCATACGGCTGTTTGCCTTTTCCACTGCCTGGTCGGCCACTACGCCCATACCTTTATTCTGTATCTGGCGTTCATACTTGTCTCTCACGCGGCGTATCTGCGTGATGTTCACGCCGCGCTGCATCAGCTTGGTCACTATCTGTGCCTGCGATGTGCCGGCATTGTGCTCTTTTACCACAAACTGCATTACCTGGTCGTCGGTCATTGACGACTGTGCCGATGTGGTGGCCGCAAAGGCCATGAGCGCGATGAGTAATATAACGTATCTTTTCATATTTCTTTTAGAATTTCCTCCCTGTCACGATGCTCAGGGCTGTCTTGATGATAATCTTGGTGTCGAGCCAGAGCGAGCGGTGCTCCAGATAGCTGATGTCCATGTCCAGCCGGCGTAGCATCTTCTCCATCGTGTCGGTGTAACCGTTGTAGAGCGTAGCTTCCGACGTGAGTCCAGGCTGCATCAGGTAAATGAGGCTGTAACGCGCATCCTGCTTCATAATCTTGTCTATGTAGTATTTGCGCTCGGGACGTGGCCCTATCAGCGACATGTCGCCTCTGAGCACATTCCACAACTGTGGCAGCTCGTCGAGATGATGGCCGCGCAGAAACCGCTCAAGTCTTGTCGATGTCAGCTCGTCGCCTTGGGCAATAAGCTGCGGCCCTTCGTTCTCGGCTTCGCTGCTTAGTGTGCGAAACTTGAATATCACAAAGGGCTTGCCGCCTTTTCCTATGCGCACCTGGCGAAAGAAGACGGGGCCATTCTGTTGTAGTCTTATCGACAGCGCCACTGCCAGCATCACGGGCGAGAGAACCACCATGCCCACCATGGCGAACAGGATGTCGGCTGTCCGCTTGATGCCGAGTTCCATTTTGCCCATTCCGTCTGTAGCCTGTTGTTGTGTCATTTGTTGGTTGTCCTACATTATATAATATAACAACTCGTTTTTTGCCGATTTGTTGCATGATAGCCCAATTATTTTTTTGCCATCTTTCATGGCGGTTGCGGTTGCCACCACGTCGTTGTGTATATCTTGTTAGGGTATAGGCGGTTATAAAAATGGAAGTGGAGGCTGCCTGTGCCTCCATTTCCATTGACCTTTTATCTTACTATGACCTTTTTGACACTACCATCGCTCATGCGGATGATGTGTTGTCTTTCATGGCCAGCATGGGAGTTGTCATTATAGTCGCCTTTATAGATATAAGGAGTGTGCCTTGATGCTTCAAGCCAGACGTTTGTCTGAAACGTTTGTTTACGGCATCATTTCTCTTATGACAGCCTCTGCCATTACCCTATCGACGAGCGCATAGTAGCGCATTTTGGGCGTGAAAATGGATTTTTTCCGCTTTTTTCTTGTTGGTTTCGCAAATAACCCTTATCTTTGCAACTCATATATCATTGGGGTTGACTGGATTTGACGGCGGCTAAGATGGTATGTAAGCACGCGGAGACTCGTTGGCTATCTCCTTAATCAGAGTCATCGACAAATTAATTGGCGAAAACAATTACGCTCTCGCTGCCTAATCGAAGCATAGTAGATTACTGGCTTTATCCCGCCACCAGGTGACGGGACGAGACATCGCTCAAGGGCTCTTTTTCCGAAACTCCTTGGTCAAGCGGTGCAGTACAGTCGGAAATAGTCTCTCGAAAGCCTCGCATCGGAGATGAAATCTTAGAGGATAAGGCATTGGTTGGTGGTCCGGGTCTTGCCAATGCACGAAAACCGAAGGCCGGAATAAGCGTGTAGAAAGCATATGGTTTTACTGTGCGGACGAGGGTTCGAATCCCTCCAGCTCCACTCCATCAATAGCATTGCGCTGGCAGGATTGTGTGCCGGGGTAATGCTTTTTTTATGCTTGGGAGTAAAAAAGTGGGCGACAATGACCACTCGCAGCGTTTTTTTGCTTATTTTTGCAATGTTATCTTAATCCTTAACATTATAACCTATTACTGCTATGTCTCCAGAAATGCCAAAAGAGGTGAATACCGATGAGAGAGTGACGCCACAGACTGACCCTGTAGCTCAGCCAGACGACGCCCAGAAGACCATAACCATAGACATCGTGCGCCACAAGCGCCTCTTTGAGCTCCTTGAGAGCCCGAGGTCGCTGTGGAAGGTGATAGCCTCGCTCTTTGTGATAGTCATCGTGCTGTTTGTAGGTCTGGCCTTTGTGGTGCTGGTGGTCAAGAGTTTCTATCCCTACAATGTCATCAAGACCAATACCTATGGCGCCACCATCATGCAGACCGAAGACAAGGAGGTGATATACTGGCTGTTCAATACGGCAGAACTGTGGGCCAACTCGGGCATCGAGGTCAAGAAGAACGAGCGTATATCCATCCGGGCATCGGGTGCAGCCAATACCGCCATACACTATCTGGTCGACGCAGCCAACGAGGACCGCCAGCCTGGCTTCGGATGGGTGGGCACCGAGGGCTTTGAACGCAAGGGAGGCCACAATGACTTCAGAGACAAGTACAAGCTGGCGCCCGACGAGCCTTTCGGCGTGCTGCTGATGCAGGTCATCCCTTATGAGCACAGCAAGAAGGATATAGGCTGGTACAAGAATCCCGACAATGATGTCTATCTCGATGGTCTGGAGCGTGGCAGCCTGCACACCACCATCTCTGTCATCTCCAAGGAGCGTATCGACTATGTGGTGCCCTGCGATGGCGTGCTCCACTTTGCGGTCAACGATGTGGTGATGACCGACACGGTCATCCGAAGCATGTATCTTGCCAGCATGAAGACGCTGAGAGACTCGCTTGCCACCCCCGACGCCTCTCTCGACCGGGTCATCGCGGCGGTAGAGCAGCACGGACTGGACGCCACGATGAAGGAGACCCACACCATAGCCCTGCCGCTCAAGCTCAAGGACGGCACCGTGGCCGATGCGGCTGTCCTCAAGGCCCGGTCGTATGGTATGGGATATTATTACAATGGTAGGGAGGTCGACAAGACCAATTATCCCGTCAACAACGAACTCTATTATTATAAGGAGAAGAAGTTCCGCGACCCCTGGTTTGCCGACAATGTGGGTTCGTTTCTTGTAGTCATCGAACGTAATACGCAGCAAAAATGAATGTCAAATCGCTTATTGAGACTATCACGAGTGCCATCACCACCACGGGCTTGGCGCGATACGTGATCAATGACAGGTCGTTTCTTGCCGAGTTGCTGTCAGACAAGCGCCCCACGCCGTCGGGCCCGCAGACCGATGCCGAGGTGTTGGGCATCAAGCCATTCATAGACTACCGCCCCACCGACCGGCTGCCGGTGACCATGCTCGTGGTGCGCATGGTGTGGAAGACGCTCATGCTCCTGCCGTGGCTCTGCTATAGAGGCGCAGCTGTGGCGGCAGCCCTCATGTCGGGGGCGAGGGTGAAGCGGCTCTCCGACTGCCCGTCCAAGGTGAGGTCGGCACGCGTCAACTTTGTCATCTTCTTTGTCTCGCTGGTCTTCGCCATCGTCTTGCTGCTGGTCATCCTTTCGTTCTTCATCCGGGGCGTGCTCTTCTTCGACCCCTCGCAGCGCATCAATGAGCACGGAGCCATCACCATGGCCCAACCCTGTGGCAGCGAGCGCAATGTGTTTCTCTACAACACCGGGCAGTGCTGGGCCAACACCGGCATACAGGTGGTGCGGGGCGACAGGGTCGAGGTCACGGCGTCGGGTGCCTACTATGGCCGCGTGGCCGACCTCTACCATTGTGCCAAGGACAACTGTGTGCTGCCTTTCGACATGGTGATGCCCGGACTGTCCTATGATGTCGCCGGCAAGGACAAGCAGGACATGCGCTCAGCCCAACTCACGCGGCTGTGCATGTACAAGGGTGAGACCCGGCGGCTGCTGGGCATGGAGTGGACGGCGGTCGAGCCAGTCTTTGGCTCGCTGCTCTACCAGATACGTGCCTCCAACGAACCGCTGCTCTACGACAGCGACCGCGATGCCGGCCACCGTCGCATGATACAGGGCAACCACGACCGTGGCCGTGTCTTCAGCTTTGAGGCCAGCCACTCGGGCGACCTCTATGTCTCGGTCAACGACATCTATCTGGACCGCCGCGTGCTGGACATCATGGATTCCTGCCGCAACACGGCTGTGGTCACCTCGCTGCTCGAGCGCTACGGCCCCGCCATGACCAATGGGCAGAAGATAGCCATGCTGCGTGCCGGACTGGGCAGGAAGTATCTGCCCGAGATGTGGTTTGCCGACAATATGGGCGAGATATTGTTCAATATCACCGTCCACCGCAATGTCATCCGCGAAGCCAATACGGCAGAGTCGTTCTTCGCCCACGTCTACCGCCACATCGACCGCTTCTTCGACCAGCGTCCGGGCGCCATCCTGCTTCAGGTGGCTGTGGCACTGGCGGTTATAGTCCTGCTGTTGTGGGCCGACAATAGGTTCATGCACCGCAGCCCTAAAGAATAAACAAAAGTAACGACAATAAAAACAATAGTAATCATGCAAGAAAATGAAAAAGACCCTGAGGTGCAGCCTGTAGCAGAGCCAGTGGCAGCCAAGGCTGTAGCACCCGTAGAAGAGAATTCCGGCAATGGTGCAGAGACGACGCTCGTAATTATCGCCAACATCGTATTGGTATGTGGCATCATCGCCTCGATTATCTGCTTATTCAACATTGTCTGGGTACAAAATCCCGAGTACCAATACATCGACGACAAGATATTCAGTCCCAGCGGATTTGTGACCACGGTCATGGTGCTGGCCTCCTCGCTGATTAGCTGGAGCTTTATGCGGGTTCTGGCCAATATCTCGGTCACATTGAAGGCTATGAACAAGAAGATGAAGTAGTCTGCTTCTCCGATTGCCGGCAATCCCCATCTGTCCTGTAACGGGATGGATGGGGATTGTGGTTATGTGGCTGCCGCTGACCGCGTCATCGCGCCCGTTGTCAGGGCTGCGCTGCACGGAGGTTGTGCTGTGGTCGTTAACGGGCAACAAGGCATTGGCTGTAAGCCGGTTCGGCGACTCCGTGACCATCATTGCTGGCGCGTATCGGACGGCGCGGATGTACGTATCGGACGGTACGGATGCGAGTTTCGGACGATACGAAAGCTCGTATCGTCCGATGCGCGTCGCCCGAGGCGGTCAGCAGCTGCGTGGAGGTACCCTCCAGTTTTGTCGGGACGCCCTCCAGCTTCGCCAAGGTACCCTCCAGCTTCGCCAAGGTATCCTCCAGCTTCGCCGGGATGTGCTCCAGACGGGGTGGGGTGCTTCCGCGTCTTGCGGGGACGATAGCGGTGGGACGGAGTCGGGGCTTGGATGTAAACGGGATGTGCTCGGCTGTGCGCGGGATGGGCTCGGCAATGCGTGGGATGATGTTGGTAGTGCGCGGGATGTGCTTGGCTGTGCGTGGGATGTGCTCGGCTGCGTGCGGGATGTGCTCGGCTGCGTGCTTGGCTGATTGGGGGAAACAAAAAAAGCAGTTCCGAAGAACTGCTTCTTATGGGTGGCAGATGGGACTCGAACCCACGACATTCAGAACCACAATCTGACGCTCTAACCAACTGAACTACAGCCACCATTTAGAGCTTAATCTCATTAAGCGAGTGCAAAGGTAATGGAAATATTTGTTTCCTGCAAATTTTTTGCCCATTATTTTTCGCGCCGCCTTGTATTTTCTGCTTCCACGGGGGCTGCGCAGCCTGGAGGCTGAGCCTTCTCTTGCGCCCGTCGGCGTGGACGGCTACAATAAAGCCCGCTCTGCGTCGGGCAGAACGGGCTCATATTGCGTACCGTCGGTAACTCTTACTTGTTGTTCTCGGCTGCGGGGGCAGCGGGAGCCTGCTGGGTATTGCCCTTGGTAGGCTGGGTTGCGCCGAAGCCAGGCAGGTTGGTAGGATTGGTAGTCTCTGTCTGGGTAGCTGCCTTCTCCATTACGCTTTCCTCGGTGATGGCCTTGGGAGCGGTGTGGGCGCAGATTACGCTGATGACAACCATAACGGCGGCCAGACCCCATGTGATTTTCTCTACCAGGTCGGTAGTCTTGCGAACACCCATGAATTGGTTGGAAGAAGAGAACTGTGAAGAGAGACCTCCTCCCTTAGACTCCTGGATGAGCACGATGCCAATCATCAGGATAGATACCAGTACGATAAGTACTACGAATAATGTGTAAATCATCTTGTTGTTTATTTTTTTTGTTATTATTTGCTCTATATCTTATGGCTTTTTGGCCTTGCTGTTCAGTATCAGCTTCTCCAAGAACCGTATTTGGTCTGCAAAGTAAGCATTTTTTTTTGGAAAAATCAAATTTAAGCGCGTAATTATTTCCAAAGCCTTCTCAAAACGGCCTTGTTGGATGTAAATTCGTGCCAAAGTCTCGGTGCAGTAGCTTCCGTCCACCATATTTTCGCTGTCTTTTGTGTCATTGCTTTCGGGCACATACTCAGGTTCTTCCTTGAGTTCTATCTTGCCCTTGTCGTTGTTGATGAAGTCGTCTATGAGCGACTGTCCTTTCATCAGCGGAGTCTCGGGGCTCTCTTCGTCTTCGCTCTCGGTGTCGAGCAGGAAGCTCACGTAGTCTATCGCTGCGTCGGCAGCCGTTGGCTTGCGTTTCTTCTTCTTCGGCTCTTCCTCATCGGTGGCGGGGATGGTGTCCAGAAAGTTGTCAATGAGCGAGATGGTGCGGTCGGCGCCTGGGGCGTTCTTTGCCTGGCTGTTGTCGGTGGTGGCGCTTTTGATCTTGTAGTGTGCTGCCTCTATCAGCCTGAATATCATCTTGCGGTCGGTGATGTATATGGCTGCCTTGCGCAGTTCTTCATCAAACGAGGGGTCGTGCAGGATGTAGAGGTTTTGCAGCATCAGCAGACGTGCGGTCTGGAAGTAGGGATAGAGCGCAATGAGGCTTCGGAGGTCGTACAGGGTCTCCTTGTCCATAGTCTGCGGATGCTTGATGAGTTGCTCTAAGTCCAGTTGCATATCTGTGGTGGTTGGGGTGGTTTACCAGTTGGCCACGGTGGCGTTGAATATCTGTTCTACGAGGTCCTTGGTCATCTGGGTGACCAGTTCTTCCTGTACCGAGTTCAGGTTCTGGGTCGACTCGTATGTCTGCGAGGCTGAGAACTGACGTTCAAAGTCTTCCTTGTGGTTCACGTTGTTGGTAAACCTTACGCTGACGGTCATGGTGAGCTCTACCTGTGCTGAGTAACCTTCGCTCGACACCGACTTGTTGCGTTGCGTGTATTGTATGATTTCTCCCTCTATCTTGAGATCGCCGTTGCGCTTGACCTGTACCAGACGGGTATGGTTGGCAAATTCGTCTTTGAGGGCGTTGTTGAACAGAGGGCCCATGGGTCCCCATACATAACTGCTGCGTATGGGGAAATCGTTGATTTGTATGGTCTTGGTCTTGGTGTAGTCGATGCTGGCACCGTTGAACTTGTAGCCTTTGAAGGCGCACGCGGTGATGGTGGTCAGCACGAATGCCATCAGTGCGAGGTGTATGTATATGAGTTTTTTCTTCATTGTCGTCGTTTAGTCGAGTCCGTATTGTTTGAGTCTGCGGTAGAGTGTACGGTCTGAGATGCCCAGGGCTATGGCAGCTTCGCGTCGTCGGCCGTTGGCCTTTTCCAGCGCTTCCATTATTTCCTTTTTGTCGTGCTCTTCGCGCGTCATGGGCTCTGCGGGTTCGTTTTTTATCTCTTCTGCCACCGCGTCTTCTGCCTGTACTGTCGCCATCTGTCCGTTGGCGATGTGTGGGAGCGAGTGGCCGTATTGCTGGGCGGTCATCGCGCCGTGCTCTCCCAGTTGCTTCTTGAGCGCGTCTATCTCCTGCTTCAGCTCGGTCACATTGCCGCGCAGCTCGTATAATACCTTATATAATAGTTCGCGCTCGCTCTCGTAGGAGTGCTTGCCTGCCTTTTCGACAGTGGCAAGCTCGGTACTCTCTGGGTCTTGCGGGATAAACTGCGACAGTGTCTCGGCGTCTATCTCCCGCTTCTCGCTGAGCACAGAGATTTGCTCGGTGATGTTCTTGAGCTGTCTCACGTTGCCAGGCCACTTGTATTGCATCAGCAGGAGCTTGGCCTTGTCGGTGAGCGTTATCTTGGGCAGTTTGTACTTCTCTGCCGTCTGCAGGGCGAAGAGGCGGAAGAGCAGGGGGATGTCCTGGCCGCGCTCGCGCAGTGGCGGCATCTGGATGGGGATGGTGTTGAGGCGATAGTAGAGGTCTTCGCGGAACTTGCCTTCGCTGATGGCCTTGCGCATGTTGACATTGGTGGCAGCCACGATGCGCACGTTGGTCTTCATGATTTTCTGACCGCCCACGCGGATATATTCGCCCGTCTCGAGCACACGCAGCAATCGTGCCTGGGTGGCTATGGGCAGCTCGCCCACCTCGTCCAGGAAGATGGTGCCGCCGTCGGCGGTGCCGAAATAGCCTTCGCTCTCGCCTATGGCGCCGGTAAACGAACCCTTCTCATGTCCGAAGAGCTCGCTGTCTATCGTTCCCTCGGGGATGGAGCCACAGTTGATGGCAAAGTATTTCTCCTTGCGTCGGGGGGAGTTGTCGTGGATGATGCGGGGTATAATCTCCTTACCCACACCGCTTTCGCCCACGATGAGTACCGACAGGTCGGTTGGGGCTACCTGCAGGGCGATGTCGAGTGCACGGTTGAGCCCGTCGCTGTTGCCGACAACATTATACCGTTGCTTTATCTTTTGCAGTTCAGAAGTGTCCATTGGAGTACAAAATTACTCATTTTATTCAACATAATGGTCGTTTTCGCCGTTTTTTTTATTGCTGGCATCCAAAAACTTATGCCCGCTTTGGCCGTGGTGGTTTCCCTTGCATAGGCTAAGCGGCCCACAACCGTGAGTGTGATAGCTCTCGGTTGCAGGCCGCTTGAGTTGATGCGTGTTGTCGCGCGTGTTGTCTTAGAGATGTACTACCTTTCCCATAAACAGGATGGTGCCAGTTGTATTCTCACGGATAGCGAAGAAGAAGGGCTTGTCTATCCTGCGCGGAACGTAAGGGGATATATACATGCCTTCATTGCCAGATGTGGAGGTTACGGCTTTGGTTCCGTTTTCCTCTACCTCTATGATGGCAGTTTGTGACAGTCCCCACATCTGGCGTGCTGGTTTTGTGGCTTTTACCATGTCGGCGTAGGCAACAGACTCGTCCAATCCCAGTTTACTGAGTATGCCAGTAGCGCTATTCTCTTCATTCTTGAATAGTGTTGTCAAGTCTGTAGAGATCGAGAACCTGGGCATGTAGAGTTCCAACTGAGCGAGATGGGCCTGCTCGTGAACTGCCCACCAGTCGGTATTGGCGCATATAGAGTCCAGCTTCTCTGCTTTACGCGGTATTCCCAACATCATAGTGTAGTATCCTTTGCCATAAGGCAGTTCCATGATATAGACATCTTCATTGGAATAGTCGAAGGCCATACCTACATTGGCTTCCATCATATCTACTTCTGACACGGTGCCGTCTATGTTGGTGAAACTGTCCTTCTTGGTATGCAGGGCGTTGAACGGATAAGTCCACTTGGCGTCAAAGGATGTGGCATTGACCCATGCATTCTGTGTAAACGTATAGTCGCCCACTTTCAGGTGAGCATCGGTTATCCTGCCATCGGTCTTGTCGGCAACCCAACCGTTTATCATACTCTTGGCAGCCTGTGGGTCTTTGAAGTTGGTCTCTTTGGTGTCAGCCAGATAGTATGTCTGTATCTTCTCGGCGAATGATGGGATTATCTCTTTGCTGTTGGCCTGTTGCCACAGTCCATTGACCATTGCCACTTTGACATATTCGTCGTCCTCATTGAAAAGGGCCAGCAGTTGACGGCTGCTCTCGTTGACTTGGTCCAGTGTGCCCATATCCAGGAAGTCCACCACCTTCTGCGCCTGTTCGTCAGCCAAGCCGTTGGCGTAGATAGAGAGTATATACTGCATACTGATGGGCGATATACACAGGTTGGTGTTTGTGCCCTCGACCTCCTTGGCTGCCGTAGCGAAAAACTTGTTGGCAAACTTGTTGCTCTGCTTGGCAAATGGCGTCTGCTGCACCTTGCTGCACTCCATCTGAATAGGCTCAAGACCAGTAGTCTTCTCTTCGGGGGCAGTTGTCTCAATGTTGTCCGTACATCCTGTCAGCAACCATGTGGTAGGCAACAGCAACCACGCAAGAATAAAACACTTCTTCATAATCGTATCGTTTTATATGTTAATAATTGTCATTGTTCACGTCTGAAATAATAGTAGTTTTTGGTATATTGTCTAAAATTACCAATCGCATAATAAGTGTTATCCTCATCACGTGCATGGATAAAGTCATTGAGATCCCATCCCCAATTCATTTGGTAACCATAGTTGCAATATACTTGCCGACGTTCGCGTATGATAGTACCTTCGCGTGGAACATTTGGGTCTATGTAGATAGTGTCTTCAAAAAAGCGCCAAATGTCATCGTATTCCTCAATATCATACTTATATCCATCAATTAACCACATGTGACCATCTTCGTTTGATTTTTCTTTGTCAGCGGCAAATAATACGGGTAATCCAAAGTCAATCTCGTCTTTTATATAGCCTGTCCCAGAAACGAATTTGCCCTTTATGCCATTTTTGTTGAGGACTGCTGCAACGCCCCTCATAGTTCCTCCAGAATTATCCGGTTCGAAAATAACATTTATTTCATGTGCGAGATGCGTTAAGAACTTTGCGGTGTACACCCCCTTTGGGTTTCCATGGAGGCTAATATACCATTCCGTCTCATCCATCATTAGACTATCAGATTGTAATACTGTGCTTCCAGATGCATGATAAGTGCTGTTAGTGTAGGGGCCGCTGTATGAGCACGAAACGGGAATTTGATATCCGGGATAGCGCATGCGGTGAAGCATATATTGTCCTGTTGCGACGGCCGTGCAACTCAATGGGCAATTAGCTGTACTCCCACTTCCTATAGTAGGGGTAAAAATATTAAATGGGAAACGAGTATGCCAAGCCGTTCTTACGATATGGGGTACACTTTTGGTTGTGGTTCCAATATATTCAGAACCTTCGAATATCAATTCTCCTGGAACTGGCTTAGTGGGAGTTCGCTTGATTGGGCCTCCCAGCGAAGCCCATTGGGTAAGGCTTTCTGAATCGTTATCATAATCATCGGTCTTTGCAAGTGTTTCGGTCTCGTTCTTCATCATGTCAAGCCATGGCCTGATGGCTTTGTTTGCCAGTATTTTTGTAACGCTCATTTCGTTTTGTTCGTTGTTTTCGGCTAGCACTACAGGCATACGTTTGTCAATCGAGAACAATTTCCATCCTTGGTTAAACTGAACAAAAAACATTAGCGGTTTACCACCATATACTAATGGCTCTATCTTGACAATGTGTCGCGTTTCACCAGTTCTTGTTCTTAAAAAATGCTTATCGATTAGAGCATTCAAATCAGATGCAGTTACTGTGAATGCATTGCGGAGAGGCTGCCCTGTGGCAGGAGTTACCGTCAGTCTAATGTCAAGTTTAGACAATTGAATCTTGGAGTTTTGAACTATAGTTTCGTTTTCTTCTGTTGTACAGGAAAACAATACCCAAGGTGCAAGGAGTAATAGAAATACTTGTTTATACATTTCTTTGGGTTTTTAATTGATGTTCTTGTGTGCTAATTTACGAAGTAGTTTTCATTCCGCCAAATTTTTCTCTGATTATTTTCAAAAAAATATTGATGGCGGTGTTGCTGGCGATGATGATTGATAGTCATATAGTTGAGAGTATATCCCGTATGCAGCCATATAAATGAGGCGTCACTGGTTTGCACAATTATTGCGCAAGTCGGTGACGCCTCAGGTGGCAACTGCCGTCGTGTGGCAGGTAGGGGCTGTATGCCCTATGGTTGTCTTGGGATGCCATCTCTATCCACGGGCGGTGGCAGATTGATGGCGACGGGCTGTAGAGTGGTGGGGTTGCTGACGAGTGAGGTGAAGAATGTGACCGTCAGAACGGATAACCCACCGCCAGATGGAGGCTCTGCGCATCGGCAAAGCTGCTGACATTGTAGAAACCGCTCTTGCCGGTGTCGTAGGGCACGTGGAGACCTATACCCCAGTCTACGCGCAGCACGAAGATGCCCACATCGTAGCGCAGGCCCACGCCGGTGCCCACAGCCATCTGCGAGAAGAGGTTGCGGGCTTCAAACTTGCTGCCGGGGCGATTGCTGCTGTCGCGCAGTGACCACACGTTGCCGGCGTCGAGGAAGAGGGCGCCGTAGAGCGAGCCCCATAGCTGCGGGCGGTATTCGAGGTTGCCCAGTATCTTCAGGTCGCCAGTCTGCTCGATGTACGAGAGCTTGGCGTCGCTGGGATGGTAACGGCCCGGACCGATGCTGCGCACATTGAGGGCACGCACGCTGTTGGCACCGCCTATATAGAACTGCTCATAATAGGGCGCACTCTGCGCGTTGCCATAACTGATTACGGCGCCGGCATTGACGTGGCCCAGCAGCGACGACTTGTCGGTGACGCGCCACTTCTTGACAAAATCGGTCTGGAGCTTGACAAACTGGGCGAAGGGGTTTTTGAACATCGTCTTGTTGCGCTCGGCCCATCGTTCGCCCATCATGGTATACGCCGCAGCCAGCAGGTTGCCCGCCTCGCTGGCAGTTATCTCCCAGCTGATGGGGTGGCGCATCGTAGAAGGGCTGTTGTAGGTATAGGTATAGGACATCTTGGGTACAAACTGGTCGCGCATGGACACGCTGAGATACGGGTTGCGCTCCAGCAGGTCGATAAACGCCTGGGTCTGACGCTGCATGTACTCATAGGACAGTATGAGCGGGCTGAACTGATGGCGTGACTGTGGCGAGGACTGGAACGCGTAGGTAAGTTCGCCCGAGAGCACGTGGCGCTTGAAGTACCCGCCACGGTGGAGCACGTTCTTGGACGCCTTGATGGTGGTAGTGGGCACACCGTAGCGATACCAGCGTCCGATGCGGCGCATGCGCATCTTGTTGGGAGTGAAGAGGCTGCGCAGGGTGAGCATGCGGGGGAAGACCAGAGCCACGTCGCCGCCATATTCATACGACTTGATGCCGCTCTGGCTGCCCTCGGCGCTGTGTCCTGTCTGCATCTCGTAGGAGCTGTGGATATTGATGTCGAGGCGCTCGCCGCCGCGGAAGGCGTTGCGCTTGACGAGACCAGCCACCAGCTCGGGTCCCATGCGTCCGGTGGTCTTGCCCTTGGCGTTGGCTTCGATGTAGAAGTCGTAGGGCTTGTCCATCACCAGGTCGAGCTGTAGGTCGAGGGTGTCGTTGTCGCGTGGCGTAAATCTGAGGGTGCTGTAGCTGAAGAGTCCCGTGTTCTGGATGGCCTTCATCGTCTGTGCCTCGTCGTCGCTGCTGTAGAGCCTGCCGTGGCGCAGCTTGACATCGCGCAGTATGACGCCGAGACGCACGGGCGAGCGGCGTCCGTTGAAGCGGGCGGTGAGGTGGCGGAAGTGGATGGAGTCTTGCAGCACGTCGCCAAACTGTCGGCGGAAGTCGATGCCGATGTTGCCGATGTGCCATTGCTGCATCACCTGCGGCGACAGACTGTCTGCCAGCTGCAGTCTTACGTCGACTTGGCCCGGCTTGTTGATGGTGTCAGCCAGATAGGTGGCGTAGCCGGGCTGATAGTAATAGTAGCCGTGGGTGCGGAAGAGGGTGCTGAGCCGCTGGCGTTCCTGGTCGAGCGAAGCCACGCTGAAGGGGTTGCCCCTGCCTATGAGCGCCTGGTCGTCGGCGCTGTGGAGCAGGCTGTCGGCATGGGTGGGGAAGCCCACATACTGGATAGAGTCGTAGCGCCACAGACGACCCATATCCACCGTGTAGGCCACCTTGGCCTTCTTGGGGTTGGAGCCGGTAATCTCCTGGGCGCTGACATGACTGTTGAAGTAACCGTACTTCTTCAGTTGGTTCTCGGCCACCGACACGCGCAGGGCGGGGTTGACCTCGCTCATCAGCTTGGGCTTGGTTCCGAAGGCGCGCGTAATCCACCGCGCCCAGGGCGAGTTGCTCTGCGAGAAGGCGTTCCATACCCACAGCTTGGGTTGGAACGGCGAGCGGTAGTAGCTGCTGCCAAAGAGGGCGCCGTTGGGCGTAGAGGCAAGCACCGACTCCATCTCTATCTTGGTGTCTTCGGCATGCTGGCACGGCTCGTAGTTGGTATACTCGATAGGCTTGAGCCCGGTGAAGAGCTGTTCGCCCTCGGGCAGCGCCCGGGTGGTGGAGCAGCCAGCCGCCATCAGTGCCGCCACAGCCAGCGCCATGCCGGCGGTCATCTTATTTCTTGTCTTTCTCATTGTCTTCCTGATTAGTGGGTTGAGGGGGTGTGGGTTGCTTGCCGTCGGTCTGCTTGGGGGCGGGGGCGGGCATGGTCTCCTTCTTGTCGAGGAAGAAGATGTCGCGGAAATGGCGCAGCTTGCGCTTCCATACGAAGCCTACGCCATACTCACCCAGCGGGCCTTCGAGCCAGTCGTACTTGTTGTTGTCGTAGAACACGCGCAGATACTTGCTGGCATTGCGGTCCAGGCGGTATTCGAGCTCTACCTTGTTGAAGAACATATCGTTGTTGCCCTGCTGCATGTCGATGTCGGCGCCGGTCGACACTTTTCCGCCCACGTTGACGCTGAAGCGGTTGTTCCACAGACGCTTGGAGAACTTGAAATTGTAGTCGGTGTGCATGCCGTCCGATGTGTTGGTGTTGTCGATGCTCATGCCGAGATCGAGTCCCATCGAGCGCATCGCCTTGCCAGCCACATTGTTGATTTCGTTCTGGAGGAACGACGACAGGGCGTTGTTCATCGTAAACTGGTTGGTGTTGCCGTCGGTGAGATACATGCCCGAGGCGAGCATGGTCACCGCCACCTTGCTGCGACCCTCGGTGGTGAGCGTCTTGAGCTGGTCGCTGATGGTCATGTCGTTAGGGGCGTCGATAATGAACTCGAGGCCCAGATTGCTGAGCGTCTGGGTGAGCTTGACACCACAGTCAAAGTCTACGGCACGGCTGCTGCTGCCCTCGCTTACGGTGGTCTTGACGCTCTCGGTAGCGGTGATGTGCAGTTGCGGGTTCATGGGGTCGCCCGTGAACTCGATGTAGCTGCCATCCTGTATGGCAAAGGTCTTGAGCGGGATGATGGGGAGCGAGTATTTCATCTCGCCGCTGTAGAGGGTGTAGCGGCCGGTGAGGGTGAGCTCGTCGGTGGGGTTGTAGCCCATGCGCAGGTCGCCGCCGCCTATCAGAGAGATGTAGTTGGAGTGGTCGGCGTTGAGCATGCACATGATGTGGGCCGACTCGTCGACCGACATGCTCAGCTGCATATCCAGGCCGCGAATGGCGGGGCGCTGCACGGGCTCTGACTTGGTGGTGTCGCGGAAGTTGGTAAACTGCACCAGCTCGTCGAGCTGCGTGTCGGCGGTGAGTTCGGCGTCGCGCATCACGTAGGTCATATCGGTGTTGCCCAGTACGTCGAGCTTGCCGCGCATGCGCAGGTTGTCTACCGGGCCGTTCATCATGCCGTAGAAGTTGACGAAGGCCTTGCCGTAGGCTTCAGACCTGGCGTTCTCCTTGGCGTCGATAATCTTGAAGTTTTCGGCGCGCATACGGATATCGAGCATCATGTTGCCGAGGTCGGTAAAGTCGAGATTGCCCGAGATGTTGAGCGGCGCGTCGTTGTTGGCAAACATCTCAAAGTTTTCAAACAGGAGCCGGCTGCCGACGATGCGCACGGGGTCGTCGGCAAAGCGCATCTGCACGCCATAAGGTTCGCTGAAGAGGTAGGTAGAGTCGAGATACACCTCGCCATCGACGATGGGGCTGTCGAGCTGGCCGCGCACGGAGAGGGTGCCGTCGCCATAGCCGCGCAGACCGATGAGGCGGTCGGGGATGAAGCCGTTGACGAGCTGCATAGGCATACGCTGCAGACCCATGGTGGCGTCGAGCCATCCGTTCCCCTCCGACTTGTACGTACCCTGTATGGTGCCCACCTCGTTGCCGTTGCAGAGCAGCATGCCGTCGACATAATGAGAGCCGTCGTTCTTGGGCATCGCTGCCGAGATTGCCCATGTCGCACTTCTCGTACTTCATGTTGTCGACCGTCACGGCAGAAGATACCGACAGCTCGGTTTCGGTCTTGACGATGTGGAAGTCGCCGTTCATCATGCCCTCAATGTCGGGCATATAGGGGATGACCGAGAGCACCTTGTGCAGGTCAAACTTGGCGAGCGAGAGCGTGAGGTCCTGCTGGGCGTCGCTGTTGGTGTCGTCTGAGTAGAGCTGCACACCCATGCCGTCGGCAGCGGTGAGCTTGAGGTTGGCCTTTATGCGCTCATTGTCGCCAAAGAGTATAAAGTTGTCCTTGTTGGCTGCAAACTGCTTGTAGCCCAGCACGGGTGGCTCGCCATAGAGGTGCAGCAGTATGCCCTCGGTCTGCATGGCGGCAGCCAGTCCGAACCGCAGTCCGAGCCGGTTGCGGGCGTCGAAGACTTGGGCGGAGGCATAGGCGCCACGCTCAAACACGCCGCCATTGAGCAGCGCCGTGAAGGTGTAGTCGGGGTTGCGCTTGTTGTTGCTTATCCGCGCCTGGTAGCGGGTGCGCACCGAGTCGCTCGTCACCGCCACCCTCACGGTGTCTATCAGGAATTTGGCTGCCACCACCGAGTCGGCGTCTATGTGTCCGTTTATGCCCTGTACAGGCGAACAGTTTACGTCGACCAGCAGCCTTGCGGTCTCGTAGCCCTTCCACTTGAGGAAGCGCGAGAAGGCGTTGTTGCGCCCGCTGCTGAGGAAGATGCGCGCCTCGGGCAACTGCTGGCGCAGGCGCACCTGGTCGATGTATCTCTCACGGGTCTGGCGCTGCATCTCCTGGCTTACCAGTTGGATATGATGCAGCAGCACGTTGTAGTCGCCACGCGCGTCGGCATCGAGTCTGAAGTCGCCGCTGCTGATGAGCGCATGGGTGGTGTCGCGGGTGGCGAGCACGTCGAAGTCTATGTCTTCGGGGCGGAAGGTGTGGTTTCTGGAGTGGATGCGTATCTCGCCCACGTTGCCCAGGATGCTGAGATGGTCTTTGAGATTGGTGTCGATGTCGATGTGGGAGCATACGCCCAGGTCGAGGGCATTGTCGGCGATGCCCAGACGGTGCAGGTCGGCCTTGTCGAGGTCGCAGGCAAAGGTGCCACGGATGCGGCTGCCGTTGGCGATGCCGGCAAACGACAGCTGGCCGTCGAAGAGGGGATTGTTGCCGGCGGCGTTGAGGTGGATGTGGCCTCCCGCCATGTCGATGGTGGCGTGGGTGTCGCCGATGCGCTGTCCAGCCACGTCTATCTGGCCCAGCTCGGCGCGCGCCTGCAGTCGGGTGCGCGGACTGAGCATGTCGGTGCCCGTGCCCCGTGCTGTCAGCGAGCCGGTGAGGGTGCCTACGCCCGCTGAAGGTACAAAGTGTGCCACCTGCAACCCACGTGCTGCCATCCGTGCGCTGTATGCCATGCGCCGCGTGTCTATCTCTGCCTTGCCCTTGAGCGCTCCACGGCCCTCGGTCATGTCGAGGGTGGCGGCATAGTGGGGGCCGTCGGCGGTGATGTGGCTCTGCAGCCGCACGCCGCTGGGGATGCGTATCTGTCGTGCCACTGCGGGCGCGAGGGCTTGGGTGATGAAGTTGAGCTGGTGGGTCCGGGCCTTGACCTTGATGTCGGCGCTGAGACGGTCGGTGTCGTTGAGGTTGCCCACAAATCCGTTGGCACTCAGGTCGACCACCGAGGGCCACGTGATGTCCATGCGGGAGAGGCGCGCCTTCTGCATGTTGCCGCTCATGGCCACACTGATGTTGACCGGATGGTCGGGCAGACTGCGCAGCAACGCCTTGGGCATCAGCGACGATGCGCCACAGACGATGTCGCCACGGCCAAGCGAGGCACGCAGGTCTATGTTCATCTTGCCGGGATGGCGGCTGTCAAAGGCGTTGAAGTCCATATCCACGCGCCCCTTGACGCTGGAGTGGGTGGTGGTGAGGGCGAGAGTGGGGAGGTGCATCGTCAGCGAGTCGATGGCTATGCGCGTGGCGAGCGAGGTAAGGCTGAGCCCGCTCTTCTCGGCAAATGCCGCGCTGCGCACTACCGCCTCGATGTGTGGAGCGCAGTAGAAGACCGAGTCTACGGCCAGCGACAGATGGCTGAGGGCGAGGTGGTTGTAGTCGAGCCCCTCGACGGGGTCTATGGCGCGGTTGTCATAGCTCACGCCGCTGTCGTCGAGGCTGAGGCTGCCCACGCGGTAGAGGCCCTTGTCCAGGTCCAGATAGCCCTGGCGCGCCTTGAGAGCGGTAATCTGTGCCCCTATGCGCAGGGTGTCGCCGGGCATGTGCAGGGTTAGTGCCGAGCGGTTGATGTCGAGCTTCTCCACGGCAATCTTCCACACATTGGCCGACGGTGTGGTGTCGGGTGGCACGGTGTCGCTCAGCTCGATATCGAGCAGGGCGCCGTCGAGCAGGGCGCGGTCTATCCTCATGTCGCTCCGGCAGAGGTCTACGCCGTGGGAAGCCAGGGTGAGGGCGTCTATGCGTCCGCTCACCCGCGCCTCGTGTATCAGGGTGCCGGTGTTGAGCAGCATCTTCTCGAGCGCCAGTTCATCTACATTGACCACACCCGTGAGCAGCGGCCAGAACTGCACGTCGACCACGGCGCGGTGGATGTAGGCTATGGTGTCGGCGGCGTGGGTCGAGTCGTTGGGCTGTACCACGTGTATGCCCTCGGCTTCGAGGTCGAGGGGGAATGCCAGCTGCACATGGTCGATGCCGATGTCCATGCCCGTAGCCTCGGAGGCGTAGGCAGAGACCTGGCGCACCGCCCAGTTCTGTACGGGTGGCAGGTAGAGTAGTATGGTGATGAGCAACAGCAGTGCCAGCAGCGAGGCGACGGCTATCCCCGTCGCGCGCAGCACCCGCCGTGTGTAGTGTTTCAGTGTATCTGCGTGAGTCATACTTCTTGTTTGTTGAAATTCTGTGAAAGTGGTGGCCGTAGTGGCTTCTTTCGCATTGACAGACAACCTATCAAATTACAAAATTAGGTATTTTTTTCCTAATCATAGGCCCTTTGCCGCCGAAAATGTTGGCGATGATGGAGATTGGGGCTGTCGCGAAGGTAAAAAAGCGGGCGTCAGTTGTTGGTCTTGGTGCTGCGGTCGGCGACAAACATGCCCAACAGGATGCAGGTGGCTCCGGCGAGGAAGTAGGGAGTAATCTTCTCGCCCAGCACCCACGAGGCGAAAATCATGGTGGTGATGGGGTTGAAGTATACCCAGTTGGTGGCTTTCACCGCACCCAGCTTGGAGATGCACCAGTTCCAGGTGAGAAAGCAAATCATCGACGCCAGACAGCCCAGGAATGCCAGGTTGCCCACTACCACGGGCTTGGTGAGCACGGCGGCGGTGGGGAGCGTGGGGTAGAATATATAATAAGGTAATATGGTCAGCACGCCGTAGAAGAAGACCTTGCGGGTAATGAAGGCGGCGCCGTACTTGGCAGATACCCACTTCATGAGCAGCGAGTAGACCGACCAACTCAGACAGGCGGTAAACGCCAGCGCGTCGCCAAGGGGCGAGAGGTGGAGCACAAAGCGCCCGTTGAGCACCACGATGACCATGCCGGCAAAGGCGAGTAGCGAACCGCCCAACTGCATCATGCTGATGCGCGTAGTGGAACGGTAGACCAGCCTCACCAGCAGCGTGGCAAAGAGCGGACACGAGCACACGATGAGCGAGGTATTGGTGGTCGAGGTAAAGTTCATCGCCTCGTTTTCGCTGAGGAAGTAGAGCGAACCGCCGCTGATGCCGAGCAGCATCATCTTGAGTTCGTCGCGCCACGAGTCGGCCCACAGCCGTGAGTGATACACAGCGAGCATCATCACATAGGCGATGAGGAAGCGCAGCGTGAATATCTGCGCCGGCGAGAGCCCGTTGAGCATCAGTACCTTGGTAGATACGAAGGTGCAGCCCCATATCGCTACGGTGGCAAAGGCCACGAGGTGGTATATCCATGTGTTGTTGCGTGCCATGACTGTTAACGGTGTATGAATTGGTGTTGCAAAGTTACTTATTTCCCTTTAGGCAGACAAGCAAACCGCCCCTCTTTTTGCCGTGGCAGGATATAAGTGGGTGGCAGCAGGCGCCAGACCGCTGCCCATGGCAATAAAACCACTGTCCATGACATTAAAAATGGTTTCGTGTCGTGAAATCGTCATTTCGCACCCTGCAATAGTCATTTCGCGCCCTGCAATCAGGATAGAGGGCGTCACGGCGCTTGGGGCGACACGCCCCGACGGGTTGGGGTGGCGCCGCAGTCACTTCGCGGTGATGGCGGCACGTGGGGAAACAAAAATCCCTCTGCCGGGGTGGGGCAGAGGGATGGCGTATGTCAATCGTGTCTGACGGTTACTTGTTCTCGGCGTCGATGGCCTTAATCTTCTGACGGATAAGTTCGAGGTCGTCCTTCAGCTTGTTGACCTTGCGGTTCATCTCGTCTATCAGGCTGTTGCCCTTCTTGCTGCTGGCGTTGAGGAAGCCCAGGTTGTTCTCGTATGTCGTTATCTCCGACTTGAGCTGCTCGTATCTGCGCATGAGTCGTCCACGCTCATTGTCGAGCATATCTTCGCCCTGCTTGGCCATACTCTTGATGCTGGACTTGAAGTTGTCAAGCCGCTGCTTGCTGGCAGAGATGTTGAGCTGCTTGTAGAGGGCGTCGACCACCTTGTGGTATTCCTTGAAGAGCTTGTCTTTCTCCTTGAAGGGCACGTGGCCTATCTTGCCGTATTCGTCGATGAGCTGCTGGAGCGTGGCCTGCACGTTGTCGGCGGTGCTGTCGAGCAGTTCCTTGAGCTTGGCTATGATTTCCTTCTTGCGGTCCAGGTTCTGCTGTTCCTCGTTGCGTGTGCCGGCGGTGGCGGCATTGCGGGCTTCAAAGAACTTGTTGCAGGCGGCTACAAACTCGGCCCAGAGCTGGTCGCCCACCTTCTTGGGCACCATGCCGGTGGTCTTCCACTCCTTCTGCAGCTTGATGAGCTTGTCGGAGGTGGCTTTCCAGTCGGTAGAGTCCATGAGGGCCTTGGCCTGTTCTACCATCTCCTTCTTCTTCTTGGTGTTCTCGGCGAACTTTTCCTTCAGAGTCTTGAAGAACTCAGCCTTGCGGCCGAAGAAGTCATCGCAGGCGGCGCGGAAGCGGTCGAATATCTTGACATTCATCTTCTGCGGAGCAAAGCCGATGGTCTTCCATTCGGTCTGGATTTCTATAATCTGCTTGGTGTGGTTCTCCCAGTCGGTGGCGTTCTTGTTTTCCTCCTTGGCGATGGCTTCCACCTTCTCGCAGAGTGCGGTCTTGCGTGTCAGGTTTTCCTCTTCCTTGGCGCGCAGCTCTTCGAAGTGCTGCTGGTGGCGCTTGTTGATGACGGTAGAGGCTGCCTTGAAGCGTGCCCAAATCTGCTCGCGCAGCTCCTTGGCCACGGGGCCTATCTCGCGATACTGCTGGTGCAGTTCCTGCAATTGGTGGAAAGCGCTGACGGCATCGGGCTCGTCGGCGAGCTTCTCTGCAGCTTCGCAGAGCAGTGTCTTCTGCTCCAGGTTCTTCTTGAAATCATACTCGCGCAGCTCGCGGTTGAGGTTGAGCAGGTCATAATACTGCTCGACATAGAGCTGGTAGTTGCGCCACAGCTCGTTGGCCTTCTCGGCGGGCACTGCCTTGATGTCTTTCCATTCCTGCTGGAGCGCCTTGAAGTCGTTGTAAGACTTGTTGGCCTCTTCGGGTGATGTAGACATCATCTTTATCTTTTCTATGATCTGCTGTTTGCGCTGCAGATTTGCCTTCTTTTCCTCTTCCTGTTGCTGGAAAGCCTTGGCTCTCTTCTCTTTGATGAGTCCCATCTCGGCCTTGAACTGCTCCTCGCTGTCGTCGGTCTTCATCACGTAGGCTTCGGGGTCGCCACCGTTCTCGATGAATGTCTTCTGGTCGGCCTCGCGCTCGGCAAAGAGCAGCTTGTAGAACGCCGTCTTAAGATGGTCTACCTCGTCCTTGGCGGGAGTCTCGTCGCTGTGGGCCAGCTCCTTGACACGTTCGAGTACCTCGTGCTTGGAGGCATACATCTTCAGCGGTGCAGCCTCGGTATCGGGCTCGCTGTCCACTGCCGTTGTCGCGGGGGCATTGCCGGCTTCGGCCACGGTGTCGTTGTCTACGTTGGCAGGCTGGGCTGCCACTGCTTCTTCAGTAATGTCCTGTTTCAGGACGTTGTCTTGAGAGTCCATCATATCACTGTTTAGTTTATGATTATCGGTTTCCACTATATTTGTTATTATGTAGGTTGCAAACTTAATGAAAAAGTTCCTAATGACCTAACAAATATTAATATTTCTTATCGTTTTGGGGTTATAATAGTCGTTTGAAGCGCAATATCCACCACGTGAAGCCCGAAACGAGTATGGAAATGATGATGGCGATGATGAAGCCATAGGGGTAGTTTTCCATACCGTTGATGAGGTTCATTCCGAAGAGTGAAGATATCAGCGTGGGCAACATCATGACGATACTGATGGAGGTCAGCGTACGCATGGTGGTGTTCATGTTGTTGTTGATGATGCTCGAATAGGTGTCCATGGTCGACTCGAGGATGTCGGAGTAGATGTTGGTGGTCTCGCGTGCCTGCGACATCTCGATGTTGACATCTTCGATGAGGTCGGCGTCGAGCTCGTCGACCTGCAGCTTGAATTTCAGCTTGGACAGCAGCGTCTCGTTGCCTCGGATGGATGTGATGAAGTATGTAAGTGAGTCCTGGAGACGCGACAGGCCGATGAGGCTTTCATTGTTGACGCCATGGTCCAGGTTGTGCTTGGCCTTCTCAATGAGCAGACTTATCTGCTTAAGCCGCTTCAGATACCAGACGGCACTGGAGAGGAAGAGGCGGAAGATAAGGTCGACATAGTCGGTGAAACCCTGCCCGCGCTTCTGCTGGTAGGAGACGAAGTCAATCATCATGTTGGTCTCGTAATAGCACACGGTGATGGTCACATCGCGCTTGTGGATGATACCAAGTGGCACGGTGGTGTAGGGAGTGCGTGAGCGCACCTCCTTGACATAGGGAATACGCAGGATAATGAGCATCCATCCGTCGTCGTACTCATAGCGGGCACGCTCGTCGGTATCGCTGATGTCGGAAAGGAAATAATCGGGGATATTAAACCGCTGTTCCAGCTCTTGCTGGTCTTCATCGGTGGGACAGGTTACTTGTATCCAGCAGTTGGGCTGCCACTCCTTGATGGCAGTCAGATTCTTGTCTATATTCCAAAATGTCTTCATGTCGTTCGTCTCCGTGTTAATAAATGGGTAATGGGTCGGAGCATAGGCACATGAAGCTTACTCCGGCTTACAGATTAGAATTTTCCGCGTGATAATCGTCCATATAATGTTAATAATTGATTTGTTGTCTGCAAAAGTACTAAAATTCTCCGTAATGGAACGGCGTTTCTCGATTTTTTTCACTGTCGCCATCAAAAAAAGTGTGACAGGAACGGTCTGCTCCTGCCACACTTCAGTGGTTGTATGCCTGTTGGGGCTTGTTATTTCTCGGCTATCTGCTCCAGAGTTGCTGTCAGCAGCTTCCAGAAAGGAAGCATGGTTGATATCTGACAGCGCTCACCGGTAGTATGGGGTGAGCAGAGGGTTGGGCCAAGGCTCACAACGTCCATATTGGGATATTTGCCCAGGATGACAGAGCACTCCAGACCTGCGTGGTCTACCTGTACCAGTGCATCCTTGCCGTTCTGCTCCTTGTAAATCTTGCGCAGCAGGTTCAGGATTTCGCTGTCGGGGTTGGGGTCCCAGCCTCCGTAGTCGCCGCTGGTCTCTACCTTGATGCCGGCCATGTTGAAGCAACTCTGCAGTATGTTGACGGTATACTCCTTCATGTCCTCGCGCGAGCTGCGAACCAGAATCTTGAACGAAGCCTTGCCTCCCTCGATGTCGATGATGGCGAGGTTGCTCGAGGTCTCTACCACGGTGGGGTAGACGGGTATCATGCGCACCACGCCGTCGTGGCAGGCGTAGATGACATCTATCAGGTTGTCCTGGATTTCTACAGGTACCTCGGTCTTGGGTGTTTCTACATCCTCGGTGTAGAGTTCGATACTGTTTTCGATGGTCTTGTACTCGTCTTCGAAGTCAGCCTTCCACTCGGCTACCAGTTCCTTGAGTGCCTCTACGTTCTCCTTGGGGAGGGTGAGCACGGTCTCGGCCTTGAAGGGGATGGCGTTGCGCATGTTGCCGCCATGCCATGCTGCCAGGCGTGCTTCACATTCCTCGATGGCTTCACGCACCAGGCGCACCATCAACTTGTTGGCATTGGCGCGGCCCTCGTGAATCTCCAGTCCGGAGTGTCCGCCACGCAGACCCTTGAGGGTAATCTTTACCGCCACATCTTCGGGGTCGGTCTCCACCTCCTTGTAGGCGAGAGAAGCGTCGATGTCTACGCCGCCAGCCGAGCCGATGACGAACTTGCCCCAGGCTTCAGAGTCGAGGTTAAGCAGGATATCGGCGTTGAGGATGCCCTCTTCCAGGTCGTTGGCGCCATACATGCCCGTCTCTTCGTCGGCGGTGATGAGCGCCTCGATGGGGCCGTGCTTCAGGTCTTTGGCTTCCATTACAGCCATGATGGCTGCGATGCCCAGACCGTTGTCTGCGCCCAGCGTGGTGCCTTTGGCCTTAATCCAGTCGCCGTCTATATAGGTCTCAATGGGGTCGGTCTCAAAGCAGTGCTGGCTGTCGGGCGCCTTCTGGGGCACCATGTCCATGTGGGCCTGCAACACTACTGTCTTGCGTGTCTCCATTCCTGGTGTAGCGGGCTTGCGCATGACGATGTTGTTGCCTTTGTCCTTGAAGGCTTCAACTCCGGCTTGTGCGGCGAAGTCCAGGAGAAACTGCTGTACTCGTTCCAGATGACCAGATGGACGGGGAACCTTGGTGAGGGCGTCGAAATGCTTCCAAACGCACTCGGGTGTCAAATTCTTAATCTCACTCATGATATTTTAGTGTTAAGTTGATTGTACAATGATACGTCGCCGGGTAAACATCAGCGCTATCCAGGCGTAAACTCCTATCAGCACGACGAGCAGGGTCTGCACCGAGTGGACGATGAGCACAAAGTAGAGCGCGTCGGTATCGGTTACGCCATAGAGGATGAGCATGGTCTTGACGGCGAAATGCCAGGGGCCGGCGCCGTTGGGCGTGGGCACGATTACTGCCACCGAGCCGACCACGAAGGTCACCAGCGCACACGAGATGCCCAGGTGTGAGGTGGCGTCGAAGCAGAAGAACGTCAGGTAGTAATGCAGGAAGTAGCAGCCCCATATCGCCAGCGTGTAGACGATGAAGAGCCCGCGGCGGTCCATCATGCGCAGCGACGTGATGCCTGTCCACATGTCGCTGATGGTATTCTTCACCTTATTATATATAGTATACTGACGCAGCAGTGCCAACGTGGAGATTATCGCCACCACGCCGCAGATGGCGGTGACGATGTAGCCCGTGGTCGAAAACTGGCAGAGCATGGTGTCAAGCCTTGTGCCGGTCTGGTTGAAGAAGGTATGGAAGATGGGGAACTGATAGAGGAAGGTGGCGAGTATCAGCAGACCGATAAAGAGCGTGTCGATGACGCGCTCGGTCAGCACCGTGCCCAAGGCTTTGGCAAACGACACGCCGTCGTAGCGCTTCAGCACGCCGCAGCGGGTAAACTCGCCGATGCGGGGTATGAGCAGACTCAGCGCGTAGGACAGGAAGACCGAGTTGACGCTCGTGGAGTTGCGCGGATGCTCGCCCAAGGGGTCGAGAGCCAGCTTCCATCGCCAGCCACGGAATGCCTGTGCCAGTATGCCAAAGGGTAGCGACAGCAGCATCCATGTCCAGTCCATCTGATGCAGCATCACGTCGCCCAACTGGGCAAAGTCGAAGCCGCGGTACATCCAGTAAAGTATGGCCCCGCCCAAGATGAGCGAGAACAGTATCTTCAATATGTCACTACTTGTCTTCTTCAAAACCTCGTTATTTTTATTGCAAAGGTAGTGCAAGCTGAGAGAAATACAAAATAAAATTCCCTATTTTTTGTGTCCGACTTGCTGTATGATAAGTTATTCTGCAGGCCGATGGAGGTCATCTCCGCCCCGAGTGAGGTGGCAACCATGATGACAAAGTCTAAAACCGGAGTAGGAGAGATGCTGTCTGTCTCCCTCGCTTGGCTCATTGTCGCCGCGTCATGAAGTGAAAGCAAATTGTATGAAGTATACGGCGCGAGCCAAGCGAGTAGTCTGTGCAATTCTCAAGTGTTTCAAGTTTTTTATGGTCGTTTATACTGGTTTGTTCTGTATGTCTGATGTCTTGGAGTGCTGCAAAATTAATCAAACGATGGTTAAAAAGAAAACCATGATACCCTTAAAAATGGTCAAAATAAGAGTTGAGGTCAAAAAAAGTGCCTTAAAAACAGTCAATGTCCGTAAAAATGTTTAATTTTGGGGACGCAAAAAACAATCGCAGTCACAATGAAACCCTTCTCAACCGACGACCGAGAGTCTGCCACTATCCGTAGCGGCATCAGCGGGCTTATGCATCGACGCGAGCCTTCCTATATCGGTCACCACCGCCTGGTTATCCTTTCAGTCTATTACATTGCCCTCGTCCTGCTGCTCTCGTCCAACATCCTGGGCATCTCGGGCGCCTTCCATCATTTCTTCAGCGTGAGCAATATGCTACTGCTCGTCACGGCGAGTGTGGTGATGGCAGCCTATCTATGGCGCAGGATAGAGATAGTCACCACCCTGTCGCTGATGACCGTTGCCACCCAGCTCTCGCTGTCGGCCGATACGCTCTACAGCGCCTTCGAGCCGGCGATGGACCACAAGTATATGGTCATCATCATCAACATGCTGTTGCTCTCGGGCAATACCATCGTGGGGCTCTCCACCTATCTCACCCGTATCACCCAGGTCAATACCGCCATCATGTTTGTGACCTACACCGTGTGCATTATTACGACCAATAACTCCACGCTCATCGACTATTACTTCATGCTCTTTGTGGTGCTGGTGTTCTTCAGTTTTCTGGGCTTCCATATCGCCAAAAACGCCCGTCGCCTCCAGGTCGAGAACACCGAACTGCGGCGCGACGAAGCCGAACTGATGCAGATACTGCGCCTGAACAAGAAGCAGATCAGGGCCTATGTGCGACTGGCGTCAGACCGCTATGGTGCCGAGCATACCCGCAATCTGCTCGACATCCTGGGCGAGACTTCGCAGAAGAACCTCCTTGCCAACGTGGCTGAGTTCATGCGCATAAGCGATACCGAGAAGTCGCGCATCGACGAAATCTTCCCCGAGCTTACCACCTCCGAGAAATCCATCTGCCAGCTCATCCTCCGTGGCAAGAAGTTGGGCGACATCTGCAGTCTCCTCGGCAAGACCGAGAGCAATGTCAACACCCAGCGAGCCCACATCCGCCGCAAGCTGGGGCTCGCCACGACCGACAACCTGCGTGAGGCGCTCGAGGAGCGTATGGCCCGAGCGAGCGACCGTTAACACCCCGCGCCAGCCATCAGTCCCAGGCGTCAGCCGTTAGAAGTGGGTGACCACCTCTATGACTATCTTGTCGCGCTCGGAAGGCTTGGCGATGGCGCCTGTGGCGTAGAAATACTTCTCATAGTTGATGCGGATGTCGCTGACGAAGGGCTTGTCGAGGCTCAGCGTCACGCCACCCGTGACACGGCTGCGGCGGTAGTCATTGACGATCAGGCTGCCGCCCTCGTCCTTTTTGCCGTCAAGATACCGGTGTCCGTCGCTGTGGTCGGTCATGTGGTCATAGCGCAGCAGCGGCGAAATCTTGGTAAAACATCCTTTCTTCATCGCGATGTCGTAGTTGACGAAAGCATCTACGGCGTGTACCGGCTTGAAGGCCCCGTCGTCATAGTGCTTGTAGAGATATTCGGCCTCCACCACCCATCCGCGGCGGTGGAAGTTGAGTCCGGCGTCATACATCATGATGCCCGTCGCCTCAGGCTTGATTTTCTGTGCGCTTAGCACCACGTTGAGCCCCACGGGAAGCATCGCCTGCATCTTGGCAGAGAAGTTGATGCCCTTGGTCCAGTAGTCTTTCTGGTCGGTAAGTCCCGAGCCGTTGTACAGACCTGCCTCGATGACGACTGGGAAGCCCATCCTGAAGTTGTAGCCAGCCTTGGCACCCACGTCGCGGATGTTGCCCACCTGCTTGGCGATAAACGACCTGATGGCGAAGTACTGCTGGTGGGGCGAGCGGTGGGCGTCTATCGTGAACGGCACGCGCATCTGGCCTATCGTCAGTGCCCACCGGTCTGAGGGAGTGATGGTGGTATAGGCGTCGAGCATCTTGATTTTTCCCTCGTCGCAGAGGTCTATCTCCGCCTTGTACGACACCACCGGCGAGAGCGTGCCCGACACATTTACACGTGCCGTGCGCACCTGGAAACGGCCCTCCCCCTCGCTGGTCTGATATTCATACTTGGAGCGCAGGGTACCGCCAATCTTCATACTTCTTTTCTGGTTGTCTTGAGCCACGGCTTCTGCGGTGGCAGCCATGCCACATACCGCCGTGCATAGCGTAAATATGAGAAATTGCTTTGTCATAAGCGTTTTAGAATTTTGCGCAAAGTTACGACATGGTTGTTTCAGCCGTGTTACAACCATGTTGAAATGCAGTTTCAGCATCATAGCTGCCGTCAGCTTCGTCCCGACGGGGCGGGAGGCCCATGATGGAGCCGTGGCTGACACCATTACGCCTCTCCTGACCGGCGTTGGCGGCTCGTATCGTAAGTTACGTGCCCCCGTGCCGTAAGATACGTGGGCACGTAACAATAGGCACGAGCCTTCGTGACAGATGTTACGCGCCGGCAGAGGGCATCGGCAGGTCGCCGTCTGTGGCCTCTGCGGTGACGGGAAGATGCTCTGCGCCTTGCCTGGCGAGACATTGCCTTTGCCGGGGGCACCCCGGTGCTTCGCTCGTGCCCATAGAGCGGGGTAGAGGTGGTCTGCGCCGCTCCAAAGTCCCCGGCGCTCAGTCTGGTGTGCCACCCCTTATATATATAATAAGGTGTAAAAAGGCGGAAGAAAATGAATATTACACGCAAAAAAGTTGCGTAAGTGGCGGAAAAATATTACTTTTGCGCCCAAATAGCATTTAGCGAACACAATACAATAAAGATAACAGACAATGAATATTTCTTATAAGTGGCTGAAGGAGTATGTTGACTTCAGTCTTACTCCGCAGGAAACCGCAGCAGCCCTCACCTCTACCGGCCTCGAAGTGGACGCCCTCGAAGAGGTACAGTCTATCCGTGGTGGTCTGAAGGGTCTCTATGTGGGTAAAGTGCTTACCTGCGAGGCCCATCCCAACTCGGACCACCTGCATGTGACCACCGTAGACCTGGGCAAGGAAGCTCCCCAGCAAATCGTCTGCGGCGCCCCCAATGTGGCTGCCGGCCAGAAGGTAATCGTTGCCGACCTGGGCTGTGTGCTCTATGATGGCGACAAGGAATTTACCATCAAGCGCAGCAAGCTGCGTGGTGTAGAGTCGCTCGGTATGATTTGTGCCGAAGACGAAATAGGAGTAGGCAACAGCCACGACGGTATCATCGTGCTGCCCGAGGACGCCCCTGTGGGTCAGCCTGCTGCCGAATATTACCACCTGGAGAGCGACTGGCTCATCGAGGTGGATATCACCGCCAACCGTTCTGACGCCCTGTCACACTATGGTGTGGCGCGCGACCTCTATGCCTGGTTGCGCCGCAACGGCTACGAGACATCGCTCCACCGCCCCAGCTGCGATGACTTCAAGGTAGACAACGAGTCGCTGCCCATCGAGGTAGAGATTGATAATACCGAAGCCTGCAAGCGCTATGCCTGTGTGAGCATCACCGGCTGCGAGGTCAAGGAAAGCCCCCAGTGGCTCAAGGACAAGCTCAGTACCATCGGTCTGCGTCCTATCAACAACATTGTCGATATCACCAACTACGTGATGATGGCCTACGGCCAGCCGCTCCACTGCTTCGACGCTGATATGGTCAAGGGTCACCGCATAGTAGTGCGCACCCAGCCCGAGGGTACCCC